>Ga0209577_10005558_pt1 | contig 11769 bp, 6 predicted proteins | sample GraSoiAngelo_109_FD_185874 | JGI IMG/M metagenome (GOLD analysis project Ga0209577, IMG submission 185874) | Grasslands soil microbial communities from the Angelo Coastal Reserve, California, USA - 14_0903_12_20cm (SPAdes) (version 2) | ecosystem: Environmental > Terrestrial > Soil > Grasslands ... | reverse complement strand
GGACGCAGCGACGTATAGCGTCGAGGAGGGGAACCCGCACGTGGTCCGGCCGCGCGCGATTAGCTGCACGTGATCCGGAGCCGGGAACGCCGGATAGAACGCGTCGTACTCGTATCCGAAGAGCAATCGCACGACGCTCCCGTGCGTGAAGCCCGTGCGAGCGAAGAGCCACGCCGGTGATCGCGCCGGAACCCAGTCGGCCGTCCGCTGGGGGCACGCTTGATGCATCTCGCCCAACAGCGTCTGCTCCGGATCGTCGAGCGGCGCGGCGCGGTAGTCGCCGGTTGCCATCTTCGGATCAGTGGTCGCCAGCGGATCCTCACGCGCCCACTTGTACATGACCTCGACCCGATCACCGTCCTCAAATCGGATGTGCCGGAACACATCGTTCCCGCCAAGGAACATCAGATTCACCCCTTCGGCGCGCGCTCGGGTAAGCGCGTCCCGCATGCTCGTCGAGTAGTACTCGTCGTGACCGGCAGCGATGAAGATCCGCCTGCGCGGGAGAGAGTCCAGACCCTTGTCGAGATCGACGTCGGTGCCGTACGCGACGTCCTCACCCTGTGATTCGAGCCAATAGATCAGCGGATACTCGAAGTCGAAGATCTGTCCCGCGCCCGGCCACTCGTACGGCCGGTCGAACGTGACGGCGCGCGAGCGATCTGCGGTCGCGTGCGGAAAGCGAACCCCGATGCGCTTGTAGAGGGACGCTCCGCCCCAGCTGTTGTACGCCTGCCACGTGTTCACGCTGACCTGGACCAGGATGGGCGCGCGCGGGGTGCGTTCCCGGACGACGAACGGGATGTAGGCCTCGCTGCCGTCGCGCGCACGCAGCTTCACCAGATAGACGCCGGACACCCACGCCGTCGAGGTTCTGATCGTCGTGGTCGGCCGCCAGCCACAGGTCACGGTGTTCCGGGGGCCCCGGATGAGGCACGGCGGCTGCGGCTGGGCCCGGAACTGCGGCAGCTTGGCGATCAAGCGGCCGCCGGTGCCGTGGTACCAGCCGAGCCGGTAGACATCGCCGGTGAACGGGTGGACCGAGCCGACCGACAGCGTGAGCGGATCCCCGGCAGCGACGCTGCTCGCCCAGGCATAGCCGTCGATCGACCCGGGGCGTTTGACATCCAGCCGCCAGTCCCGGGTGCCGGCCAGATCGTTCTCGCGCGCGATGGTCGGCGGTGTGGGGCGCGCGAACGCAACCGGCGGCTTCGCGTGAGGAGCAGCAGGATGATGGAGGACCGCGGTCGTGCTGGTGCACGCGACGAGCGCCGTGAGCGTCGCGAAGCATGCAGCTTTCGTGTGAAGGGAGGACATGTGTGCGTGGAAGGTGTGCCACAGGACGCGCTCCGTCGCTACTCCCTGCGAACATCCCGAACCCGCAGCCTGCGGAAACGCAGAGGTTAAAGGTTCGTAGCCGTGGCGGGATAGGTTTCTCGAGCTTCCTCTCGGCCACGAGAAAAGCCCAGGCCGCCTGGTCCTGGGCTTTCTCTCTTGTAGCGGGGGCAGGATTTGAACCTGCGACCTCTGGGTTATGAGCCCAGCGAGCTACCGAACTGCTCCACCCCGCGTCGCGAATGACGATGCTAGCAGCCGCCCACGCGGCCTTCCACACGCTTCTCTAGGACGGGCTTGGGCTGGGGCTCGGCGTAGCCCCTGCAGCCTTCGCTGCGTCGTCCAGCGCCTTCCGCATCGCGGCGATGTCCCTGCCGTACGCCGCGAAGTCCCCGTTCCGTAGGTCGTCCTGCGCGCGCTGGTCGGCCGCGACGGCGTCCGCGATCAAGTCCTTCACGGACTTGCCGTTGGGCGCCGTGCCTTCGATGGCGCTCGGGGGCGCAGTACCGAAGATCGCGCCCAATGCTTGCGTCAGAGTGTCGCCCATCTTCACGTCCCCGCCCGACACGGCGACCACGCGTTTCAACTCGGGGAACGTCGCTCCTTGGCCGGTCAGGTAGAGCGGTTGGACGTACAGCAACGAACCCGCCATGGGGATCACCAAGAGGTTCCCGTAGGTCACCTTCGAGTTCTGCTGGTTCCACAGCGATATCTGCTGGCTGACTAGCGGGTCCTGGTTGATCCGGCCCTGGATCTGTTGGGGCCCGAAGAGCGCGTCGCTGTTCGGGAAGCGGTACGTAACGAGCTGGCCGTAATCGGCCGGATCCGAGTGCGCGACCATGTACGCAGTCATGTTCTGACGGTTGTTCGGCGTGAACGGCCGCACCAGCGCGAAGTCGAGACCGCTCGAGTCCGGCAGCTTCATGAGCACGTAGTACGGCGGTACCGGAGGCTGCGACCCGAGGTTGTTCGCGCTCGCGGTCGGGTCGTTCGCAACGGACCACGCGTCCTCTTTCGCATAGAAGTCGCCCGGATCGGTGATGTGGTACGTCGAGTAACGGTCGGTCTGCAGGCTGAACAGACCCTCCGGATAACGCACGTGCTGCAGGAGTGCCGGCGACATAGCCGACTTGGGCTTGAAGATGTCGGGGAACACTTTCATCCACGACTGCAGGATCGGGTCGGTCGGATCCCACGCGTAGGCCGTGACGGTGCCGTTCTTTGCATCGACCGTGACTTTGACGGAGTTACGGATGTAGTTCCCGCTTCCGCCGACGAGAGTGTTGGACGTGGAGTTGAAATTGATGCGCTGCGAGTAGGGATACATGCTCGTCGTCGTGTAGCCGTCGACGATCCACTGAAGGCGCCCGTCGACAACGGCGATGTATGGGTCACCGTCGAGGGAGATGAAAGGCAAGACCCGTTGAACCCTGTCGGTAATCGTGCGCCGGAACATGATCCGAGAATCGGGTGTGATCGCGCTGCTGATGAGAAGGTTGACGTCCTTGAAGCGCCAGGCGAACGCAAGTCGCTTGAAGAAATTGCTTAGTTTGATGCCGCCGGTGCCGTCGTAGGTGTACGCGGTATACGAGGTCCCGCTCGGGTAGTCCAACTCTTGCTGTTTGGTGTCCACCACGACGAAATTGGTCTGTTGCTGCTCTCCGTAGTAGATCCGCGGTTCGGTGATCGCAGGTCCACCATCGGTCGATTTCGGCGGGATGTTCTGGATGATGAAGTCCGCTTGACCCTCACCAGTAACGCGGTCGACGCGACTCGCGACGACACCGTAGCCGTGCGTGTACACCAAGTGGGTGTTCAACCAGGTCTGGGCACCCTGCGAAAGGCCTGCAGGGTAGATCTCTCGGGCTGCGATCATCACTTGCCGCTCGCCGCTCGCGAAATGGTAGCGGTCGACGTCCGCGGTACCGAAGAATTCGTAGTACTGCTTGATGCGCTGAAGGCTGACGTACTGGTTAATCAGCACAGCCGGATCCCATAGCCGCACGTTCTGGATGGTCGCTTGGTTCGCTTGGACGTCCGAGGCTTTAAGGTCGGTCAGGCCCGAGTATGGGATCACCCGTGTGTCCTGCAGGTCGAATGCGGTCCGAGTCGCGTCGATGTTCCTCTTGATGTACGGGCTCTCTTTGATGCGCTCGTTCGGCGTCACGCTCAAGCGCTGGACCGCTGCCGGCCAGATGCCGCCCGCGACGATCGACGTCAGGATCAGCAGCCCGATCCCCCCGATGGGCAGTAGCCAGTTCTTGAAGCGCGCGTTCACGAAGAACAGCACGCTGATCACGATCGCGATGATCATCAACAGCTTGAGGGCCGGCAGCTGCGCGTGAACATCGGTATACGAGGCTCCCGTGACTACACCGCGCTGTGAATACAGCAGGTTGAACTGGTCGAGGCGGTAGCCCCATGCCTTCAGCAAGACGATCAGGCCGAGCAGGACGGACAGGTGCGCGCGCACCTCGGGAGCCACTCGCTCGCCCCGCTGTTGCGGCCTGATCCCGCCCATGAAGTAGTGGCCGGCTGCTGCGATCAGCGTGATGATCACGAGGCTCGAGAACGCCCACGTGAAGACGAAGCGCTCGAACGGCAACTTGAAGACGTAGAAGCCCAGATCCTTGTGGAAGATCGGATCAACACTGCCGAACTTGGATGGGTGCCGGAACAGTAGGTACTGCTGCCACTTCACGGTTGCACCGCTGCCGGCGAACAGGCCGAACACGATCGCCGCGATGATCACGCCCCACTTCATGAACGGTTGCAGCGTCGCGCGATACCGCTCGAGGATCTGATCGGGAACCGAGAACATGCGCGCCGGGTTCGTGATCTTGCGAACGATCCACAGGTTCAGCAGCATCAGCGCCGCGAACAGCACTCCGAACGCGAACCCGAGTTCGACGCGCGTCGCCACCGACCGCCAGAAGACCTTCTGGTAGCCGGTCTCGTCGAACCAAAGAACCTCGGTGTAGAAGGTCGAAAGGAGACCGAGAACGACGATGATGGCGACGACAATCGCGGCGGTGATAATGATGACTCTGCGGCGCGCGCGACTCAGCCGGTTACGGGGGATCCTGATCACGGCTGCGAAGCCTACCAGCGGGTAACGAGCACTGCGCTGACCGTTGGTACAGAGCCTTCGCTCTCAGCGAAGTCCCAGACGCGTCGCTCAGCAGATGATCGGCGGGATCAAGCAGCTCTTCGTCGGCGACGGACGTGGCGAAGGACTCGGCGACGGCCTGGGCGACCTGCTCGGTGTCGGCTTCGTTGAGGGTGTCGGCTGGGTGGACGGCGTTGTGCTGGGCGTCGCCGTCGGCGTCTGCGTCGGTTGTATCGCGCCGCTCGGGCTGTGGATGTCGCCCGAGCGCAGCGCGATGGCCCGCGTGACGGCGTCCTCAAAGGCCTGCTCGCCGTTCTCGCCCAAGTACTCGTGCGCGAGCAGCCCCCAGGTTGCGCCTTCGTCGAGGAGCGCCAGCAGTGTCCCCAAGTACGTCGCTGCGCTCCCGTTGCGCGCGCGCTGCTCGAGCAGCAAGGAGAAGACGGTTCCGATCAGGATGTCGCCGCTCCCCGTGTTTTGGAAGTAGGGCGTGATAAAGCCGAGGTCCCGGCCGGGTGCGATCTTCGTGATCTCTTTCCAGTTGCGCATCGTCGCGCCGAACTGCTGTTGGTACCCACTGCTTTGTCCGTCGAGTGTCTTGTCGAGATCGATGACGTCGAGCAGGAACTCCTTGTCCCAGAAGTCGTTCTTATCGATGGTGAGCGGTGTCGCCGTCCGCGGGAGCGCGCGCGCGGCCACCACGCCCTCGCGCAGCGTCGGGATCGGCAGGCTCCCGGTCAGCGACGTGATCGTCGCTTCGCCGGTGTACACGCCGACGCGGATCGCGACGCGGCGATCGAAGCGAAAGATCGGTGCTTCGACACCGGCCGACGGCGTCGGCTGTGCAGTCACGCCCTGCGAGGAGACCGAGATCGGCGCTTGCTTGTCGCCTTTGATCAGCACGTCGCCGGCGAACAGGGCGACGTTGCCCGCATCGACCACCTTGAGCTCGCCCACCTGGTTTTGGTACGGACGCATCTCGACGGTGCTAAGTGTTCCGCGTTTCAGCTGGACGTCGCCCCGCGGCGGAACCTGGACCGTCGCGCCCGATGGAACGTGCATCCCCACCTTGAGCGTGTACCACGTTTGCTGCGTGCCGTTCCGAGCTTGAACCGCGCCGATGATCCGACCGACGACGAGCGCCGTCGTATCCCCCGGCGACTTACCCCCGATGCACGCGCCCGCCCCCACGGTCAGCACGAGCGCGCCGGCCAGCGGCTTGAGACGCGCGCGGTTCATCTGGACTTGCGCGCGCGCTTCGTGACCTCGGTGATCCGGCCCGCCGTAGCCGCGGGAAGGACGAGGCTGAACGAGCTCCCCTTCCCCGGCTGGCTCTCCACGATCACGTCGCCTCCGTGCACAGAGGCTATCCGTTTCACGTACGCAAGGCCGAGCCCGAGACCGCCGAAGCTGCGCGTCTCGGATCCGTCTCCTTGCCGGAAGTCCTGGAACAGGTCCGGCATCTGCTCGGGCTCGATGCCGATGCCGTGGTCGCGCACGGTGATGCGAACCCTCGAGTTGCGTGCGCTGCGTGAGCCGTTCGCGTACGGCTCGGCGCTGATCTCGATCTGCCCGCCGTCGGGCGAGAACTTGACGGCGTTGTCCACCAGCTCGTCCAACGACCGTCCGAGCAGCTTCGGGTCGCCCATGATCGCCGGCACATCGGGCCCGATCTTGCGAACGAAACGGTGCTCGCCGTCGCGCTGGCGCCACTTGTCCGTGAGCCGCGCGACCAGGTCCTTGACCGGGACCGGCTCGACGCGCGGCTTCAGCCGCCCCGCTTCCATCGCGGCGAAGTCGACGAGGATCTCGACGACGCGCTCCAGCCGCTCGGTCGACTGCAGGATCCCGGCGAGGAAGGACTCTTCCTTCGCGCGCGGGAACTTCTTGCGGCTCATCATCTCGGCGTAGCCCTTGATCGGCGTGATCGGCGTGCGCAGCTCGTGCGACACGTTCGCGAGGAACTCGCTCTTCATCCGCTCGGCTTCGTGCTCGCGGCTGACGTCGCGCAGGACGACGACGCGTCCGACCGGCTCACCGCTCGAATCGACCAGCGGTGCCGCCGTCATCGCGACGGCGAGCTGCGAGCCGTCCGCGGGCGATAGCGTGCCCTCCGTCGCACCGCCGATCATCGCTGCCTCCGCGAGCGTGCGGCCGGTGACCGCCTGGCCGCGCATCACGTCGGCGATCGGCTGGCGCACGACCGTTTGCGCCCGCCGGCGCAAGATCTCCTCTGCCGCTCGGTTGAACGTCACAACCGTGCCCGCGACGTCGGTGGCGATCAGGGCGTCCCCCATGGATTGCAGGATCGCTTCCATGCGCGCGCGCAACGTGGCTTCCGTCGCCGCCGAGCGCTGGAGTTGCCCGGTCTGCCGCTGCAGCTCATCGGCCATCTCGTTGAACGCGTTGCCGAGCGTGCCGACCTCGTCCCCCGACTCCACCCGTGTGCGCGCGGTGAGCTGCCCCGCGCGCAGCTGGCGCGCGGCGGACGTCAGGGATCGGATCGGTTTCGTCACGCGGCCGCCGGACAGCCAGGCGAGCAGCGCGGCGATCAGCACAACGGCAAGCGTGATCAGGAACAGCGTCCGCGTGATGTTCCGCTGCGCGTCGGCGAGCGTCGTGCTCTTGCGCGAAAGCCCGAGCAGCCCGATCACCGTGCCGTCGTTCGCCTTCACCGGGACGAACGCGCTGACGTACTGGCTCCCGCCGATGGTCACGATCCGCTGGAGCGGCGTGCCAATCTCGCGCGCAGACGCGAAATCGATATGGCTGAACGCCTGCGACACCGTCGCCGCCGACCGGAACGTCGTGCTCGAAACTTGATCGCCGACCAGGATCGTCGCGTCCGCGACGGTGTCCTGGCGCACGAGGAGCAAGAACGACCGGTCGATGCGGTACCCGACGACGACGACCCCGATTACGCGCCCCGCCTGCTTCGCGGGAGAGGCCGCCACGACGAGGATCTGCGACTGCACCGGGCTCTTGCCGCTTGCGAACGAAACAGACAGCGCGGTTTGTCCCGGGAACCCTTGGCGTGCCTGCTGAACGACGCCTTGCCCGACGATCCCGATGCTTTCGGAGACCGGGAGGTCGCGCGCGGCCCGCCCCGGCACGTTCTCTTTCGCCGACAGCGTTTTCCCGTTGTGGTCGACGAGCATCACGAAGTCGAGCGGAAGCAGCTTGAAGATGCCGCTGAGATCCAAACGCTGCTCCTTCTGCAACGCATCGACCACGGCGCTGCTGCTCGCCGTGATCTGCGCGGGCACCAGCGCGCCTTCACCGAGGTTCTGGATGGACGCCTCGCGCGCGCTCCCCGCTTCGAGCAGCCGGTTGAGCTCGTTCGTCTGCAGCGTGTTCCCGATGACGACGTTCAGCGCGGCGCTTACGATCAGCACGGCGATCGTCAGCACGGCCACGAAGGCTGCGACGAATCGCAGCCGCACGCTCTGCACGATCGACGTCCACAGCCACCGCGCGAGCAGCAAGGCACCGAGCGCGCGCATGCAGTGCGCGAAGATGAGGAGCGCGCCCGTCCCCGGGGTGCTGAGAGCCGTCGTCGCTTCGGCAATGGCGAACGCGCCGAACGCGGAGGTGAACGCGAGCGTGGTCGGGTTGCGGTAGATACGGTGCGCGTGGAACCCGCGCGTTGCGACCGCGAATGCCGCGACGGCGGGGATCACCGCGATCGATGCGTGCGGGCCGCTGAAGAACAACGCCGGCATCGCAGACGCAGCGATGATCGGTTCGAGCGGCGCGCGCTCGAGCGCAACGGCGGGGCGCGCGGTGAACGCGAGCATCCCGAACGCGACGGCGCGCAGCGCGATCACCGTCGTGTTTGCGTCCGCCTGCCGGATCAGCGCGCCGTGGATGAACTGCGCCGCGGCGAGGGTCAGGAACCCGAGCGCTTGCCCGACGGCCCATCGTCCGGCCCCGTTGCGGCGGGCTCGGAGCGCGTCGAAAGCTCCACCGAGAGCCACGACGAGAACCAGGAACTCAACGGCGAAGTGGAAGGGCGCTCCGTATTGACCCTCCATAGAACCGGGAAGTATATCGTGGCGAAGTGCCCGATTTGACCCCCTGACCAGGGCATTTGACCCTAAATGACTACTCGGATGGTTCCGAATAACTAACCGAGGGCCCGTATCCAGCCCGAAAGCAGTAGCGCTATATTCGGCGAGCGGACGAGGGAGGCATCGCGTGCTAAAAAACATCAAGACACGAGCAGTGTGGATTGCGATCGGGATCGTGCTGGGCGGCGGGGCGCTGTCGTATGCGGGAGTTGCAGCCACCGCGTCCCACTCACCGAACCCGCACGCGAACCCGAAAGCGTCCATCCACGCAAGTGCGGAGCCGACCGAGTCCGAGTCGCCCGAACCCTCGGAGTCGCCGGAACCGAAGAGCACGGACCATCCGTTGAACCACGGCTTCTACGTCTCGCAAGCAGCGGCGTGCCAGAACGTCAACGACACCGTCAACCACATCACGTTCACCGCGCCGGCCGACTGCGCGACGAACGGCCAGGCGCACGGCCAATACGTCAGCTCGGTCGCACGTTCGGACGCCGGGAAGGGTCCGCACGGCAACGGGCACGCCAACAGCAAGCCCTGATAGACCACCAGCGGAGCTTCCCTCTCCAGGTGGGACTTCGAGCCGGACGATGAGTCCGGCTCGATGCGTTCCTAGGACGCTTTCGCGAGCGGCGGGAGCGCCTTCAATACCTTGAGCGCTTCCGCGAACGTGCGCACGCCGATCACTTTCATCGATTTCGGTGCGACCTTGCGCGCGGCCGCGGCTTGATCGAACGGCGCGAGGAAGATATCGGCGCCGTGCGCGCTCGCCGTACGGACCTTCTCTTCGATCCCGCCGATGTCGCCGATCACCGCCTGGCCGTTGCTCAGCAGCGTGATCGTGCCGGTCCCCGCGATGATGTGTCCGCCGGTGAGATCCTGCGGCGTGAAGGTGTCGTAGATGGAAAGCGCAATGATCATGCCGCCGGAGGGCCCGACGATGTTCTCTGTGTCGACGTCGAGGGTGCGCGGCAGACGGAACGCCGTCTCGAGGTTGACCCCGACGAGAGCGTGTCGCTTCCCCTTCACGGGAGCCGACGCGGCCGTCTTCAGCCTCACGGTTCTCGTGGACCTGCCCCGCACGAATCCGATCGTTACCGTGCTACCGATCTTGTGCTTCTGCAGGAGCACGATCGCGCCCTCGGGATCCTTCACCTTGACGCCGTCGATCGAGACGATGAGGTCCTGCGCGCGCAGCTTTCCGAACGCGGGCAGCCCCTCAACGACCGACAGGATGCGCGCGCCGGCCACGGGAGTGACGTTCAGCCCGAGCGCTTGGAACGCGGCAACTTCCGCCTGGTACTTGCTGTCGTCCATCTCCAGCTGGTTCTCGATCTCGACCTCGCGGCTCGTCTGGCCCCCCAGAACGGCTTGCTCGGGGATCAAGGTGACGTTGGGATCGACCCACGCCAGCACCGCGTCCCAGACGTTGACGGTGTTGATCGACTCCGACACGGTCGTGAGGAGGAGCCTCCCCTTGGACGGGTACGTCTTCGCGCCCCCGCGCGCCTGGATCAAGTCGAGCACGTCGACCGACGGGCCGGGACCGACGCTGTAGTACGGGAGATGGATGAAATAGCCGGCCGGCGCGATGACCGCCACGACGAAGGCTAGGATCACGAGCCACGCCGGGGCCCACGAGAAGACGCGGCGGAACCCGGATCGGGGGGGCTCAAACGGGCTGCCCGGCCGGCCGGATCGCGTTTGACCCGCGACCGGCGTGGCGAAGAAATCATCTGGCCCGGCGTTGGGCGGCAAGCCGAGATCGGGAGGGTCGCTCGATGGGGTCAAACGAAATCCTTACAGACGCGGGAGGCGGCTCGTGCAAGGATATGACATCACACTGAGCTTCGTTGGCTCGTTGACTGACTGATGCTTGTCGCCATCCTCGCCCTCGTCGTCGTGGCCGCCACCGCCGCGGTCGTGATCCGCGACGCCCATCCCCGGCCGCCGAAGGCGATCCCGGCGGTCCCCGAGGCCGCCGTCGAGACCGCGCCCGAGCCGGAGCTCGCGGACCCTCCGACCCAGGCCGTCGATATGACCCAGCTCACCGCGATGGACGAGTCCGACCTCGACGCGCCGACGCAGTCGATGCCGATGCCGGTTGCGTTCGGCGGGCAAGCCGCCGCCCTGCTCCCCTATCCGGCGGCTCCCCAGCCGATCCCCGCCGTCGAGCCGGCGGCCCCGCCGGCCGCGTTCGTTCCGGCCGGGGTTCCGCATCTGCAACCCGATCCCGACCGGTTCATCCAAACCGAGATCGTGATCGAAGACCCCGCGCGCGAGCACAGCGCGGCGGTCACGAAGCTCGTGCTCGGCGTTGCCGTATCGGGGACGGCCATGGGCTTGCTGATCGTCGGCGCGGGACGCGGGATCGCGTCCCTGTTCCACATCTTCCTGGGCTAGGTCTTCCGAGCGGTTCCCAGCGCGCGCAGCGCGTGCCCGATGATCAAGACCCCGATGAGGCCGGCCGCGAGCGTCACCGCCACGCCGCGTTTCGATCCGGGTATGTCGAGCGGCCCTGCGGCGGTCACCGTCGGAACCTTCGGCGGTCGCGAGGACGATACGTGCGACGGCACCGCGCGCGCCGACCCGGCCACCTTCACGCGGCTCGTGCTCGGTTGCGGACGCGACCCGCGCGTCGTGCTCTTCGGCGCGGGGACGGTGCGGGCACCGACCGCGCGTGCGGCGTTCAGGATCCCGTAGCCGCTGATATCGTCGCGGCCCTTCACGCCGAAGTCGTCGGCGGTTTGCTCGATGCGCGCGACCGCTGCCGCGTTGTCGTAGCCGCGCGCGCCCAGCAGCGCAGCAACGCCCGAGACGAACGCGACCGACATCGACGTCCCGCAGCCGCCGCCGTAGCTCGACCGCTTCGTATTCGGGTTCCACCACGTGCTCACGATGGACTGATCTTGCGTGCACCCGTTCGCCGTCGGGTCTGTGCTGCTGCCGCCGCCCGGCGCGAGCAGGTCGAGCCCGGACCCGTGATCCGAGTACGCCGCGGGCCGGCCGTCCTTCACGGACGCGCCGACGACGATGACTCCGGGCGTCGTCGCGTCGTACGCGGTTTGGCTCGAGCCGCCCGTCGATGAGTTACCGGCTGCCACGACGACGACCGCACCGGCTCTCGCCGCGGCCTTGATCGCAGCGTCCACCGCCGGCGAACGCAACAGCGGTGCGTTGTTCGCTCCGGTCTCTTGCGCGAGCGAAAGGTTCACGACGGTCGCGCCGTGTTGCACGGCCCACGTGATGCCCGCGGACACC
>Ga0209577_10005557_pt1 | contig 11769 bp, 13 predicted proteins | sample GraSoiAngelo_109_FD_185874 | JGI IMG/M metagenome (GOLD analysis project Ga0209577, IMG submission 185874) | Grasslands soil microbial communities from the Angelo Coastal Reserve, California, USA - 14_0903_12_20cm (SPAdes) (version 2) | ecosystem: Environmental > Terrestrial > Soil > Grasslands... | reverse complement strand
CTGAAACAGACGCCCGGTTGCCCGGCTACTGCTCGAACGTGCCGTACGTCCGCATCAGCTCGCGGCCGTCGGCGTCGTATTCGATGATCTCGGCCCGGCCCGACGGATCGCGCAGCATCACGCATCGGGCGCCTCCGTTCGGCCCCGGCCCGTCAACCGTGATCACCTGAACCCGTGGCTGCGCTCCGGCGGCCTCCCACAGCCGATCGGTCCAATCGACCCCGCGGTCGAGCAGCTCATCCGTGGCGTAGACGATGCTCGCGTTGACGTGCTCACTGCGCCGCGAGACGCCCGGCTGCTTCAGCAGCTCGACCGGCAGGTAGGTGGCCCGGCGTACCGAGAAGTCCGGGTGAAACAGCACGACCACCGCGGCGTGGAACAACCACGACCGGAAGGCCGACAGCTGGCGCTGGCCATGGTTCCGCTCGTCCGAGATGACGCGCGCCTTCACCTGGAGAAGCAGGTCCTCGGGCGTCTTCACGTCCCACGAGGGCTGGGCGTTCGGCGCGAGCTCACCCCCGGTCGCCTCCGCCACCAGCCACTCCGCGTAGTCGCCGGCCGGCGCGTTCGCCGTGCGGATCACACCCCGACGCCGCAGCTCGGCAAGCGAGCCGCTGTGCAGGCGGAGGAGATCACCGACGCTCATGCCCTCGAAGTCCATGGGTCGTTGTATCGGCGTTCAGGGGGTCAGCCTTCAGGCTCACCCCGGTTGTCGCCCGCCTTCATGCGATGAGTTCCGCACCGCCGGGGCGTCTACAGGGCAGCAACCGACATGGCCGGCCGACCTCTCTCGCATGCGCCGCCGACGCTGGTGATCGACCGTCAGATCACCGGCGCGGACGCCCCTGCGCTGTGCGTGCGGGCGCAGGTGCTGCTGCTGGTGGGCGGCGGTGACCTGCTCGTCTGCGACGTGAGCCGCCTGCCCCGGGCACATCTCGGGTCTGTCGACGCGCTCGCGCGGCTGCAGCTTGCGGCTCGGCGAGGCGGCTGCACGCTGCTGCTGCGCGGGGTGCCTGCGCACCTCGGCTGGTTGCTCGAGCTGTGCGGCCTCGACCGGGTGTTCGAGGCGGGCTGAGCTACGCCGCGGGCGGCGAGGCCGGCAGCCCGAACAGCGGGAACATCCGCGCGGTGTCGAGGTACGCGGTGAACCCGACGATCTCGCCGTCCTCGATCTCGAGCACCTGCAGGGCCCAGGGCTCGTGCGCGCCGTTCGGCCCGCTCGGCCGGTACTGGCCGAACGCCGGCAGGCCGTTCGCCACGGTCGGGATCAGCACCGACCCCTTGCACTCCTTGCCCGGCCCGAACCACCACGTCAGCACGTCGTCGCGGCCGCGCAGCCACATGTCGTACGGCGGCATGCACTGCACCGCGTCCTCCGCCAGAAGCGCCTTCAGCGCCTCCATGTCGTAGCCCTCGAACGCCGCCAGGTAGCGGTCGAGCAGCTCCTGCTGCCGCTCGTTGCCCGGCTCGTAGAGGTCGGCCTCGGTCGGGTGCTTGCTCGCGATCGTCGCCCGCGCGCGCTGCAGCGACGAGTTGACCGACTGCACCGTCGTGTCGAGCAGCTCCGCGGCCTCGCTGGCCTGCCAGTGCAGCACCTCGCGCAGGATGAGGACGGCCCGCTGGCGCGGCGGCAGGTGCTGCAGCGCCGCGACGAACGCCAGCCGCAGCGTCTCGCGCTGCGCCGCCTGCTCCGCCGGGTCGTTGCCCGCGCTGATCACGCGGCCGTCCGGCACCGGCTCGACGAATGCCGACTCGTGCAGCGGCTTCAGGTGCTCCACCGATGGCCCCGCGGCCGGGCCCATGTCCATCGGCATGGCGCGGCGCTCGCGATGGCCGAGCATGTCAAGGCAGACGTTGGTTGCGATGCGATACAGCCACGAGCGCAGCGATGCCCGGCCCTCGAAGCGGTCGAGCGAGCGCCACGCGCGCACCATCGTCTCCTGCACGGCGTCCTCGGCCTCGAACGCCGAGCCGAGCATGCGGTAGCAGTAGCCGGTCAGCTCCCGGCGGTGCTCCTCGAGCAGCGGCTCGAGCTCGTCGCGGGTCGGCGCGCGCCCTGTGGCGAGGTCGGTGCCCATCGGGTCTACCTTAGAAGAAGCCGGCCGGCTGTCGCCACTTCTCGGTTGAGACGTCCGCGTTCCCACCGGGGTCAGCCCCCCACCCGGCTACGATGAGTTTTCCGCGCGTCGCCGGTCTACCCCGGAAACGACGACTCTGGGGAACGCACATGACCGACGTTGCATCCACATCCGCTGTCTCGCCGCCCGACATGCGCCGCCGCTGGCTGGCCCTGATCGTGCTCTGCGGAGGCAGCCTGATGATCGTGCTCGACTCGACCATCGTGAATGTGGCGCTGCCCTCGATCCGAATCAGCCTCGGCTTCTCGCCCACCTCGCTTGCCTGGGTGGTCAACGCCTACCTGCTGACCTTCGGCGGCTTCCTGCTGCTGGGCGGCCGGCTGGGAGACCTCTACGGCCAGCGCAAGCTGTTCATCTTCGGCATCACGCTGTTCACGATCGCATCGCTCGCGTGCGGCCTCTCCAACAGCCAGCACGTGCTGGTCGGCGCCCGCGCGGTGCAGGGCCTCGGCGGCGCGATCGCCTCGGCCGTCTCGCTCGGCCTGATGATGAACCTGTTCACCGAGCCGGCCGACCGCGCGAAGGCGATGGGCGTCTTCGGCTTCGTCGCCTCGGGCGGCGGCAGCCTCGGCGTGCTGCTCGGCGGCGTGCTCACCAACTGGCTCGACTGGCATTGGATCTTCCTCGTGAACCTGCCCATCGGCGTGGCGGTGATCGCCCTGTCGATGCGTTTGCTCCCAAGCGGCGGCGCGGTGCCGCAGAACGGCCGGCTGGACGTGGCCGGCGCGATCACCGTCACCGGCGCGCTGATGATGGCCGTCTACGCGATCGTCAACGGTAACCAGCAGGGCTGGACGTCGGCCCAGACGCTCGGGCTGCTGGGCGCCGCCATCGTCATGCTCGGCATCTTCCTGCTGATCGAGTCGCGGGTGGCTGCGCCGCTGGTGCCGCTGAGCCTGTTCAAGATCCGCAACACGAGCGTGGCGAACGGCGCGGGCATCCTCTGGGCGGGCGCGATGTTCGCGTGGTTCTTTCTCTCGGCGCTCTACCTGCAGGCCGTGCTCGGCTACTCGCCGATCGAGGTGGGCCTCGCGTTCCTGCCGGCCAACCTGATCATGGGCGCCTTCTCGCTGGGCCTGTCGGCCCGGATCGTTATGCGCTTCGGCCTGCGAAAGCCGCTCGGACTCGGCCTGACGTTGGCGGCCCTGGGGCTGGTGCTGTTCGTCCGGGCGCCCGTCGACGGCACGTTCGCGGTCGATGTGCTGCCGAGCATGGTATTGCTCGGCATGGGCGCGGGCATGGCGTTCAACCCCGTGCTGCTGGCGGCGATGAGCGACGTGCCCCAGCACGAGTCCGGCCTCGCCTCGGGCGTGGTCAACACCTCCTTCATGATGGGCGGCGCGCTGGGGCTGTCGGTTCTGGCGAGCGTGGCGGCGTCGCGGACGAGCACGCTCGTGAGCGACGGGCAGGGCCAGCTGCAGGCGCTGACCGGCGGCTACCACGCGGCCTTCCTCGTCGGCGCGGTGTTCGCACTGGCCGCGGCGATTGCCGGCTACACGCTGATCCGCGAGAGCGCGCCGGCAGGCGCGCACGCGCACGGCGAGCAGGTCGGCGAGCCGGCCGTCGAGTCGGCCTGAGCGCGCGGGAGCGTCAAGGGGTTCGTCCCTGTCGCCGATAGGTGTCGCATGAAGCGCCGGGACGAATCGCTTGCGCTCGCCTATGCGGCGTCGGACGCGTACGCGAACGAGGCCGAGACGATGGCCGTCGTCGACCTGGTGCTGGTCGAGCTGCGGGAGCGGGTGGAGATCGGCGAGCTCGAGTGGGCGCGGCTGACCGGCCGCTTTCGATCGATCCTGCACACCAACCGCACGGCTCCCGGCGTGATGAAGATCATGGCCCTCGCCGACGAGACCCGCGTGGCCGGGATCGAGGCCGCCTCCGCACGGCGCGGCCGCGAGCGGCGGGCCTGGCAGCGCCACGCCGACCAGACCGCCGATGAGCTGCGCCGGCTGGTCGCATCCACGCTGGACGCGCTCAGCGCCGAGGAGCACTGAGGCGGCGCCGGCCGCGGGCCGCCAATCTGCGGCTCAGCAACCTCGCCTACTCTGCCATCTGACATGAGCAAGACGGCCCCGACCTCCAAGCGACCGAAGCGCCCCGCGCCACCCTCGCCGGCCAAGCCGGCCGCCAATCGCACCCTCTGGATCGTCAACGGGGTGCTGCTGGTGGCCGTGGTCGTGATCGCCGGCGTGCTGGTTGCGCGCTCGCAGTCGGGCGCTCCGGCTCCGCCTCCGGCGAAGCACCAGTCGGCCGCCGATGCCAACGCGCCGGCCGCCCTGGTGGCGGCCGCCAACGCGCTCGGCTTCCACACCAGCACCGAGCCGGGGGTGGGGCTGCGCGAGAACGACGCGGCCAGCGCCGGCTCGGTCGCGAGCGACCCGTCGCTGCTCAAGCCGGGCACAGCGGCGCCCGCGTTCACGCTGAAGACGCCGCAGGGCCAGACCGTGAGCCTGTCCGACTACCGCGGCAAGGCGGTGCTGCTCGAGCTGTTCGCGACGTGGTGTCCGCACTGCCAGGCCGAGGCGCCGCACCTGGCCAGGCTGGCGCGTGAGCTTGCACCGAACGGTGTGCGGTTCGTGTCCGTCAACGGCGACTCCGAGGACGCGGCCAGCGTCTTCGCGTTCCACCGCTACTTCGCGTCGCCGTACCCGGCGCTGCTGGACTACCAGGGATCGCCGAGCGGATCGTTCACCAAGCTCGGGAAGCCCGGGCCGGTGTCGACGGCCTACCGCCTGCAGAGCTTCCCGACGTTCTACGTGATCAAGCCGGACGGCACGATCGCGTGGGCGGCGCAGGGCGAGCAGCCCGACGCGCTGCTGAAGCAGAAGCTGCTCGCGGTCGCGCCGCAGGCGTAACGAACCAGTCACGATCCGTCGCGAAGCTGCGTCAACTCGGTCGGTGGCGGAAAAGTGCCTGGCACTTTTCCGCCACCCGGCCTCAGAGTCCCCTCAGGAGCGCTCGGCTAGCGTGCGCCGCTGAATGCGCGCGCTTCGCATCCTTCTGCTCGTCGACGCCGCCGCCATGCTGGCCGCCTCGACGGTCACCGACCCGATCCTGGGCGACGTCGCCCTCGCCCCGACGCTGCTCGTCTGCGTGCTGGGCGGCTTCGCCAGCCTCAGCGCCGACCTCGTCCGCCCGCGCCGGCGCCTCGACGTCGTCTGCTCGGCGCTCTCGATCGTCGCCCCGTTCCCGTTCCTCGTCCTCGGCCAGCCGTGGGGCCCGCGGCTCGGCGCGCTGGCCCTGGCCACGCTCCAGATCGTGCCGCTCGCCCGCGGCGGCTGGCGCGGCCGCACCGCCGAGCTGGCCGGCCCGCGCCGGGTGCTCGCCGCGCTCACGCTGCTCACCCTGATCCTGCTGCTCGCGCTCGTCGGAGCGGTCTGGTACGGCTCTCGCTACCTCGTGCAGCAGCCATCCGGTGTCTGGCTGCGCGCGCCCTACCTCGTCCAGCTGACGACCGGCTCGGCCTCCTTCAAATGGCAGCTGAAGAACGGCCAGCCGGCTGCGGTGCTGTCCGCGCGAAGCCCCGACGGCCGCACGCTCACCGCGCGGAGCGGGCAGTTCACCGGCCTGCGGCCGGGCACCAGCTACCAGTGGACGGCCGACGTGGGCGGGAGCGCGGAGGCGGCCGGGAGCTTTCGCACGGCCCCCGACGCGCTCGGCGGCGACATCACGATGGTCTCGTTCGGCGACTACGGATCCGGGAACGCGCACGAGTACGCCGTCGGCAGGCTGGCGGCCGCCGCCGACCCGTCGCTGTTCCTCTCCGGGGGCGACAACGCCTACCTGCTGGCCGCGCCGCCGTTCCTGAACCGCGCGATCTTCACGCCGCTGCGCCAGCTGCTGGGCGAGGCCGCGCCCGCCATCGCCCTGGGCGAGCACGACCTCGCCTGGAACGGCGGGTCAGCCGTGAAGAGCGCATTCGACATGCCCGGCGAGCACTACGCCGTGCAGTACGGGCCGGTGCAGGTGGTGGTGCTCGGCCTGCAGGCGGACGGGCCGGCGATCGACTTCGCACGCCGCGAGCTCGGCCGCTGCCACCCCGCATGCCCGGTCAGGCTCGTGCTCGTCCACCGCCCGATCGAGGCCACCAATGCGATCATGCCGCTGCTGCGGCAACGCCACGTCGCCGCCATCCTGGCCGCACACCTGCATCGCTACGAGCGGCACGTGCGCGCGGGCGTGCTCCAGTTCACGATCGGGACCGGCGGCGAGGGGCCCGGCAGCGCGCAGTTCACCAAGGCGACGCCGGACGCGATCGTCTCGTTCATCGCCTACGGATTCCTCGAGATCGATCTGCACGGGCGAACGATCGACTACCGCTTCATCGACGAGTCCGGCCGCGTGCGCGACCACGTGCAGCGGTCAGTGCGGTAGGACAGCCCCGCCTGTGTCGGGACAGGCGGGGCCGCCTACGGGGACGCCTGCCGCGCTAGACCGCGCGGCCGGCGACGGCGCGCCAGATGATGATCGCGAGAACGATGATCAGCAGGAGAACAAGCAGGGTGTAAAGCATGTGTCCCTCCTCGAGACGATTACACCCGGTCAGTACCCCATCCGGGGGTGAACGGAAACCCTTGCGAGACCTGCCCATGTATCCGCCGGGACGCGAGGGCTGTTCACAATCCGAACGAGGCGCGAACAGTTCTCGAACATCCGTCACCCACGATGAGGTCCATGGGGGGACGACAGTGACACAGCGAGAGGTTCGCGAGGGGTCTGTTGTCGACCTGGTTGCGCGGATCGCACGGGAGCGGTCGCAGGATGCGGCCGATCCGCGGGAACCGGTTGACGAGGTGGTGCGGGCGACGGAGCAGCAGCCACGGCGGCTGTTCCCGGGAGCGCCCAGGCGCCGCCCACGGACTCCGTAACGGGAGCGGGGGAACGGGCACGACGAGCGGGGCGGGGGTGTGATCCATCTCCGCCCCGCCCGGAATCTGCGGATCGCCAGAACGGGTCATGTTGCCGGGCCTCCGGAGAGCCGATGAACCATGCAGGATGAGGCTCCCGCTGCGACGTCTGATTGCCCTTGGCTCGACCGCCGCAGTCGTCGCCTGCGCCGGCGGACAGGCGCTTGGCGCCGGCAGCCCGCCGCCCGGCATGCCGCCCACCGGCCACATCCGGCTCGGTGTTGGCGCCATCAAGCCGGGCGCGTTCGACTCGCTCACCCATCACCACCACGACGTGTGGCTGGTGTTCGACATGCTCGGCGGCTCCTGGGTCAAGTGGCACGGGATCACGACGCAGATTGATCAAGCGACGAGCGCGCACCGGATCGCCATGATCACACTCAGCGCCACCCGCGCCTCCGACCGGCGCAACTTCTCGCCCGGTGGGCTGGCCGCCGGCAAGGCCGACGCCATCTACATCTCCTACTCGCAGCAGGCGAACGCCACCGGGCGGCCCGTCTGGATCCGCCCGATGCAGGAGATGAACGGCTACTGGATGTCGTACTGCGCGTTCAACGCGAACGGCACACGGAAGGGCGCCGCGTACTCGACGAGCAAGTACAAGGCGGCCTTCCGCCGGATCGCGATCATCATGCGCGGGGGCACCAAGAGCGCCATCAACGCGGAGCTGCACGCGGCCGGCCTGCCGGCGCTGCAGGCGTCGCTGTCGGCCGCCGGCATCCCGCCGAGCGGGCAGATCGCGATGGTGTGGAATCCGCAGGGCGCCGGTTCGCCCAACGTCACCGGCAACCAGCCGCGCGACTACTACCCGGGCAACGCCTACGTCGACTACGTCGCCGACGACCTCTACGCCCAGGGCGGCAACGCGTACTGGACGGGAATGCAGCCGCTCTACAACTACGGCAAGCCATTCATCCTCGGCGAGTGGGCGCCGTGGGGGTACGACGATCCCACCTTCGTCAACAAGGTGTTCGGCTGGGCCCGCATGCATCACCGTACGGCGGCGATCGTCTACTACGACTACGGCTCGACGTTCGATCTCAGCACCAAGCCGCGGTCACTGAGCGCGTACCGGTCGCAGGCCGGGCGTGCCGTCTTCGCAACGACGGCGTAACGCTCTTCGCGGCAACCCTTGACTCGCCCGCGCGCAGGCGGCAGCATGCCGGTGCGCGCGGAGGGCGCGTGAATCGAGGAGGGGGAAGCTGTGAGACGACCGATCATGGGCACGCTTGTCGCTGCCGTGTGCCTGCTGAGCGCCGCGGGGACCGCGGCCGCGTCCGCGCCCGAGACGCTGCACCACGGCCACATCGGAGGCATCGTGCACGCCCGGGGCGTGGCCGCAGCGACGCCGAGGCAGGGCGGCAACCTGCTCTACCACGGCGGGCCGGTGCTGCACACCAACACCACCTACGCGATCTACTGGGTGCCGTCCGGGTACTCGGTGGACGCGACGTACCTCTCCACGATCAACGGGTTCTTCGCGAACGTCGCGGCGGCGAGCGGGAGGACATCCAACGTCTACTGGAGCGACTCGCAGTACACGGACTCGGCCGGGAGCGCCGCCTACGCCTCGGCGTTTGGCGGCTCGTTCGTGGATACCCATGCCTTCCCGGCCAGCGGCTGCAAGGACCGGTACACCACGACCTGCCTGACCGACGCCCAGGTGCAGGCCGAGATCACCCGCGTGATGGGCGTGAAGGGCTGGAAGCCGGGCGCCGGCAAGATCTTCTTCATGTTCACGCCGAGGAACGTGGGCAGCTGCTTTGGCAGCACCTGCTCCTACTCGTACTTCTGCGCGTACCACGGGTCGTACGGTTCGACGGCGAACCCGACGCTCTACGCGAACCAGCCCTATGCGGCGTTCGTGCCCTCGCGCTGCGACTCGGGCCAGCACCCGAACGGCGGCGATGCGGACGCGACGATCAACGTCGCAAGCCACGAGCACAACGAGACCAACACCGACCCGCTGGGAACTGCGTGGTACGACTCGAGCGGCGCCGAGAACGGCGACAAGTGCGCGTGGACGTTCGGCGCGGCGCTCGGCTCGACGGCCACCGGGCAGTACAACCAGGTGATCGGGACCGGCAAGTACTACCTGCAGCGCGAGTGGAGCAACCACAGCAGCGGCTGCGTTCTGCGCGGACTGTGATCTGAGTGCACCGAGGTGGGGCGGACCGGGCTCCGCCCCACCTCAGCGTCCGGATGTGCGGTAGGCCGAGTCGCGAGCGTAGCGGGCGGCACGCTCCTCGCCGTGGGCCTGGGCCATCCAGGCGGCGCCGACGAGGAGGGTCACGATCAGGCAGACGTACGTCGCCTGGCTGGACGTGGCCTCGGCCATGGCGCCGGCTGCGATCGGGCCGACCAGTGCGGCGGCGGACCAGACGATGTTGAGCAGGGCGGCGACGGCGGTCAGGGAGACCCCGGCCCGGCGGGCGCCGACGACGCCGAGCGGGAAGGTGATCGTGAACATCAGCGCCGAGATCGGGCCGCGGGCGAGGAGGAAGCCGATCACCGCCTGGGAGCTCGTGCTGGCGACTACGAGCAGCAGGGCGGCGGCCATCGCGGCGGCGCTGAGGCAGGCGACGCGGACGCTGGCGGCACGCTCGCCGAAGCGCGCGACCAGGGCGCTGGACGCGATGAAGGTCAGAGCCGCAACCGAGAAGACCAGGCCGATGGTCGACTCGGAGAGCCCATTTCGGTGCAGCTGGAGCGGGGCGAGCAGGTTGACGGCGCCGCCGACGAAGCCGCCCAGGGTCATGGTCAGCAGGCTCGCGAGCACCAGCCGGTCGCCGGCGACCCGGCGGATGGTGGTGGCGAGCGGCAGAGTGGTCTCCGGGCGCAGCCCGGTGGTCGCGGGGATGGTGAGCATGCCGGCGAAGACGGCAGCGGTGACGACGGCACACGCGACGAAGGGTGCGGCGAGCCCGTAGCGCTCGACGGCGATGCCGGCGAACGCCGGGCCGGTGATCCCGCCGAGACCCGCGGTCGTGACCGTCAGCGAGAGCGCGCGCGCCTGGCTGGTACCGGCGACCTCGCCAAGCCAGCCGACGCCGGTCGTCCAGACGATGCCGAACCCGACGCCGAACAGCATGCGGGAGGCGAGCAGTTCCCAGTAGGAGCCGGACAGCCCGGTTGCCAGATCGGACATCGCCATCAGCATCATGGCGGCGAGGGTGAGGCGCCGCGCGCCGAAGCGGTCGGCCAGCACGGTGGCGGGGATGGAGACGGCGAGGATGGTGACGCTGGCAGCGGCGAGCAGCATGCCGCCCTCGAGCTTGGACAGCCCGTAGTGCTGGGAGTAGGTCGGGACGAGCGGGACGAGCGCGGTCCAGACGACCTCGCCGACGAAGATCCCGAGGTAGAGCAGGAACGCCGAGCGGCGGGCGCCTCGCACGCTAGACGCCCGCGGGGGAGGGATGGAGGAGCCCGCGGCGGCCGGCGCTGAGGCTGAGCATGGCAGCGAGCACGCCCAGGGCGCCGGCCGGCAGGAAGGCGGCCGCGGACACCACCCAGGCGTAGTGCACGCGGTTCGTGACGGCCCGGACGAGCATCGCCTGATCCTAGACGTCCTTGTGCCGTCAACGACTCGGCGTGCCAAGTGTGACGCCGGGCGTGACCGCTCCGTGACGGCGACGTACGTCACGAACCCGTCACAGACCCGCGTCGGCGGCCACATCGGTGTCAAAGACCCGCCGGGTGGGCGTGACCGAGCCGTGACGAGTTCGTAACGTCTCGCGCGCTTGATTGAGCCAAGCCCGCTCGAAACCCAATTATTGGAGTCAAAGCCCGACCGGGCGGGCGTGACCGGCGCGTTGCGCATTTGTGACGGGTCTCGCTGTGGCGAGACTGTCACGGATCGTGCGCCGAGGTGTGACGATCAGGCTGCTTCGGCTGCGAACGGCGCCCACTCGACCACCGGCTCGCCGCACAGCGCCGCGACGATTCGCTCGGCCGCGTGACCGTCGCCATACGGGTTCACCGCCTGCGCCATGCGCGCGTATCGAACCGGCGACTCGAGCAGCGCGCCGGCTGCGGCGACGACCGTCCGGGTATCCGTCCCGACCAGCATCGCCGCGCCCGCCTCGACCGCCTCCTGCCGCTCCGTCACCTCCCGCAGCACCAACACCGGCTTGCCCAGCCCGGGTGCTTCTTCCTGCAGCCCGCCCGAGTCGGTCAACACCAGCGTGCAGCGGTGCAGCAGTCCGAGCATCTCCCGGTAGCCGAGCGGGGGCAGGAGCGACACCCGCTCGGCGCCGGCGAGCAGCTCCTCCGCAGCCAGCCGTACCGCCGGGTTCGGATGCACCGGGAACACGACGTGCACGTCGGGATGGGCGGCCACGATCTCGCGCACCGCCGCGCATATCCGCTGCAGCGGGGCACCGAAGCTCTCGCGCCGGTGGGCCGTCACCAGCACCAGCCGACCCTCGTCGGGCAGCCCGTCCGGCACCGCAGGCTCGGCCAGCGCCAGGGCGTCGATCACCGTGTTGCCGGTGACGACGACGGCGTCGGCCGGCGTGCCCTCGGCCAGCAGGTTGTCGCGTGCCCGCTCGGTCGGGGCCAGGTGCAGGTCGGCCACCACTCCGGCGATGCGCCGGTTGATCTCCTCCGGGAACGGCTCGCGGGCCTCATGTGATCGTAGGCCGGCCTCCACGTGCGCCACCCGGGCGCCGCCGTAGAACGCCGCCAGTGCGCCCACCGCGGCCGTCGTCGTATCGCCCTGGACG
>Ga0209577_10005554_pt1 | contig 11772 bp, 6 predicted proteins | sample GraSoiAngelo_109_FD_185874 | JGI IMG/M metagenome (GOLD analysis project Ga0209577, IMG submission 185874) | Grasslands soil microbial communities from the Angelo Coastal Reserve, California, USA - 14_0903_12_20cm (SPAdes) (version 2) | ecosystem: Environmental > Terrestrial > Soil > Grasslands ... | reverse complement strand
TGGAGGAGCTCGGACCCGCGCTGCGACCGGAGCTGGCTCGGTTGCTGCCGGAGATCGGCGCCGGGGCCGTGAGCGGCGCCGCCGACATCCGCCCGGTGTTCGAGAGCGTGGTCCGGCTGATCCGTCACCTCGCGGGCCGACGGCCATTGCTGGTCGTCCTCGAGGACCTTCACTGGACGGACGAGATGAGCGCGCGACTCCTGGCGTTCGTCGGCCGGCAGGTCGCCGACCGTCCCGTGCTGATCGTGACGACCGCCCGGGAGGACGAGCTCACGGATGCGCCCGGCCTGGCGCGGGCGCTCGACGAGCTTCGCCGGGGCGGCGCGCTGACCGCGCTCTCGCTGACGGCGTTGTCCCGTCCCGACACCCTCACGCTCGTGCGGACGATCGCGCGCGGCGGCGATGGCCCCGCGCTCGAGCGCCTTGCCGAGCAGGCGTGGACTGCGAGCGAGGGCAACCCCTTCGTGGCCGTCGAGACCGTGCGCGCCCATGCCGAGGGTGCAGCGGTCACGCCGGCAGGCGGCCTGGCGCTGCCTCAGCGTGTGAGCGAGATCGTCACCCGGCGGCTCGAGCGACTGTCCGAGCGTGCCCAGAGCGTCGGCGCGGTCGCGGCCGTGATCGGGCGGGAGTTCGACTTCACGCTCCTGCGCCGCGCGACCGGGCTGGACGAGGAGGACACGGCCTCCGCCGTCGAGGAGCTGGTGCGTCGTCGCATCCTGCACGGCGTCGGCGAGCGGTTCGATTTCGCGCACGACCGGATCCGGGACGCCGCCTACGCCCGGATCCTGACGCCGCGGCGCCGGCTGATCCATCGCCGCATCGCCGAGGCGATCGAGGCGCTCCACCAGGGGAACCTCGAGCCGCACGCGCTCGCGCTCGGACTGCACTACCAGAGCGCCGAGGTATGGGATCGCGCCGCGGGATACCTGCGCCAGGCCGGTGTCGCCGCGTTTCAGCGCGCCGCCAACCGGGAGGCGGTCGCCTCGCTGGAGGCGGCGCTCGAGGCGGTCGCAAAGCTCCCGGAGAGCCCCGAGCGGAGCGGGCCCGCGATCGACATCCGTGTCGACCTCGAGAACGCCCTCATGGGGCTTGGCCAGTTCCGGCGAAGCCTCGAGCGTCTGCGGGAGGCCGAAGGCCTGGCGCAGGCCGCCGGTGATCGCCGCCGGCTCGCGCGCATCTACTCGCGCATGACCTACAACCTGGGCTCGGTGGGAGAGCTGGCGGCCGCCCTCGAGACCGGAGAGCGGGCGCTGGCGCTCGCGACCGGGGAAGACGACGTCCCGACGGTGCTCGCCAGCAACGTCGTGCTGGCCCGCGCGCTCTACGGGCTCGGTGATTACCGCCGGGCCATCGAGACCGCCCGGCGCAACGATGTCCTCCGTCTGCGCTCGGATGACCCGCACGGGCCGCCCAACGTGGCGTTCGCGCGAATCTGGTCCGTGCTGGCGATGGCCGAGATCGGCGACTTCCAGGAGGGCAGCCGGATCGGCGAGGACGTCGTGCGGGCGGCCGCGGCTCACGGCCGGCGGCACGAGGAAGTCTGGGCGCGCCTGGGACTCGGCCGGCTCTACGTCGTTCAAGGCGCGTACGAGAGCGCGATCGTCGTGCTCGAGGCGTCGTTGCCGCTCTGCGAGACCAGCAGCGACCTCGCCGTCTACTTCTCGCGCACGGCGTCGTCGCTCGGCGAGGCGTACGCGAGGTCGGGGCGGATCACGGAAGGCTTGACGCTGCTCGACCGGGCCGCCGGCCACGCCGACACGCTCGGATTCAGCTACAGCCAGGCGCTCGTGCTCGGCATGCTCGGCGCCGGCCGCCTGCTCGCCGGGGACGTCGCGGCTGCCGCCGAGCCCGCGGCCTCGGGGCTGCAACTCGCCCGGCGTTTCGGCCAGCGTGGCTGGGAGGCGTGGGCGCTGCGCCTGCTTGCCGACGTGGCCGCGCAAGCCGCGCCGTTCGATCTCGCGGTCGCCGAAGGGCACTTCGCCGAGGCGACGGCGCTCGCCGGTGCCCTCGGCATGCGTCCGCTGCTCGCGCACTGTCGGCTGGGACAGGGCACCGCCTATGCGCGTGCGGGGGACAAGGAGCGGGCCCAGGCGGAGATCGAGGCGGCGCTCGCGGAGTACCGCGTGATGGACATGCCGTCCTGGGTCGCCCGGGCGGAGACGGCCTCCCGCGGTCGGGCGTAACGCCTGTCGGGCCGTCGCGGCGGAGCCGTGACGGGGCTCTGTATACTCGCGCCATGAGCTTCGTCAGCCACGTCGAGTGCACGATCTGCGGCCACCGTCACGACGCCAAGCAGCGGCTCGCCGTGTGCGAGCAGTGCGGCCAGATGCTGGCGGTTCGCTACGATCTCGAGGGCGTCAGGGCCGCCGTGAGCAAGGACGCGCTGCGCCAGCGCCCGCCGGGCATGTATCGCTTTCGCGAGCTGACCCCGCTGGACGACGGCGAGATCCCGGTGACGCTCGGCGAAGGCGGCACCCCGCTGCTCGCGCTGCCGCGCCTCGCCGCGCACTTCGGCCTGCGTCAGCTCTGGGGCAAGGACGAGGGTCAGAACCCGACCGGCTCGTTCAAGGCGCGCGGGCTCGGCATGGCGATCACGAAGGCGCGCACGCTCGGCGCGCGCGGGTTCATCATTCCCTCGGCGGGCAACGCCGCCGGCGCCGCCGCCGTCTACGCGGCGCGCTGCGGGCTGCCGTGCGCGGTGATCGTGCCGCGCGCCACGCCGCCGGCGGCGGTGGCCGAAGCGGCGATTGCCGGGGCGCGAGTGTTCACGATCGACGGCACGATTGCCACGGCGGGCAAGGTGGTCGCGAGGGTGGCGCCGGAGATCGGCTGGTTCGATCTCTCCACGCTGAAGGAACCGTACCGGCTCGAGGGCAAGAAGACGATGGGGCTCGAGCTGGCGGAGCAGCTCGACTGGACACCGCCCGACTGGCTCCTCTATCCCACCGGCGGCGGCACCGGCCTGGTCGGGATCCCGAAAGGCTACGACGAGCTGCGCGCGATGGGCTGGGTCAGCGGCCTCGGACCGCGCTACGTCGCGGTCCAGGGCGAGGGCTGCGCGCCGGTGGTGGATGCCTTCCGGGCCGGGGCGGAAACGACCACGCCGGTGGAGAATCCCGCCATGGTGGCGTCCGGGCTGCGCGTGCCGTCACCGTTCGCCGGGCGCCAGATGCTGACGATCCTGCGCGACAGCGGCGGCGATGCCATCGCGGTGAGCGAGCGGGCCGTCGCCGAGGCCCAGCGGCTGCTGGCGCGGCTGGAAGGCCTCTGGACCTCGCCGGAGGGCGCCGCGCTGGTCGCCGCGCTCGGCAGCATGAAGGACCGGGCGCAGCTCCCTGCCGACGCTCGCGTCGTCATCATGCTCACCGGAAGCGGCATCAAGTACTCGCCGCCGGAGCTGCCGACGCCGATGGACCTGGCGGGCACACCGCAGGACGTCCACTCGCAAGTAATCGCAGCGTTGTCGCGCGCCTAGCAAGCGGCACGGGCGTGGCGCAGCGCCGGTGCCCGTGCCTTTTCAATATGGTAGCATTCCGTCCACCGCATCGCTGGTCCAGGAGGCCGGGTCAATGACGATCGAAATCGGCAAGCTCCGCAACGTCGGTGTCGTTGGTCATGGCGGGGTGGGCAAGACCTCGATGGTCGAGGCCATGCTGTTCGCGGCCGGCGCCGTCACCCGACTGGGCAAGGTGGATGACGGCACCACCACCACCGACTTCGACCCCGACGAGATCAAGCGGAAGATCTCGATCAACACGTCCGTGGCGTACTGCGACTACAAGGGCCATCACGTCAACTTCGTCGACACGCCCGGGTACGGCGACTTCATCTCCGACGCCCGGGCCGGCCTCTCCGTCGTCGAGGCGGCGGTGGTGGTCGTCGACGCGGTCGCCGGCGTCCAGGTGCAGACCGAGAAGGTCTGGAAGTTCGCCTCGGAGTTCGAGCTGCCGCGCGCGATCGTCGTCAACCGACTCGACCGCGAGCGCGCCGACTTCTTCCGCACGCTGGACTCGCTGGGGCGGCGGCTCAAGGGCCGCATCGTGCCCGTGCACATTCCGGTCGGCGAGGAGTCGGGGTTCCGCGGCTACGTCGATCTCGTCACCCAGAAGGCCACGCTGTTCGCCGACGGCAAGCCCTCGGAGCAGCCGGTGCCGGCCGAGGCCGCCGACCGCGTGAAGGAGTGGCGGGAGAAGCTGGTCGAGGCCGCCGCCGAGACCGACGACGATCTCCTGGCCAAGTATCTCGAGGAGGGCTCGCTGGCCGAGGCCGAGATGCTCAAGGCGCTGCGATCCGGCATCGCGCAGGGCAAGATCGTGCCGGTGCTGTGCGGCGCGGCCACCAGGGGCATCGGCAGCCACGCGCTGCTCGACCTCATCATCCACGAGTTCCCGTCCCCCGCCGATCGGGCCGAGGTCGGCGGCACCGACCTCAAGGCCAAGCAGGCCGGGACTCGCGCCGCCGAGGCCAAGGCCCCGGTGAGTGCGCTGGTGTTCAAGACCCTGGCGGATCCCCACCTCGGCAAGCTCTCGCTCTTCCGGGTGTACTCCGGCACCCTGCGCAGCGATGCCACGCTGCTCAATCCGGCCCGGGGCGCCAAGGAGCGGATGGGCCACATCTCGTGGCTGCAGGGCAAGACGCAGAAGAACGTGGACGCCCTCGGCCCCGGCGAGATCGGCGTGGTGCCCAAGCTGAAGGACACCGCCACCGGCGACACGCTGTGCGACGAGGCGCATCCGTTCGAGCTGCCGCGGATCACGTTCCCGGAGCCGGCCATCAACTTCGCCGTCCAGCCCAAGAGCCGCGGCGACGAGGACAAGATCTCCAGCGCGCTGGCTCGCATCGCCGAGGAGGACCCGACCGTCCACCACCACTTCGACCCGGAGACGAAGCAGCTCCTCATCTCCGGCGTCGGCAGCATGCACGTCGAGATGACCGTCGAGCGCATGAAGCGCAAGTACAACGTGGACGTCACGCTGCTGCCGCCGCGGATCCCGTACAAGGAGACGGTGAAGGGGCGGGCAGAGGGGCAGGGCAAGTACAAGAAGCAGACGGGCGGGCGCGGCCAGTACGGCGACACCTGGCTGCGCGTGGAACCGCTGGCGCGCGGCGGCGGCTTCGAGTTCGTCGACGACATCTTCGGCGGCGCGGTGCCCCGCAACTTCATCCCCTCGGTGGAGAAGGGCGTCCGCGAATGCATGAAGAAAGGGATCCTGGCCGGCTACCCGATCGTGGACATGAAGGTCTCGCTCTACGACGGCTCCTACCACGACGTCGATTCGTCGGACATGGCGTTCCAGATCGCGGCGTCCCTGGGCCTGCAGAAGGTCTTCATGGACGCGCATCCGATCCTGCTGGAGCCGATCATGAACGTCGAGGTGACCACGCCGGCCGACGTGGCCGGCGACATCATCGGCGACCTCAACTCGCGCCGCGGCCGCATCAACGGCATGGAGCCGACCGGCGAGACCGCGGTGGTGCGGGCCTCCGTCCCCATGGCCGAGATGCTCACCTACGAGTCCAGCCTGAGGTCCATGACCGGCGGCCGCGGCGGCTACGCGATGGAGTTCTCGCACTACGAAGAAGTGCCCGCGTTCCTGGCCGACAAGATCGTGAAGGAAGCGAAAGCGGAAAAAGAGAAGGCCGAGAAGCACTGAGGCGGCGCCCGCGCGCGGCCGCGGGCGTGTCAGCGTCCCCGGATCGAGACACGTTGTAGAATAGGCGCCGTGATCTTCCAGCAGCTCGTGAACGAGGACTCCGGCTGCCTGAGCTATCTCATCGGTTGCAGCGAGGCCGGGCAGGCGGTCGTCGTCGATCCCGGCCGCGACCGCGTCGACGAGTACCTGCGCGTCGCCCGCAAGAAGGGCCTGCGCATCGCCCACATCCTCGAGACGCACACGCACGCCGACCACATCTCCGGCAACCGCGACCTCGCCGCCGCCACCCGGGCGCCGATCCACGTCCACCACGCGGCCGGGGTCGTGTTCGAGCACGAGGCCGTCCGCGACGGCGACACGCTCCGGGTCGGCAACGTCGAGCTGCGCGTCGCGCACACGCCGGGCCACACGCCGGATTCGATCTCCGTCTTGGTGACCGACCACTCGCGCAGCGCGGAGCCGTGGTTCGTCCTCACCGGCGATCTCCTCTTCGTCGGCTCGGTCGGGCGGCCGGACCTCGGCGGCGCCACCGCGGCCGAGGACATCTGGGACAGCCTGCGCCGCGTGCTGATGCCGCTCGACGACCTCGTGGAGATCTACCCGGCCCACGGCGCCGGCTCCTCGTGCGGCAAGGCGATGTCGGCCAAGACGGGCTCCACGATCGGCTTCGAGCGCCGCTTCAATCCGGCGTTCCGCTATGACGACAAGCGCGCGTTCGTCGACTTCATCATGGCCGGCATCCCGCCCAAGCCGGCCGCATTCGAGAAGATCGTGGCCAAGAACCGGGGGCTGGCGCCGCTGGTCTCGGCCAAGCCGCGGCCGTACTCGGCGCGGGAAGCGAAGGAGGCCCTCGCGCAGGGCGCCGGCGTGCTCGACCTCCGCGACTCCGCGGATTTCGGCGAAGGGCACGTGCCCGGCAGTCTCAACGTGTGGATCGACAGCCCGCAGTTCGCCGAGCGCGTGGCCGGGATGGCTCCGGCCGGCGCCCCGCTGCTGATCATCGGCGCGCCGACCGACGTCGAGCGCGCGGTGACGGCGCTCTCGCGGGTGGGCGTCGACGAGGTCGCCGGGTTCCTGCAGTGGGGCATGGTCGAGTGGCGCAGCGAGGGATTCCCGGTCGAGACCGTCCCGCAGATCACCGTGCACGACGTCGCCGAGTGGCTCGAGCAGGGCAAGGACGTCGTCGTCCTCGACGTGCGCGAGCCCTCGGAATGGGAGGACGGTCACATCGAGCCGGCGCTGCACCTGCCGATGTTCGAGGCGGTGAGCCGCCGGGCCGAGCTGCCCGCGGGCCGTCCCGTCGCCGTGCTCTGCGCGGGGGGCTTGCGCTCGAGCACGGTCATCAGCGCCCTGCAGCGGCACGGCGTGGGCGCGCTGCACAACGTCACCGGCGGCATGTCGGCGTGGGTCAAGGCGGGCTATGGCGTCACCCGCCGCGCGGCGCCGCCGTCGACGAAGGCGCCGGCGTCCACCGGCGTCCCGCTCGTCGACTGCCGCGGGCTGTCGTGCCCGTGGCCGAGCATGAAGCTCGCCAAGGCCATCGTCGAGGTCGCGCCGGGGGCGACCGTCGAGGTACTCGCCACCGACCCGGGCGCGCCGGCTGACGTCGAGACCTTTACCCGGCGCACGGGCCACCGCATCGTCGAACGGTCGGAATCGGGCGGGGTCCTTCGCTTCGTCGTCCAGCGCGCGCAGTGATCGGGGGCTGATGGGCGCAGCGCTGTCGGGCCAGTACGTGGCCGTGTTCGGTCGCCCGTGGCCGGTGTGGGGCGCCGCGGTCCTCGTCGCCACCGTCAACGTCTTCCTCTTCGCCTTCGATCGTCCGTGGACCGCGTCCGACGGCGCGCGCAACTGGGGCGACTGGGTGCTGACCGGCCTCGGCCTCGCGCACCGCCCCGACCTCGTCGCGCCCTGGCTCTACTCCGGCTCGCTGCTCAACGTGGGCGTGCTGCTGGGCGGGCTCACGGCGGCGCTGCTCAGCCGCGAGTTCGCGATCCGGGTGCCGCCGCGCGGCGAAGCGGTCAAGGGGGTGGGCGGCGGCCTCCTGATGGGCGCGGGCGCAATGCTGGCGTTCGGGTGCAACATCGGCGGCTTCTTCTCGGCGGTCAGCGCGCTGAGCCTGTCCGGGTTCGCCATGATGCTCGGGCTCGGCCTCGGCGCCTTCCTCGGCCTGCGCTACCTGCTGTGGGAGCTGGTCCGCAAGCCGACCTGGTCGAGCGGCCCGGCGCGCGTCTACGCCGCGCCGGCCGCGAACGTGCCGAGCCGCCAGCCGCTGGCCGGCGTGCTGCTGGCGGCGCTGCTGCTGGCGACGCCGTTTCTCTACGCGCGCACGGGCTATCATGCCCAGGGCATCTTCCTGCTGTTCGGCGTCGTCTTCGGGGTGATCTTCCAGCGCTCGCGCTTCTGTCTCGTGCGCGCCTTCCGCGAGCCGTTCATGACCGGGGACGCGGAGCACACGCGCGCGGCCGCGCTCGCCCTGGCGGTCAGCGTGCTCGGCTTCGCCATCCTGAAATTCGCCGACCTCAAGGACAAGGGCGACTGGGTCTTCCCCGGAGCCGGCGTCGGCGCCCTCGCCGGCGGCACCCTGTTCGGCGTCGGCATGACGCTGGCGGGCGGCTGCGGCGCCGGCTCCATCTGGCGGGCCGGCGAGGGCCAGGTGAAGCTCTGGCTCACGCTCGTGACGTTCGCGCTGGGCGCCTCGCTGACGCGCCTGGCCCTCGTGCAGACGGGCGCCCTGCAGAAGCTGGGCTGGGCGGTGTTCCTGCCCTCGGCCCTCGGCTGGGGTGCGAGCCTCGTGCTGACGCTGGCGATCCTCGCCGTGTGGGCCCTCCTCGCCACCTGGAACGAGGACGCCCGCATCGTCAGCAGCCTCGAGTGAATCGAGCCCAACTCTGCTACGTTACCGGCGGCGAGGGGAGGACCCGATGACATCACCGGTGTTGTCACGCCGGCACTTCCTGAAAGTCTCCGGGACCGGTCTCGGCGCGCTGGCCGTCGCGGCCTGCGCCAGCACCAAGGGTGAGATCGACCCCAAGGCGAGCCGTCGCGTGATCGTCGTTGGCGGCGGCTGGGGCGGCGCCACCGCCGCCAAGTACGTGCGGCTGGCGGACCCCTCGATCGAGGTCGTGCTGCTGGAGCCGATCGCCCGGTTCGTGTCCTGTCCGTTCAGCAACCTCGTGCTCAGCGGCCAGCGGGCGATCGGCAGCCTGACGTTCGGCTACGGCGGACTCCGCGAGTACGGCGTCAAGATGCGCCAGCAGGCGGCCGCCGCGATCGAGCCGGACGCGCGGCGCGTGCGCGTCGGCGACGGCTACCTCGGCTACGACCGCCTGATCGTCGCGCCCGGCGTCGACTTCCTGCTCGACCAGGTCGAGGGACTCGCCGGCGCCCAGGACACCGTGCTGCACGCCTGGAAGGCGGGACCCCAGACGGTCGAGCTCGGCCGTCAGCTCCGCGCGATGCCGGACGGCGGCGTGTTCGTGCTGACGATCCCGCCGGTCGCCTACCGGTGCCCGCCGGGGCCCTACGAGCGGATCTGCCAGGTGGCGTGGTACCTCAAGGCCCGGAAGCCGAAGTCGAAGCTGATCGTGCTCGACGCCAATCCGAACATCGTCTCCAAGGCGGCGCTCTTCCGCGAGGCGTGGAAGGCATATCCGAACATCGACTATCGCGGCTCGAACAAGGTCGTGAAGGTCGACCCCGCTGCCCGCGAGGTCACGACGGAGCTCGGCGAGCGCGTGAAGTACGACGTCGTCAACCTCATCCCGCCGCAGCGCGCGGGCGCCATCGCGGTCCAGGCCGATCTCGTCGGCGCCGACAAGCGCTGGTGCGAGGTCGATCACGTCACCTACGAGTCGCTCAAGCACCGCACGGTCCACGTGGTCGGCGACGCGACGACCGGCCTGCCGGTGCCGAAGTCGGGCACGATGGCCAATGCGATGGGCAAGATCTGCGCGAACGCGGTCGCGAGCGTCATGAACGGCCGGCCGGCGCCGGAAGTGCCGCCGGTGAACACGTGCTACTCGTGGGTCAGCGACCGGGAGGCGATCGCGGTCGTCAACGCGTACAAGATCGACGGCGGCAAGGTCGTGCAGGTCGAGCAGAAGCTCTCGCCCGCCCAGTCCACGCTCTACGCCCGGCATGCCGAGGGCTGGGCGAAGTCGATCTGGGGGGACATCCTCGGCGCCGTCGGCGGGGTCCTGCTGGTCGTGGGCGTGGCGGCCACGCCGGCCGCGGCGGGACCGCTGCTCGACAAGCCCGGTTACGCCAAGGCGGTGACGTGCTGGGCCTGTCACGGCACCGCGGGCAACAGCCGGTCGGACGCGGTGCCGATCCTCGCCGGCGTCGACCCAGCGTACTTCAAGAAGGCCATCGAGGACTATGCGAGCGGCAAGCGCCTGTCGGCGGAGATGGAGCCGTTCGCCAAGCAGGTGAAGATCCTCGGCGTGGACGAGATCGCGGCGTACTTCGCCACCCAGCCGCGCGAGGCGACGCCGGTGCACGTGGATCGCGGCGCCGCCGAGCGCGGCCGCGCGATCGCCGCGCAGTGCGCCAACTGCCACGGCGCCGAGGGCCAGGGCGACCCGGCCAAGCTGGTGCCGCGGATCGCCGGGCAGCCGGCGGGCTACATCCGCAACCAGCTCATGCTGTTCAAGACCGACAAGCGCAGCCCCGGCGACGAGCCGCTCACCAAGATGAAGGCGGTCCTGAAGCCGATGCTCGAGGGCACGCTGGACGACGTGGCCGCGTATTACGCGAGCCTGAGGTAGCGTCGACGGCGTGATCTTTCTTCTCGTCCTGGTGGGGCTGAGCCTGGGCGGTGCATTCGTCTCGGGCCTCGTCGGAGTCGGCGGCGCCGTCGTCATGATCCCGCTGCTCCTCTACGTGCCGCCGCTGGTGGGCGTCGGGAGGCTCGACGTCAGGACGGTGACGGCCGTGACGATGGTGCAGGTCTTCGTCGCCGCCGTCACCGCGGTCCTCGTGCATCGCCGGCGCCGCGCGGTCCGGGCCGACCTGGCCATCCTCGGCGGCCTCGCCATGGCCGCCGGCTCGCTCACGGGCGCCGTCGCCTCGAAGTACACGGACGACCGGCTGCTCCTGCTGATCTTCGGAGTGATGACGCTGGCGGCCCTCGCGCTGCTGTGCGTGCCGACGGAGACCGTGGGCCAGCCGATCTTCGCCGAGCGCGTCGAGTTCAACCGGCCCAAGGCGGCGACGCTGTGCGGCGGCGTCGGCCTCGTGGCGGGACTGGTCGGCGCCGGCGGCGCGTTCCTGCTGGTGCCGCTGCTGATCGTCGTCGTCGGCCTGCCGATCCGCGTGACGATCGGCAGCTCGCTGGCGATCACCGCGCTGGCGGCCACCGGCGGCGTGGCCGGCAAGGTCCTCACCGGCCAGGTGCCGCTGTCGGCCACGCTGGCGGTGCTCGTCGGCGCGGTGCCCGGCGCCCAGCTCGGCGCGCTCATGAGCCGCCGCCTGTCCGGGTCCGGGCTGCGGCGCGTCCTGTTCCTCGTCGTGCTCGGCTCGGCGGCCCGCGTGTGGTGGGACCTGCTGGTGCCGGCGGCGGAGTGAGCGTGCGCTACGGATTCGTGATCGACCATCGCCGGTGCATCGGCTGCCACGCCTGCACGGTGGCGTGCAAGGAAGAGAACCGGGTGCCGCTCGGCGCCTTTCGCACGTGGGTGAAGTACGTCGAGAAGGGGGCGTTCCCCGACACGCGCCGGTACTTCTCCGTGCTGCGCTGCAACCACTGTGACGAGGCGCCGTGCGTGACGATCTGCCCGACCGTCGCGCTGTACCGACGGCCGGACGGCATCGTCGACTTCGACGGCGGGCGATGTATCGGCTGCAAGTCCTGCATGCAGGCCTGTCCCTACGACGCGCTCTACATCGACCCCACGACCAACACCGCCGCCAAGTGCCACTACTGCGCCCATCGCATCGAGGTCGGCCTCGAGCCGGCCTGTGTGATCGTCTGCCCCGAGCAGGCCATCATCGCCGGCGACCTCGACGATCCCCGCACGCCGATCGCCCGCCTGGTCGCGCGTGAGCAGGTCGAGGTCCGCAAGCCCGAGCAGGGGACGCGGCCGAAGGTCTACTACGTCGGCGCCGAGTCCTCGGC
>Ga0209577_10005553_pt1 | contig 11773 bp, 10 predicted proteins | sample GraSoiAngelo_109_FD_185874 | JGI IMG/M metagenome (GOLD analysis project Ga0209577, IMG submission 185874) | Grasslands soil microbial communities from the Angelo Coastal Reserve, California, USA - 14_0903_12_20cm (SPAdes) (version 2) | ecosystem: Environmental > Terrestrial > Soil > Grasslands... | reverse complement strand
GAGAGGCCGGGGGCACGGAGGCCCCGGCCGCTCCCCCCGCGGCCGAGGGTGGCGCCGCCCCCGCGCCCGCCGGCGAGGGGGTGGCTGCTTCGGCGGTGCCGGCCCGGGCCGCCTCGCCCGCACCGGCCGCGGCCGCTCTCGTCGCCCAGGAGCCCGAGCCCGAGGTACCGGCCGTCTACGTGGCCGCGGCCCGGGCCAGGAGCAGCCGCGTCCCCACCTGGGTCGTGCCCGTGCTGGCCGTGCTCCCCGTCTGGGGCTTCCTCTATCTGGGAGCCTTCGGCAACCGGTCCAAGCCCCAGGTCGTCGACCCGCTCGTCCTGGGTGCCCAGGTGTACCGGTCGGCCGGCTGCTCTGGTTGCCACGGCGCCAGCGGGGAGGGCGGCGTCGGGCCCGCCCTGCAGAACGGCGGGGCCAAGCTCACCTTCCCCAACGAGGACGACCAGCTCTCGTGGGTGCGCACGGGCTCGGGGCCCTTCACGGGCAAGCCCTACGGAGACCCCAACCGCGCCGGCGGCCAGCGGGGACCGGCCAAGGGCATCATGCCCCCCTTCGGCTCGACGCTCTCCGACACCCAGATCCGCGCCGTCGTCAAGTACGAGCGCGAGAAGCTGTAGTCCATGGGCCACGACGTGGTGGTCGTGGGCGGGGGACCTGCAGGGGCGGCGTGCGCCTACTGGCTGGCCAGCGCGGGCTGGGACGTGCTCATGGTCGAACGCAAGAGCTACCCCAGGGAGAAGACCTGTGGGGACGGCCTCACACCCCGGGCCGTGCGCCAGCTCACCGACATGGGCGTGGGCGGGGAGCTGGCCGGCCACCACCGCTTCGACGGCCTGCGCTCGATCGCCTTCGGGCGGGAGCTGGAGCTGCGCTGGCCCGATCATCCCGACTTCCCGCCCTACGGCTACGTGGTCCCCCGTTCCGAGCTTGACCGCATGGTGGCCGAGCGGGCCGTGAAGGCGGGCGCCACCTTGTGGCAGCAGACCGAGGCCCTCGAGCCCGTGCGCCAGGCGGGCCTGGTTCGGGGCGCCCTGGTCAGGCGCAGGCAAGGGACCTCGGCCGGCCCGGAGGGGTCGACCCAAGAGGTTCGGGCCCGCTACCTCGTGGTCGCCGACGGCGCCAACTCCCGGTTCGGCCGGGCCCTGGGCACCAGTCGGGACCGGGCCCACCCCCAGGGCATGGCCATCCGCGGCTACTTCGTCTCCCCCCGCCACGCCGAGCCCTGGATCGAGTCCCACCTCGACGTGCGGGACCGGGACGGCAACGTGTTGCCCGGCTACGGCTGGATCTTCCCCGTGGGCGATGGACGGGTGAACGTGGGCGTTGGCCTGCTGTCCACCTTCCACCGCTGGAAGGCGGTGAACACCTCCCAGCTCATGGAGGCCTTCGTCGACCACGCCCCCCGGTCCTGGGAGATATCGGCGGACACCTCGTGCGGGCCGCCCACGGGGGGACGGCTCCCCATGTCGTTCTCGGTCGGGCCCACCACCGGGCCCACCCACGTCGTGGTGGGGGACGCGGCGGGCGCCATCAACCCCTTCAACGGCGAGGGCATCGCCTACGCCTACGAGACGGGCCGCATGGCCGCCGCCGCCGTGGCCGAGGCCCTCTCGGCCGACGACGGCCTGGCCCTGCAGGCCTACGACGCCCGCCTGCAGGCGACCTACGGCCTCTACTACAAGGTGGCCCGGGCCTTCGTGCGCCTCATCGGCCGGCCCGAGCTCATGCGGGTCCTGGTGTCGACGGGCATGCACAGCCGCACCCTCATGGAGTGGGTGCTGCGCATCATGGCCAACCTGCTCCGCCCCGACGAGCTGGGCCCGGCCGAGGCCGCCTACCGCGCCGTGGCCGCCCTGGCCCGCCTGGCCCCCGACCCCGCCTTCGCCTGAGCCCGCGAACTCGGGTCAGGGCTCGGTCAGCTCCGCAGGCCCAGTCCGGCCTTGGCCAGCACGGTGGCCGCCTCCTCGGCCGCCTCCGCGGTGCGGGCCAGGTCGGCGTCGGAGTGGGCCAGGCCGGGGAAGGCGATCTCGTAGGGCCCCGGGGCCAGGGCCACCCCCCGGTCGAGCATCTCGTGGAAGAAGGCGGCGTAGGCCCCCGAGGACGCGGCCGCCCTGGCCCCGTCGTAGTCGACGACGGGCTCGGGGGTGAAGAAGAGCCCGAGCAGGCTGGAAGCCACCGGCACCTGGACCGCGACACCCGCGCCCCCGATGGCCCGCTCCAGCATCTGGCCCAGGGTCGCGGCCCGGTCCGCCAGCGTGCGGTAGGCGTCCGCGTCCAGGCGCTCGACCACGGCCAGCCCCGCCGCGGTGGCCAGCGGGTTACCCGAGAGCGTGCCCGCCTGGTAGACGGGCCCCATCGGCGCCAGCACCTCCATGACGTCGGCCCGTCCCCCGAAGGCGGCCAGAGGAAGGCCCCCTCCGATCACCTTGCCGAAGCAGAACAGGTCGGGCGTCACCCCGGTCAGCTCGCTCGCACCGCCCAGCCCCACCCGGAATCCGGTGATGACCTCGTCGAACACGAGGAGGGCGCCGGCGTCGTCGCAGGCCAGGCGGAGACCCTCGAGGAAGCCGGCCACGGGTGGGACCAGGCCCATGTTGGCGGCGATGGGCTCGACCACGACACAGGCCACGTCCGGTCCCAGCTCGGGCACGCGGTTGTAGGGCACGACCAGGGTGTCACCCACCGCGGCCCGGGGCACGCCCGCCGAGTCGGGCAAACCCAGGGTCGCCACCCCGCTGCCCCCGCCGGCCAGCAAGGCGTCGTTGTGGCCGTGGTAGCAGCCTGCGAACTTCACGATGCGGTCCCGTCCGGTGAAGCCCCGGGCCACGCGTATGGCGCTCATGGTGGCCTCGGTGCCGCTGGAGACGAGCCTCACCCGCTCGCAACCCGACACCCGCCCGCATATCGCCTCCGCCAGCAGGACCTCCCGCTCGGTCGGCGCGCCGTAGCTGGTGCCGTCGCTCGCGGCCCGGCGCACGGCATCGATGACGGCCGGGTGGGCGTGGCCCAGGATCGACGCCCCCCACGACTGCACGTAGTCGAGGTACCGCCTGCCCTCCACGTCCCACACGTAGGCCCCCTGGCCCCGGGCGACGAAGTACGGCGTCCCCCCCACGGCGGTGAAGGCCCGCACCGGCGAGTTGACCCCTCCCGGGATCCGGGCCCGGGCCCGGACGAAGAGCTCCTCGTTGGTGGGCGCCACTACACCGACCCCGGCGCCTGAGCCAGCGAAGGGCTCAAGCGAGACGCTCGGCCAGCTCGGCCGCGTGGTAGGTGAGGATGATGTCGGCGCCGGCCCTCTTGATGGCGGTCAGGTGCTCGAGGGCCACGGCATCGCCGTCGATCCAGCCCTGCTGGGCCGCGGCCTTGACCATGGCGTACTCGCCGCTCACGTGATAGGCGGCCACGGGAGCGTCGGCCACGGCGCGCACGGCGGCGATGACGTCGAGGTAGGCCAGGGCGGGCTTCACCATGACGATGTCGGCGCCCTCGGCCAGGTCCAGGCGCACCTCGGTCAGAGCCTCGCGGCCGTTGCGGGGATCCTGCTGGTAGCCCTTGCGGTCGCCTCCGCCGGCGATGGTGACGTCGACCGCGTCACGGAAGGGGCCGTAGAGGGCGGAGGCGTACTTGGCCGCATAGGCGAGGACGGCCACCTCGGTGAAGCCGGCATCGTCCAGCGCGCCGCGGATGGCGGCCACCTGGCCGTCCATCATCCCGCTGGGGGCGACCACGTCGGCACCGGCCCGGGCCTGGGCCACGGCGACCCTCCCGTAGAGCTCGAGCGTGGCGTCGTTGTCGACCTCGCCCCGCCCGTCGAGCACTCCGCAGTGCCCGTGGTCGGTGTACTCGTCGAGGCACAGGTCGGCGATGAGCACCAGGGCGTCGCCGACCTCGTCCCGCAGCTCGCGCAGCGCCACCTGCACGATGCCGCCGTCGTCCCACGCCGCCGAGCCCAGCGCGTCCTTGCCCAGGGGCACCCCGAAGAGGGTCAGGGCCGGGATCTCCAGGGACACGAGGCGGCGGGCCTCCTTCACCAGCGAGTCACGGGTGTGCTGGACCACCCCCGGCAGCGACGGCACGGGCTGGGGCTCGGCGATGCCCTCCCGCACGAACAGGGGGGCCACCAGATCGTCGACCGACAGGCGGGTCTCGGCCACCAGCCGGCGCAGAGCCGGCGTGCGCCGCAGCCGGCGCATCCTGCGGGCCGGGAAGCTCGCCTGGGGCTTGTCCATCACCCCAGACTACGGCGGAGCGGCCCCGCCGGCCGTGCCCGCGAGGGCCTCGGCGACGGCCCGCACCAGCCCCTCGACGGTGTGCTCCTCGGCGACGACGGCGACCTCGAGGCCCGCGTCCCGCGCCGTGGCCGCCGTCACCGGCCCGATGCAGGCGACGACAGGCGGGACGCGCTGGCCCACGGCGGCCAGGTAGCCGGTGACGGTGGACGAGGAGGTGAAGGTGACGGCGTCGGCCCCCCTGACCGCCTGGGCCAGCTCCTCGGAGGGGACCGGGGTGGTCGTGCGGTAGGCCTCCACCACGTCCACCACCCAGCCCCGCCGGCGCAGTCCGTCCGGCAGCACGTCGCGGCCGCCGGCGGCGCGGGGCAGCAGGAGGCGCCCGGGTGGATCACCAAGGGCCAGGAGGGCTTCCAGCAGGGACTCGGCGACGAACCGCCCCGGCACGAGGTCGGCGGCCAGGTTGTGGCGGGCCAGGGCCGAGGCCGTCCCCGTTCCGATGGCGGCGATGCGGACGGGGCCGAAGGAGCGGGCGTCGCGCAGCAGGGGGACGAAGCGCTCGACGGCGTTGGCCGACGTGAACGCGACCCAGTCATAGGTCGAGAGCCCGCCCGCGGCCTCCCGCAGCCCGGCCCCGCCGTCGTCGGGGTCGACCAGAGCGATGGTCGGCAGCTCGACGACGTCGGCACCCAGCTCGCGCAGGCGGGCCACCAGGGACGAGGACTGAGCACGGGCGCGGGTGACGACCACCCGCCGTCCGAACAAGGGCCGCCTGTCGAACCAGCCCAGCTCGAGGCCGGCCACCTCGCCTATGACGATGGTTACCGGAGGCTCGAGCTCGACGTCTCCCAGCTCGGCCAGGGTCGTGCGCACGGTGCGCTGCGCCGTGCGCGTGCCCCACCGCACGGCCGCCACCCGAGTCGACGGGTCCCGCCCTCCCTCGGTGAGGCGCTTGGCGATCTCGGCCTTGTGGGCCACGCCCATGAGCACGACGATCGTGTCCCCGGCCCGGGCCAGGGCCTCCCAGTCGATCTCGTTGTCGACCGCGTGACGGCTGTGGCCCGTCACCACGGTGAACGAGGTGGAGAGACCCCGGTGGGTGACGGGGATCCCGGCGTAGGCGGGCACGGCCACGGCCGAGGTGACCCCGGGGACGACCTCGAAGGGCACCCCGGCCCGGATGAGGGCCTCGGCCTCCTCGCCCCCCCGGCCCAGAACGAAGGGATCGCCGCCCTTGAGTCGCACGATCTCGAGGCCGGCCAGGCCCCGGTCCACCAGCAGCCGGTTGATCTGGTCCTGGGGCACGGGGGAGCCGGGGCGCTTGCCCACGTCGACCAGATCGGCCCCGGGCGGGGCCAGCTCCAGCAGAGAGGGCTCGGCCAGGCGGTCGTACACCACCACGTCGGCCCGGCGCATCACCTCGGCGCCCCGCAGGGTCAGCAGCCCCGGATCGCCGGGGCCGGCCCCGACCAGGTAGACGGTCACCGCCGCCTCACCGGGCGCCCCCCGCCGCGGTGCGGCCCAGGTCCTCGAGCAGGCTGCGTCCGCCGGCCCGGTCGAGGATGTGAGCCGCCAGCTCCGCGCCCAGCGCCCCGGGGTCGTCGCCGGCCATGCGGTGGCGGAGGACGACGCGCCCGTCCACGGTCGCCAGCAGGCCCTCCAGCTCGACCCGCCCGTCTCCCGTGACCAGGGCCAGCGCGCCCACGGGCAGGTCGCACCCGCCGCCCAGGGCGGCGAGGAAGGCCCGCTCGGCGTCGACCGCGGTCCGGGACCGGGGGTCCTCGATGGCGGCCAGGCGCAGGCGCGTCTCCTCGTCTCCCGCCCGGCACTCCACGGCCAGGGCCCCCTGGGCCACCTGGGGGAGCATGACCCCGGGCCCGAGGACCTCGGTGGCCGCGTCCTGGCGGTCCAGGCGCTGCAGGGCGGCGAAGGCGACCACGGCGGCGCCGTAGTCCCCGGCCTTCTTGAGCCTGGTGTCCACGTTGCCCCTGAGCTCGGCGAAGGTGAGGTCGGGGCGCAGCGCGGCCAGCTGGGCTCGGCGCCGGACCGCGCCGGTGGCCACGGTGGCCCCGGGCGGGAGGCCGGCCAGGGTCGATCCCACCAGCGCGTCCCGAGGGTCGGCCCTAACGGGCACCGCGGCCAGCACGAGCCCGTCGGTGGGCGTGGAGGGCAGGTCCTTGGCCGAGTGCACCGCGTAGTCGGCCTGGCCCGAGAGGACGGCGGCCTGCACCTCCTTGACGAACACGCCCTGGCCGCCGATGGCCGAGATGGGGAGGTCTCGCCGGCGATCGCCCGCCGTCTCCACGACCACGGTCTCGACCCGCGCCCCCAGGAGCCGGGCCACGTGGTCGGTCTGCCACCGGGCGAGAACGCTTCCCCTGGTCGCCGCCCGCAGCGGGCCCCCGCGGCCTGGGCCGCTCGAGCGGTCCACTACAGATCGAACAGAGCGCGCAGCGCCTCCGCCAGACGCTCGCCCCGGGGGCTGCCGGCCGCGTCCTTGAGCCGAACGGTGGGCTCGTGCAGGAGCTTGGCCAGGATCCCCCGGGTGAGGGCCTCGATCGCCTCCTGCTGGCGGGGATCGAGATCCTGCAAGCGCGAGCGCAGGCGTTCGATCTCGCTCTGGCGCACCGCCTCCGCCTTGGCCCTGAGCGCCCCGATGAGGGGAGCGGCGGCGCGCCCGGTCGTGGCCGAGACCCAGCGGTCCACCTCGTCCTCCACCAGGGCCCGCACCCGGGCCACCTCGCGCCTGCGACCCGACATCCCTTCCTCGGCGAAGGCGCGCAGGTCGTCCATGTCGAGCAGCGTCACCCCCGGCAGCTCGCCCACCGCAGGGTCGACGTCGCGCGGCACCGCCACGTCGACGATGAGGAGCGGCCGTCCACCCCGGGCCGCCAGCACCGGGACCAGGTCGCCCGCCTCCAGGATCACCGAGGGCGAGCCGGTGGAGGTGAGGATGACGTCGACCTCCTCCAGCGCCGCGCCCAGCGCGCCGTGCTCGACGGCACGACCTCCCACCCGCCGGGCGAGCAGGGCGGCCTTGGCCCAGGTCCGGTTGGCGACCAGCACCTCGGCCACGCCCGGGGAGGCGGCCAGGGCGCCGGCCATGCCCTCGCTCATGTCCCCGGCCCCGAAGAGGAGGAGGCGCCTGCCCTCGAGGGAGCCACCCATCCTCTCCGCGGCCAGGGCCACGGCGGCCTGGGACATGGACGTGGTGCCCCGGGCGATCCCCGTCTCGGAGCGGGCCCGCTTGCCGACCTCCAGCGCGTGGCGGAACAGCACCGAGAGGCTCGATCCCGCGGCCCCCTCCAGCAGGGCCCGCTCCCACGCGTCGCGCACCTGACCCAGGATCTCGCTCTCCCCCAGCACGGCCGAGTCCAGACCGCAGGCCACCGCGAAGAGGTGGGCGGCGGCGGCGTCGCCGTAGTAGCTGTAGAGGTGGTCGGTGAACTCCTCCGGGGGGGCGTAGCTGAGCTGGGTCAGGAAGTTGCGGGCGTCGACGATGGCGCCGTGGAACCCTTCGGCCACGGCGTAGATCTCCGTGCGCTGACACGTGGAGAGCACGACGACCTCCGAGAGGTGCTCGCGCCCCCCCAGGTCGGCCAGGGCCTTGGGCAGACGTGCTTCCCCGACGGTCATCCGCTCGAGGAGGTCGAGCGGAACCGTACGGTGGCTGAGCCCTACGACGACGACAGACACGTCTGCAGTCGCTCCCTTGCTCGCTCTACCTCGCCGGCCCTGATGAGATCGAGAATGTCTGAGTCCAGGGCCTCATGCCAAGCCAGACCTTCCGTTGAGCGCCCTTGTGCCCGAATTGCGTCGCGTTGTTCGGACAGGATCTCGGCCAGCACCTCGTACTCCGGGCCCAGCTCGTCGGAGAACCGGGCCCTCAGCCAGCGGGCCAGGGCGGGGCTGCGGCCGCCGGTGGACACGGCCAGGGTGATGGGGCCCCGGCGCACGATGGACGGGAGCATGAAGCTGCAGGACGCGGGGTCGTCGGCCGCGTTCACCCACACTCCTGCCTCCTCGGCGTCGTCGGCCACCTGGCGGTTGACCTCGCCGTCGTCGGTGGCCACCACCACCAGGCGGTATCCGGATGCCTCGCCTGGGCGGTAGGCCCGCTCCTCCCAGGTGGCGCCGGTGAGGGCCCGCACGTCGGGCCCGACGCTCGTGGCGACCACGTGCACCTGGGCACCCGCGGCCAGCAGGCCTTCCACCTTGCGGGCCGCCACCGGACCGCCGCCGACGACCAGACAGCTGCGCCCGGCCAGAACCAGGTTCACCGGATACAGCGCGGGAGCGGACGGCACGGACCCTCGCTCAGGCCGAGTTGGCCTGACGGTCGTGCGCGGCGCCGATGCGCGAGACGGGAACCGGGGTCTCGGTGTCCGGGACGTCGTCGGCCTCGGCGTGGGCGCCGCCGTCGCCCTGGGCGCCGCGACCGGAGTGGTCAGCATCCACCGCCCGCTCCGGCTCCGACGCCGGGCCGGCGCCGAGCGACGCGGGAACGGGACCGGCCCGCCGCTGCTGGTAGAAGCTGAGGATCTGCAGCTCGATCGACAGGTCCACCTTCCTGAGCGACACGTGGGGAGGAACGACCAGCACGGTCGGGGCGAAGTTGAGGATCGACCTCACGCCCGCGGCGACCAGACGGTCGGCGACGTCCTGAGCCGAAGAGGCGGGGGTGGCGATGACGGCGATGGCCACCTGCTCCTGGGCCACGATGGCGGGCAGGTCGTCCAGCGAGCGCAGGACCAGGTCGCCCAGGCGCTCGCCCACCTTGGACGGGTCGGCGTCCACCAGGGCGGCGACGCGGAACCCCCGGGCCGAGAAGCCCCGGTAGTTGGCCAGGGCGTGGCCCAGGTTCCCGACCCCGACGATCACGACCGGCCAGTCCTGGGTCAGGCCCAGCTCCCGGCTGATCTGGTAGAGGAGGTACTCCACGTCGTAGCCGACACCGCGGGTGCCGTAGGACCCGAGGTAGGAGAGGTCCTTTCGGACCTTGGCCGCGTTCACCCCGGCCAGCTCGGCCAGGCGCTCCGAGGAGATGGTGGACGTCTTGCTCTCCGCCTGGTCGAGGAGACTGCGCAGGTAGACGGGCAGGCGGGCCACCGTCGCCTCCGGGATGCAACGCCTCGGTCGGTCGTCCACGCTCAGATGGTACCGCCCTCCGGGGAGCTTGTTCACAAGGGAACTAGCGCCCACGGCCCTCGTGACCTGGGAGGATGCCGCCGACCATGACCACCCAGGCGGGATTCGCGGTCGCCAGCTGCCTGCTGGCTCTGGCTCTGGCCCTCTCCAGCGCCGAGCGCTGGCTGGTCCGCCACCGCCCCCACGAGCTGGCGTGGGCCGCGGGCCTGGCCCTGGCCACGGTGGCGGCCGCGGCCCTGGCCTGGGGCGCGGGCGTGGGCTGGAACGGAGCGGCCTTCCGGATCTTCTACCTCTGTGGCGCGGTCCTCGACGTGCCCGTGCTGGCTCTGGGAACGGCGTACCTCCTGGCCCGCCCCGGTACCGCCCGCCGGGCTGCCCTCGTGGTTGCGCTGGGGGCGGCCTTCTCCGCCGGCGTGCTCGTGGCCACCCCGTTCACGGCCAGGCTGCCCCGCCACCGCCTGGCCTCGGGATCGGAGGTGCTGGCCGTCCTTCCCCGCGTGCTGGCCGGGGTCGCATCCGCGGGCGGGGCGCTCGTGCTCGTGGGCGGGGCTGCCTGGAGCGCATGGCGGGCCCGCAGGGCGGGCGGGCCGCGCCGGCGCATGGTGGGCAACGGCCTCATCGCCATGGGCACACTCGTGCTCGGTGCCAGCGGCCTGCTCAACTCCGTGGTCGGCGAGATGACGGCGTTCGCGGTGACGCTGTCCGCCGGGCTGGGGCTGCTGTTCGCCGGGTTCCTGGTTGTCACCGCCGAGCCCGGTCGGGACGGGACGGCCCCGGCCGGCTAAGGCCGGGCCCGCAGGGCCCGGCGCAGCAGCTTGCCCGCGACACCGTGGGGCAGGGCGTCGACGAACTCGACCGCGCTCGGGCACTTGTAGCGGGCCAGGCGCGCCGAGCACCAGGAGACGACCTCGTCCTGGCTGAGCGAGCTCCCGGCCGCGGCCACGACGTAGGCCAGCACCGCCTCGCCCGAGCGGGCATCAGGCACACCGACCACGGCGGCTTCGAGGACGGCGGGGTGCGCGAGCAGGGTCGCCTCCACCTCCGCGGGGTAGACGTTGAAGCCCGACACGATCACCAGGTCCTTGGACCGGTCGACCAGCCACAGGTAGCCGTCGCCGTCGGCCACGGCAACGTCGCCGGTGCGCAGCCAGCCGTCCGCAGTGAGGACGGCCGCGGTGGCGTCGGCGTCCTGCCAGTAGCCGGCGAAGACGTTGGGCCCCCGCACCCAGATCTCCCCCGGGTCGCCCTCGAGGACGTCCTCGCCGTCCTCGTCGACCAGGCGCACCTCGACGCCGGGCGCGGGCACGCCGATCGATCCCGGCTTGCGCTCCCCGCCGACCACGGCCGAGGTCACGACCGGTGCGGCCTCGGTCAGGCCGTAGCCCTGCCAGAGGGGGACGCCGAAACGGGCCTCGAAGGCGCCGGCGACCTCGGCCGGAAGGGCCGACGCTCCGGACACGGCCAGGCGCACGCTGGCCAGCTCGTCTCCGGTGGCGCCCCGGAGCTCGGCCCAGGCCGCGAACATGGGCGGGGCTCCGGCCAGCAGGGTCACGCCGTGGGCCCGCACCGTTTCCAGCGTCGACGCCGGGTCGAAGCGCTCCACCAGCACCAGCGCCGCCCCCGCGTAGAGGCTCAGACCGAGCATGACGTTGAGGCCGAATATGTGGAACAGGGGCAGGACTCCCAGGGCCACGTCACCGGCGTGCACGGCCCGGCCCGGGTGGAGCTGCACCTGCTCGAGGTTGGCGAGCAGGTTGCCGTGGGTCAGCACCGCGGCCTTGGGCGCGCCCGCGGTTCCGGCCGTGAAGATGAGCACGGCGGTGTCGCTGGCGGCCCGGTCGAGGATGGGAACGGGGGCGTCGGCGCCACCGTCGCCGCCGGACGGCTGCGCCTCCCTTGGCGGCGCGCCGTCGATGGCGATGACCCCCTCCACGACCGCGCCCGAGCGGTCGAAGGCGCGAGCCGTGCCCGCGTCATCGCCGGCCGCGATGGAAAGCTTGGCCCCCACCGCCTCCAGCTCCGCTTCGAGCTCGACCTCGGGGGCGTCGGGGTTGAGGGGCACGGCCACCGCCCCGATCCCCAGCACCGCGAGGTAGGCCACCACGAAGAGGCTGTCGTTGGGCAGGGCCAGGGCCACGCGGTCCCCGGGCACCACTCCCAGCTCCACCAGCGCTCGTCGGGCCTCGGCCACCAGGGTGCGCAACCGGCCGTAGGAGACGGTCCGGGCCCCGTCGTAGAGGGCAGCCGCCTCCTCCGGATGGGGCTCGACGATGGCGGCGAGGTTCACCGCCGGCCCTGCTCTGTCGGCCCCGCGGAGCTCGGGTCCGTCACCTGCCGATCACGAGGAACTGGACCAGGGCGGCGATGAAGATGGCGGCCAGCAGGCAGGCCAGGGT
>Ga0209577_10005552_pt1 | contig 11774 bp, 11 predicted proteins | sample GraSoiAngelo_109_FD_185874 | JGI IMG/M metagenome (GOLD analysis project Ga0209577, IMG submission 185874) | Grasslands soil microbial communities from the Angelo Coastal Reserve, California, USA - 14_0903_12_20cm (SPAdes) (version 2) | ecosystem: Environmental > Terrestrial > Soil > Grasslands... | reverse complement strand
ACTCGTCGGACTTCTACAGGCGTTTCGAAGCCGTCGAGTTCTCGGACGATCGCACGGTCAACGACGCCCCCGGGGTCGACCGCATCTGGTGCCACACGGCCGAGGACATGGCCGAGCTGCCCGACAACTCGGTCGCACTCATGGTGACGTCACCGCCGTACCACGCGGGCAAGGACTATGACACCGACGCCACCTTCGACGAGTACCTCAGCCTTCTGGGGCGGGTGTTCGCCGAAACCCACCGGGTGCTGGAACCCGGTGGACGGGCGGTGGTCAACGTCGCCAACCTCGGACGCAAGCCGTACGTGCCTTTGGCGTCGCTGATCACGGTCATGATGACCGAGCGCCTCGGCTACTTCATGCGAGGCGAGGTCATCTGGCGCAAGAGCAAGGGCATGAACGGATCCTGCGCGTGGGGGTCGTGGCAGTCAGCCAAGAACCCGACCATCCGTGACACCCACGAGTACTGCCTTTGCTTCTCCAAGGGCCGGATGGACAGGGTCCGCAAGGGGCGCTCGACGATCGACAAGGAAGAGTTCATGGCCGCCACGCTGTCGGTGTGGGACATCCCCGCCGAGTCCGCCCGCCGGGTCGGCCACCCCGCCCCCTTCCCGGTCGCCCTGCCCAGGCGCTTCATCGAGCTCTTCACGTTCGAGGACGACCTGGTCCTGGACCCGTTCATGGGGTCCGGCAGCACCGCCGTGGCGGCCGCCCAGGCCGAGCGTCACTACGTGGGATACGACACCGATCCCGCCTACGTCGCCATGGCCGAGGGCCGGGTCGCGGACGCCGCTGCCGGGTAGGAATTAGAGCTGGTCCGCGCCCCTCCGGGATGGGACAGTCGCACCTAGTTGTTACTATCTACGTAGTGGTAATTCCGTTTGTTCGCGCCCTGAAGGGGCTGGTCGTCTGATGGCTACAACCGATCTCGACCTCGGTCGCTACAAGCTCGGGTGGAGCGACAAGGTCGACTACCTGTACGAACCGAAGAAGGGCCTCAACGAGGACGTCGTCCGCCAGATCTCCGAGATCAAGGAAGAGCCGGAGTGGATGACCAAGTTCCGCCTCCGCGCCCTGAAGATCTTCGAGCGCAAGCCCATGGCGCCCTGGTTCGCGGTGAACATGCCGCAGCTCGACTTCCAGAACATCTACTACTACCTGAAGCCAGCCGGGAAGCAGGTCGACGAGTGGGACGCCCTCCCCGAGTCGATGAAGCAGACCTACGAGAAGCTCGGCATCCCCGAAGCCGAGCGCAAGTACCTCGCGGGCGTGACGGCGCAGTATGAAAGTGAAGTCGTTTACCACAAGAACCGCGAGGACCTCGCGGCCCAGGGGATCCTGTTCTCCGACATGGACACGGCGCTCCGAGAGCGCCCTGAGATCGTGCAGAAGTACTTCGGCACGATCATTCCGCCGGGTGACAACAAGTTCGCGGCCCTGAACTCCGCCGTGTGGTCAGGCGGCTCGTTCATCTACGTGCCACCGGGCGTGAAGGTGGAGATGCCGCTGCAGGCGTACTTCCGCATCAATCAGGAGAACGCCGGTCAGTTCGAGCGCACGCTGATCATCGCCGACGAAGGCGCCCAGGTGCACTACATCGAGGGCTGCTCGGCGCCGGTGTACACCAGCGACTCGCTTCACTCGGCGGTAGTCGAGTTGGTTGCCCTGCCCGGAGCTCGCATCACCTACACGACCATCCAGAACTGGTCGCCCAACGTCTACAACTTGGTCACCAAGCGCGCCCGCGCCGAGGCCGAGGCCCACGTGGAGTGGATCGACGGCAACATCGGTTCGAGGCTCACGATGAAGTACCCATCCGTTTACCTCATGGGACCGAAGGCCACGGGTGAGGTCCTCTCTGTCGCCTACGCGGGGCCGGGGCAGCACCAGGACGCGGGAGCCAAGATGATCCACGCCGCGCCCGAGACGTCGTCGACGATCATCTCCAAGTCGATCTCCAAGGACGGGGGGCGCACGTCCTACCGGGGCCTGGTCAAGGTCGAGGAGGGGGCCCACGGCGTGCGGAGCCACGTGCGCTGCGACGCCCTGATCCTCGATGAGGACAGCCGCTCGGACACCTATCCGTACATGGAGATCAACGAGCAGGACGCCCGCATCGGTCACGAGGCCACGGTGTCCAAGGTCGGCGAGGACCAGCTCTTCTATCTGATGAGCCGCGGCCTCTCCGAGCAGCAGGCCATGGGGATGATCGTCAACGGCTTCATCGAGCCGGTGACACGCACGCTTCCCATGGAGTACGCAGTCGAGTGGAGCCGGCTCATCGAGCTGCAGATGGAGGGAGCGGTCGGCTGACCGCTGTCGTCAGCTACCGGGAACGCAGCCCGCACCCGGCGCTGGCCGAGTACGTCGTCTGCACGTGGTCGGATGCAGCCCGACCCGGGCTGCGCGTCCTGCCCGACGGCTGCATCGACATCGTCTGGATCGGTGACGAGATGCTCACCGTCGCCGGACCTGACACGACGGCCAACGTCATCGGCCTTCCCGAGGGCACGCTCACGATCGGCGTCCGCTTCCGCAGCGGCGTTGCACCGGGCTTCCTGAAGACCGACGCCCACGAGCTCGCCGACCGGAGCATCGACCTCGAGGACGTCTGGGGAGAAGAAGCGACGCGCCGGGCCGACGTACTCCAGGCCGCGCCCAGCGCCGACGCCAAGCAGACGCTCCTCGAGACCGCGCTCCTGCAGAGGATCGACGAGACTGCACAGCCCCATCCCGATGTCGAAGCCACCGTCGAGCTGATCGCCGCCGAGCCCTCGTCCGCCCGCGTCGGCGACATCAGTCGCCGGCTCGACGTCAGCGAGCGCCAGCTCCGGCGCCGGTTCGAACGCGCCGTGGGCTACGGCCCCAAGACCTTCGGCCGCGTCCTCCGATTCCGGCGCTTCCTCGACCTCGTCGAGGCCCACGGCTATCCCCTCGGCCAGGCCGCCGCCGACGCGGGCTACGCCGACCAGCCCCACCTCACTCGCGAGTGCAACGATCTCGGCGGCCTGCCGCCGGCCGAGCTCATCGCTGTCCGAAACGTTCAAGACGGCGTGTGAGTCTGGCCGTACGGTCAGAGGTATGAACGTCCTCTTCATCTCCAGCTTCGCCCCCATCGTCACCGACAGGGCCGCCACCAAGCGCCTCTACGTCGATACCTTCGGCCTCGACCTCGAGGACGCCGACGGCTACCTCCACAGCGAGAAGGTCGAAGGGGTCCGCCACTTCGGCCTCTGGCCCCTGGAGCAGGCGGCCGAGGCTTGCTTCGGCACGAAGGAGTGGCCCGCCGACGTGCCCCGACCGCAGGCGTCCGTCGAGTTCGAGGTCGACGACGTGGCCGAGGCCGCCAAGGAGCTCGAGGAGCGCGGCTACACGCTGCTGCACGGGGCCCGCACCGAGCCTTGGGGCCAGACCGTGGCCCGCCTCCTCAGCCCCGAAGGGCTGATCGTCGGGGTCAGCTACGTACCGTCGATGCGCTGAACAACTCTTCGAGCTGTTGGACGAGGCGTGACGGCCCGATGGCCTTGTCGATCGTCGCCGCCGCCTCGTTGCACCCGTCGGCGTGGAGCACGGCCGTGTCGATGGCGGTGAGGATCACGACCTTGCTGTCGGGTGCCGCGTTCGAGATGTGAGGCAACGCCTCGAGCCCCGTCATCCCGGGCATGAGCACGTCGAGCAGCACCAGGTCGGGCTGTTGGTCGCGTGCCACAGTGATGGCATCGGTGCCCGTCCCTGCCTCGCCGACCACCTCGAACCCGCCCGCCAGCTCGAGGGCGAGCCGGACCGCGGCCCGCAGCTCGGGGCGGTCGTCGGCGAGGACGACGCGAATCGGTACACCGGGGTCCCGGGCCGGCGCCGCCGGCACGCGCGGCCACAGCCGCTCGAACGTGGTCTCCAGCTCAGCGGGCGCCAAAGGCTTGCTCCACAAGAACCCTTGGGCCAGCTCGCAACCGAGGACGGCGAGCTTGTCGGCCTGCTCGGGCTGCTCCACGCCTTCGGCGATGGCTTCCACTCCTAGGGCGTGGGCCAGACCGAGCACCCCGGCGACGATGGCGCCGTCCTCGGAGTTCTGTCCGAGGCCGCTGACGAACGAGCGGTCGACCTTGAGAAAGTCCACTGGAAAGCGGCGCAAGTACAGAAGCGACGAGTAGCCGGTGCCGAAGTCGTCGATGCCGAGCCGCACGCCCAGCTCCTTGAGCGACTGCAGGACGTTGCGGCTGGCGCCGACGTCCTCCATCAGCACCGACTCGGTGATCTCCAAGCAGAGCAGCCCGGGCTCGATTCCGGACTCGTTCAGGGCGGTGAGAACCAGCCGGGTGAGGTCGGCGGCACTCATCTGACGGGCGGAGAGATTGACGGAGACGCTCAGCGGCGGCCGGTCGGAATTGCCGCGGTTCCACGCCGACACCTGCCGGCACGCCTCCCGCAGCACGAATGCGCCGAGGGGCTGGATCAGACCAGTCTCTTCGGCGACGGGGATGAACTCGGCCGGGGAGACCAGGCCGCGCTCGGGGTGCTCCCATCGCACCAGGGCCTCGACGCCGAGCATGGCGGCGCCGCTCAGGCGGACGATCGGCTGGTAGAAGACGCGGAGCTCGCCCCGCTCCAGCGCCCTGCGCAGATCGGCCTCGACCTCGAGGCGCTCCAAGGCCAGCGCCCGCATGCCCCCCTGGAACGACTCGATGCGGTCCCGGCCCCGCTCCTTGGCCCGGTACATGGCGGCGTCGGCGTCGCGTAGCAGTGAATCGGCGGTCGCGCCCGAGGCGGACGCTGTCGTCACGATCCCGATGCTGGCCGTGACGGTCATGTCCCGGCCTTCCACGCAGAAGTGGTCGCCCAGCGCGGCGTCGAGCCGCTCGGCGATCGCGCGTGCCTCCCAATCGCCCTCGAGCTCCTCGCAGAGCACGACGAATTCGTCGCCACCGAAGCGGGCGACGCTGTCTCCCGATCGCGTGGCCGCCGTCAGCCTGGCCGCAACCTGCACGAGCAGCTGGTCGCCGGCGGCGTGCCCGAGGCTGTCGTTGATCCACTTGAACCGGTCGAGGTCGAGAAACAGGACGGCGGTGAGCGAGTCGTGCCGACCGCGCCGCGTAAGGGCCTGGCCGAGGCGGTCGAGGAAGAGGGCCCGGTTGGGCAAGCCCGTCAGGGCGTCGTGGAAGGCCTGGTGGAGCATGGCTTCCTCGGCCGTCTTGCGCTCGGTGATGTCCCGGATGTTGAGGACGACGCCCTGCACGGCCGGTTCGTCGAGCAGGTTTCCGAGGATCACTTCCACCCAGCGCCAGGAGCCATCGGCGTGCTTGGCCCGGTACTCGATCGGCGCCACCGGATCGGTCGAGGTGATGCCCGCCTCCCAGGCGGCGATGGCCAGCTCCAGGTCATCGGGGTGGATGAAGGTCCAGCGGGCCCGACCGATGACCTCTTCGGCGTCGTAGCCGAGGACCCGCTTGACCGAAGGGCTCACGTAGAGGATGTGGGCGTCGCGGTCGCACAGGAGGGCGATGTCGGACGCGTTCTGCACCAGGCTGCGGAACCGTTCCTCGCTCTCGGACAGGGAGTGCAGCGACTGCTGCAGGTCGACTCTCGTGTCCTCGTTCTTCCGCCAGGCGACGAGACAGGCGACGCTCTCGGCCAGCACGAAGCCGCCGTGGATGAGGGCCCACTTCCACGGGTTGTTGAGCGCGGCCTGGTGGTCGTACACCGATCGAGGCGAGATCACGCCCATGGCGCCGTGCTCGATCACGACGAAGCTGATGGCGACGAGGAAGGGAATCCAGTCCTCGTACAGGCTGAGGATGACGACCACGACGAAGTAGTGGAAGTGCACCTCGACCACGCCGCCCGACAGGTGCACGAAGACGCCGGACGCGGCGACCAGACCGAAGGCGGCCACGACCGATTGCCACTTCCGTCCCAACGACTTCTGGGAGGCGAAGAAGGCGGCGACGGCGATGACGGTCGTGTCGGTCATCGTGTGGCCGAACGTGTAGCCCCGCAGAAAGCCGAAGAGGGTGAGCCCGACGGCGTGCACCCAGAGGAGGACGACGATGACCCGGTGCCGCCGCTTCCACTCCTCGTACGGCAGCGACCCGCCACGGGGAAGAAAGCGCTTTACGGCGGACGTGGTCCGCTCTGTCAGGTGCCCCAGCACACCTGTCTATCGGCGTGTCAATGGGGATTACTGAGTCGATTGTCCCAATCGGTCGATCGGCGTATAGCAACAGGGGTTGCGCGCTATTCGCCGGTGAACTTGGGCGGACGCTTCTCGAGGAAGGCGGCGAACGCCTCGGTGAGGTCGTCGGACGCCAGAAAGGCGGCGTTCCACACCCCGACGTAGTCGAGGCCTTCTTCGACGCTCCGCCCTTCACTGGCTTTGAGCACGGCCTTGGTGCCCTGCACAGCGAGCGGCGAGTTCGAGGCGATCTCGACGGCCATCTCGTTGGCCGCTTTGTGGCACGCGTCGGCGTCCGGCAGCACCTGGTTGACGAGCCCGATCTCGGACGCTCGCTCGGCGCTGATGTCCTTGCCCGTGTAGGCGAGCACGGCCTTGGTGCCCTGCACGGCGAGTGGCGAGTTCGAGGCGATCTCGACCGCCATCTCGTTGGCCGCTTTGTGGCACGCGTCGGCGTCCGGCAGCACCTGGTTGACGAGCCCGATCTCGGACGCTCGCTCGGCGCTGATGTCCTTGCCCGTGTAGGCGAGCTCGGCCACGTGGCCCTTGGTCACGATGCCGGGCAGGCGCTGGAGGGTGCCCAGGTCGGCGACGATGGCGATCTTCGTCTCCCGCACCGAGAAGACGGCGTCGGCCGAGGCCAACCGGATGTCGCACGCGCAGATGAGGTCGATGCCACCGCCGATGCAGTATCCGTGCACCGCCGCGATCACTGGCTTGGGGCAGGCGGCAACCGCATTGATCGACCCCTGCAGCCGCTTGATGCCGCGCAACGCCGCCTTGCGCCGCGCCGCCTCGGACCTTCCGCCACCGCCTTCGCCGGCGACGGCGCTCCCCATCGTCTTGAGATCGAGCCCCACGGTGAACGCGGGGCCCTTGGCGGCGATGACGACGGCCCGCACCTCGTCGTCGTCGGCGACGTCCTCCATCATCTTGGGCAGGTCCGACCACAGAGCCGGGCCCATCGCGTTGCGACGATCGGGGCTGTCGAGCCAGAGGGTGGCGACGTGTCCGTCGCGCTCGAGGGTGAGGACTTCGGAGGTGCGCGTCATCCCGGGATGGTAGGTCTTGGGGTGTGGATCTGGCCTTGGCCTCGGTGTTCCTCGACTTCGACGGCACGATGACCGTCGTGGACTCCGGCGTGCACGTGCTCGAGCGGCTGGCTGGCGAGCGGTCGTGGCTGGCGGTCGACGAGCTCTATGGCGCGGGCGCCATCGGCAGCCGAGAGTGCCTGGTGCGGGAGTGGGAGCTGCTCCCGCACGACGAGGACTTGCTCCGCACCGCGGCCCGGCAAGTGGCGCTCGACCCCGACGCCGAGCGCCTGATCGCCGACCTTCGGGAGCGCGGTGCCGAGGTCACGGTCGTATCCGACGGCTTCGGGTTCTATGCCGAGGAGGTGTGCCGGCGCCTCGGCGTGCCGGTCCTCACCAACTCCGTCGACTGGTCCACCGGAACCATCGAGTTCCCGAACCTGGATCGATGCTGTCCCTGCTCGAGCTGCGGGACGTGCAAGCAGGCGCCGATCAAGGACGCCCGGCGCCGGGGTCGGACGGCCGTGTTCGTCGGCGACGGCATCAGCGACCGCAAGGCCGCCCTTCTGGCCGACGTACTGTTCGCCAAAGGCCGGCTTGCGACGTGGTGCGAAGTGAGCGGGATCGACTACCGCGACTTCGACACCTTGGCCGACGTCCATCTCGCCCTCTGCCGGTAGCATCGCAGGAGGGGCCGCAGCGGCCCCTGTTCCGCGAGATGAGCGCCTTCACCCACGACACCGCAGCCCGAGCGCAGGGGCCCGACTGGCTGGCAGCGCGGCGCGCTGCCGCGCTCGAACGCTTCGACGACACCGGACTTCCGACCGAGGCCGAGGAGATCTGGCGCTACAGCCGCATCTCCGAGCTCGACCTCGACCTGTACACGCCGGTGCAGGGTGAGCCCGAAGCCGGTGTCCCGGGCGGGGCCGTGGACGCCATCGACGCGGTCGGAGCTCGCGCCGGCCTCGTCGTCACCCGCAACGGCCGAGTGGCCCACGTCGAGCTCGACGAGGCGCTGGCAGGGCAGGGCGTCGAGCTCGGCGACCTGCTGGCCGCGCCGGACGGCGACGACCTGTTCGGCTCGGTGGCGGCCTCTTCCACCGACCCGTTCACTGAGCTGGCGACGGGTTTCGTCACCGGTGGGGCGCTCGTGCGGGTGCCCGCCGGCGTCGCGGTGGCCGATCCCATCGTCGTCGTGCACTGGGTCGACGTCGACGGAGGCGCGGTCTTCCCGCGTACGGTCGTGGTGCTGGGCGAGGGCGCCGAGGGGACTGTGATCGAGCGCTACCAGTCCCCCGACGTCTCCGCCTTCGTGGATCCCGTTATCGAGCTCGACGTCGCCGACGCGGCGCGGCTTCGGTACGCCAGCGTCCAGGACTTTGGCCCGCGCGTGTGGCAGGTCGCGTACCAGGCGAGCCGGGTCGGTCGGGACGCGGAGTTGACCTCGACGGCAGTCGCCCTCGGTGGCGACTACGCCCGCCTGCGCATCGACGCCCGCCTCGACCGTCAGGGTGGGACCAGCCGGCTCATGGCTGTGTACTTCGGCGCCGGATCGGCCATGCACGACTTCCGCACGTTGCAGGACCACGACGCCCCGCAGACGACGAGCGACCTGCTCTTCAAGGGCGCCGTGGCCGGTACCGCGAGGGGGGTGTATTCGGGGATCATTCGAGTTCAACCGAAGGCGAGAGGTACCAACGCCTTCCAGACCAACCGCAACCTGGTGCTGTCGGAGGGCGCCGGAGCCGAGTCGGTTCCCACGCTTGAGATCGAGACCGACGACGTTCGCTGCAGCCACGCGTCGGCGGTGGGCCCCATTGACGAAGAGCAGCGGTACTACCTCGAGAGCCGCGGCGTCCCGCCCGACGTGGCCGAGCGGCTGATCGTGCTCGGGTTCTTCTCAGAAGTGCTCGAGCGTTTGCCCTCGCAGCCCCTCGCCGCCCGGCTGCGCGAGCGCCTGGCCGTCCGCCTCGGAGGCGGGGCGTGATGACGACGACCACACGGGTCTGCAGGCTGGACGAGATCGAACCGGGGACGGCCCGCAGCTTCGAGGTGGACCGGACCCGTGTGTGTGTCGTCCGTATCGGTGACGACGTGTACGCCATCAACGACCGCTGCAGCCACGAGGACTACTCGCTGTCGGAGGGCGAGGTCTGGGAGGACGAACGGGAGATCGAGTGCTGGAAGCACGGCAGCACGTTCTCCCTCGACACAGGCGAGCCCCAATCGCTGCCGGCGACCAAGCCGGTCCCCGTCTACACCGCTCGCATCGAGGGCGGGGATGTGGTCGTGGAGGTCTCTTGAGCAAGCTCGTCGTCTCGCAATTGCGCGCGGCTGTCGGCGGCAAAGAGATCCTGCGCGGTGTCGACCTCGAGGTCGAGAGCGGACAGGTGCATGCGGTGATGGGTCCGAACGGCTCGGGCAAGTCCACCCTCGCCCACGTCATCATGGGCAAGCCCGGCTACGAGGTGGCCGCCGGCCGCGTCACTCTCGACGGCACCGAGCTGCTCGACCTTCCCACGTGGAAGCGCGCGCAGGCCGGGCTGTTCCTCGCCTTGCAGTACCCGACTGAGGTGCCGGGTGTATCGCTCGAGGAGGCCCTGACCGAAGCCCTCCGGGCGCGCGGCGACGGCGAGGGTGTGCATCAGCTTCTGGCTGACGAGGCTGCTCGCGTCGGGCTCGACGCCCGCTTCCTGCATAGGGCGCTCAACGTCGACTTCTCGGGCGGCGAGAAGAAGCGCAACGAGACCGTGCAGCTCGGTGTGCTGCGGCCCAAGATCGCCCTCCTCGACGAGATCGACTCGGGCCTCGACATCGACGCCTTGCGCGCTGTCAGCCGGCGGGTCGAGGACGAGACACGCGAGAACAATCTCGGTGTGCTCGTCATAACCCACTACAGCCGGGTGCTGCGCGAACTGCAGCCCGACATCGTGTCAGTGCTGCGCAACGGGAGGCTGGTCGCGAGCGGCGGGCCTGAGCTCGCCGACGAGCTCGAGCGCACCGGGTACGCCGGCTACGAGGACGACGAGGAACAGGCGGCGGCTGCGCCGGAGCCGGCCGCCGATCCCTTCGCCGACCCGTTGCTCTAGTTCGACTCCCAGAAGTCGCAGACCCTCGAAGCCCTGACGAACGTGTCGCGGCCGTTGTCGAACAACCAGACGCGCTCGTCACCCGCGAAGACGAGCTGACAGTCGTCGATGCGTGAGCCGTCGGTCAGGGCGATGCTCACCCGGTGGCCCTCCAGCAGGGCGAGATCCCGCAGTTGGCCGGTCATCCCACGCCTCCCTCTGGCGCTCGAGGCTTGGGCTCAACCGGCGCGCCGCAACGGTTCCTTCTGGATGGCGGCGGGGTCTCCTGCCCGTGAGCGCGAAACGGACACGGGCATCGCCCTTCAAATTCGGGCAAACCCGGGCAACTTTTTCGGCTAGAGGATCCCCTGGGCCATGGTCGTCGTCGTGCTCGACGAGGTGGTCGTCTCGGGCGGCGGCGGTGGGCTCGTCGGTGGTGGGCTGGCGGGTGGGGTGCCGTCGGGCGCGGGCTGGTTGAACGGCACGGGGGCGGTCGGGCCGTTCTTCACGTAGACCGGCGTGCCGTTCGGCACCTTGGACGGGAACCACGTCGCCTCGTACATGGGAATGCGCACGCAACCGTGGGATGCCGGGTACGGCGGCACCGACAGGGACCCGTGCATGGCGATGCCGCCGTTGAAGTACAGCGGGTTGTACAGGCGCCCGAGCCTGCTCGTCTGCCAGCCGCTCTGGCGTTCGAACACGCGGTACGAGCCGGCAGGGGTGAGGGCGCGGGCGCACTCGCCGTCGACGCAGTAGCGCTCACCGGAGCCCGTCGACACGGGAAGGACGCGCCAGAGGGCGTTGTCGAGGTACAGGAACAGCACCTGGCGGCCGACGTCGATCTCGACGCGCGCGGCACCGCCGCCGGGAACGAGCGGTGCCGGGTCGGTGGCCGCCTGCAGGGCAGCGACCACGTCGTCCGTCGCTCGGCTCGTGCGGGCCATACCCGTCACCTTCTGGAAGGCCACGACCGCGAACGCCGTGCTGGAATCGAAGACGCCGTCGATGGCGCCCGGGTCGTAGTGCAGGGCGTTGAGGCGCTGCTCGAGGGCGAGCACCTCGGGGCCGCGCGAGCCGATGCCGAGCCCGGGAAGAGGCGGCGGAGGCGGTGCCGGCGCGTGTGTGACCGAGGGCCGCGGTGCGGCTGGCGTGGACGTTCTGGGGGCCGGCGGCGGCGTCACGGCCGTCGTGGAGTCGGTGGCAGTCGTCGTGGTGGTCGTCGGAACCGTCGCCGCCGTGGTCTTCACCTCGGTGTCCTGTCGGGCCGACCAGAGGGCCGCCGAGAGCACGACGACGACGGTGCAGAGCAACACGATCCGCCGCGCCAACACGGGCTCAGTATGCCCTGTGGCGCGTCGTTAGGATCTGGCCGCTTCGTCAAGGAGGTTCGTCGTGCGCTTCTTCAGCTTCCACCTGATGCCGTACCCGAATCTCCCACCGGACTACGACGGCCCGGCGTGGGTGACCGTGCCCAACCAGTTTTACGACCCGCAGCTGGGGAGC
>Ga0209577_10005549_pt1 | contig 11777 bp, 10 predicted proteins | sample GraSoiAngelo_109_FD_185874 | JGI IMG/M metagenome (GOLD analysis project Ga0209577, IMG submission 185874) | Grasslands soil microbial communities from the Angelo Coastal Reserve, California, USA - 14_0903_12_20cm (SPAdes) (version 2) | ecosystem: Environmental > Terrestrial > Soil > Grasslands... | reverse complement strand
AGCCGAATCGGTTATTTCATGAGCGCGGACGAAGTGAAATTTCGCAAGCCAGTTTTTCCGGGCGACACGCTTTTCATTCACGCGGAATTGATCAAAGCGCGCAGCAATCGGCTGGCGAAAGCACGTTGCAGTTGCGTGGTAAACGACGCCGTCGTTTCCGAAGGTGATCTCATGTTCACGTTCCTGGATAAATGAGCGTGGCTCGAGACTTATGAATTTCCCGGGTCCCTCACCCTACCCTCTCCCCGGGGGAGAGGAGGACGCGTCAGCGCCTCGTGAGGGAAGGAGGGTCACGTCCCCGCTGCAGTGTCAATGTTTGAAATGAGCGACGAGCAGATTCACTCAACTGCGATCGTTGATGCAAAAGCAGAGCTGGGCGCTGACACGATTGTCGGGCCTTATTGCATTGTCGGCTCCAGGGTCGTGCTGGGCGAAGGATGCTGGCTGCAACATCATGTCACCCTTTGCGGACCGATGCGGGCCGGGAGGGAAAATAAATTTTATGCCTACTGTTCGATCGGCCAGCAAACGCAGGATTTAAAATACTCGGGCGAACCGACCTATCTGGAAATTGGCGACGAAAATACGTTCCGCGAATTTTGCACGGTCAATCGCAGCACCAAAAGCGATGGCAAAACGCGCGTTGGCAATCGCGGAAATTTTCTCGCTTACAGTCACATCGGCCACGATTGCACGGTCGGCGATTCGGTGGTGTTCTCAAACAACGGTACTCTCGCCGGGCATGTTGAGGTGGGCGATCACGCGGTCATGGGCGGACTCACCGCCGTGCACCAGTTTTGCCGGATTGGACGATTCGCGATCACCGGCGGTTGCTCCAAGATCGTCCAGGACGTCCCGCCATTCTTGATCGCGGACGGAAATCCCGCCGAGATTCGCGGAGTCAATCTCGTCGGACTCGAACGCGCTTGCTACGCACCCGAAAGCGTTAAAGCGATCAAGGAAGCGTTTCGGTTGATTTACCGATCGAAATTAAACACGCGCCAGGCAATCGAAGCCGTGCGCAACCAAATCGAGCCGCGCGAAGAGGTCACTCATTTGATCGAGTTTATCGAAAAATCCGAGCGCGGGATTATTCGCTGACCGGGTACTAGGGCGTGGGTTTGGGCACGAGTTCGCTCTCGACTTTATGCAACAACTTCAATGCGGGCGATTCCGGCACAATGCGCAAGACCCTGCGAGCAAGATCGACGGCCCGATTCGGTTTGCCGGATTTTATGAAAGCGTCGCATTCTTCCAGGACGCAGCGGATGATGTCATCCCGTTTGGAATAGGCGCCGCGGGCCTGTTCCAGCGCCGCGATTGCGGTAGAAAATTTGCCATCGCGCATTTCCATTAGTCCAACGTCCTCCAGCATGGCGGCGTTGCGGGCGCGAGCGGCGGCGACGCGGGCTTGAGTGCGATAATCCGAAGACTCCAGCTTGCTGTTCTTAATCGCGAAATCGTGATAGGCGCGCCATCCGGCGGCGGACTTCGTCGGAGTTTTTGAGTCGATCTGTGTCCAATTGAGATACGGACGATAAAGCGGATCGCCCAAGGCCACTCCCATCCAGGAGAGCACGCGCGACGACATGAAAACGCTCTCGGCAAAAGTAAATCCATGCAGCAAGCGATCGTTGAGAATATCGAGGTGCGCGGTTAGCTCGAGATAGGGTTCGTAAACGTTGCCGACGGTGGCAGCAGCGCCGCGCGAGACTAGCGGGCCGGCCCAACCTGAATTCTCATCGCGCAACGTTGCCGCGCTGTAGGAATGAATGTGCGCGGCGATCGCCCCCGGCACAAACTTGAAGCCCGGCTGGTTGAACGGGCCAGCAATGTTGCCAGTATACCATCCATAATAAAGAGCGCAGTCGCTCATCGGAAACGCATCCGGAAAAATCGTAGGCAGATCATCAAACACGACCGGCACGCCGTCCTTGTGACATTGATCGACAATCGCGCGCATCCAGGCGTCGCCGATTTCCCTGCCGCCACTGGTTTCGTAGGTGCCGTCCACAAATGCGCGCCCCCACAATCCGTTTTTCTCCGCCTCGATCGCATCAGTAATCATTTGTCGTACCGTCGCGCTCTCTGGCGCATCGAGCCGGGTAACGAGAAGAAGAGGCGCAGCGGTAAGCTCCTTAATCGGGCGGAATCCTTGAAAATAAGGATTAGTGATCGCGCCAGAGATTTGCCTCGTGAAGAAACCGAGTGCGCTCAACTCCGAGTCAACTGAAGCTTCGTTGCGGCCCTGAACGGGACCGCCGCCCGCCGGATTATCACCCAGATACGGCGTCGCGATAGGACGTATCTTCAGTGGCATGCCCCTGATGAGAGCGACGAAATGAATCCCAAGTGTCTGCACTCGCTTACCTCCATCGGGCGTTTCGTGAACGCGCCACCATTGCCGCTCCTCAAAAATTTTGCGCAACGGCTCAGCCACCGTGGTGTCGTACTGCTCGCGGGAAATCTCTTCTTCGGGGGGACAATCGAGCCCGACCACATGATCACCGGCAATATCGCGTTTCTCGGCATAAAATTTCGCAAGCGCTTCTGAGTCGGGAACAGCGGTGTTGAAAACGACGATGGTTTGAGCCGGCAAATTTTCCGCTGCGTGCGCTTCGATGCCTAACAGGAAAACGAATACGAACACCAGCATCCGTGGGACATAGAGACGAGATGGTCGGATGTAGCCGCCGTCACTCGCGGCAGAATGCAAAAGATGGTGCCGCCAGTGACGGCGGCAGCTATAACGACGAATTCGGGTTTTCAACGAAAGCTCAGCTTCAGCCCGTCGTAGGCGATGTGGGTATGCGGCGGCAGATTTTGCTCGAACGATTGCGCCAGCTCATGCGCGATGTGGATGAAATAAGTTTCTTTGGGCTGAACGCGCGTTGCGACTTCGAGCGCTTGCGCGACACTCAAATGAGTCGGGTGTGGCTTCTCCCGCAGCGCATCGATGATCAAACATTCAACGCCGAAAATCTTTTGCGCTATTTCATCCGGCACCGCGCTGCAATCGCTGAGGTAAGCGATGAGATTACGTTCTGGTCGGAACATAGGGCTCTGCCCTGTGCGCCCAACGGACATTTTGTCCGCTGCCTGAGGAAGCACGTCTTCTCTTCCCGCCTTCGATTCAGCGGAGTGCAACTCCGCTGGACGCACAGACTGTAAGTCTGTGTTCCTGGGGCGGGAAAATAGATAACCATTCACCTCCGCCTTGCCGTGCGGAACCGGCAACGGCGTGATTGTTGTTTCACCCAACCGAAATGGACCGGAAATAAGATGGGGCTCAGGTTTCAAATAACCGGGAAATGGGTTGGTCCCTTTAAAGGCGAACATAAAAACGCGCTCGAGATCGGCCATGGTTTTGGCGGAGGCGTAGACCGGCATCGAGCCGCGTTGCCAGGAAAACCGCCGCAGATCGTCGAACCCCATGATGTGGTCGGTGTGCGAGTGAGTGAAAACGACCGCATCGACGCGACGGATATTTTCGCGTAAAGCCTGCGTGCGAAAGTCCGTTCCGGTATCGACGATAAAGGCGGTCTCGGGCGTTTCGATGTAAACAGAAGAACGCAGGCGTTTATCGCGCGGATCGGAGGAGCGACAAACGGCGCAGTCGCAACCGATCATTGGCACGCCTTGCGAGGTTCCGGTGCCGAGAAAAGTGAGCGTGAGTTCGGAGTTGAGAGTTGCTGATGGAGAGTTCAAGATTTTTAGGCGCGCGCACTGTCAACTCTGAGCTCTCAACACTCAACCGATGCTTCTCCAACTCCTACGAATCAAGAATCTCGCGCTGGTTGAGGATTTGGAATGGGAAATTGCGCCGGGATTCACTGCCATCACCGGCGAAACCGGTGCCGGCAAATCAATCATTATTGGCGCGCTCCAGTTGTTACTTGGCGAACGTGGCGACAAGTCGCTCGTTCGCACAGGAGCGGAGATGTGCACGGTCGAGGCAATTTTTCAGGGCAATGATTTCGCGAAATGGAATGCGCGCTTCGAGGAATCGGGAATCGAACCATGCGACAACGATTTAATTTTGAAACGCAGTCTTTCTCTATCCGGAACGAATCGCCAGTTTATCAATGGGTCGCCCACCACCCTGGCGAATCTCAAGGAACTCGGTGATGACCTAGTTGACCTTCACGGACCACACGATCATCAATCACTCCTGTCGCCCGATCGACAGCTCGATTTGCTTGATGCTTTTGCCGCTGCAGGCGACGCGCGGGAGAAATTTGCAAAAATTTTCCAGCAACTGCGAGCGCTCGAAGCGGAACACGCGGCCCTTAATACGGCCGAGACCGCGCGTGAACAGGAGCTCGATTTGCTGCGACATCAGGTAAATGAGGTCGCCTCCGCTACTTTGTCGGCCGAGGAAGAAGCGCAGATTGAGTCGCGCTATCGGCTCGCGAGTAACAGCCGGCGATTGATTGAGATTGCATCCACCGTGGCAACGAAACTTTCCGAAGCGGACGACGCGATCTTGTCGCAGCTGGGCGAAACGCAAAAGCTGTTGCGCGAATTGGAAAAGTTGGATCCGGCGATGGCGACCGCGGCGAATACGCATGAAACGGCGATTGTCGAGTTATCGGAGATTGCGCGCGACCTCGGCCGCTACGCCGAGAATCTCGATCTCGATCCCGAAGAACTGGCCGCTCTCGAGCAACGGGTTTCGCTCTTTGAAACGTTGAAGCGAAAATACGGAGCAACGATTTCTGAAGTCATCGCTTTTGGCGAGCACGCGGCTGAACGGATGCGGAAAATCGAAGGACGCGACGAAGAATTACAGCGTTTGGCTAACGAGATTGCGACGCACAGCGAAGCGTTGCGGCAGGCGGGCGAGAGATTACGGAAGCTGCGCACGAAAGCGGCGCCCAAACTTTCGGAAATGGTCCGTCGAAATTTGCGCGATCTCGGATTCAAGCAATCGCAGTTCGAAGCAAGAATGAGCGAAGCGCAAGTGGCACGCGCTTCTGGCTTTGATGCGGTTGAGCTTTTGTTTTCGCCTAATCCGGGCGAGCCGCTGAAGCCGATGCGTGCGATCGCATCGAGCGGCGAAATTTCCCGATTGATGCTAGCGATCAAGTCCGCCCTGGCCGCGCAGGATGCGGTGCCGTTGCTGGTCTTCGATGAGATTGACGCGAACGTAGGCGGCGAGATTGCCCACGCCGTCGGCGCGCGCATCCGCGATTTGGCGAAGCGGCATCAGGTGCTTTGCATCACTCATCTGCCGCCGGTGGCGGCGGCGGCGACATCCCAGTTCGTGGTGACGAAAGAAGTGAGAGGCGGTCGTACCTTTACTCAATTGCGTGAGGTTAGCGGTAAGGCGCGGCGCGAAGAGATTGCGCGCATGCTTGGCGGACAGAGTGATGAAGCCCTGAAACTGGCTGCGACCATGCTGGATCAGAATTAGGGTCAGCCCGAGTCCCCCAACCGCGGGATCGAGGTATCCCATTGAATCTACCTTTAAGGTTGCGCTTCGGGATCCCTCGACTGCGCTCGGGATGACCATTGCGGTGAATCGCGCTGGCCGCGGCCAAAGACTGCGGTTACAGGTTCGAGGTGCTGAATTACATTTGGCTCGCGCTGGTACTGCTCGCGGTTGCGATTGGCGGATGGAACAATAGATGGAAGGAAGTGACAGACGGCGCATTCGACGGCGCAAAAACCGCGGTCACAATTGCGCTCGGTTTAATTGGCGTAATGGCGCTCTGGTTGGGGGTGATGCGTCTGGCAGAGCGCGCCGGGCTCGTCCAAAAAATTGCGCGCGCACTGCGGCCAATCATGCGGCGCTTATTTCCCGATGTGCCGGGGGAACACCCAGCGATGGGAGCGATGCTGATGAATATGGCTGCGAACATGCTCGGCCTCGGGAACGCGGCCACGCCCCTCGGTTTGCGCGCGATGCGCGACCTCGAGTCGCTCAATCCGCATCCGGGCACCGCTACCAATGCGATGTGCACCTTTCTCGCGATCAACACCGCATCTGTTCAACTGATTCCGACGACTGCGATCGCGATTTTGGTCGCGGCAGGGTCGACTCGGCCCACCGCAATTGTGGGCACGGCGCTACTCGCGACGCTATGCGCAGCAACGACTGCAATTATCGCGGTGAAAACTTTGGAGAACTTACGGTGGTTCGCTCGCCCTGTAGCCGGGGTCGCTGGCCGCGGCTCGGGAGAAAATGCTGCCGCAGCTAACGATCTTAATGCGAAGAGGACACCCAATAATCGCTCGAGCAACGAAGAAGTCGCGGCCGGCACCGGCGGCTATAGTACGCAGCTAACGTTATTGGGACGCATCGCGACGATCGCGCTTCTTATTTTCTTTGTGTTGATCTTTGTGCGAATCGTTTGGCCACCGGGTTTCGGAAATCCACTCACCGACGAGGCGAATGCTTTTGTTCGAAGTGTGAACGCCCTTTCATTGCTGGCAATTCCTTTCCTGCTTAGCTTCTTCCCGATCTATGCCGCGGCGCGCCGGGTCAAAGTTTATGAGGAATTCGTCGAGGGCGCGAAGGAAGGCTTTAATGTTATCCTGCGCATCATTCCGTTTCTGGTCACTATCCTAGTTGCCATTGGAATGTTTAAAGGCGCAGGTGGAATCGATTTGCTGACGAAATGGCTAGCGCCGGTTCTCGCGCCATTGCATTTTCCGCCCGATCTCCTTCCGCTGGCATTGATGCGGCCTTTGAGTGGAAGCGGGACGCTGGCGTTATTAACTGAAATCGTGCATCGCCTTGGCCCGGACAACATCGTGAGCCTTACCGCCGCGACCATTTACGGAAGCACGGAGACAACATTTTACGTCGCTGCGGTTTACTTTGGATCGGTTGGCGTAAAACAGACCCGGCATGCCATCCCGGCGGGACTGCTGGCGGATCTCGTGGGTGTGATCGCTTCAGTCGCGATTTGCCGTGCGGTGCTTTGATGATCCTGGAGGGCCAAGCTCTGCGACGCCGTGTTTCACTTCGACCGGGCTCGCAAAGCTCGCCCCTCCGGTTCGCCCGTTGTCACTATGCAATCGTTTTAACTTTTTTACATCAGCCCGCGAAGGGGCTTTCATTTTTCCCTAGCCAGCCACGCGGTGGTTTCTCTATCGTCACATTTCTTAAATGATTCAGCGGGATTATCTCATTATCGGCGCAGGTATTGCAGGGGCATGCGCATGTGAAACAATTCGCAAACACGATAAGCGCGGGAGTGTGACGTTGGTCGGCTCCGAGGCCTACGCGCCCTACAAGCGCTGGCTCCTTTCGAAAAGTTTCCTGCGCGAAAAAACGATCGTCCCCAGGAAATATGCCGAAGTCGATGAACGCTGGTACTCCGCGCATAAGATCAATGTACGTTTCAATACGGCGGTAACACAATTAAACATCGATCGCCGGGTGGCGGTGCTGGGCAACGGTGAGAGCATCGAGTTTAACAAAGCCTGCCTTGCCATGGGCAGCCGTCCGGGGCGGCCGCCGGTAGCAGGTGTCGGTTTAGGTAATGTCATTTACCTGCGCAGCATGCGTGACGCCTTCGCTCTGCGGGAAATGGCCGAGCACGAAAAAAATCTGATGGTGGTGGGCGGCGGATTGCTCGCCTGCGAGGTAGCGGCGAGCCTGCGACAAATGAAAATGAAAGTAAGCGTGATGCATCGGCATGGCACGCTATTGAATCGCTACCTCGATCCCGAGACAGCCGCCTGGGTGACCGGCTATTTTGCCAAGAACGGGGTGACGTTACTTTTAGGCGAAAGTTTGAATGGCTTTGAAGGCAAAACGGTCTTGCGAAATATCCAAACGAAGAGTGGGAACCGTGTCGCGGCGGGATTGGTGGTGGTGGCGTGCGGGACGGAGCCAAATCTCGATTTGGTGCGCAACACCCCACTAGCCGGGCCGCATGGGTCGCCAGTCAACGATTATCTGGAGACCGAAGAAAAAGGAATTTACGCAATTGGTGACCTGGCGTTCTATCCGGACCGTCTGATGGGTGGAATGCGACGGCAAACCCACTGGGAAAATGCGCGCGAGCAAGGTCTGGTGGCAGGAGCGAACATGACCGGTAAAAAGCGAATCCGTTACGAACAGGTCCCCTATTTCTGGACGGAGATGTTCGATTTGCGACTCGATTTTGTCGGCGATTTCACTATCCAACCGACCCGGGTGGACCTTACCGGGACGCACGCCAAGAAAAAATTTACCGCGCGTTATTATCAAGGGGACAGATTACGAGGCATTTTGATCTCATCGGGCACACCGAAGCAGATCGATTCTGCCAAAAGCGAACTGAAACGGGCTCTGGGCAAATAAATTGCTAGTAATTATAAACAGGGCTCGGGTTCGGCGCGCGATCTCGAAAGTTCGAGAAAATCGCGGCCACCTCCGAAAGGGTGTGGGCATGAAGCGGGCTAACTTTGAAAAAAATCCGCTCTATGCTGACTCTTGGTTCATTCGCTTTCGCTTGCATTACGATTTTTGGTTGCGTTTTGTGGGCGTGTGCGAAGGACACAGACCAGGACATAGACGCCTATGCTGCATCAGGACGACCTGAAGTGGATCGCCAAGACCTCCACTGAGCTCAATACAGTTTTGCAGCAAATTGCTCGCTATGCCGACTTGATGAAACGGCACAAGGGCGACGACTACATCGATCAGCTTAACCAGCAGGTAGAGATAGCGACGCAATCGGCGCAAGCGCTGTTTAATCGCGTAACGTCCAAGATTCTCGATAATACCAGACCCGTGAGCCCCAATGGACCCGCGGCCACGTCAGCGGCACCCGCGCCAGAGCTGGCCGGTGAAGCGCAGGAGTCGACTGGAGAGAGAGCCCCAGGAATTCCATCGCAAATCGCCGTCCTAAACCCTAACGGAACGCGCGAATTGATCCTGATCATCGACGATGAACCGGAAATTGCGGAGTTTGCCTCCACAATTCTTTCGGAAGAAGGGTATAAAGTGATCGTCGCCAGGGACGGTTTCGAGGCGCTTAAAATCTTTCAACAAATCCATCGTCAGATCGGCCTAATCATCCTGGATTTCTTCCTACCGGTGATGGATGGGGACGCTGTATTCGAGGAATTGAAGGCGCTCAACCCGGGCGTTAACGTCGTGTTGAGCAGCGGATTTGCCGAGCAAAACAAGATCGGCGCCATGCTGGCCCAGGGGCTTCGCGGGTTCATTCCCAAGCCCTACACCCGTGAGAAGCTGCTCGAACAGGTCCGCTCGACCCTCGACGCGTCGGGGCGCCCAATCCGCTAGGCTTTGGAATTGTAGCCACTGCGCCCTATCGCCTTGTGGGCAATGCTTTGACCACCCTGGAGGGCGGAGCTCTGCGACGCCGGGCTCGCGCAACTCGCCCCTCCAATTCCCCAGTTGTAGCGCCCCGGCAGTGTAGACGCTACAACGACCGGCCCATGGCATCAATTTAGCTGTGCAAACCTTGGAACCGCATGGCTCGCATCGACGCTTTTTTTAAATTGATGTCGGAACAAAAGGCGTCCGACCTGCACCTTTCTACCAATAATCCGCCGATGCTGCGCATCAATGGCGACCTCATCCGGGTGGATTACCCCGCGCTCAAGGATGAGGAACTTAAAACCATGGTTTACGAGATCGCGTCGGAAACAAAGATCAAACATTTCGAAGAGAATCTCGATGTTGACTTTGGCTACGAAGTGCCGGGCGTTGCTCGTTATCGCGTCAATTTCTTTCAGCAGAAATACGGGATTTCTGCGGTTTTTCGTTTAATTCCATCGAAGGTGTTGACGGTTGACGATCTGGGATTGCCGCCGGTACTGAAAAAATTCCCGCTTCTCAAGAAAGGTCTTATTCTGGTTACCGGTCCCACCGGCTCGGGAAAATCCACCACCCTTGCCGCTATGATGGACTTCGCCAATCTCCAGCGGCACGACCACATCATTACAGTGGAGGATCCGATTGAATTTGTGCATCGCAGTCAAAACTGTCTCGTGCAACACCGCGAGGTCGGCGTCCATACCCGCTCGTTTGCTAACGCCCTCCGCGGAGCGTTGCGCGAAGATCCTGACATTTTGCTCGTCGGTGAAATGCGCGATTTGGAAACGATTGAACTGGCCCTGACCGCGGCCGCAACCGGTCACCTCGTTTTCGGAACCCTCCACACCTCAAGCGCCTCCAAAGCCGTCGATCGTATCATTGACGTTTTCCCGACAAATCAGCAGAACCAAATTCGGGCCACCCTCGCGGAATCGCTCAAAGGGGTAATCGCCCAAAATCTTTTCAAGCGGATCGACAAACCTGGCCGAGTCGCGGCCTTGGAGATTCTGGTGGTCGACATGGCAATTGCCAACCTCGTCCGCGAGGCTAAGACGCACCAGATCCCGGGCATGATTCAAGTCGGGAAGAAGAAGGGCAATCAACCGCTCGACGACGCCATCATCGATCATCTTCGTCATGCCCGCATTTCGCCGGAGGAAGCGTACGACAAGGCGATTGATAAGAAAAAATTCCGCCAATTCCTCAAGAACCCGCCGGAAGACTGGACGGAGGAATAATGCGACTACCCGACCTTGATAAGATCCTTTCTGCGATGCTGCATACACACCCCGGCATTTCGGATTTGAACTTTTCGGTCGGGCATCCGCTGCAAGTGGAAACGTTTGGCGAGCTAAAGACAGCCTTGATCGATCCCCCGATCGAAAACCTCACTCCGTATCAGACGGAACAAATCGCACTCGCCTTAATGCAGGGCGATCGGCGATTGATGTATGATTATTTGAGCGGCGGTTCTTGCGACCTTAGCTATTCGTTGAGCGACGAGGCGCGCTTTCGCGTTAATATTTTCCGGCAGCGCGGAAATTTTGCGATCGTTTTGCGTCGGCTTGAAGCCACCGTTCCCACCTTGGAAACACTTCATCTCCCCATCATTTTCAGGGAGATCGCGAAGGAAAAAACCGGACTCGTGCTCGTCACGGGTGCGACCGGCAGCGGTAAAACCACCACTTTGGCAGCGATGCTCAATGAAATTAACGAGACGCAGCCGATCCACGTCGTCACGCTGGAAGATCCGATTGAGTTCGTTCATCCATGTCTTAAGGCGACATTCAACCAGCGCGAGTTGGGCCAGGATTTTAACACCTATCCCAACGGCCTGCGGGCGGCGTTGCGGCAAGCGCCGAAAGTCATTCTCGTGGGCGAAATGCGCGATCGTGCCACGGTCGAAATCGCATTGATGGCAGCGGAGACAGGTCACCTGGTTCTGAGCACGCTCCACACGGTCGACGCCGGCCAGTCGATCAATCGTATTCTCGGCATGTTCACGCTCGGCGAAGAGCAACAACTGCGCGTTCGGCTGTCCGATGTCCTGCGTTACGTCGTCAGCCAGCGTTTGGCGCCAAAAAAAGCGGGCGGTGGTCGTCAGTTGCTTATGGAAATCATGGGAAACAATTTGCGAACCAAGGAAGCAGTCGCCCTCGGCGAAGGTGAGCACCGCAATTTCTATGAAATCATCGAAGCCAGTGCGCAATTGGGCTGGATGACCTTCGATCAATGCATTCTTAACGCCTACCAAAACGATTTGATCAGCGAAGAAACCGCGCGTCTTTATGCCACCCGCAAAGGTACCGTTACCCGCGGGATCGATCTCATTCAAAAAGCACGCGGCGTAGGCAGCGAACTCCAATCCGGCCTGCGCATGGACGTCCCCACCAACGCTTTCGTCTAGCCCGTGGAACAAGAAAACGATTTACAGTTATTCGATGCCGGCGAGAGCACCGCGCTCGTCTGCCTTGATCACGAGCAATATCAGAAA
>Ga0209577_10005547_pt1 | contig 11780 bp, 9 predicted proteins | sample GraSoiAngelo_109_FD_185874 | JGI IMG/M metagenome (GOLD analysis project Ga0209577, IMG submission 185874) | Grasslands soil microbial communities from the Angelo Coastal Reserve, California, USA - 14_0903_12_20cm (SPAdes) (version 2) | ecosystem: Environmental > Terrestrial > Soil > Grasslands ... | reverse complement strand
GACGAGTATGAACCAGCGGCGCACAACGTCCTGCGTGATGGCGCGCAGGTCGAACCACTTGTCGAACCAGACGTAGGTGAGGAAGTGCAGCGAGCCGTAGAAGAATGCGTAGAGGCCGAGCATGCGCCGGAAGCGTATGAGCCACTGCACGCCCGTCCATTTACGCAGCGGCGTGACGGCGAGCGTGAGCACGAGGAAGACGAGCGTGAGCGTGCCGGTCGTCCGCGTCACGAAGTCGAGCGGGTTCGCGCCGACCTGCCCGCGCCGCCAGTCCCACGCGAGCAGGGCCAGCGGCACGAGCGCGTTGACGAAGATCGCGAGCTTGTAGAATTTGATGTCCTTCATTTGGAGAGCTGTTAGCTGTTAGCTCTTAGCCGTTAGCTCACGGCAGACGCCGTAATGAGCGTTGAGATGCGACAAATAACATTCTCGTCCGCTCTCTGTTAGCTAAAAGCTAATAGCCAATAGCCAATAGCTAACAGCTTTCAGTGGTAGTAGCTCAAATCCATCCCGTCATACAGGTGCGCGACCTGTTCGGCGTAGCCGTTGAAGGGCTGCGTCTTTCGGCGGCCCCAGTCGCCGATGCGCTGCTCCGTTGATTGCGCGCGCAGAACGTCCACGTCGGGGTTGACGTTCGAGTAGAAGCCGTAAACGTCCGGCACTTCGGCGACCCACGTCGTCGTCGGCATCCGTTCGACGAGCTTGATTCGCACGACCGACTTGATGCTCTTGAAGCCGTACTTCCAGGGCACGACGAGGCGGACGGGCGCGCCGTTCTGCGGGAGCAGCGCCTCGCCGTAGATGCCCGTCGAGAGAATCGCCAGCGGGTTCAAAGCCTCGTCTAATCGAAGACCCTCGACGTAGGGCCACGTGAGCGCGTCGGTTTGCGGGATGCCTCGCCCCTTCGGATCATTCGCGGTCTCGAAGACGACGTACTGCGCGCTGCCCTGCGGCTCGACGAGTTTCAGAAGTTCGGCCAGAGGGAAGCCGAGCCAGGGGATGACCATTGACCAGCCCTCGACGCAGCGGTGGCGATAGACGCGATCCTCCGGCGTGAAGAGTCGCGTCAGCTCGTCGAGGTCGAAGACCTTCGGCTTGTTGACGAGACCTTCTACCGAGACAGTCCACGGGCGCGTGACGAGCTTCTGCGCGTAGCGCGCGGGGCTGTACTTGTCCGTGCCGAACTCGTAGAAATTGTTGTAGTGCGTGATGTCCTGGTAGGGCGTCGCCTCCTCGCCGGGCAGCCCCCACTGCTTTGGCGCGACTTGCGAGCCGGGCGCGGCCTTGCCCGTCGGCGTCGGCAAATCTATTTCCGGCGCGAGCAGTCGGCGGTAGAGGAAACCTGTCGCGACAGTCGAGGCGGCGAGCACCGCGCCGCGCATGAACAGTCGTCGGTTCAGATACACCTTCTTGTCGGTGATCTCGCTGCTCTTGATGTCGCCCGGCTTTTTAATCAGCATGACACTTTCTCCGTCTGAACTCGCACGCGCGCCCGAAACATTTACGGACGCGCCGCGTGCCCCGGATTTAAAAGACTGTCCCCGAATCCGGGGGTTCACAACTCAAGCTTGAGCTTGCTGCGAGTTCAGAGTTCAAGCTTGAGCTTGCGCGCTCTCGAAACAGACAGGCTCAAGCTCGAACTCTGAGCTTTCCGGGAACGCGACGGACGAACGCGCTCACCCGAACAGTTTGAGCGATGCCGCGCCGACCACACGCTTGCTCGTGTGCTCCTGTAGGAAGACGACGGCGCGCAGGTTCTCGCGCCGCCAGCCCTTGTCGAGCGCGACTACAGGCTCGCCCGCGAACGCGGGGCCGGTCGCGCTCACGTCACCGATCTTCGTCAAACGGCGCACGACGCCGACGTGGCTGAGTCTGCGGCCCGCGTTCTCGCCGCGCTCGACTTCGGACGAGAGCCTGTCCTCCGTGACGGCCAGCAGCACGTCCGCGGTGTCGCCGTCCGCCAGCTTCGGAAGACGCCCGACGCGCACGTCGAGGCGCAGGCCGTCGCCCGCCTGGTTCTGTTCGGGCGCGCGCGTGAGGCTCACTTCCGCCTTCGGCTCGCGCGCGGCCTGCGCGATTGTCTCGAAGGCCTTGCCGTCGTTGCCGCCGGGGAACTCCGCCCGACCGTCCACAACCATCTGCGGCGTATAGACGCCGGAGTTGCCAAAGGCCGCGGCGTACTCGTCCTGCCGCTCGCTGAACTCGTGCGCGGAGAAGGGGTCTGACCAGCCGAGATAGTTCCAGTAGTCAACGTGCTGCGCGAGCGCGATGACCTCGGCCCCGGCGACGGGCTGCGTCTCGTCGAGGCGCGAGAGCAGTGCGTCGGCGGGCGGGCAGCTCGAACATCCTTCGGACGTAAACAGTTCGACGACGACCGGCGCGCGCCTGTCGTTACTACTGACCGGCGCGACGGCGCTCGCCGCGCCCCTGTTCTTCTCGGCGTCAGGCTCCCGCCTGTTGCGCCCTCTGAGCGCGCCGAAGGCGACGACGAAGGCCGCCAGAACCGCAGCGGCGAGCACGAGCGCGAACCACTTTCTCATTCTTAAATCCTCCCAACCCCCGCGGGCGGCGGACGACTGATTCGACGCTTTCAGGTTTGAGTTCACGCCGAAACTGTCGGGCCGTAGCATCTCGCCATCGTGCCTTCCCGTCAACTCGCCGCGCACCCTCCCGACGAATAAACCCGGCGGCGGCGATTTTTATTACCGCCGAAGAAGGCGGCGCTGTGAACAGAACCGCGAGCGGCAGCGAGCGTGTGTGCTGTTGATAATCTGCACGGCGAACCTGAAACCCGTTCGCTGCCGCTCGCGGTTCCGTACTGCTCATCCACGCTACGGTCGTGAAGGCGCAGGCCAACTTTCCGAAGGATACCGGCATCGAAACACACGTGAAAATGCCTGACTGACGTGACGCGCGGGCCAGCCGGTCACAAGCGTCAGGTCGGGGCTTGAGAGGAGTAGCTATGAGGAAATTATATTCTGTTTTCGCGGTGCTTATCTTCGCCTGTGTCGCGCTCGGCGCGCTGGCCGTGCCCGCGAGCGCGCAGGCGAAGAAAGAGAGTAAGGCCGAGGCATCGGCGCGCGTGCGCACGCCGCTCGACCTCGCCGTGCTCATCCAGGACGACCTCGTCCCGCGTGTCGGCAACGAGCTTCGCGAGACGAGCGAGTTCTTGCGCTCGCTGCCCGCCGGCTCGCGCGTGATGGTCGCTTACATCCGTTCCGGCTCTTTGCAGGTGCGCCAGCCTTTCACGACCGACCTCGCGGCGGCGGGCCGCGCCCTGCGCGTCCCCGTAGGCTCGACCTCCGCCTCGCCTTACAACCCATACGTCGAGCTGCGCGACGCGATCCGAATGTTCCCGGCGGACAACTCGAACCGCAACGCCGTGCTCTTCGTCTCCGACGGCCTGGACACCTCGCGCGGCTTCGACTTCTCGTCCACGGTTGATTCGATTGACCTCAACCGCGCCGTGCGCGAAGCGAAGAGCCGCAACGTCGCCGTCTATTCGTTCTACGCCCCGACCGTCGGCCCGACGAGCTGGAACCAGCTCGCCGTCAGCTTCGGCCAGAGCGCCCTCAACCGCGTCTCGGACGAGACGGGGGGCCGCGCCTTCTTCCAGGGGATGAGCTACGTCACCTTCGACCCGTACTTCGAGCGCCTGACGAAGACGCTCAACAGTCAGGGCGACCGGGCCTACTGAGTTTCATCCGCTCGCGTTTGACTTCGGCGTCGCCGGGAGTGTGAAAGCTCCCGGCGACGCTTTCTTCATGCTGCCAAAATTTTTTGTCAACGCGCGTTCGGCGGTGGTAAAGTGCGTGCGGTCGGCACGCCCTCGGCCCCGCGCGGGGCTTGCCCTTTAGGCTTCACACACGCCATGAAGGGACACAAGTCGAGCGAATACTGCCTGATCGTCGAAGGCTCTTACCTGAACGTGTCCGAGGCGGAGCACGCCCTGCGCGACCCCTTCATAGAGGACTGGGTCGAGCAGACGGGCCGCTTCCGCATACACAACCTCAAAGAGATGGAGGTCGTGCCCGGCGTCACGCTCGGCCAGCTCGGCGTCGAGATGGTTGACGATGGCGTGTTCGAGATCGCCAGCCTCGACCCCGAACACCCGCTCACCGAGCACAAGGCGCGCGGCGTGGCCGAGGCACTCAGGCGGCAGGACATGTTCGACGAGATCACCGTCGAGCCGCGCGTGTTCGCCGACGAAGAGGACTCGCCTTAAATCAAGCGGGGCCGTGTGCGCGTATCTCCCGGTCTGCGCTCCCGGCTTGAAGACGCGCTCGACGGCGAGAGTTGTAGAGCCTGGCCTGATTCCTGTCGATTCCTGGTCGGAGCGCCGAGTTGCCCTTTCGCCAGTTGCCTCAAAGTCCTCCCGCGTGTATCTTTCTGCGGTTCGATGGTAACTTCGTTCCCCCAACAAACTAAGATGATCTTCCTCGACGGGCGAGTCCGCGTCGCCGTCGGCGACATCACGCGGCAGGCTACGGACGCGATAGTCAACGCGGCCAACAGCTCTTTGAAGGGCGGCGGCGGCGTGGACGGGGCGATTCACCGCGCGGGCGGCCCGCGCATACTCGAAGAGTGTCTTGAGATTCGGCGCACGCTTTACAAGGCGGGGCTGCCGACGGGCGAGGCCGTCATTACGACCGCAGGTCTTCTGCCGGCGCGCTACGTGATTCACACGGTCGGGCCGGTCTGGGGAAGAGAGGGCGGGCGCGAGGCTGAGCTTTTGGCCGCGTGCTACCGCAACTCGCTCGCGTTGGCAGCCGCGCACGCGCTCAAGGGCGTGGCCTTCCCTTCGATCTCCACAGGCGCGTTCGGCTACCCGCGCGAGGAGGCCGCGGCAGTCGCCTCCGCGGCGATCACGGAGTTCCTGAGTGACAACGACGCGCCCGCCGAAGTGCATCTCGTCTTCTTTTCGCAGGGCGACATGAGCATCTTTTTACGCAATCATAAGTTCGAGGGTTAACGTGCAGACCGTTTGTTTAGAGTTCACGCTTTAGCGTGCTCACCCCGCGCAGCCTGAAGGCTGAACTCTAAACTTTGATCTCACCTTACCGGGAATTGTTAGAGAGGCTGAGAACAGAGAAGCGAAGAATGGTTCAGACGATGAGTGAGGTCGGGCCGACATTTGAAGGGGCGGGCGGCGACGCTCTGCCGGAAACGGTCGCGGCGCTGGAGCGCCTATCCTGGAACTACTGGTGGAGCTGGAACCCGGACGGCTCCTCCGTCTTCCGCGACCTGGATCAGGAGGTCTGGGACGAGTGCGAGCACAACCCACGCCGCCTGCTCCGAGTCATCTCGCAGAACAGCCTGATGCGCATGGCGACCGACCCCGTCTATATCGAACGCGTCAGCCGCCTCGCCGCGAGCTTCGACGCCTACATGACGGCGGGCGCGCAAGTTTGGGCGGCGGTGCACGCGCGCGAGATCACGCGCGTGCACCCCGTCGCATACTTCTGCGCGGAGTTCGGCGTGCACCACTCTCTGCCGCTCTACTCCGGCGGCCTCGGCATACTCGCGGGCGACCACCTGAAGTCGGCAAGCGACCTCGGCCTCCCGCTCGTCGCCGTCGGCCTGCTCTACCACCAGGGATACTTCCGCCAGCGCCTGCGCCGCGACGGCTGGCAGGAGGAGACCTACAACACGATTGACGTTGCCGACCTGCCCCTGCAACTCGTGCGCGGCGACGACGGCGAGCCTGTCCACATCGAGCTTGAGATGCGCGGGCGCGTGGTGCGCGTGCGTGCGTGGCGGGTCGAGATCGGTCGCGTGCCTCTCTACCTCTTAGACACGAACGTCGAGGGCAACGACGAGATTGACCGGATGATCTCCGGCCACCTCTACGGCGGCGACCGCGAGACGCGTTGCGTGCAGGAGATGGTCTTGGGGCTGGGCGGCGTGCGCCTGCTCCGGCGGCTCCGTCTAGAGCCGCACGTCTTTCACCTGAACGAAGGCCACTCGGCTTTCCTGACTTTGGAGCTTGCGCGCGAGAGGACGGAGCGCGGCGAGAATTTTGAAGAGGCGGCGCGCGTGGTGCGCAGCCGCTGCGCGTTCACGACGCATACGCCGGTCGCCGCGGGCCACGACGAGTTCGTCGCGCCGCTCATCGAGCGCTGTTTCGGCGAAGTGTACTGGCAGCAGCTCGGCCTCACGCGCGAGGAGTTTCTGAACCTGGGCCGCGTGAAAGAAGACGACGAGTCGGAGCTGTTCGGCCTCACCCCGCTCGCGCTCCGGATGTGCCGCTCGTCGAACGGCGTGAGTCGCAAGCATGGCGAGGTCTCGCGCGAGCTTTGGAACAAGATGTGGCCGACGCGCCACGTGGACGAGGTGCCGATCACTTCGGTGACGAACGGCGTGCACGCGCCCACCTGGGTCTCGCCGCTCCTGCGCGCGCTCTACGAGGAGCGCGTCGGCATGGACTGGACGCGTGTGCTCTACGACGCGGCGGCGTGGTCGGCGGCGGTCGAGTTGATCCCGGACGAAGAGCTTTGGAAGGTTCGTCGTCTGATGAAGAAGCGCCTCGTCGCCTTCGTGCGCGAGCGCGTTTACGGCGCGCGCCTACAGCAGCACGAGCCTCTGGCCTACGCCGAATCGGCGCGCTCGGTGTTGGACGCGGGAGCTTTGACCATCGGGTTCGCGCGCCGCGTCGCGGCGTACAAGCGGTGGGGCCTTCTGCTCACAGACGCGGAGCGCCTGCGCCGCCTCATCATGGACGCGGAGCGCCCCGTGCAGTTCGTCTTCGCGGGCAAAGCGCACCCGCAGGATCAGGGCGCGAAGCTCATCCTGCAACAGATGGCGCTGTGGGAACTCGACCCGGAAGTGACGCGGCGCGCGATCTTCTTGCAGGACTACGACCAGGAAGTCGCGCGCCAGCTCGTGCAGTCGGTTGACGTGTGGCTGAACGTGCCGCGCCGCCCGCTCGAAGCGTCGGGCACAAGCGGCGAGAAGGTCGCCTTAAACGGCGGGCTGAACCTCTCGGTTCTCGACGGCTGGTGGCTCGAAGGCTACGACGGGCGCAACGGCTGGGCCGCGGGCGAAGAGTCGCTCGGCCAGACGACCGAGGAGTCGGACGCGCGCGACGCCGACTCGCTCTACCGCCTGCTCGAATCGGAAGTCGTGCCCGCCTTCTACGAGCGCGACGAGGCGGGGCTGCCGCACCGCTGGGTCGCGCTGATGCGCCACGCCATACAGACCCTCGCGCCCGCCTTCAACAGCGACCGAATGGTGCGCGAGTACACGGAGCGCGTCTATCTCGGCAACCAGTAGGATTGTGGGATGCGGATTTCGGATTGCGGATTTGAAGACAGCTTATCTCTCATCAATCCGCAATCCGAAATCCGCATCCCGCAATCAACCTGCTCATACTTCACGGGACGTCGCCACTCACCCAATCGAATCAATCAAACTTACCGAATCGCCGCGGGGCCGAGTGTGCCGCCTTCGACCGAGACGGTTACGGAAGAGTTGAGCGAGCGCGAGCGATAGACGCGCTCGGTAGCCTTCTGGAAGTCGGAGGCGGCGGCCTTCGGGATTTCCATGAACTTCTGCGGGTTCCTGTCCACGAGCGGGAACCAGGAGCTTTGCACCTGCACCATGATGCGGTGGCCGCGGCGGAAGGCGTGATACACGTCCGGCATCTCGAAGTTGATTGATGCGGGCTTGCCGGGCGTGAAGGCTTCGGGCCGCTCGAAGCCCCCGCGGAACTTGCCGCGGAAAGGTTCGCCGCGGACGAGCTGCTGGTAGCCGCCCATCCTCACGGCGTTCGGCGCGACGGGTTGACCCGGCGCAGTCGCGGGCTGCGGGTAGCTGCCGGGGTAAACGTCTATCAGCTTGACGACGAAGTCAGAGTCCGTCCCCGTCGTCGAGACGTTAAGGCTGACTTTGATCGGCCCGGCGATAATCAAATCATCGTCGAGCGGCCCCATCTCGTAGGTGAGAACGTCCGGGCGCTCGGAGGCGAAGCGCTGATCTTCGGTGATGTAGTCCGAGGTCATCCCGCCGACAATGTAGCCGAGGAAGGGGACAGGCCGGTTCGGGTCGCTCACGTACTCGTCCAAGGCTTCCGTGCCGGCCTCGGCGGGCGCGTCGGCGGACAGGCGTCCGCCCGCGTTGAAGTAGAGCGTCAGCGGCCTCGCGTCCTTCGGCGGCCACTCGCTGTGGCGACGCCACTCGTCAATGCCCGTGAGGAACATGTAGGCTTCGGGCAGGTCTGCGGGCTTGTCTTTGAGGTAGTGCATGAAGAAGGGGAACTGTATCTGCTCGCGGAAGAACTCGCCGGTCTTGACGGCGAAGTTGAGGTTGCCGAGCCGGTCGCCTTCGAGCCGCGCCCAGCCGCCGTGCGGCCAAGGCCCCATGACGAGCTGGTTGACCGTGCCCGGATTGTTTTTCTCCACCGCGCGGTAGATGTGAAACGGCCCCATCGGGTCTTCCGCGTCGAACCAGCCGCCGACGTTGAGCACGGCACAGCGGACGCCCGTCATGTGCTGCCAGAGCGAACGGCGCTTCCAGAAGTCGTCGTAGGTCGTGTGGTCAACGATCTCCTGCCAGTAGCGCGCCTCGCCGCCGAGCAGACGGTCGTTCACGGTTGCGAGCGGCCCGAAGTTTAAGAAGAACTGGTAGCTGTCCGGCGTGCCGGGGTCGAAGAGGACGCGCGGGCGGGGCGGTTCGGGGCCGTCTCTGCGCGGGACGAAGGACGAGTAGAAGAAAAAGTTCGCGGCGAGCATGAACGCGCCGTTGTGGTACACGTCGTCGCCCATGTAGTAGTCGGCGGTCGGGGCCTGCGGCGAGGCGGCCTTCAGGGCCGGGTGCGAGTCAATGATGCTGGCGGCGACGTGGAAGCCCGGCTGCGAGATGCCAACCATGCCGACCCGCCCGTTGTTGTCGGGCACGTTCTTCAGAAGCCACTCTATCGTGTCGTATGTGTCCGTGCTCTCGTCCACGTCCTTCGGCCCGCGCTTGTCTGCGACGTATGGGCGCACCTGCTGGAACTCGCCCTCCGACATGTAGCGCCCGCGCGCGTCCTGATAGACGAAGATGAAGCCCTCGCGCTCGAAGCTCTCCGAAGGGCCGAGCGACGCGCGGTAGTTGTCAACGCCGTAGGGCGCGACGCTGTAAGGCGTGCGCGTCAGAAGGAACGGGTAGCGCTGCGAAGCGTCCTTCGGCACGTAGGCCTGCGTGAAGAGGCGCACGCCGTCGCGCATCGGGACACGGTACTCGTACTTCGTGTAACGGGCGCGGACGTTGTCGGCGTTCGGCGGCGCGGTCTGCGCCTGCGCAGCGGCGAGAGGGCAGAGAAGGGCGAGACCCGCGAGGGCCTTGAGACAGACGGCTTTGAACACGCTCGCATTCCTCCTGTGGTGTTTGGACGCCAGACCGAATTCGGCGAAGAGACGTGTGCCGGCCCGCGCTGACGACGACCGACCGCCGAGGGATGATATGTCCCTTTCGTAGTCGGCGCAAAGTGGCGCGCTATGGCCTCACGAAATTTGCCGCGAGCTTGACACGCGGGCGGCTGGTCGTTAAAGTCCGGCGTGCATGATTAATGTTTCCGCCGTGAACCTTCGGAATGTCGCCGCGACGCACGACGCCGCGCGCACGGCCAATCCCTGCATGTGTTGTCGCTTGTATTACCGCGCTCTACAAACAGGCGGGCCGAGCGGTGGCGTGACTTAGACGGGTTCAGAGGCGTTAAAGGGTTTACACGAGGCCGCTCGAAGCATCGGGCGGCCTTTCACTTTTCCGGTGAGGGCGATGACCACACAGCACAAGCCAATCGCGATCTACTACGAGCACCCCGAATGGTTTCGCCTGCTCTTCGAGGAGCTGGACAGGCGCAGGCTCCCATACGTCCGCATAGACGCCGCCCGCCACCGCTTCGACCCTTCGGCGGACGAGGGCGGCTACGCGCTGCTCTTCAACCGCATGAGCGCGTCCGCGTACCTGCGCGGGCACGGCAACGCCATCTTCTACACGCGCGCGTATCTCGCGCACCTTGAGCGCAAGGGCGTTCGCGTCGTCAACGGGCACGACTCCTTCCGTATAGAGACATCGAAGGCCGCGCAGCTCTCGCTGCTCGACGCGCTCGGCCTTCCTTACCCGCGCACGCGCGTCATCAACCGCGCGGAAGAAGCGCCGCTGGCCGCGCGAGACCTTCGGTTTCCCGTCATCGTCAAGCCGAACGTCGGCGGGCGCGGCGCGGGCGTCACGCGCTTCGACTCGCCCGGCGCGCTCGCGCTCGCGGCTGAGGACGGGCGCATCGAGCTTGGCATTGACTCGACGGCGCTCGTGCAGGAGTTCATCCCCGCGCGAGGGCGTTACATCACGCGCGTCGAGACACTGGGCGGCAGGTTCCTCTACGCCATCAAGGTCTCGACGACGGGCGAGAGCTTCAACCTCTGCCCGGCGGAGATTTGTCAGACCGAGGGGGTGAGCGTGGCGGGCGACGTGTGCCTGGCCGACGCGCCGAAGGCCGGCATCGTGGTCGAAGCCTGCCAGCCGCCCGCCGAAATAATAGAAGCGGTCGAGCGCGTCGCGGCGGCGGCGTGCATGGACGCGGGCGGGATCGAATACTTGATAGACGAGCGCGACGGTCGGGCGCTGTTCTACGACATCAACGCGCTCTCGAACTTCGTCGCGGACGCCGTGCGCGTCGTCGGCTTCGACCCGCACGCGCGGCTCGTGGATTATCTTGAGGAGGAGGTGCGGAGATGCGCTACGGCTACTGGCTCCCGGTTTTCGGCGGCTGGCTGAGGAACGTGGACGACGAGGGGATGGAAGCGGGCTGGTCTTACGTGAGCCGTCTCGCGCGGCGCAGCGAGGAGATAGGCTACGACCTGACGCTCGTCGCCGAGCTGAACCTCAACGACATCAAAGGGGCGGACGCGCCGTCGCTCGACGCGTGGTCAACCGCCGCGGCGCTCGCCGCCGTCACGCGACGACTTGAACTGATGGTCGCCGTGCGCCCGACCTTCCACAACCCGGCGCTCCTGGCGAAGCAGGCGGCCAACATTGACCACATCGGCGGCGGGGGCCGCCTGTCGCTCAATGTCGTCTCCGCCTGGTGGTCGGACGAGGCGCGCAAGTACGGCGTCCGGTTCGAGCAGCACGACGACCGCTACGCGCGCACAGCCGAGTGGCTCGAAGTGGTTGACCGTCTGTGGAAGGAAGATCACTTCGATTTCGCCGGGAAGTATTACCGGGTCGAGGACGCAGTCCTCCAGCCGAAGCCTCTGACGAAGCCGCGGCCCTTCATCTACGCGGGCGGCGAGTCGGAGGCCGCTAAAGAGACCATCGCCGCGCACTGCGACGCATACGTGATGCACGGCGACGAGCCGGCGCGCGTCGGCGAGAAGATCGCGGACATGGAGACTCGGCGCGAGCGGATGGGCCTTCCGCCGATGAAGTACGGCGTGGCGGGCTACGCAATCGTGCGCGGGACGGACGAGGAGGCGCGGAAAGAATTGAAGCGCATCACCGACGTGAAGCAGTCCGCAGCCGGCTACGGCAACTACCAGCAGTGGCTCGCCAACACGAAGCTCGAGCAGCGCGTCTCGCTCGAAGACTACTCGGTCTCGAACCGTGGCCTGCGCTCAGGTCTCGTCGGCACGCCGGACGTGGTCGCCGAGAGAGTCGCCGAGTTCGAGGACGCGGGCGTTGACCTGCTCCTGCTCCAGTGCAGCCCTCAACTCGAAGAGATGGAGCGCTTCGCCGAGGCGGTCATCGGCAGGAGCCGCGATACCGTCGCCGTGTCGCGGCAGGTTCGTGCCGCGGGGTCA
>Ga0209577_10005546_pt1 | contig 11782 bp, 10 predicted proteins | sample GraSoiAngelo_109_FD_185874 | JGI IMG/M metagenome (GOLD analysis project Ga0209577, IMG submission 185874) | Grasslands soil microbial communities from the Angelo Coastal Reserve, California, USA - 14_0903_12_20cm (SPAdes) (version 2) | ecosystem: Environmental > Terrestrial > Soil > Grasslands... | reverse complement strand
GCGGTCTGTTCGAAACATTTCAATCGCTAAATGACCAAATCGCTGAATTCCTTCACGTGTATCTGAGCACTTCCTCGATGGTTGTATCGCCAGCAAAGATGCTACGCAAGCCGTCCTGGCGCAGCGCGACCATTCCCAGCTCGGTCGCCTTTTGTTTGATCGTAACCGTGGGCGCACGTTCATTGATCAATTCACGAAGCGGATCGGTGATCTTCAGAAGCTCATAGATCCCTTTTCGTCCTTTGTAGCCTGTGTTGTTACAAGCGTCACAACCCTTGCCGTAGAAAAATTGTTTATCGCCAATTTCTCCCCGCGAAATCCCCAGCTCCGCCAGTAGCGTGTCGTTCGGCTGATACGTGGCCCGGCATTTGGGACAGATGCTCCGCAATAAACGCTGACCGAGCACGGCCTCCAATGTAGACGAAATCAGGAATGGTTCCACGCCCATGTCGATCAAGCGCGTGATCGCGCCAGGCGCGTCGTTGGTGTGCAGAGTGGTAAAAACCATATGCCCCGTCAGAGAGGCTTGAATGGCAATCTGCGCGGTCTCAAGATCGCGTGTCTCGCCTATCATGATACGGTCCGGGTCCTGGCGCAGGAACGATCGCAAGACTCGCGCAAACGTCAGGCCGATGGCTTCGTTGACCGGCACTTGCACGATCCCTTCCAGATCATATTCAACTGGCTCCTCCGCGGTAATCAGCTTCGAATCAATCGTGTTGATCTTGCGCAAACAGGAATAAAGCGTGGTGGTTTTTCCCGAGCCGGTCGGTCCGGTCGCAATAAAAATGCCGTTCGGCCGCTCGATCATTTCGAGCAGAAAATTGTAGATGTAATCAGGCATTCCCAGCGCCTCCAGATCGAGGTTCACGATGCTCCGATCCAGCACGCGCAGCACCAGGCTCTCGCCAAATTGGGTTGGCAACGTTGAAACGCGGAGATCAACATTGCGCCCTGCAATATGCTTCTGGATGCGGCCATCCTGCGGTAGTCGCCTCTCGGCGATGTTCATGTTCGCCATCACTTTCACCCGCGAAACCACAGGCAACGCCAGATGGCGCGGCGGCGGCGAGATTTCGTAAAGTGCGCCATCGACGCGATACCGGATCTTGAATTCGTTTTCGAACGGCTCGAAGTGAATGTCGCTCGCGCGGTCCTGGATCGCTTGGTAAAGGATGAGATCGACAAAGCGAATGATTGGCGTCGCATTCGCCTCCGCTTCAACCGCGGCTTCGCCATCGCCCTGGCGCAATTGCAGAAGCTCCCCAGCTTCACCGAGCTGCTTGAGAACGTCCTCCATGCTCGTCGTGTCGGCGCCGTAATACTGCTTGATCAGCTCTTCGATCTGTTCGGGCGGCGACACCACTACCTGCATGTCTTTACCGAGCGCGAAACGGAGGTCCTCTGCGGTTTGGAGATCAAACGGATCGACCAGCGCGATCCGTAATGTGGTTCCGCTCATTTCAATTGGAAGCGCGCCCTGCAACCGAGCCAGCCCACTAGGAATAAGACGTAAAATTTCCGGCGCGACCTCGTATTCAGTGAGGTCGACGAAATCAGTGCCAAGGCCACTGGCGATCGTTTGATAAAAACCCGGCTCGTCGATGAAGCCGCCGTCGACCATTGCCTGCGCGACCGTCTTTCCGTTCAGTTCCACTTCGCCCAGCACGTCTTCAGCTTGCGAAGGTTGGAGCACACGCTGCTCCACGAAAAATTCGGCAAGCTGTTTATCCGTCATGGATTCGTTAAAACGTCAAATCGTTAAATCGACTAGCTCGCGTCACCCACGGTGACGGAAATGACTTCGTCTGCAGAAGTGATCCCTGCCAGTACCTTGCGTACACCGTCTTCGCGCAACGTTCGCATGCCCAATTCGCGAGCGCGTTGCCGGAGGACAAAGCTCGATCTGCGTTTGTTGATCATGTGGCGCACCTCATCGTCGATCACAAAAATTTCGAATATTCCCGTTCGCCCCCTGTAGCCAATTTGACGGCACTCCTCGCATCCTTTCGGCCTCATTACCTGCGCGTCGGCAAGCTGGCCGGGCTCAATTCCCAGCGCGCGTAACTCGGTGTCAGTGAGTTCGCCCGATTGTTTGCAGTGGTTACATAACTTCCGGACGAGTCTTTGCGCCATGACCGTGCGGACGGACGACGCAACGAGAAACGGTTTTACGCCGATATCGATCAGGCGGGCGACCGCAGACGGCGCGTCGTTGGTGTGCAGCGTGCTGAACACAAGGTGGCCGGTCAGACTGGCGTTCGTGGCAATAGTCGCAGTCTCGAGATCGCGAATTTCACCGATCATGATGATATTCGGCGCCTGGCGCAGGATGGAACGTAAAGCGGCGGCAAAGGTCATGCCGATCTCCGTGTTCACCTGCACCTGGTTGATCCCGGTCATCTGATATTCGATCGGTTCTTCCACGGCAATGATCTTGCGGTCCGGCTTGTTAACGTAATTGAGGCAGGCGTAAAGCGTGGTCGTCTTGCCGGAGCCGGTCGGCCCGGTGACGAGGAGAATGCCGTCGGGCAGTTTGATCAGACGCTCTAAGGTTTCCTGGTCATCAGAAAAAAATCCAAGTTCTGGCAAACCGAGCTTCAGGCTGGCTTTATCCAGTATCCGCAACACCATGCTCTCGCCGTGATTAGTCGGCATGGTCGAGACACGAAGGTCGATTGGCTTCTTTTTGATCTTGACCTGGATGCGACCATCTTGCGGCAAGCGTTTCTCGGCGATGCTCATCGAGCCGGACATGATCTTGAGCCGGCTGATAACGGCTGATTGCAGACGCTTTGGTGGCGCTTGCATTTCCTGCAGCACACCGTCAATCCGAAATCGGACACGAAATTTTTTGTCCAAGGGTTCCAGATGGATATCGCTCGCGCCAGCGCGATGCGCTTCGATCAGTAACATCGATACAAGCCGGACAATCGGCGCGTCTGCTTCATCAACTGTGATCGGTTCCGCGCCATCGCCGAGTTCCAAACCAAGCTCGACGTCTTCCCCAATCTCTTTTTGCAGAACATCCGCAGCTTCGTCGGCCGTGCCGTAGTATTTGATTAACGCTTCGCTAATTTTCCTGGGACTGGTGCAAACCAGTTCCAGCTCGCGTTGCAGGAGAAAACTCAGACTGTCCATCGTATCGATGTCGAGCGGGTTGCCCACTGCGACCACCAGCCCGGTTTCGCCAAAAGCGACCGGGATTACTTTGAACCGGCGGGCGTCTTCTCCACGGATCTGGCTGATGATTTGCGGCGAGATTACCATGGTGGAGATGTCGATCCAGTCCATGTGCGCTTGCGCCGCGAGTGTGCGCGAGACGTCCACCTCGGATACAACTCCGTCATTGACCAAAACATCGATCACGCCTGGCTCGCCATTTAGGCGCGAGCGCGCACCGTCGATCTGCTGGCGCGAGACAAGTCCTACATCGCTGAGGACTCTGAGCACGTAATCTTCGTTTTGTTGCACTGGTGGAAACTGCTGACGCGCAGTTTACCGCAAACTGCGTGATTTTCCAGCCGCAGTGGGTAGGGACGCCGCGTTGCGGCATCCAAGGGATCGCAGCACGATGAATTATTCCACGGTTACGCTCTTGGCTAGATTGCGCGGTTTATCGACGTCGCGGCCCAGCTCGACAGCGAGATGATAGGCGAGCAGCTGCAGCGGGATGACCGCCAGGACGGGCATGACGTAATCGGGCACTTCCGGCAGCACGACGATGTCGTTGGCTATTTCTTTTAGATGCTTCGCGCAATTCCCGCTCGTCAACGCGATGATGGGCCCCTTGCGGGCTTTCACTTGCTCGATGTTGTTCAGGTTTTTTGAAAACACTGAATCATCGGGCGCAATAAACACCGAAGGCAGATCGGAACGAATCAGGGCGATGATGCCGTGCTTGAGCTCCGCGCTCGGATGCCCTTCAGCAAAGAGGTATGTGATCTCCTTCATCTTGAGAGCACCTTCGAGCGCGATGGGAAAGTTGAACTGGCGTCCAAAGAACAGAAAGCCGTTTGCGTTGGCATATTTTTTGGCAATCGCCTCAATCTGATCGTTGAGATTCAAAACGGCTTCGACTTGTTCCGGCAATGCCGCCAGTGCTTCAATTACACGGCTTCCTTCTGCTGCGGAAAGATTGCGCATCCGCCCGAAGAGCAGCCCGAGCAGCGTGAGAATGACAAGCTGCGACGTGAACGATTTGGTGGCCGCCACGCCGATTTCCGGTCCTGCGTGCATGTAAACCCCGCCGTCGCTCTCGCGCGCAATCGTGCTCGCGACGTTGTTGCAAATTCCCAGGGTGCGAAAACCTTTGCGCCGGCTTTCGCGCAATGCACCGAGCGTGTCCGCGGTCTCGCCGCTCTGGCTGATGGCGAATACCAGCGTCTCGGAAGTCATCGGCGTGTTGCGATGGCGAAACTCGCTGGCGTAATCGACTTCTGTAGGGATATTCGCCAGCCGCTCGATCAAATATTCGCCGACTCTGCCGGCATGCAGCGCCGTGCCGCAACCGGTGAGAACGATGCGCCCGACATCGCGCAATTGCGGAGCTGTCATGTTCAGGCCGCCCAATCTTGCGGTGCATTCCTCTTGGTTGAGACGCCCACGCATCGCGTCGCGCACAGTGTTCGGTTGCTCACAGATTTCCTTGAGCATGTAATGGGGATAATCCCCTTTCCTGACGTCTTCGGCGGTGAATTCGACTTTGCTGACCGGATGCTCAGTGCTGTCTCCTGCGAGCGAAATGATCTCGAACTTGTCCGTCCCGGCCGCGACGACGTCGAAGTCGTTTAAATAGACTGCGTCGCGGGTGTAAGCGACGATCGCGCTCACATCGCTGGCCAGAAAATTTTCGCCGTTGCCAACGCCGAGCACGAGAGGACTTCCGCGGCGCGCGCCGATCATAAAGTCCGGCACATCCGCATGCACCAAGGCGATGCCATATGTGCCGATGACTTGCCGAAGCGCCGTGCGAACAGCATCAAAAAGCCGGGCTTTTTTTCCCGAAGCGTCCACCGTGCTCGCGCATGAGTCGTTGTAGAGCTTCCCGATCAGGTGCGCGAGCACTTCCGTGTCCGTTTCGGAGCGAAAGTTCGAGTCGCCATCGCGGATAAGTTCATCTTTCAGCGCCTGATAATTTTCGATGACCCCGTTGTGAACGAGCGCCAGTTTGCCGCTGGCGTCAAAATGTGGGTGCGCATTTTGGTCGTTCACTCCGCCGTGAGTGGCCCAGCGCGTGTGGCTAATCCCATACGAACCAGACACCGGTTGTTTTCCCACTCGCTTTGCGAGCGCCGCGATGCGCCCCGCGCATTTACGGGTTTCCAACCGTCCGCCGTTGATGACAGCAAGCCCGGCTGAGTCGTAGCCGCGATATTCCAACCGACGCAGTCCGTCGAGTAAGATGGGCCCCGCCTCAGCGCGCCCCACGTATCCCACAATTCCGCACATGTTCTAAACTGTAGCGGCGGGCGTGTCGCCCGCAATGGCGAGAAAAAGAAGCCTGCTACCGCGAGTCACGCGAGTGAATCTCAAGAGCCAATTGTTGTAGCCCCGCCCCTGTTGGGCGTTTACTTGCGATGATGTCCTTGTTCCCGGACGGCGCACAGCGCCGTGGCTAACTTCCCCTGCTTCCGCAATGTCCTGGAGCAGCTACGTGGTCAAAAAAATTACCGCAAAACAAGCGACGCTGGGTTATTGGTGAGCAACAATGCAAAGCGGGAGGGAGCGCGATTTACTTCAAAAAAGTCCAGAAGCTCTTCCTGCTGCGCTGCCGCCGGGCACCATCCAGCGGACTCTTGCCATTATCATGGGCGGCGGCGCGGGCACACGCTTGTTTCCGCTCACCAAAGATCGCGCTAAACCGGCTGTGCCGCTCGGTGGCAAATATCGCATCGTCGATGTCCCGATCAGCAATTGTCTGAACTCCGGGCTTCGCTCGATCTATGTGCTTACGCAGTTCAACAGCATGTCGCTGCATCGGCACATCCAGGACAGTTACAAGTTCGATAATTTTTCGCGAAGCTTTGTGGACATTCTCGCTGCCCAACAAACGCCTGCCGGCTCGCAATGGTATCAGGGAACTGCCGACGCTGTCCGGCAAAACATGCGCTACTTCCTGGAGCGGCCGTACGATTACTACCTGATCTTAAGCGGCGACCAGCTTTACCGAATGGATTTTCGAGAAATTCTGCATCAGCACATCCGGTTGAGCGCGGACATTACATTGGCCACCAAACCGGTGGCGAAGCATCAGGTTTCCGAGTTTGGCATTATGCGGAGCGACATTGATCGCCGGATCACGGGGTTCATTGAGAAACCGGCAGATGAAACTGCGTTGCGGGAAATGAAAATGAGCCGGGAACTGCTGCGTTCCACCGGTTCCAACGAAGACGAGGAATTATTTCAGGCGTCGATGGGGATTTATGTCTTCAACCGAAACGTGCTCATAGAATCGTTGGAGAACGACCTGGTCGATTTCGGCAAACACATTATCCCAATGGCGATCAAAGATCGGCACGTTAGCGCGTTCATCTTCAAAGGCTACTGGGAGGACATCGGAACGATTCGCGCCTTTTACGAGGCGAACCTCGACCTCACCGACGTCGTGCCGGAATACAGCTTCTTCGAACCGGAGTCTCCGATCTATACGCATCCGCGTTTCTTGCCGGGCAGCAAAATCAACGGGGCCACCCTGCGAAAGGCGATCGTTTCCGATGGCTGCATCATTTCGGATGCGCATCTGGAACGATGCGTCGTGGGAATACGCAGCGTGATTCAGAGCGGCGCGACTATCCGGAACAGCATCGTGATGGGCGCGGACTATTTTGAATTAGGGCAAACCGATTCGTCACAGCCACCCATCGGCATCGGGCGCAACTGCGTGATCGATCGCGCGATCATCGACAAAAATGCGCGCATCAGCGACGGCGCCGTGATTACGCCGGAAGGTAAACCTTCGAACTTGGATGGAGATAATTATTTCATCCGGGATGGCATCGTGGTGATCCCGAAAAATGCCGTCATCCCAGCCGGCTTCTGGATTTAGCGCGCGGGCGCATCGCCAGGCTAATGTCGGGTATCGCTCGATCCCGTAGGCCCCAGGGCGTTGGTCTCCGGCGCGATTTCCCATTGCTCCTGGTGATTCCAGGGAAGCGATGAACCGCCGCGGTCGTCCGGATCATTAACCAGCTTTACGGAGTCGCGTTGACTTGCGCAGGAAGCGAGGATGATGGCAATTGCGCAGAACAGGCCGGTGAGGATTTTCCTTCGAACGTTACGGATTTGTGCCGCCATAAATCACAGTGTCTCCGGGCTGCACTTGCACGCCTCGAGCCAAACTGCTGGGGATGATATCGCCGATAGCCGTCGCCGGTTCAACTGAAGAAATGCGAATCTTTCCAATCAACGTTCCCTCCCGCAGAACGAGCATTTCGGAGTTCGACTCGACTCCATTGCGAGCGCCGAGATTCAGCACCACAAAATTGTAAACTTGATTGTATGCCAGCACCGTGCCGCGCACACCCGCGCGGTGGGAGCTGACGCTCTCCCCCTGCGTGCTCGCGGTTTCACGCCGCTTTCTTCCTTCCTTCGGCTGGGCCGTTCGCCCCTGAGCATCCTGGAGTTTTTCGGCGAGAAAAACTTTTTCCTTTTCCGCGCTGTCGAGCTGACGGCGAAGATCATCGACTTGCGATTGCAAATCAGCCGTCTGCGGGGCGTTACTGGAAGGACTTCCTGCGATCGAAGGGCTCGCGTTCTTCTCTGCTTCTTCCACGCGTTTTTGCAGCGAAGCGATCTTTTGCTGCCCCGCGTCTAATTTGGCTTGCAGATCAGCCTTTTCTTTCTGGACCTGCGCGCGCCCGGCCTGCGCATTCGCAACATTCGCGCGAACTGCTTTAATTTTTTGGATATTTAAAAAACCAAAGAATGCGGCGAGCACGAGGAAAAGAATGGCCAGCCCGCTCACGGTCTTCTGTGCGAGCGCGAAACCCGAATCCCTGCGCGCCATGAGTGTGCTCTTTAACAACAAATGATGCACAAACGCAATCACGAATTCGGGTTTTATGCGAAGGATCAGTGTTGAACACCCTTAGGGAGGTCAAGTAGATGAACGCGCATATGCCATAGGTCGCGTCTCCGTTTGTAAAGGAGAGGGGGAGGGTGAGGATTCGTTCAGGGCAGCAGCGCGAAGATTTTTGACGCTCACTTGTGTCCTCTCCCTTGTCGAAGGGGAGAGGCGGGACAACGTCAGCAAGCATGAAGGAGAGCGGCTGCGTTTCAATTCAGATTGCGCTTTTCCACGTTTCAACCGATAGACAACGCTGTGGGACAAAAGCACCGTGTACGAGCCAAACGCAAACGACGAAGAGCGTATTTACAGCGCAAGAAGGCAGCATCGCGAGCCAGTGCGGCGCGACCGACGCCGACCAAACAGCGCCTAAACAAAGAGCCGGAACCCACGGCGTAGTTTTAATTTCGATCACGGCCCTGTTCGGAGTTCCGCGTTTACGCGACCCGGGAAGCGCACGCCATGATCGCCGCCTGAAGGCGGAACTCCAAGCCATAGCTCCCCGCCGACCGCGTCGACGCAACTTCTCTCCAGAACGAGGAAAACGGCCAGCAGGAGATCGCAGACTTCGCTGATCAAATGTAAACGCGTATCGTTCGCAATGCCGGAGAGCGCTCGTTATCTGATCGTCGACGGGCACAGCGTTATTTTTGCCTGGCCTGAGCTGCGCAAGCTTCACGCGCGCCGTTCTTCTCTGGCGCGCGAAGCATTGGTCAAACAGCTGCGCGATTATCAGGATTGGACCGGCGTGCGGGTCGTGGTCGTTTTCGATGGAAAAGGCAAAAAGGTCGAAGCGACCTCTGACCCAGGTGATGTGCAGATTTTCTATTCGCGCAGCGGACAGTCAGCAGACGCGATCATTGAGCGATTGGCGAGCAAGTACGCCAAGCAGTTCGAGCTGATGGTTGCCACGTCCGATTCGATGGAAGCCGAGACCGTGCAGGCGTGCGGCGCGGAATGGATTTCTTCCGAAGCGATGCGCGTGCTTCTTTCCAGTGCGAGGCGAGCGTAGCGTTTCGGCGGATCGATCTCCCGAAACGGGAAGGGAAGATCGGCGAACTGTTCAATGAGCTCGCGTTTCTGGCCGTTCCTATTTCTTGGGTGGTTCCGGCATCGTTCTCAACCCAACCCGCGCGAGGTACTCATCCGCTTGCAGCAGATCCGTCCCCGCGCGCTCGATGATCTTGAGCAAATTATCCATCGAGGAGACTTCCTCGAGCTGCTCGGTCAAAAACCACTGTAAAAAATTGATCGTAATATGGTCGTTCTCTTTTTTCGCAAGATCGACAAGCGCGTTGATCTGCTTGGTCACGTGCACTTCTTGATCGAGCGAAAGTTTCACGGCATCGCGCGCCGTATTGAATTTTGATTTCGGCGCGTCGATCGCCGGGATCGCCACGCGTCCGCCGGCATCGACCACGTATTTGATGAATCGCAGCGCATGCCCCTTCTCTTCCTCGGCCTGCTGGAAAAAATGCTGCGAAAGTTGCGGCAATGCTTCGGCCGCAAAATGCGCACCGATCGCGTAATATTGTAGCTCCGCGCTGAACTCGTAGCCGATTTGTTCGTTAATGGCGTCGATTACTTTTTGGCTGGTTAGCATAACGAACACCTTACTGCGGATTACCCGCCTTCGTCCAGTGACTACGGTGCGCCAGGCACGGATGCAAACGGATCAATTTTGGGGACGAATTGCTGGGGAGCACAGGCTGCTAGCCTGTCGCATTCGGCTGCCAGCCGATTGCTTTTCCGGAGGAAACAAAGTGACGAGTAACTTGGTTGGTGAAAACATTCCATCTGAACGTACGTTTTACATATGAATGACGAACTTTTTGAAATAAACAGCGAGCGAATTGTTCGCGCCGGCATCAGCCGGCGGTTATTTCTTCGCACAACTCTCGCAGGCGGAGCGTCGCTTTTAGCCGGCAGAGCGGCCACGATCTTCGCGGCTGCATCCGCGAGCGATAACACCAGTTTCACCATCGGTGGCGATTTGGCAGTCAATCGACTTGGGTTCGGTGCGATGCGTCTAACGGGCGAGGGGATCTGGGGTTGGCCGCCGGATCGCGAGAACGCGCGCAAAGTTTTGCGGCGTGCCGTCGACCTCGGCGCAAACCTGATCGACACGGCGGATGCCTACGGACCCGAGACCGACGAATTGCTTATAGCAGAAGCGCTTTACCCTTACCCCAAAGGACTCGTCATCGCGACGAAGGGCGGTAATACCCGGCCCGGACCCGGCCAATGGGTACCGGACGGACGGCCTGAATATCTCAAACAATGCGTCGATAAAAGTCTCAAGCGTCTAAAGCTTGACCGCATCGATCTCTATCAACTGCATCGCGTCGATCCCAAGGTGCCGATGGAAGATTCGCTAGGCGCGCTAAAGGAAGCGCAGAGCGCGGGAAAGATTCGCCACATCGGATTATCGGAAGTATTCCGCGAGCAGGTCGCGCGCGCGCGCAAGACTGTGCCTATCGTGACCGTGCAGAACCGCTACAACATCACCGATCGAAAATGGGAGAACACGCTTAGATATTGCGAGAAAGAACAGATCGGTTTCATGCCATGGGCGCCGGTTGGCGGGACAAGGGGAATGACCAACACTGCCTTGGAAAAAGCCGCGAAAGATCACGGGGTAACGATTTATCAGCTGGGTCTTGCATGGCTACTGCATCGATCACCCGTAATGCTGCCAATCCCTGGGACATCCTCCCTCGCGCACCTGGAGGAAAATATGGCGACGGCGAAAGTGAAGTTGAGCGCGGACGAATGGAAGGCAATTGACGCGCTGGCGGGGCAGGCATGACGGCATAGCGACGTCCTATTGACTCGCATGTGCCCACACGCTCGCCCGCTGCCCGCGCGGGCTTGACCGGCTATCCGTCGGCTTCCTAGCTCGCCGTGTTCTCCGCTTCCGCCTTCGCCGAGGCCACGGCGCGACAGGCGAGTAGGCGACGCCAAAAAAGCAAAATGCCCGATGGGATTACCACCGGACATTCTACTCTGGCGACGTCCTACTCTCGCACGGCCTGTCGCCGTACTACCATCGGGGCTGCAGCGTTTCACTGCCGTGTTCGGAATGGGAACGGGTGGGACCACTGCGCTATTGTCACCAGAGTGCGGAGCCGCACTGGCATTTCGCTGCTGTCGCAGCGACGCAAGCACGAGGCCGAATCTCTGGGGACTATGATTGGCGAGTTCTGCAAACTCGTCACTCGTCACATGTCACTATCTCAAAGAACTGTGATTCTCTGATATCTACATACAGGCGTTCATTTCGGCTGAGGACAGCCGACGCTACAACTTAAGGCTTCGTTTTGTTTTGAGATCTTTTGTCTCCTCTGATTGCTGAAACCGGGATCACCGATCCCGGCTACAGCGTAACAGAAAAGTAAAAGATCAAGCCGAACGGGTTATTAGTACTCCTGAGCTGAACACATTACTGTGCTTACACCCGGAGCCTATCAACGTGGTGGTCTACCACGACCCTTCAGGGAGAACTCATCTTGGGATAGGCTTGGCGCTTAGATGCTTTCAGCGCTTATCCTTTCCGAACATAGCTACCCAGCACTGCCGTTGACACGACAACTGGAACACCAGCGGTTCGTCAGACCCGGTCCTCTCGTACTAAGGTCTGAACCCCTCAAATCTCCTGCGCCCACAGTGGATAAGGACCGAACTGTCTCGCGACGTTCTGAACCCAGCTCGCGT
>Ga0209577_10005545_pt1 | contig 11782 bp, 14 predicted proteins | sample GraSoiAngelo_109_FD_185874 | JGI IMG/M metagenome (GOLD analysis project Ga0209577, IMG submission 185874) | Grasslands soil microbial communities from the Angelo Coastal Reserve, California, USA - 14_0903_12_20cm (SPAdes) (version 2) | ecosystem: Environmental > Terrestrial > Soil > Grasslands... | reverse complement strand
GGCAGACGGCGTCGCGTACAGGCACGCAGGTCAAGGCGGGCGAGTCGAACTACACGGAGTTGGGCGCGGAGACCGGGCTGCTCGGCTTGCTCCTCTGGACGGCGTGGGGCCTTGCGCTGCTGACCGGGCTCGCCGCGACTGCGCGCCGGACCGGCTGGTGGGCGGCCGCCGGGATCGCCGCCGCGTTCGCCGCCGTGCTCGCGCTTGCCGTCCAGTCGGACGTGATCGGCGATCCCTGGCTGGCGTACTGCGTGTGGGCGCTGGCCGGCATCGCGCTCGCCCCGGTAGCGTTGCCGGCTGATGGCGATCGATCCGCGAGTCGACATCGGGCACGTTCACCTGAAGGTGAGCGACCTCGAGCGCGCGATCGAGTTCTACCGTGACGTCCTCGGGTTCGAGCTCATGCATCGCTACGGCGACCAGGCCGCGTTCCTGTCGGCCGGGGGCTACCACCACCACATCGGCCTGAACACCTGGGAGTCGTTGGGCGGCTCACCGCCGCCGCGCGGCACGACCGGGCTCTACCACGTCGCGATTCGCTATCCGGATCGCCAGACGCTCGCGCAGGCCGTGAAGCAGGTGCTCGATGCGGGCATCCCGCTCAGCGGTGCAAGTGACCACGGCGTCAGCGAGGCGATCTACCTCCACGACCCGGATCAGAACGGAATCGAGCTCTACCGCGACCGGCCCCGCGACCAGTGGCCCGCCGAGATGTTCACGGCGCCGCTCGACCTACAGGCGTTGCTCGCCGAAGCCGGCTGATCCGCTTCGACGGCCGCGGGTGCTCGTGACGGGCGCCGCCCGGCGCCAACGTGTCGAAACACCTGGGGTCGTCCGGACATGTGGGCATGACGATGCGCGTCCGGATCCCGCAGACCGCTGTTGCGCGCCGCGAGCGTTTCGAGCGCATCTACCGCTCGAACTACGAGGCCATTCTCGGTTACGCACGCCGGCGAACCGAGCCGGACGAGGCCGCGGACGTCCTCGCCGAGACGTTTCTCGTCGCGTGGCGCAGGCTCGAGGCGGTCCCCGAGGGCGACGAGACGAGGCCGTGGCTCTACGGAACCGCTCGGCGCGTGGTCGCGAATCACGAGCGAGCCCGCCGGCGGCGCGGGCGTCTCGACGCCCGGCTGCGCGAAGCCCCGGGCGCTGCAGCTGCGCCGGCGGGCGACCGCGCAGCGCTCGCGGCTGCTTTCCTGCGACTCACCGAACAGGAGCGAGAGGTGCTGTCGCTCGTGGGGTGGGAGGGCCTGGACGCGAAGCAGATCGGCGCCGTGCTCGGCTGCTCCGCGAACGCGGCGCGTATTCGTCTGCACCGCGCGCGTCGCCGGCTCGCCGGTGAGCTCGAACGCGCAGGCTGGTCCATGAACTCGCACCCGCTGGAGGAAATCGCATGAAGAACGATGCAATCGACGCCGCCGTTGCCGAGCTGGCCCTTGTGAGAGACAGCGACCTCCGCGGCGCCGCGCGAACGCCCGCCGCGGACGCGCTGCTCGCGAAGATCGTGGCCAAGGAAGTTCGCGAGCCGGTCCGAGTCGACCGCGCGCCGCGTTTCCTGCTCGCCGGCGCGGCGCTCGCAGTCGTGGCGGGGGTGCTCGTCTTCGCGTTTGCCGGCACGAATCGAGAGCAGACCGCGTCGGCCGCAACGGTGCTGCGGCACGCAGGGACGATTGCGCGCAAGCAGCCGCCCGTCGTGCTGCAGCCGGGTCAGTTCGTCTACACGCGCTCGCGCAACCTCTGGACCGTCACCACCGTCCTGAGCGGGAAGTCGTTCACGGTCCTCGAGCCGCACAGCCGCGAGATCTGGCTCGGACCGACCGGTGGGAGGTTGCACGAGGTGACGGGACGGCCCACGTTTCTCACTCTGCAGGACCGCGAGACCTGGCTCGCACTCGGGCGGCCTCAGACGACGGTGACGGGCGAATCCGACAACAAGCTCGACCCCATGCCGAGGCCGACCCTCCCGACCGATCCCGGCACGCTCTACGCGCAGCTGCACAAACAGGCGGAAGCGAACGGCAACGGCGTCGACGCGGAGATGTTCACGCTGGTAGGCGACGCACTGCGCGAGACCGGCGCCTCCCCGGAGCAGCGTGCTGCGCTCTACGACGTCGCCGCGCGCATCCCGGGCGTCCGGCTGCTCGGCCGCGTGCTCGATCCGCCGGGCCGGCGCGGCACGGCCGTCGTGCTGGACAACGAGCACAACCACGTCCGCAACACGCTCATCTTCGACCCGGAGACGTCGTTGCTGCTCGCCGAGCAGGAGACGGCCTTGCCGGGCGGACAAGCTCCCGCAGGCAAGCTGATCGGGTACGCCGTCTACCTCGAACAGGGCGTCGTGAGCTCGATGAATGCGAGGCCCGCTCGCTAGGACGACCCGTGCGCTACAACTCAGGCGTGGCCTCGAAGCCGGTCGAGCAGCTCGAATCGGTCGTGATCCGGTTCGCCGGGGACTCCGGGGACGGGATGCAGCTGACCGGCGGCCGCTTCACCTCCGAGACCGCCTTGCTCGGCAACGATCTGGCCACCTTCCCCGATTTTCCGGCGGAAATCCGCGCGCCGGCGGGCTCGCTCCCAGGCGTCTCCGGCTTCCAGCTCCACTTCGCCGACCACGACATCCTCACCCCCGGCGACGCGCCGAACGTGCTCGTGGCGATGAACCCGGCGGCCCTGAAGACCAACCTCAAGGACCTGCCGCCGAGCGGCATCCTCGTGGTCGACAAGGATGCGTTCACCGACCGCAACCTCCAGAAGGCCGGCTACGACGGCAATCCGCTCGAGGACGGCTCGCTCGACGCCTTCGACGTCCATCCGATCCCGCTCACGTCGATGACGATCGAGGCGCTGAAGGAGATCGAGGGGATCACGAAGCGCGAGGCCGAGCGCTCGAAGAACATGTTCGCGCTCGGGTTGATGTCGTGGCTGTACGGCCGCCCGACCGAGGGCACGATCGAGTTCCTCCGGCACAAGTTCGCGAAGCGGCCGGAGATCGCCGAGGCGAACGTGAAGGCGTTCCAGACCGGCTACGCATTCGGCGAGACGACGGAGTCGTTCGCCGTCCAGTACGAGGTGAAGCCGGCGGCGCTGAAGCCCGGGCTCTACCGCAACATCACCGGGAACCAGGCGCTCGCGTACGGGCTGATCGCCGCCTCGGTGAAGTCCGGGTTGCCGCTCTTCCTCGGTGCGTACCCGATCACGCCCGCGTCGTCGGTCCTGGAGGAGCTCGCGCGGCACAAGAACTTCGGCGTACGCACCTTTCAGGCCGAGGACGAGATCGCGGCGGTCGGAGCCGCACTGGGGGCGAGCTTCGGCGGTGCGCTCGGCGTGTCGACGTCGAGCGGCCCCGGCATCGTCCTCAAGCAGGAGACGATCGGGCTCGGGATCACGCTCGAGCTGCCGCTGCTCATAGTCGACATCCAGCGCGCGGGGCCGTCGACGGGCATGCCGACGAAGCCGGAGCAGGCCGATCTGCTCGGCGTCATGTTCGGCCGCAACTCGGAGTCGCCGGTACCCGTGATCGCGGCCGCGACCCCCTCCGACTGCTTCGACGCCGCGCTCGAGGCGGCGCGCATCGCGGTCAAGTACCGCACGCCCGTGTTCCTGTTGTCGGACGCCTATCTCGCGAACGGCTCCGAGCCGTGGCTGTTGCCGGACGTAGACGCCATCGCGCCGATCGATCCCGGCTTCGCGACGACGAACGGCGGCGACTTCGAGCCCTACCGCCGCGACGAGGAGACGCTCGCGCGGCCCTGGGCGATTCCCGGCACGCCGGGTCTCGAGCACCGCATCGGCGGGCTCGAGAAGCAGGACGTCACCGGCAACGTCAGCTACGACCCCGAGAACCACGACCTGATGGTGCGCCTGCGCGCGCAGAAGGTCGCCGGGATCGCGCAGGACATCCCCGAGCTCGAGGTCGACGACCCTGACGGCGCGGAGACGCTGGTGCTGAGCTGGGGCGGGACGTACGGCTCGGTTGCGGCCGCCGTGCGGCGCGTGCGTGCGACGGGGAAGAAGGTCGCGCACGCGCACCTGCGCTACCTGAACCCGTTCCCGCGCAACACCGGTGAGGTCGTGCGCGGCTACGAGAAGGTGCTCGTGCCGGAGATCAACCTCGGGCAGCTACGAAGGCTGATTCGTGCGGAATTCCTCGTCGACGCAACCGGCTTTAACCTCGTGCGCGGGATTCCGTTCCGCGCCGGCGAGGTCGCGGAGGCGATCGACGCCATGGTGGACGCCTGATCCTTCTGTACGACAGCCCGCTCTCGGGCAACTGCTACAAGGTCCGGCTGCTGCTCGCGCATCTCGGCATTCCGTACGAGCGGCGCGCCATGGACGTCGTCGACCGCTCGAATCGTCCCGACGTGCTCGGCGGTCTCAATCCGTCACTGCGCGTCCCGACGCTCGTGCTCGACGACGGCCGTCCGCTCGGGGAGTCTGGCGCGATCCTCTGGTACTTCGGCGAGGGCACGCACTTCGTTCCCGGCGATCCGTACGAGCGCGCGCAGGTGCTGCAGTGGATGTTCTTCGAGCAGTACGACCTCGAGCCGTCGATCGCGGTCGTCCGGTTCTGGGTCGCCTACTCCGGCCGGGCGGAAGAGTTCGCTGGACGGCTACCCGAGCGGCTGGAGGCAGGCCGCCGCACGCTTGCCGCGCTCGACCGCCATCTCGACGGCCGGCGCTACATCGTCGGCGACTCCCTGACGCTCGCGGACATCGCGCTCTACGGCTACACGCACGTTGCGCCGGAGGGTGGCTTCGAGCTCGATCCGTATCCCGCGATCCGTTCCTGGCTCGACCGCGTCGCCGCCGAGCCCGGTCACGTGCCGCTCGATGCCTGACCGGCTGCGGCGCCTCTGGGATTTCGACGACCTCGACGGGAGCGAGCATCGCTTCCGCGAGCAGCTCGAGCAGGAGCCGGACGAGGCGGGTCGCGCCGAGGTCTTGACCCAGCTCGCGCGCGTGCAGGGCCTGCGCGGCGACTTCGACGGCTGCGACGAGCTCCTGGCACAGGCGGAGGAGCTTGCCGGGGCAAGCGAGATCGCAAATGTCCGGATCAAGCTCGAGCGCGGCCGCAAGCTGCGGTCGAGCGGTGAGGCGGCGCCGTCGGTGCCGCTGTTCGAAGCGGCGTTCGAGGACGCACTCGCCGCGGAGCTCTACTACCTCGCCGGCGACGCGGCCCACATGGTCGCGATCGCCGACCCGGACAGGATGCTCGGGTGGACCGAGCGCGGTCTGGCGCTGGCGGCCGATGAGCCCGACGCGGCGTACTGGGCGGGCCCGCTCCAGAACAACCTCGGCTGGCACTACTTCGAGGCGGGCGACCGCGAAGCGGCGCTGGCCGCATTCGAGCGTGCGCTCGAGGCCTACGAGCGCGATCCGACGAACACCGAGGCGATCGCGTTCGCAAGCGAGGCCGTCGAGACCGCGCGCCAGGCGCTCGGCCGCTAACCCGCCGTCGTCTCGAACCGCTCGAAGCCGTCGTCGGGCAACTGCTCCCACGGCGCGACGGAGCGAACGTAGATATGCGCCCCCGGCAGCGGCCCGGGCGGCTCGTCCAGCGTCGTGACGCGGACGCTGCAGTACTGCGACTCCGGCCAGCCGCCGCCGAACAGGTTGGACCCGCAGGCGAGGCAAAACGTCTTGGCGCTGCCTTCCGGAGGCTGGTAGGTCTGGATCAGGTCCTGTCCTGCGAGGATGCGGATCGCTGCCGAACGCATGCGAACGTTCACCGTCCCCCCGCCGCCGGAAAGCTTCTTGCAGAACTCGCAGTGGCAGTAGCGAAGCCGGTCCGGCCCCTCGGTGAGCTCGAACTGGACGCCGCCGCAGAGGCACCGTCCGTGCAGGTCTTGCATGCGTCTGAGGCTACTATCGGAGGCGGTGGCGACAAACGGGAAGCTGACCGCCAAGGACTACAAGACCGACCAGGAAGTCCGGTGGTGCCCGGGCTGCGGCGACTACGCGATCCTCGCCGCGCTCCAATCGTTCATGCCCGAGCTGGACGTCCCGAAGGAGAAGATCGTCTTCGTCTCCGGGATCGGCTGCGCGGCGCGGTTCCCGTACTACATGGAGACATACGGGATCCACTCGATCCACGGCCGCGCGCCCGCGATCGCGACTGGCCTGTCGACGTCGCGGCCCGATCTCTCCGTGTGGGTCGTGACCGGCGACGGGGACGCGTTGTCAATCGGCGGCAATCACCTGATCCACGCCCTGCGCCGGAACGTGAACTTCAAGCTCCTCTTGTTCAACAACCAGATCTACGGGCTGACGAAGGGCCAGTACTCGCCGACGAGCGAGCTCGGAAAGGTGACGAAGTCGACGCCGATGGGCTCGCTGGACTGGCCGTTCAATCCGCTGAGTGTGGCGATCGGCGCCGAGGCGACGTTCGTCGCGCGGGCGATCGACACCGACCGTGCGCATCTGACGGACGTATTGCGTGCCGCCGCGACGCATCACGGCAGCTCGTTCGTGGAGATCTTCCAGAACTGCAACATCTACAACGACGGCGCCTTCGACTTCGTGCGCGAGGACAAGACGAACCGGATCTACCTCGAGCACAGCAAGCCGATCCGCTTCGGCGAGGACGGCGAGAAGGGTGTCCGGCCGCGCGCCGACGGCAGCGTGGAGGTCGTCGACGTGACCGACGAGTCGGAGCTACTCGTGCATGACGCGCACCATCCGGAGCCGAGCGCGGCGTTCGCGCTCAGCCGGCTGACGCAGTCGACGGCCGGCGCCACACCTGTCGGCGTGCTGCGGGACGTCGAGCGGCCGGTCTACGACGAGCTCATGGCCGAGCAGCTCGACACGGCGCGCACCCAGCGCGAGGGTGACCTCGCTGCACTGCTCGGCGCGGGCGATACCTGGACGATCTAGCCGCCGCCCGGCGCCGACGGATCATTCTGCCAGAGCCCGATCGGGTTCCCTTCTGGGTCGGCACCCGTGGCGAACCAGCCCATGCCGCGCACAGGCTGAGGGTCATCCGCCTTCCCGCCGAGCTCACTCACCCGTGCTGCACCAGCCCTGATGTCGTCGACGTCGAAATAGATGCGAATCGCACCGGTGTCCCCTGGGAACACCGCGGCGCCCGAGCTCTCCGAGGTTCGCGTCATGTGGTACTCCGTTGGCCCCTCCATCGACTGGAACTGCCAGCCGAAGAGGTTCTTGTAGAACTCCTGCGCGCGGCTCGTGTCCTGCGCCGGGATCTCGATGTGCACGGGTTTGCCGGCCATGCGGCTCCTTTCCGAGTGGTGCTCCGAGCTTACGGGGTCGAGGCAGCTCTGCGTCGGGGTCGCGTGGCGAGGTACTTCGCCTTCGCGCGTGCGAAGAACCCCGCGTCGCGCCCGTGCTCTGTGACCAGCCAGTCGACGAAGGCGTCGCTGTATTGCGGCGAGCCGAATTTGGGGACGTGGACGAACTCCGGCCGCGTCTCCTCCGTAATCGCGTACACGCGGCGAACGCTGAGGACATCGAATGCAATCACCGTCCCCTCGCCGAGCCGCGCATTCACCTCGCGGATCACTTCCTTCTGGCGGTAGGGATGTGAAATGTCGGGGTCGACCTGTCCGTACAGCGGCGCATGCGGGTCGGTCGTCAGCCGGATCAGCGTCGGGCGGCCTTCCTCGTCCCGTTCCGCCGTCTCGATGACGGCCACCTCGGCACCGTCCGGAGCGTGCATCACCTGGCGGATGTTCGCCAGCCACTGCGTCCGCGTGGCTTCCAGCTGGCGGCGGATGAAGTCGCGCACGTCCTCACCTGTCGCCGCCTCGCTCTTCGCGCCATGGCGGAAATAGAGCCCGCCGCGCGGGAACGCGACATGCTCGACACCCTCTGCGTCGCGGTAACGCCCTCCGCGGACGAAGACCAGCGGGGCGTTCCGCACACCCTCGACCACGATTGCCGTCGCCGGCCGGCCGTCACGCGTGACGCTCTCGACCGTCAGTCCCTCGAACTCCGGCTCCGCGTACTCCGTGAGCCGTTCGTGGATCAGCTCCTCGTCGGCGCCGGCCACGCCCGCCAGCACGATGACGCCGCCGCCCGAATTGGCCATTGCCGCGATGTCCCTGACGAGCTCGACCGGCTCGAAACTGTCCTGAAGGGCGACGCGTTTCGAGCTACGGGTAGCCCGGGCCCCACGCTCGAGATACCGCTCCACATGCGGGTCTTAGCAGAGTCACCTCTGCTGCAGGAACGCGGCAAACGACCCGGCGACGGTAGTCACGACGACGATCGCCCACAGCTCGAGGAGAATGTCGACGACCCGGCCGCCGGTCGTCATGGGGTTCTGCATCTGCGACGAGACCGTCAGGAGCTGCGTGGTGACCCAGAAGAACCCCTTGAACGGAGACGAGATCGCGGAACCGTGCTTCCCGTGCTCCAGCACATACATCAGAACCGTGCCGACGAGGTCGACGGCGAACGTTGCCAGCAGCGCCGACGCCAGTCGCCGGCGCAGCGTCTCGTGTACGTGTGTCGCCCCGGCGCCGACCCTGGCGATCTCCATCCCGAGATCCCGGAAGAGGCGGACCGGGTGCATGCCTGGACTATGGCGCGCCGCTCGGATGCACGACGAACACGACGGCGGCGAGCAGACCCGCGAGAGCAGCGGCGAGGGCGAGCGGCGGGAGGGCCGCCTCCGCTGGGAGCAGGCAAAGGATCAGCGCCGCCGCGCCGAGCTTGAAGCTCGTCCCCCGCCGATGCGAGCGGCGCACCGTCACCAGCCGCATCAGGGTCAGCGAGACGACGAACAGCGCCGCGCCGCCCAGGAATGCAACGCTCGCGCCGGCCCCGAGGTGTTCGTGCCCCGCCCCCTCGATCAGCAGCCGCAAGCCGGCGCTCATCGCCGCAAGGCCGATCAGCAGCGGCAGATGGGCGTACGAGTAGATGACAATCGACGTCGTGGAGCCGCGCAGCGCGACGTCGTTCTGCCGGTCGAAGTACAGCCACCAGATCGCAGCCACGGACGCGAACCCCAACGCCGCGGCAGCCGCCGAGGTGAAGTGCCAGTGTGCCCCGGCCGTCGCGATCGCGACCGCCACGACCGACTCGCCCAGAACGATCAACGTGAACAGCGCCCACCGTTCAGGCAGATGGCGTGGGCTCGTCGGGATGCGACGGTGGAGCTGTGTCGACAGCGGCGGCAGGCTCAACTCGAGCACCTGAGCGATCACCCACACGACGTAGCGCCACGGCGTGGGAAAGAGCAGCGACACGAGCCAGAGCGCGACGCCCGCCCCGTAGCCGAGCCCGTAGAAGCGGATCAACGCGCGCGCCTCGGGCACCGCGAGCCACGCACGCCAGTAGAGGAGCAACATGATCGAGCGCAGCACGACGTACGCGACCGCGAACGCCGCGCTGTTGCGACCTCGGGCGACGTCGCCGATCAGCACCGCCAGCGCGGCGATTGCGAGCATGGCGCCGAAGTACGAGAGCCGGAAGCCGAGGTCGTCTGTGTCGAAGCGCGTGGCGTACGCCATGTAGCCCTGCCACGCAACCCAGACCGGGACAAACAGGGCCGTGAAGCGCACGAACCCGCCCGCCGAGTGCTCGGATACGAGGTACTGCGACAGCTCCGTGATCGCGACGACGAAGACGAGATCGAAGAAGAGCTCGAGCCAGCTCGCGTGCCGCTCGCCCTCCTCGCCGAGTGTCAGCAGCCTAGGCGGCTGAAACCACATCGTCCACCGCCCGGCGCACGAGGGCGGCCAGTGCCGCGCGGCCCTCGGCTCGCGGAACGTCCACCGTCCCGGCCGCGTCGTTCAGCTGCTCCACGCGCTCGCAGAGATCGGGATGCGTCGCCAGCGAGTAGCCGTCGATGACGTACGCCCGGTTCGTGCCCGCGGGGCGACCCGCTCGACCTCGAGATAGGCGAGGACGGCCTCGTTCAACCGCTTACTTCAGTGCGAACGTCACGTTGACGACGGCGGTGACATCCCTTTGATCCCAGCGCTGCTGAGGAAGGAGCGGATCTTTGTTGAGGAGCGGAAGCCGCTCGAGCACCGCTCGACCTTAACTTTCTTCACCGGCCGGGGGTACCCTCTCGCCCGATGAGGAGAGGGGTCTTCCTCGCGCTCGCTCTGGCCGCTGCCGTCTCGACCAGCGCCGCCGCGGGTGCGCCGAGGCCGGATCTCGTCTTGACCTCGGTCAAGACGAACAGCGTCAGCCTCGTCGGCCGGGCGTTCTACGTCACGGCTACCATCGCGGACCGCGCGCCGAGTCTCCGGAAGGCGATCGTGACCGTCTCGACGGGCGCGACGACGCTGGCGGACACTTCGGTTGTCGTTCGGCCCAGGCGGCGCGTGACGGTGAAGCTTCCGGTCAGCCTCATCACACCGGGCAAGACCCGGCTCACGGTTGCGGTCGGCACGAGCGTGCGCTCGGTCAACGTCGACGTCGCGGAGTTCCGCGTGCGCACGGCGTCGGTGCTCGTCCCGAGCTTCGCCGGTTACGGCGCGCAGTTCAACCATCACGTGTACTCGGCGCTGAGCCGCTCCGCCGGCGTTACCGACGACAACGTCGGCGAGATGGAGCAGAAGATGCGGTCGCTCCACCCGCAGTTCTCGCGCATCTTCTTCACGCCGCAGGCGTTCAACGATCCGGACAAGCTGCAGTCCTTCATCCGCACCGTCCTGTTCGCACAGAGCGTCGGCACGGATATCGACATCACCTGGCAGGGCGGCACGCTCAGCGTCGCCGCGGGGACGGTGCAGAAGTTCGCCGACGTCCTGCTCGACCTCGTGCGCAACCGCGGCGTGACGCACCTCCGCTGGCTGACGCTGCAGAACGAGCCGAACCGGACGCGCATCACGATGGATGCCTACGAGCGGCAGTACCGCGAGCTCGATCCGTATATCCAGAGCATCCGCGGCCAGGTGAAGTACATGGGCGGCGACCTCGTGCGCGGCCCGGACACAGGCGCGCCGAACCAGGACGTGTGGTTCCAGTACCTCGCAACGCATATGTCCGACATCCTCGACGCGTACTCGATCCACGTGTTCTGGGACTACTGGGACACGCAGAAGATCGTCGACCGCCTCACCGAGGTGCGTGCCATCGTCGACGCGCTGCCGCCGTCGGGCCGGAAGCCGCTCTACGTGACGGAGTACGGCGTCCGCGGCCTGCGTACGTTCAACGGCGCCCCGCAGGTAGATCCGGGCGTGTGGGAGGACGGCACGCCGATCACGACCACGAACGTCAGCGCCTTCCAGCACGCCATCTTCGACGTGCTGGCCGCGCAGCTCGGCTACATCGGCACGAGCAAGTGGGACGCCTACTACGGCAAGTACGACAACGGCACGCAGGCGTACTACTTCATCGGCGCGCCGCAAAACGGCTGGCCGCTCTACCCGATGTACAACTTCATGCAGCTGCTCACGACGACGGTGAAGCGGCAGTGGCAGATCGTCTTCGTCGACGCAGTGCCCGGAACGACCCGAATGCTGGCCGGTTACCTCGGCAAGAAGAAGCAGCAGACCGTGATCGGGCTCGACGCCGCAGGTGCGCAACTGAACGCCCTCGCGCCCACAACGGTCTCCTACACCATCGCTGGGCTGCCGCCGTCGAAGCCGCTCAACCTCCTGATCTGGAACGAGGCGGGCGACGGGCTCGTCGGGCCGAAGCACCTTGTCCAGAGCGATGCCGCCGGCATGGTCACGATCACGGTGCCGCAGCAGGGTGTCTTCGTGCTCACGTCCCTGCGGCTCGGCTAACCGCCAGGCCCCCTGCTGTTCGGGACGTGCCGCCAAAGGCAGGGGTCAGACCCCTGCTGTTCGGGACGTGCCGCCAA
>Ga0209577_10005544_pt1 | contig 11782 bp, 5 predicted proteins | sample GraSoiAngelo_109_FD_185874 | JGI IMG/M metagenome (GOLD analysis project Ga0209577, IMG submission 185874) | Grasslands soil microbial communities from the Angelo Coastal Reserve, California, USA - 14_0903_12_20cm (SPAdes) (version 2) | ecosystem: Environmental > Terrestrial > Soil > Grasslands ... | reverse complement strand
ATTTACTGCGCTTATTCGCCGCAAATCCCGGACGCGTTTTCCCGCGCAAATACTTGCTCGAGAAAATCTGGGACTACTCGTATGAAGGTTACGATCGAACGATTGATTCTCATATCAATCGGCTGCGCGCCAAGGTCGAAGACAACCCCGACAATCCTCAGTTGGTACTTACCGTCTGGGGTATCGGTTATAAGTTCACCGACGCGGAATAGAGCTCGCTCTCCGGCCTGCTCACCAGGCTGTCGGCTAATCCACGTTTACCGCTGGAATTTTCAGGCAAATCGCCGCACACCAACGAGTTCTTCCAGATCCAATATCGTGAAAGTTATGCCAAATCAGAAATCAGTTACAGTTTTGCCACGATCGATCGTGGCCGCTATCGGAGGCGCGTTTCTGCTTCTTGGCGCAGCCGGCACCGTCCACGCCGATGATGCATCTTCCGATGATCTCTTTTCGACCATCTTTTCGACCTACGGCATCACCGTCGTGCTGTTGCTGTTGCTGGTGGGGCTGATTGTTTTCAAGAAGATTCGGGCCAAAAAAGAGGACGCAGAATTCGAAGCCGCGACGTCACCCAAACGCACGTCTCGGTCGGCAGCCAATTCATCGGGGCCAACTGCTGCGTCACCACGCGAGCCGATCATGTCGGACGAGCGACGCGCCAGAGTCGAAGCCGTGCAACAGTTGGAGAATCCACAGCCGGCTTCCGAAGCGTCGGTTTACGGCGCATACCGAATCGACCAGGAAGTTGGAAAACTGGTTTTGGGCAAGCCGCATCGCATGGATGTAATGGCTTCGCGCGCCACTGATGACAGACGCGCCATCGAGGCCTCTCTGGTGAAGGCGCTGGACGGATTCGACGCAACCGAAGAGAGTCGTGGGCGAGTCCGCCGAGCTTTGGAAGAGTACGGATTTGTGGCCCATCAAAGTGCCACTCTATTGCTGGGGCGTGACGCCTGGGAGCGATCTTTCGCGGCTCGTATCCTGGGTCAAATTTGTTCGAAGACATCGCTGCCATTTTTGATCGAAGCTTTGCATGACGGCGATTCGGTGGTGCGCAACCAGGCCATCGCCAGTTTGGGCGCGCTGAAAATGCCGTCAGCCATCGGAGCTTTGCTCGATATTGCGCGTCGACACCCGGACATCCCCGCTTCACTCTTGAGTGAGACGTTAAGCGCCTGTTCGGTCGAAAGCCTGGGCTATCTCGATTCGCCATCTTCCGAACCAGCGATGATCGGCGATCGGCGCAGCGCCAACGACCCGCGCGACCTGCAAATGTTTAAGTCGTTTGAAGACTTGCCCGCCGGACAAGAGGACCAGGCATTGACGGAGATACTGACGAAACTCGAGGACAGGGACGAACAGGGGCGCGCTCAAGCCGTGCAGCAATTGGGATTGCATGCGGCGCAGCGCTCAGTATCGGCACTTTCGTCTCTGGCACTGAACGACTCTGATTCGAGCGTCCGCGCGACAGCCGTGTCGAGTTTGGGCACGATTGATCATGAATCAGTGTTTGCGCCGGTACTGATCGCGCTGGCCGATGACTCGCGAGTAGTCCGAGCGGCGGCGGCTCGCGCTTTGACAAGTCTTCACTTCGACCGCGCCGATGCCTATTTACGGGTAATGGAATCAACCGATACCCAGACGATGCGAGAGGTTGCGCAAGCCTGCATTAAGACCGGCATCGTGGCGCAAACGGTCGATCGCCTCGCCAGCGAAGATCGCCATCAGGCGTACGAAGCGTTCTCGCTCTTCTCCCTACTCGCCAGGGCGGGCGAAACGCAGCCAATCCTTGAGGCGATCCGGAACCATCGCGACGACGAAGTTCGATTGTGTGCGGTGCGGGTGTTGAATGTCGCCGCCCTGCCCGAGCTGGCGCCCAAAGTTCGCGAGTTGGTCGCCGCCGAGGACGTCCCTGAGAATGTTCGCACCGCACTCTTGGAAGTTTTGTACAAATTGGATCAGGAGCAACCGATGTTTGACTTGGTCCCAGATGACAATGTCCCAGTATCGTTGCATAATTCCTAAACTCAGACGGTTTATCGTTGTGTTGCCCCAATGATGAAAACCATGGACCAATCGCCCCGCGGTATCCGCCTCTCGCGCTCGATCGTGAGTTCCAGCACAGCATTCCTTCTTTGCGGTGTGACAGTCGCAGCGCAGAGCCGCATCATCAGACCGCAATCACAACCAAACACCAGCGCTTCGGCAAAGCGGCAGCATACTGCGACGTTGCGCGCGAGTGATTCGCCCGACGGATCGCGCGTCGCGCTAAGCTCGGATCAGTCTTTGAACGATTATGAAGCCTATCGCCGTGGCGATCGCTTCTACGTGAGAATTCCGCAAAGCGAAGTCCCGCGCGCCGAGACCGTTCGCGGTCGAGGTTTTGCCGACGTAAAGGCACAGAAGACCGGTGACGGCACCGTCGTCTCGTTTCGGCTGCAACCCGGCGCCACGGCGCACGTCGAGCAGCGTGGAAACAAACTTGACGTAGTGTTCAGCGTCCCAGGCGGGCGAACTCTAAGCGCATCGAACGGCGGTTCAAATGCGCGATCGAATGCCGAGCCGGAAGCAAACCGAAGATCTGCACCGCAGAAAAATGCCGCAACCCAAACTGGGAGTCTAAGAGGCTCGCCCACAGCTAGCAACAGCAATTCGGCCGGGCGCAATTCCGCAACTTCATCTCCGGTTGATGCTAAGTCATCGAAAGCCGGCTCGAACTCATCGAAATCAGCCGATTCTGGAGCGTCGCCCAGGACTTCAGCATCCAAGCCAACCGCGACACCTGAGTCTTTAGCCTCGACTGCCACTCCGGAATCAAAACCGAGCGCCACACCTGAATCTTCCGCCAGGCCTTCGCCAACCGCAAAGCCTTCAGCTTCCGCGATGCAAAAGGGATCGACCGCGGCGGCGTCTTCGCCTGCGACTCAATCAACTTCCGCAACTGCACGCCCTGACGAAACGTCTCAGGCCACTACGAGTTTGAAAGAGCGTATGCGTTATTGGATTCTGCTCGCGCAGCTAAATCCGATACCGGTCGCAATTGGACTCGGGCTTCTTCTACTACTACTCGCGCTGTTGATTTTGCAACGGCGTCGCGCGAGAGGAACCCGCCGAGTGCGATCAGCTAAACCTGAATCTCGCACAGAAAGACCTGCGTCAGAAGCCGTCCCAACCGTCAAACCCGCGGAAGTGAAACCCGGCGCTGTTTCCGCAGCCGAGGTTTCAGGCGCGGTCGCAGCCGTGATGGCAGCCGGAACAGCCGGAGTCAAAGAATCGAAACCTGAAACAGCGTTCGCATCCAAAGTGTCCGGCGGCGATGGTGTGCGCCGAGAACGAGTAACGCTCGTCGCCGAACAAGCAAAGAAAGTATTAGCAGGTGATGAATATGATCGGGACATAATCGGTGCTCACGATCGCGAAACCAGACAACTGGTCGGCGCGGAATTGTTGACCGGCCTTGTTGGCCGCGACGCTGTTCGTCGCGAACGCGCGCGCGAAGCGTTCATGAAGCATGGTTATTTCGACGACGCCACCCGCGATTTGCGCGTCGCCGAATCCGCTAACGAGCGCTCCGCCGCCGCGCGACGCCTCAGCTTCGTTCACGATCGCGAAGCTACGCCGCACTTGATCGGTGCGCTCCACGATGCATCCCCGGATGTTCGTCGAGCTGCTGTCGAAGCGCTGATGGACTTGCGAGACCCGTCAGCGATCGGTCCACTTAACAACCTGATGCAAACTGAGAATGATCGAAAAGTGCCACGTACTCTGATCAAGCACGCGATTGACGCCTGCGCAACCAGTGCCGCCGAACCAGCCCCGCCAGGTGTTTCGAGCTTTGTACCCGCGGCCGCTCCCAAACTTTCCATGCCTGTCGAACACGAACGCGAGGTCATCGAACTATGACAGCCCAAGATCTTCTTTCCCAACTCCGCGAAAAAGGAGTGGTGCTAAAAACCAGCGACGGCGATCGCCTGGTGATTGATGCGCCGAAAGGCACGATCACGGACGAGTTGCGCGATGCGCTCAAGGCACACAAGTCCGAACTCCTGCAGATTCTTAAGAGTGAAAACGCGCCAAAGCCGCCGGCAATTGCCGCCCCTAAAACCGAGCCACAGGTCGCGGACAAGCCAGCCATCCCTGTCAGTTCCGTTTCCCAAACAAAGAAGCAAGCCGCGACTCCAACCGAGCCGCCGAAAGTCGCCGCTCCTGTTCCGCAAACTGAAGCTGAGATCGCGGCCAGCGGCATGGCTGAGGAAATCGCGCAATTGGAAGCCGAGATGCTGCGACTGCGCACGGAAGAGGAAGCGCGTCACGCTGAGTTCGAAACTGCACGCCTGGTTTCTGAGAATGCTTTGCGAGTCGAGCTGGAACGTTGGCGCAAGGCGGAAGAGGACATTGCCCGACGCCGCGCCGAGCAGGAGAAACAGCGGATCGAAGTTGAGGTTCGCGAGCGCACCGTCGAAGAGCATCGGCGTCAGATTGCCGAACAGGAAATCGCGCGCGCCGAAGAAGAAGTAAAGCGCATGCGCTCGATGGAAGAAACTCGGCGCGCCGAAGTTGATGCCCAAGGGCGCGCGGCACAACAGGCGCATGAAACTGAGTTGGCGGCGCTGCGCAAAATCGAAGAAGAGCAGTCAACCCGTCGGGCCGAAGAAGAGCGGCGTTATTTGGAAACAGAAGCGCGCAAGAGAGCGCAGGAAGAGGAATTACGGCGTCGCGCCGAAGCGGGATTCCGAGCGGTGGAAGATCAAATTGAGCGCGTGCGCGCCCGGGAACAGGCGCGCATAAGGGCTGCCGATGAAGCTCGCCGCCTCACTGATGAAGCTGCGCGGCGAAGGATTGAGGAAGAAGCTCGTCGCAAGGCTGAAGAGGAAGCCCGTCGTCGCGCTGAAGAGGAAGCTCGCCTGCGGGTAGAGATCGAAGCGCAGGTGCGCGCCGAGGCCGAAGCGCGAGGCAAGGCGGAAGAAGAGACTCGTCGTCGCCTCGAAGAAGAAGCGCGTCGCCGTGCCCAGGAGGAAGCTGAGCGCTTGGCTGCCGAACAAGCTCGCCGTCAGGCCGAAGAAGAGGCGCGCCGCCGGGCTGAGGAAGAAACTCGACATCGGATTGAAGAGGAAGCGCGTTTACGCGCCGAAGAAGAAGCCCGCCATCGGGCCGCAGAACAGGCACGATTGCAGGCGGAAGAGGAAACGCGGCGAAAGGCCGAAGCCGAAGCTCGTCAACGCGCCGAACTCGAAGCCCGGATTCGCGCTGAGGTCGAAGCGAAGATTCGCGCCGAAGAGGCCGAGCGGCGAGAGACCGAACAAGCTGCTCAGCGTCGCGCAGAGCACGAACGAATCCTGGCCGAAGAGGCTGCGAAGGCCCGACAATCCCAGCGCGAATACATTTTCGAGATCGAGCCAAGTGTCAGTACGCGGAGCGGTAGCGATGGGCCCCGCACTCCCGAGTTCGAAATCGAACGAGCTGAAGCCGAAGAGCCACCCACGGAATCAGTGGCGCACGCCAAAGTTACCGAGATCGCCGAATGGTTCGACGTTGGCCTGAATCACCGAGAACAAGCTGCGCCACTATCAGAAGATCAATCTGCTCCCATTCATGACGACGCTGATGGCGAGTTTCATCCCGTCAGCGTGCCCGAGACTCCATTTGAAGGCACCGGTGTTTCATCCGCACTGCTGAATCAACTTCAGAGCAGTAAACCCGCCGAACGCGCAGCCGCCGTCTCGGAATTGCCGGACATTGGCGGCGAAGATGCTTTCCACCGCATCAACGCTGCGTTTGATGACCAGACCATCGAAGTCCGCAGCGCCGCCGCCCGAGCCCTGTTTGATTTTCAGGAAGATCGCGCCGCTGCCTTCACGCGCGCCTTGCGAGAAGCTGCGCCCGAACGACGTCGCAAGATCGGATCGGCGATCGCTTCTTCCGGCCTTGCTAATGAAGCGATCAGAAACCTTACCGGCGAGAGTCGAGACAAAACTTACGATGCATTTTCCCTGCTGTTTCTGATGTCGAAAGTCGGCGAGGTCCAACCGTTGATGCGGGCCATCGAAGATTATCCGAATATCGAAGTGCGAGTCGCCGTGGTAAAGCTGTTAGCCCTAAGCGGCCAACCCGACATCCTTCCCGCGTTTCGCCGCATGGCCGTGCGCGGCTCGCTGCCACCCGAAGTGCGTTCAGCCGTAATGGAAGCCATCTATCAAATCACAAGTCAATCGCCCGCCGAAGCTCCGTCGATTGCCTGAATTTCACTCACGCAACTGTCGAGAGGCGCAGACTGATTCGGTCTGCGCTTTTTTTATATCAAGCGCAAGAATTACATTTACCATTCGATTAACGGCTTTGTATCGATCTTCCGCTGAGGACCAAAGCGTAGCCCGGCAGTGGATATATCCGCGAAACATTGAGGGGATCAAGTATTTCGAATCGAGAATAATGGCAGGCCCCGTTGCTTTCGATTTTTGAACGTTCAGGTTAGCCTCTGATCGCATAATCGTAAGACTTTCAATGACCTCTGCAACGCAAGTTTCAAATGGAGCTGTTCCGCAGTACGCGCAGGTCGCGGTGCCGGTTCATCTGAACAAGACTTTTACGTATCGTCTGCCGGCAGCGATGCAGCGGGCTGCGCGGGTCGGCTCCCGGGTGATGATCCAGTTCGGAGCAAAACCGACAACGGGTTACATCGTGGCACTGTCGGCTCAGCTGCGCGAGGGTACCAGTTTGATTGAGTCCGAAATCAAGGACGTGCAGGAGTTATTGGACGTCGAACCGCCACTGACTCCGGAGATTCTGGAGATCACTCGTTGGGTTTCCGATTACTATGCAACGCCGTGGGGAGAGGTGATGCGCGCGGCGCTTCCGGCCGGAATCAACGCCACCGTCGAACAGACAGTTTCGATCACGCCTGCGGGACGCGAACAAATGACGTCACCACCAACTGCGGAAACGCACGAGTCACTACCGCCTGCATCAGCGGGCATGTCGGTACCACCTGCGGTAGCGGGTGGGTCCGCTAGGACTCGCGCGTTGCGTCTGCTCGCCAATGAAGGCGAGTTTGAGCTTGGCGCCTTCCGCTTGCGGATGGGCGCAACACAAACACCGAAGTGGCTGCGCGACCTCGAACATGAAGGTTTGATCGAACGCTCCTACCGCACTCGCTTGCTCCCGACACGCGCCAAGCGGCGGCGAGCGGTGCGGCTGGTGAAATCTCCATCAACTGGGTACGCCGGCGTTCCGCCTGCTTCTTTGCCTCCTAATGAACGGCTTGGTCAGCGGCGTGAGGCGGCGAAGCAGGCGGGACGCCCGCGTGCCCAACGATTGACGGAAGCGCAGCGACGCGCGATCGAGGCTCTGCGCGCGAATGGAAACGCGATGGCCGCGCACGACTTGGTTCAGACCGCGAGCATTAGCGAATCGGTCATCCGGACCCTTTTAAGAAAGGGCATGGTCGAACAATTTGAAGAGGAGACGCGTCGCGATCCACTGGCGCGAGCTGAACTGCCGGTCAATGAAAACTTCAAGTTAACAACCGCCCAACTCGCGGCGCTAAAGGCGATTGAGGCTCCTCTGAATCAGCGTCGCTTTGCACCGATCCTATTGCATGGCATCACGGGCAGCGGCAAAACCGAAGTCTACATTCGAGCAATGCGCGCCGCACTCGACTTGGATCGTGGCGCGATGATGCTGGTACCGGAAATTGCGTTGACTCCCATTCTGTCGCGGCGCTTGCGCTCTCACTTTGGCGATCAGATCGCGATCTTTCATTCGTCGCTTTCTAAAGGTGAACGTTTTGATGAATGGTCGCGTTTGCGTCGCGCCGAAGCTCGCGTCGTGCTGGGCACTCGTTCCGCAGTCTTCGCGCCAGTGAAAGATCTCGGCGTGATCATCATCGATGAAGAACAGGACGCTTCTTACCGGCAAGAGGAATCGCCCTTTTACCACGCTCGCGACACGGCCATTGTCCGCGCGCAGAGAGAACCCGCAGTCGTAGTACTTGGCTCCGCGACACCTTCATTGGAATCGTTTCACAACTCGCAGACCGGCAAGTACGGCTACCTTCATTTACCGGAACGCGTCGCGAATCGCCCACTCGCTCAAGCCGTGATGATCGACATGCGCCAGGTCTTTGCGCGGAGAAAGAAGCCCGCGGTCTTTTCCGCCGAATTATTAAGCGCCATTCAAGAAACCCACTTGCGCCGTGAACAATCGATTATCCTGCTGAATCGTCGCGGCTATTCGAGTTTTATTCTCTGCCGCTCGTGCGGCGAATCGATCGAATGTCCGAATTGCGACGTCACGCTGACTTATCATCAGAGCGATCGCACGCTGGTTTGTCATTACTGCAATCATCACGAGCGCGCACCGTCACAATGTCCGGCGTGCGGCAGCAAGTACATCTACTACGTTGGCGAAGGCACGGAGCAGATCGAAGAACTTCTGCGCAAACGCTTTCCCAATCTGCGCCTGGGCCGCATCGATCGCGACACGAAATCGCGCCGCTACGAATTTGAAAAGACCCTGCTTGATTTCGGCAAAGGCGAAATTGATTTGCTGGTCGGCACGCAAATGCTGGCGAAAGGACACGACTTTCACAACGTGACCCTCGTGGGCGTGGTCTCCGTCGATGCCGGATTGGCTTTGCCGGATTTCCGTGCCGCCGAACGAACATTCCAATTGATAACTCAGGTCGCCGGGCGTGCGGGCCGCGGTAACTTACCGGGCCGAGTGCTGATTCAAACCTATCACCCGCATCACTACGCGCTGCGACATGCGTGCGCACAAGACTATCGCGCCTTCTACGATGAAGAGATTCGCCACCGACGCAATCTGGGGTTTCCTCCGTTCGTCGCGCTCGCGCTGCTATTGGTGCGTCACAGAGATCCCGCGCGCGCCCTGGGCATTGCGCAGCAACTGAGGAAAGCTCTGAATGAAGCTAATCGCGATCAAAGTTGCCGCATTCTCGGCCCGGCGCCAGCTCCGTTTGCGCGGCTGCGCGGCGAGCATCGCGTGCAACTGCTCGTGAAATCGCGCAGTCGTAAACAGATGCGCGCGGTCATCGATCAGGCCTTGAAGAATTGTGCTGAGGCAGGAAACGATTCGCGTTCAGTGACGCTGGAAATCGATCCGGTGAGCATGATGTGAATTACTTCTTAAAGAGATTTTCAAACGCCTGGCGTCCGCTCATAGGGCCGGACGATGACGTTTCGCGTTCGACGATTTTTCGTGTTTCGAACAGTTCGCAGGTGTTTGGCGCCTGCTTGTTGACGATGCGGGCGGTAATTTTCTTCCGGCACTCGAAGTGGGCGCCCGGATCGAAGAAGGTGCATTGCCGGCAAGAGTGCAGCGCGGCGCCGCACTTCGCACAGTGGCTGTCGAAGGCGATCCTGGGCTCAAGCGTCGCGGCACACGCGGCACACCGCACCTTCTGCTGGAACGCCATCATTTGGGGCGACCGCGGTCCTTCGCGCTCCTGGGGCTTTGGCTTCGGCGGCGGCTGCTCGCGCCCCCGATCGCTGTCCATGTAACCACGCTGGCGGTATTTCCGATCGCTCATCATTCCCTCCCGAATCTCTGGCGCATATCATAGGTGAATTCAGGAAGGGACTACAACGGTCGATCGATGCGCGGTGTCATCATCGGGAGTTGAGCGAGGCAGTCGAAAACCGTATGACGGCCCGGGCTCGCCCCGATGAGGCTGCCGCTTGGCGTTTCAGCGAGTCGACGAGCAGAAACCAAAACTTATCTGATTCTTCACCATTCCCTCACGTAACAACTAACCGCAATTCCGATAATTGTATGGCGCAGCGACGAGACGGGCGTAAAATACGGAACGAACAACATGCTCGACTCTTAGTTTTCGCACGTCCTTTTTCACCACGAATGCATTCATGCGTTTATCGAGCCTTTCATTAAGATGGAATTGGTCATGGGGCTTTGGCCTGTTCATCGCCGTGCCCGCGCTCGCCCTGGCGTTACTCGGATTGCGCGCTGTCCGGGCTGAGCGCATCGAGCGCGAACAGCAACTGCGCGAGCAACAGGTGCAAGTTGCTCGGCTGATTGACGCCTCCATGTCGAGCAGAATGGCTGCGCTCGGAGTGGAGCTGAAGCAGCAGGAAGACCAACATTTCGATGCGGCGCAACAAGCGCTCAGCGGCTTTTATGTCTTCACGCTGGAGCAAAACAACATCCTGAAGTTTCCCAGGCAACGAGTCTACTTTGGTGAACCATCGACACTCGTCTGGCCGGCAACGACCGAAATCTTAATCGAGCAAGCTCAAGCGGCAAAAGCTCAAGGCCACCGCGGCGAGGCGTTGGGGCTTTACCGTCGCATCGTTGAAGTCGAGCCTAAGCTAAGCGCCTGGGCAGAGCTGAGCATCGCGTCGGTCAACTACGACGCAGGTCAGATCAGTGCGATGAACCAACTAGCCGAGGCTGAATTTGCTAACTCAGAGGCAACGACTCCAACCGGATTACCAGTCGCCCTGATTGCTTGTGCGTTCGTTGAACAAAGGCCGGCGCCAGAGCAAGCACGGTTCACTCCGTTGTTAGAGCAAACGATTGACAGTTTGCGTCGCGGACGTTGGTGGTTGAGCTATGACGAACGCGCGTTTTACGACGGGCAGTTACGACAGATCCTCGAGCAGGTTAAGGGTAGGCAACTATCTGAAGATCGCGAACTCACACAGTTGGCCGCGCTTGAGCAGATTGTCCGGCGCTCGTTGCCACCCGTAGCGGGCGAAACGTCGCACTCATTCGAGAGCGTACATGATGAGCGTTTTTTGATATCGTGGTCGAAAACGGAGAGCGGCTCCTCGTTGCGCGATGGTTTCGCCTTTTCGCAAGATCGTTCGGTGAGCCTCTTTGATGCGGTTGTTGGGCCACTGCTCTCAGCCCAGCCCTTCAGCATTGAGGTCCGCGATGCTGAAGGCAAAAACGTCTGGGGCAAGCTGCAAGGCAACCCTATTCACACAGAGCAACTGCGTGGCGTGCGCGGACTGGAACTCGCTTTCGGCGGTTTGAGCGGTTCGCGTTGGCTCGATCAGAAACAGCTACTGTGGCTTGGCTTCATTCTGTTGCTCGTGGTGATGATGATCGCAGGACTGGCAATGACTGCGCGCGTGGTTCGTCGCGAGGTTGAGCTGGGCCGAATTCAAAATGATTTCATCGCGGCAGTAAGCCACGAATTCAAAAGTCCAATCGCCAGCATTCGTTTACTCATGGAGCGGATTACTACCGGCAGACTCCGCACGCCTGAAAGCGCCAGCGAATATTACGCGGCGATTAGCCGCGAAGCAGTACGCTTGGAGCGACTGGTAAACCGATTGCTTGAATGGCAGCAAATTCAGGTGGGCCACAAACGCTATAGCTTCAGTCCCGCGTCGCTTACGGCCATTGCCGTAACGGCGATCGAAGAGATGCGTCCACAGGCTGAAGCGAAAGGAATAACTCTGGAAACCAGCTTTGAGGAGCCATTGGCAAAGGTTAGTACCGACGAGGCGGCGCTTACCGATGCGATTGAGAACCTAATCGATAACGCGATCAAGTATTCACCTTCCGGCACTAAGATCGCGGTGTCGTGCACCTCGACAGATCACCAGGCATGCGTTGAGGTTCGCGATCAGGGAGTGGGCATTAGTAATGATGAACTGCCGCGTATCTTCGACAAGTTTTATCGTGGACGCCGCGGCGATATGAGCAACGTTCACGGCACAGGCCTCGGCCTGGCGCTCGTTAAAGCGACCGTCGAGGCTCATGGAGGAGAAGTAGAGGTGATGAGCGATCCGGG
>Ga0209577_10005543_pt1 | contig 11783 bp, 10 predicted proteins | sample GraSoiAngelo_109_FD_185874 | JGI IMG/M metagenome (GOLD analysis project Ga0209577, IMG submission 185874) | Grasslands soil microbial communities from the Angelo Coastal Reserve, California, USA - 14_0903_12_20cm (SPAdes) (version 2) | ecosystem: Environmental > Terrestrial > Soil > Grasslands... | reverse complement strand
GGACGTCGCGGTCGCCGAGGAGCTCGCTCGACGCGCGGCTGTCCGCATCGACAACGCGCGCCTCTATCAGGAGCGTGATCGGGTCGCACACGTGCTGCAGCAGGGGCTGCTGCCGCGGATGCTGCCGGACGTTCCCCGGCTGGAGCTGGCCGCACGCTATTTCCCGGCCGGCGAGGGGCTCGAGGCGGGCGGCGACTTCTACGACGTGTTCGCCGCGGGCGAAGATCGGTGGGCGCTCGTGATCGGCGACGTCTGCGGGAAGGGCCCGGAGGCGGCCGCCGGCATGGGGCTCGCGCGACCGGCCCTCCGCGCGCTGGCCCGAGCCTACCGCAGCCCGTCCCGGCTGCTGCGGGCGCTCAACCAGGAGCTGCTCGACCAGATCAGCGCACACCGGTTCGTGACCGTCGCCTACGTGCAGGCGCAGCCGCGCAAGGAGTCGGGGCTGACGCTGACGGCCTGCCTGGGCGGCCATGCGCCTGCGTTGCTTGCCGGCGGCGGCCGTGTGCGCGACGTCGGCCTGAAGGGCACGCTGCTTGGCATCGTGCCGCGCGTGTCGCTTTCGGAGCAGCGCACACACATGCGTATGGGCGACGTGCTCCTGCTCTACACCGACGGGCTCGGCGACGAGGTCGGCTCTCCCGCGCCGTTCACGCACGACGACCTGCGCACGCTGCTGATCCGCATGGCGGGCGCGTCGGCCGAGCAGGTCGCGATCGAGATCGAGCACGAGCTGCAGGTGCGGCGCCGCGGCAGCCGCTGGGCCGACGATGTCGCCTACCTGGTCGCGCGCTGCACGGAATAGGCCGCCGTGCGGAGGCCGGGAGCGCCCAGCATCCGCAGGCGCCTGGCGACGGTCGGCCGCAGGGGCCGCGGCGCGACCGCCTCGCGGCCGAGGCGCCCGGCCGCATGTGCGCACGCGAACAGCGCCCAGGCTGTGCCGCTGACCGCGCTCTGCGTCATCAGGTTTGAGTCGCCGCTTGCGAGCAGGTAGGCCGACGAGGCGGCGATGCCCGCCAGGGCCGCCGCCTGCAATGGCACCGATCGGCTGCGACGCGCCCAGCGCAGCGCCGCGAGGCAGCCGACGAGCGCGCCCACCAGCAGCCAGACGTAGGCGAAGAACCCGAACACGCCGGTCTCGACGACCGCGCGGACATAGTCTGAGTGGACATGCGACTGGGTGTCGCTCTGCTGCACGATGGCCCCCAGGCCGAGCCCGGTCAGCGGCTTTTCCTGCGCCTTCGGCAGGTTCTCCCGCCACAGCGTCACCCGGGACTGGAAGGAGTTGCCGGTGCCGTACTGGATCTCCCGGGTCTGGCTGACCGAGTGGACGCGGGACTGGACGCCGGGGAGGAGCAGCGCGGCCAGGACGATCACCGGCACGATCAGGAGCAGCGCGCGGTAGCGGACGAGGCCAAGGACGATCGCGCCCAGGACGACCATCACCCACCCGGTGCGCGTATACGACACGACCAGCGCCGCGGCGGCCAGGATCATCACGATCGCGGCCGCCCAGCGCCAGATGCCGCGTGCTGCGAGCACCATCGTCAGCGCGGCCACGGTCGCGATGGCGAGGTAGATGCCGTACGGGTCGGGCTGCAGGAACGTGCCGGTTGCGCGGTTGAGGTCGCCGACGGTGTGCGTGGTGCCGTTCGCCCACTGCCCGACGCCGACCGCGGCCGGGATCAGCGCGGAGACGACGATCGCGGCCAGCAGGCGGGCAACGGCGGCCGGGCGATCGGCGGCCAGGTAGGCGAGGGCGTAGGTGACGAGCACGGCGCACAGCCGCAGCCACTCGGTGACCGCACCGCCGGTGGAGGGGGCGACGAGGATGCCGGGGACGGCGATCGCCGCGAACAGCAGGTAGGGCAGGATCACGGGGGCCGTGCGCAGGCGGCGCCATGCCTCGACCATGTAGGGGACGCCGATGCCGATGACGAGTACGGCGAGCACCGACGCCGGGTTTAGCGCGAGGCCGTGGTAGGACGCAAGCGAGCGGTCGGCGAAGACGTCGAGGCTGGGCCGGGCCAGCACGAGCAGGAGCACGCCCGCCTCGAGCCGCCAGGCGAAGAGCAGCGGGACGGCGAGGCCGAGGCCCGCGGCGAGGAGCATCTCCGAGCGTCCGCTGGCGAGCCCGATCCCGTAGGCGGCGAACGCCATGGCGACGGCGGTGGCCCAGACGAGCGGCCCGCCGCGGAGGGGGGCGGTTGAACCAAAGGTGCCAGGCACCGTTGGTTCACCCATGCCGGCGGTCGCGATCAATGCAGTGCCTAGGCGGGGACCTGGGCCGACGGAACCGCCGGCCGCGAGCCGAGCAGCGGCGCATCGCCGCCTCGGCCGCCGCGGTCGAGGCAGATCCGCACCCTGCCGCCGACGACCGCGTCGTCGAGCAGCTCGAGCGAGGATTCGAGGTCGTCCCAGCTGGAGCGGCCGCGCCGCACGGCGACGATCGTGACGGTCGCAGCCGCCGTTGCCACCAGTGATCCCGGGTGGTCGAGCAGCCCGGGCGCATCGATCACGACCACCTCGCCCGGCCGCCCGCCCGCCAGCTCCTCGCGGAGTCGCGGCAGTGAACGCAGTACGCCGCCGCCGGCCGCTGCCTGCGTCCACCCGCCGTCGGCGCTGCGCACGATGCCCGCCTCTGACAGCCATGTGGTCGGGCGCCCGGCCGCTGCGAACGACTCGGCGAGGCTCCGCGACACGGAGTCGCCCTTCTGCGCGTGCGGTGTCACCACCGCGACCACGCCGCCGTTGGCGTCGACGCCGCCTACCTCGGCCACGGCTCGCAGTGCGTCCATCGACTCGGGTGTCCCCGGGTCGACCGGTATCGCCCGTACGCCGGCGGCGCGGAGGTCGGCGAGCGACCGGATCCGCGGATCCGCCTGCCCGAGGGCGAGCGCGAGCAGCACGCCGAGGATCAACCCGGCCAGCAGCCCGGCGGCGAAAAGCGCCGGCGTCGGGATCTTCTTGGGGGCGCTGACCGCGATCTGCCCGAGGGAGTGGATCTGCTGGTCGAGGCCGGCCGCGGCCGCCTGCAGGCGCGCCACCGCCGTCTGATCGCCGCCGTTCGCACGGAGGTTGTCGGCGGCCTTGGTGAGGGCCTGGCGCTCGTTGGCGATCCGCTCGCGCACGAGCGTGCGGACGTACGCGTCGAGCACCCGCTGGACGTGGCCCTGGGAGCCGCTGTCCGAGTAGCTGAGCTGGATGTCGTTGCCGGTCAGCGCCGCGAACCCGAGGCCGCTGATGATCTGCTGGCCGGTGGTGCCATCGCCCAGCGTTGTCGCTGCTGCTGCCGCCGTCTGCGGATCGACGAAGTCGCTCGTCGTGAGGTCGTTGACCGAGCGCACCGGCGTGTAGGGTTGCGGCTGGCCCTGGAACTGGTAGGAGATGCTCACGTCCTGCACGTGGACGCGCTCCGTTGCCTTCGCGTTCGAGATGTGGTGGCCGGAGAGGGCGAGCGCAGCGGCCGTCACGGCGGCCATGCAGATGGGAAGCAGCCACCACCTTCGTGCAATCTGCGCGAGCGCCCGCCTCGTCGTCAGGTCGGGTCTCACACGCAAAGTATGCCCCGAGAATCGACGGATCACGCCGGTCGCCCGGCCGCGAGCCGCTCGAGCAGCCCGGGGACGAGCGAGAGGTCGGCGACCAGGCCGTCCATCGCCCGCTCTCGGTCGTTGGGATCTCCTCGCAGGATGGAGGAGGGGTGGACGGTGGCGAGGGTGGTGACGCCGTTTGGCCCGGGCAGCGGCTCGCCTCGCTGCCTGGTCACGCGGAAGCCGGGCCCGTGGATGCTGGTCGCGGCGACGCTGCCGAGCAGGACGAGCAGCAGCGGGTCGATCGCCTCGAGCTCGGACATGAGCCATGGCTGGCAGGCGGTGATCTCCGTGCGGCCGGGGCGCTGGTGGATGCGGCGCTTGCCGCGGGGCTGCCATTTGAAGTGCTTGACCGCGTTGGTGACGTAGACCTGGTCGCGGGCGATGCCGGCGCGCTCCAGTGCCTCGTCCAGCACGCGGCCGGCGGGGCCGACGAACGGGCGGCCGGCGCCATCCTCCTGGTCGCCTGGCTGCTCGCCGGCCATCACGACCTGCGCATCGGCCGGTCCCTCGCCGAAGACGGTCTGCGTGCCGAGCTTCCAGAGGTCGCACCGGCGGCAGCCTGCCGCCTGGTCGCGAAGTGCGTTAAGCTCGGATGCGCCCACGGCTGCTGGGTACCCGGCCGGTATGGATCCAACACGATTGTGGCCGGCCGCCACGGGGTAGGAGGGGCTCGATGGAGATGGAGTCCACAACGGGCGGTGCCGAGGCCGGGAACGGCCATCGGTCGATCGGCGAGCTGACGAAGGCGATCTCCCGCGACGCGACGGCGCTCGTGCGGGCGGAGGTGCAGCTGGCCAAGGACGAGATGGCCGCGAAGGCCAAGGAGTCGGCCGTGGGTGGAGGGATGCTTGCGGTCGCGGCGCTGTTCGGCGTGGCGGCCTTCGGCACGCTCGTCGCGATGGCGGTCGCTGCGCTGTCCACCGCCATGGCGACCTGGCTGGCCGCCTTGATCGTGGCGGTCGTGCTGCTGGTCATCGCCGCCGTCGTCGGCGCGATCGCCGTCCGCCGGCTGCGCAGAGCGCAGCCGCCCGCGCCCACCGAGACGATCGAGTCAGCGAAGGAGGATGTCCAGTGGCTGAAGCAACACGCGACATCAGAGCGCAGGTAGAGGAGGCGCGCGAGCGGCTGGCGGAGGACGTCCAGGCGCTGGCGTACCAGGCGAACGTGCCCAAGCGGTTGAAGGAGCGCTTCGCGCGGCGTGCCAACACGCGCAGGGCGAAGCTGCGTGAGGCTGTGTGGGAGATTCGGCACGGCTACCGCGCGGAGGGCGCGCGCAAGCTGGCGGACGCGGCGAAGGAGCCGGTGATCCTGGCCGCCGCGGCGGTGGCGGTGGGCGTGGCCGTGGCGCGCGGGGGGCATTCGCACTCCGGCGCCGGCCACGCCGCATCGTCCAACGGCAGCTCGCCGAACGGGAAGGCCGTGCGTCCGGGCGATGTGATCGGGCTGGTGTCGCGCCCGGCGCTGGTCGCCTTCATGCACTCGCGCCAGGCGAAGAAGGCGGGCCGTTCGCCTGGGGCGAAGCAGTTCCTGGCATACACGGCGGTCGGTGCCGCCTCGACGATCGCGACGAAGTGGGTGAACGACCGGATCGACCGCACGGCTCCGCCGCGCGTGTAGGTCACGGCCCCGCGAGCACCCGCTGCGGGTCGTCGACGACGAGCGTCGTCGCCATCTTGTCCCAGAGCTCCTGGTTCTCGTCGTCCCAGAGCAGCCACAGGTAGGCGACGAAGCCGAACACGGTGAGGCTGGCGACGATGCCGATCACGCCCTTGCAGACCAGCTCGCGCAGCGCCATTCGGCCCCAGCCCACGACGACGTGGCTGTCGCTGCGGATCACGCGCATGCCGAGCAGCTGCTTGCCGGGCGACTGGCCGCGGGCCCACACGATCAGGCTCCAGATCAGCCAGCCGATGAACAGCGTGACGACGGCGAGGAGCAGATCGAGCAGGTAGGCGCCGAGCCGGCGGAGCGGGGAGGAGAGCTTCACCGACCCCGGGAGGTCGAGCGGTCGGGCGGCTGACGATGCGGGCGACGCCGAGGCGGCCACGGCGGCGCCGCAGTTGCCGCAGAACCGGGCACCCTCGGCCAGCTCGGAACCACAGGTGCTGCAGTAGCGGATGGGCCCTCCTCTGGCGTGCGGCCAGATCCTAGACCGCGACCCGGTCGAACACGACCTCCAGCTACGCCGATGTCACAACCCGTGCTAACTCCGTCACGCCAACGTCAGGCCCGACGTTCGGGCTTTGACTCCAATAATTGGGTGGAACGGCCGGACGGCTCAACCAGGCGGGCGACTCGTCACGATTTCGTCACGGAGCGGTCACGCCCGGCGTTCGGTCTTTGACTCCAATAATGGGGTTTCGCGCGGGGCGGATTGGCACGGGCCCGTGGGAGGTGTCACGGAACTGTCACGCGGCTGATGCGGCCGCCGTCTGCAATCGGGCGCTGAGCAAGCCGAGCACCGCGGCCTCCTGGCGTGTGAGGCCCGACAGATCGCCGTTGATCCGCTCCGCCGCGTTCTCGGCCAGCACCGAGATCAGCGTTCCCTCCAGGTGCGCCTCGAAGACATCCGGATGCACGTAGCACGACCGGCACACCGCCGGGGTGTTCCCGAGCTTCTGCGCCACGGTCTCGACTGCAGCGACCACCTGCTTGGTCGCCTCCCGCTGGTTCGAGAACGCGCCCAGGTCGTGTAGCGCCCACGCCGCGAGCACGGTGCCCGTCCACGTGCGGAAGTCCTTCGCGGTGAAGTCGGCACCCGAGATCTCGCGCAGGTAGTGGTTCACATCGGACGAGTCGACGTCGACCACCTCACCGTCCTCGTCGACGTACGCGAACAGCTCCTGGCCGGGGAGGTCCTGGCACCCGCGCACGACGCGGGCCACCCGCGGGTCCTCGATCGAGATGTCGTGCTCCTTTCCGCTCTTCCCGCGGAACCGGAACGACAACCTGGAACCGTCAACCTCGACATGAGAATCACGGATGGTGGTGAGGCCGTACGAGTCGTTCTCCCGCGCGTATTCGTCGTTGCCCACCCGGATCGTGGTCTCGTCCAGCAGCCGCACCACGGCCGCCAGCACGCGCTCCCGTGACAGCGTCGTCCGTGACAGGTGCTTGGTCACCTCCCGCCTGATCCGCGGCAGGGCCTCCCCGAACGCCAGCATCCGGTGGTACTTCGTCTCGTCGCGCACCTGCCGCCACCGCGGGTGGTACCGGTACTGCTTGCGGCCCCGCGCGTCGCGCCCCGTCGCCTGCAGGTGGCCGTTCGCCGACCCGGAGATCCACACGTCCGTCCACGCCGGCGGGATCGCCAGCGTCCGGATCCGCTCGAGCGTCTCCTCGTCCCGCACCGTCGACCCGTCGGGCGCGATGTACTGAAAGCCCTTGCCGCGCTTGCGGCGCCGGATGCCCGGCCGCCGGTCGCTGACGTACCGCAGCCCGGCTGCCTTCGCCGACTCCCGCGGGTCGACCGTCGGCTCGGCGCCGCCGGGCGCCTGCACCGCAACCGCCATGCTACGCCACCGAACCCCGCGCAGCCCGTCGCGCACGCTGCGGCTCCACCGTGTAGCGCGGGTCATTCGCGCTGTCGGTGCCCGCATTGAACACGGCGAACCGCTCCAGCGCCGCTCCCGCCAGCAGCATCGCGGCGCCGGCCCGCCGCACCAGCCCCTTGCCGGCCGCCGTCGCGACCACGCCCAGCGCGGTCGATGCCTTCGCCGCCCGCATGTACCGCCCGGTCCCGCCGGTGCGATACGGCTCGCCCACCATTCCCAGGCGCGTCTCCATCAGCTGCGCGAGCCCCAGCCCGGCGACGCCTCCGAGCACCGCCAGCCGCCGCGCCGGCCCGGTCGATCCCTCGTGCCCGAGCAGCACCGCCGCCGCGCCCGCGCTGGCGCAGGACGAGGCCGCGAACACCGCCGGCAGCTCCCGGCGCGCCTCGTGCCACACCGGCACCGCCGTGTCGGCCACCAGTGCCGCCGTGTACGTCGAGAGCACCGGGCCGAGCAGCCCCGCCGCGGCCTGCGACGTGACCCGCACCTTCGGCAATACGCCGAACACCTCGCACGCCGCCGCCACGCTCTGCGCGCCCCCGCTCGCCGCGAGGATCCACGACCCAACGCTCATCGGCGAGGTCGGCTTGAACACCCGCAGCATGTAGAGGAACCGCTCGGGCCGTCCCAGGTCCTTGATCAGCAGCGCCGGGCTGACGTTCACCGCCGCCGCCGCCACGAGGCGCGACGTCCGCGCCAGCCGGCGGTTCCCGCTCACCTCGGCCGCGAATGCGAGCGACGCCGACGCCCCCGCCAGCCCGCCGGTGAACAGGTACCAGCCGATCTCCTTCTTCCAGACCGGCGGCTTGATGATCGGGTGCCCGTAGTAGGAGTCCCGCGTCGGCTGCGTGGCCGAACGCATCTCGGTCGGCCCGTGGTAGGTGTGTTGCGACTCCTCCGCCGGCCTGGTCATCCCCGCCTCCCGATCAACGAGACCACGACTGCCGCCGCCAGGCCCGCCGCCGCCGTGCCGACCGTCCGCCACATCTCCGGCACGTCGCGCGTCGTGACCACGGGGTCGGGTGGGAGGCCGTACACCTCGGGCTCGTCCAGCAGCAGGAAGAACGCGCCGAACCCGCCGACGCCGTCGGACGGGTCGCGGCCGTACAGGCGCGCGCTCTCCTCGCCCTGCGCCTGCAGCGTCGCCAGCCGCTCGTCCGCCCGCTCGTGCAGCTGATCCAGCGGCCCGAACTGGATCGACTCGGTGGGGCAGGCCTTGGCGCAGGCCGGCGTCTGCCCGTCCTGCAGCCGGTCGTAGCAGAGCGTGCACTTCCAGACGCGGCCGTCGTCGTCGATCTCGCGCCTGTCGAGCACCCCGAACGGGCATGCCGGCACGCAGTAGCCGCAGCCGTTGCAGATGTCCTCCTGCACCACCACCGTGCCGAACTCGGTGCGGATCAGCGCGCCCGTGGGGCACACGTCCAGGCAGGCCGCGTGCGTGCAGTGCTTGCACACGTCCGAGCTCATCAGCCAGCGGATGCCGGCCGTCTCGCTGCCGTCGTCGACCTGCACCTCCTGCTCGACGAACGCCACGTGCCGCCACGTGTTGGCTCCCAGCTCCCCGGTGTTGTCGTAGGACTTACCCGTCCAGACGAGCCCGTCCTCCGGCACCATGTTCCACTCCTTGCACGCCACCTCGCATGCCTTGCAGCCGATGCAGACGGTGGTGTCGGTGAAGAAGCCCATCCGCTGCTCGGTCTCGGCGCCGTAGGTGGCGTGCGCGTCCGCGTGCTCCTCGATCATGGGATCTCCCCGTGGTAGCCCCCGTTGAGGCGGCCCGGGCGGATGTCACACGTCGCCGCCTTGACCTCCTGGATGTGCACGTTCGGGTCGAGCGCGATCGACGTCACGTCGTTGGCCGCGCTGCCGGTCGACAGGCCGCGCCATCCCCAGTGGTAGGGGAGGCCGACCTGGTGCAGCACCTTGTCCCCGATCCGCAGCGGGCGCAGCCGCTCGGTGACCAGCACCCGCGCCTCGATCGCCGCGCGCTCGGTTGCGATCGTCGCCCAGCCGCCGTGCTCGAGGCCGCGCTCGCGCGCCAGCTCCGGGCCGACTTCGCAGAACATCTCGGGCTGCAGCTCCGAGAGGTACTCGAGCGTGCGGCTCATCCCGCCGGCGGTGTGGTGCTCGGTCAGCCGGTAGGTCGTGAACGCGTAGGGGTAGCGGCCGGCGTCGGCGGCGCCGTTCGACGGGTTGTAGTGGTTGCCGTTGCGCGGGAAGACCTGGCGCACCGGGTTCGCGCGCTGCCCGTAGAGCGGGTTGCCGAACGGCGACTCCTCCGGCTCGTAGTGCGTCGGCAGCGGGCCATCGACCAGGCCGGCCGGCGCGAACAGCCACCCGCGCCCGTCCGCCTGCATGATGAAGGGCCTGTTGCCGGCGATCGCCGCCGGCCCCTTCGCCCCGTCCGGTGGCACGTAGTCCGGCGGCTTCGTCGGCTCGAAGTCGGGCACATCCGGGCCGGTCCACTTGTTCTCCTGCGGATCCCACCAGACCAGCTTCTTGCGCTCCGACCAGGGCCGCCCCTGCGGGTCGGCCGACGCGCGGTTGTAGAGGATGCGCCGGTTCGCCGGCCAGGCCCAGCCCCATTCCGGGGCGAGCCAGTTCTGCTCGGTGTGCGGCTTGCGCCGCGCCGCCTGGTTGACGTCGTCCTTGAACACCCCGCAGTAGATCCAGCAGCCGCAGCTCGTGGTGCCGTCTGCCTTCAGCTCGGTGTAGGCGGAGAGCGCCTTGCCGTCGGGCCCGACGCCGTTGATCTCGCGCAGCACCGCCTCGGCGCTGGGGTCGGCCGTCTCGGCCGACGTGGGGTAGTACCACTGCAGCTCCTTCACCGGCCGGTCGCGCTCCTCCTGTGACTCCGCGAGCTTCTGCCGGATCAGGCGGCCGAGGTGGTAGTAGAACCACAGCTCCGACCGGCAGTCGCCCTTCGGCTCGACCGCCTTGTGGTGCCACTGCAGCAACCGCTGGGTGTTGGTGAACGAGCCGTCCTTCTCGACGTGCGAGGCGGCCGGCATGAAGAACACCTCCGTGCCGATGTCCTCGGTCGTCAGCTCGCCGCGCTCGATCTCCGGGGAGTCCTTCCAGAAGGATGCCGTCTCGATCTCGAATAGGTCACGGACGACGAGCCACTTCAGCTTCGCCATCGCAAAGCGGTGCAGACGGCCGTTGGCAGATCCGACAGCGGGGTTCTCGCCGGCGACGATCATGCCCTCGACCTTCCCGTCCAGCATGTGCAGCACGGACTGGTAGATCGAGTGGTCACCCGTCAGGCGCGGCAGGTGGTCGAAGCAGAAGTCGTTGCCCTTGGTCGCGTTCGGGCCCCAGTACGCCTTGAGCAGGCTGACGGTGTAGGCCTCCATGTTGCCCCAGAAGCCGCCGGGCGAGGTGTTCATCTCGACGAATGTGCGCAGGTCCTGGTGCGCGTGGGCATTCGGCATCGGGATGTAGCCGGGCAGGATGTTGTAGAGCGTCGGGATGTCGGTCGATCCCTGGATCGACGCGTGCCCTCGCAGCGCGACGATGCCGCCGCCGGGCCGGCCCATGTTGCCGAGCAGCATCGAGATGATCGCTGCGGCGCGGATGTACTGGACGCCGACGGTGTGCTGCGTCCAGCCCACCGAGTAGACGATCGCCGACGTGCGCTCGCGGCCGGAGTTGTCGCACAGGGCCCTGGCGACGCGCAGGAAGTCGTCGCGCGGCACGCCGCACGTCGCCTCGACGAACTCGGGTGTGTAGCGCTGGTAGTGCTTGCGCAGCAGCTGGTAGACGCAGCGCGGGTGCTCGAGCGTCCTGTCCTCCCTGGGCGGCTCGCCATGGTGGAGCGACCCCCCCTGACCGCCGTGCCCCGCCTGCTCGCCGGCGGTCGCTCCCAGCTCCCGCTGGCCCGCGCTCGGATGCACCTCCATGCCGTCGTACTGCCAGCTTGTCGTGTCGTATGTGCCCTTCTCGCTGTTCCAGCCGGAGAAGAAGCCGTCCAGGTCCTCGGTGTCGGCATAGCGCTCGTCGATGATCACCGGCGCGTTCGTGTACTCGAGGACGTACTCGCGGAAGTCGCGGTTGTTCTCGAGGATGTAGCTGATGATGCCGCCGAGGAAGGCGATGTCGGTGCCCGCTCGCATGGGCACGTGCATGGTCGCAACCGCGCTCGTGCGCGTGTAGCGCGGGTCGACGTGGATCACCTCGGCCCCGCGGAGCTTCGCCTCGACCACCCACTGGAAGCCGACCGGGTGGTTCTCGGCCATGTTCGACCCCATGATCAGGATGCAGTCGGAGTGCTGCAGATCCTGCTGGAAGTCAGTGGCCCCGCCTCGTCCGAACGATGTCCCCAGACCGGGGACGGTGGAGGAGTGTCATATGCGCGCTTGGTTCTCGACCTGGACGAACCCGAGCGCCGTCATCAGCTTCTTGATGCAGTAGTTCTCCTCGTTGTCGAGCGTGGCACCGCCGAGGTTGACGACGCCGAGCGAGCGCTTCAGCTTGCGCCCCTCGCTGTCGACGTCCTCCCAGGTTGCGGCGCGGCTGGCGATGACGCGGTCGGCGATCATGTCCATGGCCTCGTCGAGGCCGAGGTCCTGCCAGTCCGTGGAGTGCGGCGGGCGGTACTTGACCTTGTACTCGCGCAGCTTGCTTGTGACCAGGTTCT
>Ga0209577_10005541_pt1 | contig 11787 bp, 14 predicted proteins | sample GraSoiAngelo_109_FD_185874 | JGI IMG/M metagenome (GOLD analysis project Ga0209577, IMG submission 185874) | Grasslands soil microbial communities from the Angelo Coastal Reserve, California, USA - 14_0903_12_20cm (SPAdes) (version 2) | ecosystem: Environmental > Terrestrial > Soil > Grasslands... | reverse complement strand
GCACTTGCCAACGATAGGCGACGCTTAGGCCGGACATCTGGAGGCGGCGTTCTCGACGGCTGGCAGCCAGGTCGCTGGAGCTGTTAACGGTCGATGAAGACTTTGTCCAGTCGCGCGATCATCTGGAAGATGGTCGCGATCGACACCCGCAGCGTCACCGAGGCCAAGCGCTGGATCGGCCGGATCGTCTTCGGCACCATCGGCGTGGAGCTGGCGGGAGTGCTCGTCCGCGTGCTCACAGATTCGGTCAGTCGATAGCGGATGCCGCCGCTCGACCTCTTCACCAGCCTGGTCCAGGGGTTCCTGGAGCACCTGCTCGCGGACGTCCGCGATTCGGTCTCCGGCCTGGTGGAGACCTACATGCTCTCGACCCACGACGTGGCCTCGCTGACGCCACAGCCGCTGACCACCGACCCGGCGTTGGTCGCCATGTACCACGTCACGCTGGCGACGGCCGACCTTCTCTTGGTGCTCTTCCTGACCTATGCCTTCCTGAGGACCCAGTGGGAGCGCGGGATTCGAGCCCGCTACGGGCTCAAGACCATGCTTCCGACCACCATGGCCGCCATCGCCCTGGCCCACTTCTCGCTCCTCTTCGGGCAGATGGCCATCGACCTCAACACCGCCCTCGTCCACGCGGTCTGGACCGCGAAGCTGCCCGGGACCGCCGGCGCGGCCTTCCCCTGGACCTTCGCCCTGACCCAACCGTTTGGCATGCCGCTCTTCCAGCTCGCCGTCCGCCTGGCGATCGTGGCCATGATGGTGATCCTCGGCCTGACCTACGTCATGCGCTTCGCGCTGCTGGCCGTCCTGCTGGCGGTGGCGCCGCTCGCGGCGCTGTGCCTGGTCCTCCCCGAGACCAAGAGCTTCGCCCGCGGCTGGAACCGGCTCTTTTTGACCACCGTCTTCATGCAGTTCGGGCAGGTCCTGGTGCTGCGCCTGGCCGCCCTCTTCGCCGGCGAGCTGCAGGGCAGCTCGATCGAGGCTCTTTACGGCGCCGCGGTGCTCTACCTGGTGATCAAGGTGCCTGGGGTCCTGAGCGCCTCGGCGCACGTCGAGGGACGGGCCCAGCACTACGCGCTGGCCGCCGCCAAGGGCGTCTACAAGGCATGGGCCAAGCCGCCGCACGCCCGGGCCGGCACGGAATGAGCGCCCTCCTCGGCGGCCGGCTGCTGCTGCTGGCCTGGTCCTGGCGGCGTCTGCTGGCCATTGCCGCGGCTGCCACGGTCGCCATCCCGGCGCTGGTCGCGGCTGGGCTGATCACGGCGATGGGACCGGTCGCGGAGGGTCCGCTGGTCGACCCGCTGCCGCTGCGGGTCGTGACCCAGCCCTTCGGCTGCACCGGCCTCCAGCTCGAGCCGCTGGACCATCGCTGCCCCGGCGGCCACTTCCACAGTGGTATCGACCTGGCCGCGCCGCTGCACACACCGGTGCGCGCGGCCACCGCCGGCGTGGCGGCCAGCGGCCAGTCGAGCGGCGGCTACGGCCTGTGGATCCTGGTCCAGCGTGACCCGGTGGGCTCGCTGGCGACCCTCTACGCGCACCTGAGCGTGGCCCTGGTCTCCAGCGGAGACGTGGTCCGGGCGGGCCAACTGATCGGCCTGGTGGGAACCAGTGGGAACAGCACCGGACCCCACCTCCACTTCGAGGTCCGGGTTCGGGGGGTGCCGGTCGATCCCGCGCCATATCTGCCGCCGTCGCGGCCGGGAGGTGGTGGCTGAGGGGGGAACCCGGGAGGCACTGATCGCATCCGTCAAGGAAAGGAGAAGCATCGATGGTGAACCGCGTGATCCTGGTGGGGCGGTTGACTCGCGACCCGGAGATGGTCACGACGTCGAAGGGGACGGCGATCGCCAAGCTCCGCCTGGCCACCAACTTTTACAGCAAGGACGAGGACGGCAACCGCGTGGAGGACGTCCAGTATCTCTCGCTGGTCGCCTTCGGACGCCTGGCCGAGATCTGCCGCGAGTACCTGACGCGCGGCCGGCTGATCTACGCCGAGGGCAAGCTCCGGACCAAGGAGTGGGACGGCAAGGACGGCCTGCGACGCTACACGACCGAGGTCAACCTGGACCAGATGCACATGATCGGACCCAGGCCCGAATCCGCCGACGAGCCGGCTGCGGCCGTGGCCGAGCCGGTGGGCGCCGGCGTCTGAGCCAGGGGGAACCGCGTGATCAATGACGTCTACGATCCCGACAATCCCGACGACGCGCTCTACGACGAATACAGAGAAGAGCTGCGCCGCTGGGACGACCCTATCCCGTCCTGGGATTCGCCTTCGACCGACGCCTGAGCGCAAGCGGCCTAGATCGAGGCCGCTTGCCTCTTCTGATACTTGGCGAAGAGCGCGTCGAAGTAATCGAGATAGAAGCGAGCTATCTGGGTCGACTCGATGACCAGCATGTTCTCCGCGTTGGTTTCGGCGTGCTCGGAGAGGTTGTAGCTCCCGGTTATGACGGTCGTGCCGTCGAGGATGAGCGTCTTGTTGTGCATGAAGTCTTGCTCGCGGCCCTTGGTGAAGGGATGAGAAGGGGCGCGCACGAACCGTTTGTCTTTGAGGAACCAGAACAGCTCAGGCTGCTTTGCCACCGTCTTGGCCAGCGTCGCCGAGTAGGCGAAACCGTCGAGCACGCCACGGATGTCGGAACCCGAACCTTTGAAGCGCTGAAGTGCGGCCAGGATTCCGGGGTCGGTCATCTCGAAAGCCAGGACGCGGACGGCATTGGCGTGGTTCAGGTAGGGAACGAGCAGGGATTCGATGTGCTCGACGTCGGTCCCCGGCTCGAAGAGCGGCCAGAAGCGGATACCGTCGACGGTCACGGAGTTCGCGGGGCTCGGGACGGGCTTGTTGCCCCGCCGCCAGAGTACGTCGAACACCGCCTGGTAACGCTCGGCGAGCTGGGCGCTGTGGACGATCAGGCAGTTGTTGTCCTGGAGCTCCAGTCCTCCCTGGGTGAAGTTCGCCGAACCGGTCCAGAGCCATTCCCCGTCGCGGACCAGGAACTTGTGGTGCATCAGGTGTTTTCCAGCCTCGGGGATCAAGCGCACGCTTCGGGTGAGACCGTGAGCGCCCAGCTGCGTCTGCATGCCCGAGGGCTTCGGATCGGCGCCGTTCTGGGCCCCGGTCCGCTGGGGGCCTCCGTCCACGGCCAGGCGGAGCTTCTGGCCCCGACGAACGAGCGCCTGCAGATCGGCTAGAACCGCATCCGAGCGGAGGTCGTAGATCGCTCCGTCGAGCGTCCTCCTGGTTCCCGAGATGAATTCGCCCAGACGGTTTGTGAGCTGAGCCTCGATCCCGGCCCGTGCCGATTGGACGAGAACTTCCACGTTGCCGAGCTTCAGGGTCGCGGCTGCCTGCCCCAAGATTGCCCCTCCTGTCGCGAATCATAGAAGGGCGGACGGTTTTGTCAACAGGGCGGGAGCATCGCCGCGCCGCGCCGGCCGGCGGGCGGCCTCTAGACTGAGGCCGCTTGATCGACCGCCGTCTCAGTCCATCGTGGCCCTAGGGGTCGGGATCGTCGGCCTGCCGAACGTCGGCAAGACGACGCTCTTCAACGCGCTGACCCGCGCCGGGGCCACCGTGGCGGGCTACGCCTTCTCGACCGTCGAGCCGAACACCGCGGTGGTGAGCGTGCCCGATGCCCGGCTCGACGTGCTGGCGCGCATGTACACCACCCGCAAGATCACCCCCACCAGCATGACCTTCAACGACGTGGCCGGGCTGGTGGCCGGGGCCAGCAAAGGCGAAGGCCTGGGCAACCGCTTCCTCTCTTACATCCGCGAGGTCGATGCGCTGGCGGTGGTGGTGCGCTGCTTCAAGGATCCCAACGCCGCCTCGGGATCGACCGGCGTCGACCCGCTGGGCGACATGGCGATGCTCAACCTGGAGCTTGCGCTGGCCGACCTGGAGGTGGTGAACAAGCGGCGCGAGAAGATCGCAGGGACAGCCCGCTTCAAGCCAGGCGCGAAGGAGCACGATGAGCTCCAGGTCCTGGACCGGGTCGCGGCTCACCTCGATGCCGGCCAGGCGGTCCGCTCCCTGACGCTGGTGGCGGAGGAGGAGAAGCTGCTGCGCAGCTTCGCCCTCCTGACCGGCAAGCCCATGATCTACGTCGCCAACATCGCCGAGCAGGACATCCGCGAGGCGAGCGAGGCCGTGAAGGCTCTGGGAGCACAGGCCGCCCAGGAGGGGGCCGAGGTCGTGGTGCTGAGCGCCAAGCTGGAGGCCGAGCTGCGCGAGCTGCCAGAGGAGGAGGCGCAGGCCTTCCTCGAGGACGCGGGCCTACAGGAGCCCGCTTTGCCCGCCTTCATCCACGCCGCCTACCGGCTGCTCGACCTGCTCACCTTCCTGACTGCCGGGGAGACGGAGGTGCGGGCCTGGACCGTGCGGCGTGGCGCCAGGGCGCCCGAAGCCGCCGGGGTGGTCCACTCCGACTTCGAGCGCGGCTTCATCAAGGCCGAGATCGTGTCCTTCCAGGACCTGGAGGCCGCGGGCTCCTACCCCGCGGCCAAAGAACGCGGCAAGGTGAGGCTGGAAGGCAAGGAGTACGTGATGCAGGACGGGGACGTCTGCCTCTTTCGATTCAATGTCTGAGCCCTGGAGGCTGCGCGTCGACCCTCCCGCACCGGGGGCTCGCAACATGGCGCTGGACGAGGAGCTGCTGGACGCGGTCGCCGCCGGGACCTCCCCGCCCACCCTGCGCTTCTACGGCTGGAGCCCGCCCTGCCTCTCGCTGGGCTATTTCCAGCCGGCGGATCTGGTCGACCTCGAGGCGTGCGGGCGATTTCACGTCGACGTGGTCCGGCGGCCGACCGGCGGACGGGCCATCCTCCACGATCGCGAGCTCACCTACAGCCTGAGCCTGCCACTGGCGGCGCTGGGCGAGGAGCAGGCGGTCGTCCCCAGCTACCGGCGCCTCAGCCTGGCGCTGGTCGCGGGGCTGCGTCAGGCCGGCTACCCGGTTCAGGCCCAGCCCCAGGCGGTCGATCACCGCCGCGAGTCGTCACCTGCCTGCTTCGACCGCCCCGCCCAGCACGAGGTCCTGCTCGGCGGCCGCAAGGTGGTGGGGAGCGCTCAGGTCCGTCGCGGGGGAGCGCTGCTCCAGCACGGCAGCATCCTCTTCACTCCCCAGGTCGAGGAGACGGTCCGCCTGCTCCGGCTCACCGCCCCGCAGCGGGAGGAGTTGCGGGCGACGATGGCGGCGGGGGTCGGCGGGCTGGAGAGCGTGCATCCCGTCGATCCCGCCGAGCTGGTGGCCGCGATCGCGCAGGCCCTCGGCCGGGAGTTCGGCGTGCGCATCCTGCCCCAGGCAAGAGAAACGACAAGGACCAGATGAGGAGGGGCATTGCAGCGGCGATGGCAGGACGGCTGCGGGAATCTGGCCCTTGTCGGCTCGCGGCGTCGGGTACCACGCTAGATGTTGTACCCGAGCGACTTTGTACCACAGCATCTAGGATCTGTCAAGCGGTTTTCCACCCCCTCGGAACAGACCTGTAAACTGCACCTGCGCACGGGATGGCACGCAAGAACAAGCGGCAGCAGCCGCGCAAGCCCCAGCGGGGCCGCTCTTACTCCGGGGCAGCCCGCCCGGCGACCCCGGCGCCCGTGCTTCGGGGCGCCGCCGAGCCCACCGCCGTCACCCCGGCCCCGCGCCCTGCCCGTCCCGCCGGCCGAGGAGCAGCGGGCCCGGCGGTCTCCCAGAGCGCGGCCATCCCGCTCGACCGCGTTCCCTACTTCCAGGGCGACCTCCGCCGGATCGCCATCACCGGCGCCGCCATGGTCGTGATCCTGATAGTAGGTTCGCTCTTGATTCACTAGAACTTACCGGGCGCATTTGCGGCTCGCGGACGGCCCATGCACGGCTCGGCCGCAGAATTCCAGTGCGGCCGAATTGCCTTGCACGGGCCTGCTCGCCGCGCGCCCTGGCTCGCCACCGCTGTCGCGGCGTCTCGCTCCTTAAGCTCGGCGCTTCGCGCCTCGCCCCGTAACAAGCAAGAAACGGCCCTGCAACGCCGTTCTCTCTCTCCGGTACCCAAACCGAGGAGGCAGTCAGTGTTCCAGGAAAGATCAGCGCGCAAGACCGTGACCCCGATCACCACCGAGACCGTCCTCAGCAACCAGATCAAGCTCGAGGGCCGGCTCACCTCGAAGTCCAACATCAAGTTCGACGGCGACATGCTCGGAGACCTGACGACGGAGGGCGACGTCGTGGTCGGCGACACGGGCAAGGTCAAGGGCAACGTCACCGGCCGCAACGTGGTCGTCTCGGGGGCGATCGAGGGTGACATCACGACCAGCGGACGGCTCGAGATCCTGGCCAGCGGCAAGGTGTTCGGGAACATCGCCGTGGGCTCCCTGATCATCGACGAGGGCGGCATCCTGCGAGGCAGGAGCTCAGTCCACGGCGGGGAGCCGGCGCCGTCGTCGGTGACGGTGCGCGGCCTGGAGACCGCTGCGGCCGCGGCCTAGAGCTCGATTTCGACCCCAAGGCTTCCGGACGACCGGAGGCCTTTTCAATTGCGTGGCCCGGCGCCTGCATACACTTAGGGCCATGCTCTTCGGCGACCCGCAGCAGTTCATCATCACCTCCCTCTATCTCATCCCCGGCTTGCTCCTGGGCCTGGTCCTGCACGAGTACGCCCACGCCCGGGTCGCGGTCGCCCGGGGGGATGAGACGCCGCGGATCGACGGACGCCTTTCGCTGGATCCGAGTCACCACCTGGATCCCTTGGGGACGATCGCGATCTTCCTGATCCACTTCGGCTGGGCCAAGCCGGTGCGGATCAACCCGGGCCGGATGCGGCATCGCTTCGATCCGGCGCTGGTGGCGCTGGCCGGACCGCTGACCAACCTTCTGATCGCGGTCGCGCTCAGCATCCCTCTGAAGCTGCTGGCGGCCCAGCAGCCGCCGGTGATCTTCCGTCTCCTGCTCTCGGCTTTCTACCTGAACATCGTGCTCGGCATCTTCAACATCCTGCCCATCCCGCCGCTCGACGGCTACAACCTGGTGGCGACGCTGCTCCGGCGCCGCTTTCCCAGGTTCTTCTACCAGGTAGACGCCAACCGCCAGGTCATCACGCTCCTGCTGGTCCTGGTCATCTTCTTCCTGCCGGGGGTGCTGGGCAGCCTCTTTCTGGCGGTCTACGCGCCGGCCTCGGCCAGCCTGCTGGGGGCCGTCTACTACCCCTTCTGATGGCTGGCCTGCAGGACCTCCCGAGCGTGCACGAGATGCTCGAGTCGGAGCGCGGGGTCGCGCTCAGCGGCGTCCACGGGCGGCCGCTGGTCCTCTTCGCGGTGCAGCGCGCCCTCGAGGCGGAGCGGGCCGCCCAGCGCCCCTCCGAGGCGGCCACCCGCTGGGCCAGCGTCGAGGCCGAGATCGACGAGGTCCGCCGGGTTCGCCTGCGTCCGGTGATCAATGCCACCGGCGTCATCCTCCACACCAACCTCGGCCGCGCACCCCTGGCCAGGCAGGCGGCGACCATGGCGGCGGAGATCGCCATCCGCTACTCGAACCTGGAGCTGGATCTCTCCACCGGCCGCCGTGGCCGCCGCCACGACCTCGTGGCCAGCGCGCTCTCCCATCTCACCGGCGCACAGGCCGCCGCGGTGGTCAACAACGGAGCCGCCGCGACGCTGCTGATGCTGACCGCGCATACCAAGGGCAAGGAGGTCATCGTCTCCCGCGGCGAGCTGGTCGAGATCGGGGGGGCGTTCCGGATGCCCGACATCATGCGGCTCAGCGGCGCGCGCATGGTCGAGGTCGGAACCACCAACCGGACCCGCCTCGAGGACTACGCGGAGGCGATCACGGCCAGGACCGCGGCCATCCTCAAAGTCCATGCCAGCAACTACCGGGTGGTGGGCTTCACCGAGGCCGCCGGCCTGGAGCCGCTGGCCCGGCTGGCTCACGAGCGCGAGCTGCTGCTGCTCCACGACCTGGGCAGCGGAGCGCTGCTGGACACGGCCTCGGTGCAGGCGGGCGCCGAGCCGCGCATCCAGGACAGCCTGCGGGCCGGCGTCGACCTGCTCGCCTGCAGCGGAGACAAGCTTCTCGGCGGACCGCAGGCCGGCATCCTGCTTGGCCGCGCGCCGCTGGTGGCGCGCGCGCTCGGGCATCCGCTGGCGCGGGCGGTTCGGGTCGACAAGATGACGCTGGCTGCGCTCGCCGCCACCCTGGACCTCTACCTGACCCAGCCGAGTCCCGCCCTCCCGGTCTGGGAGATGCTGCGCGCCGACCCGGCGAGCCTGCGCCAGCGAGCTGAGCGCTGGGCCCAGGCGCTTTCCGCCGTCGGGGCCGACGTCGAGGTCACGGCCGGCGCCTCCGAGGTCGGCGGCGGGTCGCTGCCTGGTGAGCACCTCCCCACCTCGCTGCTGCGGATCGCGCCGTCCCGGCGGGGCGCCGCGCGCCTGATCGACCGGCTGCGCGCCGCCGAGCCGCCGGTGATCGCCCGGATCGAGGAAGGCCGGGTGGTGCTCGATCCGCGCACCGTCCTGGCCGACGAGGACGAGCCGCTGCTGCGCGCGCTGCGGGCGGCCCTGGCGTGATGCTGACCGCCGTCGCCTCCTACGTGGTCGGGACCGCCGGCCACATCGACCATGGCAAGTCGGCGCTGGTCAAGGCCCTGACCGGAATCGATCCCGACCGCCTCGAGGAGGAGAAGCGCCGGGGTATGACGATCGACCTGGGTTTCGCCTTCATGGACCTGGCCAGCGGGCGGCACGTCGGAATCGTCGACGTGCCCGGGCATCAGCGTTTTCTCAAGAACATGCTGGCCGGGGTGCACGGTATCGACGCCGTGCTCCTGGTGATCGCTGCCGACGAGGGCCCCATGCCGCAGACCCACGAGCACCTCGCCATCCTCGACCTCCTCGGCGTTGGCCAGGGGCTGGTCGCGCTGACCAAGGTCGACCTGGTCGAGCCGGAATGGCTGGCCCTGGTGGAGGAGGACGCGCGGCGCGCGCTCCAGGGACGGACCCTCGCGAATTCGCCCATCCTCTCCGTATCCAGCCTGACCGGCCAGGGCCTGGACAGCCTGCGCCAGGCGCTCGACGGGCTGCTGGAGCGGGCCGCGCCCCGGCCGGATCTCGGCCGCCCGCGGCTGTGGATAGATCGCTCCTTCACCGTGGCCGGCTTCGGCACCGTCGTCACCGGAACGCTGGTGGGGGGCGGCCTCGAAGTCGGCGACGAGCTGGCCATCCTGCCCCTCGACCGGCGGGTGCGGGTCCGCGGCCTGCAGCAACACAACCGTCCGGTCGAGCGGGCTCATCCGGGCAGCCGGACCGCAGTCAACCTGGCCGGCGTCGAGCGTGGGGACGTTCCCCGGGGCGCGGTCCTGGCCGGTGCCGGCGGGATGGTGCTGAGCCGGCGCATCGATGCCCGCGTCCGCGTCCTGGACGGAGCTCCCAGACCGATCCGCCATCGAACCCGCCTCCTTCTCTACCAGGGCACCGCGGAGGTGGCGGCCGAGGTGCTGCTGCTGGACGGCGACCGGCTCGAGCCGGGCGCGGAGGGTTACCTCCAGCTCTACGTCGAGGGAGCCGTCCCCGCCCTGACCGGCGACCGCTTCATCCTCCGCCAGCCTTCGCCCGCGGCCACGGTGGCCGGCGGCGTGATGCTCGACGTCAGTCCGCGGCGCCATCGCCGCGGCGACCCGGCGGTGCTCACCAGCCTGCGCTCGCGCGGGCGCCTCGACCCCCAGGCGATGCTGGCTCAGGAGCTGGGGCAGCACCGGCTGGGCATCTCGGCCCAGGCCCTGGCCAGAAGGCTGTCTCTGCGCGAGCGTGACGCGGAGGAGGCCGTGGCCTCATTGGTGTCCGGCGGCGCCGCGGTCCGGTTGGGCGGCGTGATCCTTTCCGCCCCGGCCTTCCTGGCGCTGGCCGCCCGCGTCGAGGCCGCCCTCCGCTCCTACCACCAGGCCAATCCACTCCGCGAGGGAATGCCGCGGGAGGAGCTCAAGAGCCGGGCGGCGCTGCCCACCTCGCTGCTGCCGGCGCTGGTCATGGAGCTCCAGGGGCAGGGTCGCGTCCGCGAGCGGGCGGGCGAGGTTGCGCTTCCCGACCACCAGGCCCGCCTCTCTCCGCAGGAGGAGGCGGCGGCCGCGGCCGCGGTGAGGGAGCTCGAGGCGGGCGGCTTCAGCCCGCCCCCGCTGGGCGAGCTCGCGGGCCGCCACCGGCTGAGCCCGGCGGTGGTCCAGTACCTCGCGGCCCGCGGCCGGATCGTGCGGGTCGACGAGGACACTGCCTTCGCCCGCGAGGCGTATGACGCGGCTCTGGACCGCGTTCGGGCCCACCTGCTGGCCAGCGGGCGCATCACCGTGGCCCAGGCCCGCGACCTGCTCGCCTCCAGCCGACGCTACGTGCTTCCCCTGCTCGAGTGGTTCGACGCCCAGAAGATCACGCGGCGCGTGGGCGATGACCGTATCCTGAGGGGTCGATGAGCGCGCTCCGTCCCTCTGGCGCGCGCGCCGCCGCCCGGCTCTCGGCGACCGGGCTCTGCGTCGCGCTCCTCTGCGCCTGCGGCTCGACGCCACCGGACCCGGCGGCGCTCGTCCGCCAGACCAGCGCCCACATGAACGGCCTGCACGCCTTCCACTTCACCATGGCCGTCCAGGGCTTCACCGGCAGCGCGATGCCGGTGCGGAGCGCGGAGGGCGACGCCCGGCCCCCCGACCTTCACGCCCGGGTCCAGCTCGCCGAGGGCGGCGTGCTCCTCGAAGTCGAGACCATCGTGGCCGGCGGCCGGGTCTACCTCAAGTCCTTCACCGGCGGCTGGCAGCCGCTGACCAGCGCCGAGGTCGCTCAGCTCTTCGACGTCCAGGCCCTCTTCGACCCCAAGGTCGGCCTTTTCAGCGCCATGGCGGCGACGGCCGGGCCGGCCGACGGCACCCAGCAGTCGGTGGGCGGCCATTCCACCTGGACCGTGACCGGCCGGCTCGACGGGACACGGGTCCACGACCTTCTCCCGGTCGCCCAGGCCCAGGGCGAGGACAGCGCAACCTACTGGATCGAAGCGCCGTCGACACTCTGGCGGGCCAGCCTGAGCGGCCGGCTCTTCGACCCGGCAAAGGAGGCGACCATCACCTTTGACTTCTCAGCCCATGACCACCCGGTCACCATCACTCCTCCCCCGCTCGGCTAGCGCGCCCGGGCTCCTGGTCCTGGCCGGGGCCGGGCTCTTTCTGGCCGCGGTCGACGCCTACGTGGTGGTGGCCGCCCTCCTGCGCATGCTGACCTCGGTCGGGATCCCGGTGCTGCCCGCCGCCAACCTGGAGCGGGGCACGACCATCGTCACCGGGTTCCTCCTCGGCTACCTCGCGGTCATGCCGCTGGCCGGCGGGCTGAGCGACCGGTTCGGACGGCTGCGGACGTTCGGCGCCTGCCTGGTGCTCTTCGCCATCGGGTCGCTGCTCACCGCGACTGCCGGTTCGCTGGGCCAGCTGGTGGCCGGCCGGGTGCTGCAGGGCGCGGGCGGGGGCGCGCTGGTTCCGGTCGTCCTGGCGCTGGCGGCCGACCTCTACGGGGGCGCACGGCGGACGACCGCGCTGGGCGGGGTGAGCGGGCTGCAGGAGCTGGGCAGCGTCCTGGGTCCGATCTGGGGAGGCGTGCTGGCCGCCATCTCGGCCCAGGGCTGGCGCTGGATCTTCGCCCTCAACCTGGTCTTCGCCGCCGGGCTCCTGGCGGCGCTCTGGCCCGGCGTCCGGCAGCGGCCGGCGCGGCTGCCGCAGGCGCCGCTCGACCTGGTCGGCGCCCTGCTCGCGGCCGCGGCCCTGGCGCTCCTCGTCGTC
>Ga0209577_10005539_pt1 | contig 11788 bp, 8 predicted proteins | sample GraSoiAngelo_109_FD_185874 | JGI IMG/M metagenome (GOLD analysis project Ga0209577, IMG submission 185874) | Grasslands soil microbial communities from the Angelo Coastal Reserve, California, USA - 14_0903_12_20cm (SPAdes) (version 2) | ecosystem: Environmental > Terrestrial > Soil > Grasslands ... | reverse complement strand
CTCCTTGAGGATGGCCGCGATCTTCTTGTCCAGGTCGGCGATCACGTCGTTGCTCGTCGAGCGCAGGTCAACGGTGAACCAGGCGTCGGCGGCCTTCGCATTGACCACCTCCGAGCCGCCGAGCATGCCGATGTTGATGTTGGTCGAGATGCCCGCGGGCAGTTGGAGCTGGTAGATGCGTTCGATGGCGCGGGCCGCGGGCAGAGTCGCCGAGTAGGGCGGCGTGGCCGAGCGCGTGTGGCCGCCCGGCCCGACGAAGTGGTGGCGATACCAGTTGATGCCGATGCCGCCGTAGGTGAAGCCCTCGTAGCCACCGTCGAGGGCGATGTAGTGGCCGACCTTGTCCTTGTTGTCTTTGACGAACTGGTTGACGCCCTTAAACGTCGTCTCCTCCTCGACGGTGAAGAGGAAGACGAGGTCGCCTTTGGTCTTGACGCCCGCCGCGTCGAGCGCGCGGATCATGGCGAGCATGGCCTCGACGTTGCGCGTGTCGTCGCCGATGCCGGGCGCGTAGAGCCTGCCCTCGCGCTCCGTAACCTTGATCTTCAGGCCCTCCTGAAAGACCGTGTCCATGTGCGCGTCTATGACGACCGTGGGGCCGCCACCCGTGCCGCGGCGCGTGGCGATGATGTTGGCAGCCGAGTCGCGGCGCACGTCCAAGGACTTGTAGCCGCGCAGTAGGTTCTCGATGAAGGCGGCGCGCTCTCGCTCCTTGCCCGAAGGCGCGTTGATCTCCGTGATGGCGATCCACTCTTTGAGTATCCGGTCGCGGTTCTTCTCAACGTCGGCGAAGGCCGCCTGCATTTCGGGTCGCGCGAGCAGTGTCTTGACCTGGTCGTCGTAGGGCTTACCCGCGCCGGTCTGTGCAAGGCCGCCCGCGCCGGCCTGCGCGAAGGCGAGCGCAGCGCAGGCCAGCGCGAGGCCGGGGACGAGCGCGGTTAGCTTGAGGGATTTTCTCGTTCTCATAACGTCTCTTCGTTTCGGGACTGTGTGCTGTTTTGTTCGTGCCGGAAAGAACGCGGAGGTACGGGGCGAGAGTGTAGCGGGACGAATCGGCAAAAGGCAAACCGCTGCGCGGAAGGCAAAAGGCAAAAGTAAAAAGGCAAAAGAGAGGATGCGCTCCGCGCGAGGAGCGTTCTTTAACTTTTGCCTTTTGCCTTTTGAAGTTTGCCTTCAGCGACGCCGGAGCTGTTTGATCTTCGGCGCGAGCAGGGGGAAGGGAACGTGCTCGGCTTGGCGGCCCACGCGGCGCAGCAACTCGACCATGCGCAGAGCGCCGTCGGCGTTGCGCGTGTGGACGATGATGTGCGAGGCGGCGAGACGTGCGGGGCGCTCGGCGAGCCAGCGCGCGACGGCGTAGCCGCTGCGCTCGTCGTCGAACCCCTCGGCGTAGTAGTGTTCAGGCAGGAGGTCGTGGTCGAGGAAGATCAGGTCGTAGTAGTTCGACGAGAGCAACTCGACGGCGCGCGCGGCGTCGGCGGCCACTTCCAAGAGGTCGCCTTTGAACTGGCGCGCGAACCACTCGTGCCTGAGCGTGTCGTCGTCGAGCAGGAAGACGCGGACGGGCGCGCGCGGCGTGAGCGCGCCGCCGAGTCCGATCTTGTCGAGCAGTTGGTGCAGTATCCCCATCCGCGAATGAAGGCGAGCGGGCGGTCGGCGCGCCCGGCGGACCGGGAGTGCCGATCCTTCTTTGCTCAAGCTTGTCCGGGGACTATAGCACAGCGTCTGCGCGCATCAGCACGGCCCTTCCCGCGCTACAGACTTGAACCCGGTGGCCGATTCGTGGCATGTTTGCGCAAGCCCTCACGGGCCAGCGACCGATGGCTAGATGTCCTTACTGCGCACGACCCCTGCGGATGGGGGGATTGCGGTGCCGCGCGTGCCGCCGCTTCGTGCTGCGCCGGGCGCACATCATTGTCCTCATCCTGATCGGCATCGCCGCCGTCATCCTCCTGCTCGAAATCGCCGAGCGCCTCGCGCAGACTTCCACGCATTCCTTCTGAAGCCGGTCTTCAAAAGATGGAACCGACGATGCAAACAAGACTCCCCCGCTTGCTCCTGACGCTGACGCTTCTCGCCGCACTGACGCAGACGCGCGCCGCCGTGCAGACACCCGCGCGACGCGCGGCGGCGGGCGGCGGGGACACGGTCGTCTTCGCCGTGTCGAAGAGCGAAGCGGGCGTGACGATGGAGCCGGTCGTGATCTACCGCCGCGGCACTTTCGTCAAGCCGCCAATCGAGGACAGCGAGGCAGCGGCGAACGCGTTCGTCAAGGAATATTTCCGCGCCGGTCGGCAGTACCGCCTGCTCTCCGGCGGCGGCGAGGCGGGGACTGTGACCGTCGTGAAGTACGCCGAGCAGGGCTGCACGGGGCTGAACGCGGAGGTCACCGCGCAGACGAGCGCGCGGCTCGGCGGCCAGGTGCAGGCGCTCGCCGTCAGCTCCGCGACCATCGGTCGCCAGACGGGTTCACGACGCGCCCCGACGGACGCCGAGCGCGCGTCGGCGCTCGGACTCGCCCGCGCGGCCTACTCGAAAAACGGCGTGGGCGCGGCGCTCGTCAAGAAGATGGAGGTCGGCAACCTGACGGCGACCGACCTGGACGGGGACGGGAACTTCGAGCTGGTCGGCAGCTTCCAGATAGAGAACAACACGGGGCAGGCGGAAAACTCGTACACGCTCTTCATGATCTTCGAGCCGGAGGGCGGCGGCTTCAAACCCGCGCTGACGTGGTTCCATCGCGGCGGCGAGGGGGATAGCGCGGCGCGCGGCCTCGTGGATCAGGTTGACCTCGATGGCGACGGCGTCGCAGAGGTCGTCGTCGGGGGAATCTACTACGAGAGCAACGACTACGTCATCTACAAAAAACGGCAGGGGCGATGGGTCAGCGTCTATCAGGGCGGCGGGGGAGGTTGCTGAGCGTCGCGCGTGATGATTACAAAGAGAGGTCAGTACTGCCTGCTGCAAGCGGGCGGGTGCTGATGGTTCTGAGACCCGCCCGCTTGCAGCAGGCGGTACCGACTGCGCGACGCACGCCCTCTCTTCAATTCGGTATGAGTAGGCGGCTTCACTTTTTCCACTTGTGGAAAACTGAAGCCGCCCGTTAAATCGAATCGCGGACTGCAAGCGCCCGCCGCGATGAGAGTTTTTCATCGCCGGAATTGGCGCGAAATGCTTTCGTTTTCGACGCCTCTCAACTCCGCGAACGATTGTCTTGCAATCTAAACTTCGGGTGCTATAATCCGCTCGCCTTCAAGAGGCGAGAATTTTTTGCCCTGATAGAGAGCGGCGCGCAAAGAGCATCATCCCCCCGCGCGGTCAAAAACAAATTACAAGTTCTACGGGATGCCGACGGACAACCGCAAAAAGACTCCCCCTCTGTTCGCCGTGCCCGAAAGGGAGGCGGCTGATGACCCTCACACCTCCGAACGGAAGCCGGCGCGAAAGCGAAAGGACGAGTCGCCCGTCTGCCAGCTCTGCTTCGGCACAGGACTCGAAGTCGTCCCCGGCAAAGGCGCGCGCCGCTGCGACTGTCGCACACAGGAGAGCCACGCGAAGCTCATCAGTGCGGCGCGCATCCCGCGCCGCTACGCGCACTGCACGCTCCAGAATTTTTATAACGCGCAGGGCAACAGCCACATCTGGCGCGCCTTCGGCGAGGCGCAGCGCCTCATCAAAGACTACTACCCCGGCATGGATCGCGGCCTGATCTTCATGGGGCCAGTCGGCGTCGGCAAGACGCACCTCTCGGTCGCCATCCTCCAAGGGCTGATCGAGAAGGGTGTGCCCTGCATGTTCCGCGAGTTCGGCGCGCTGCTGAAGGAGATTCAGGACTCCTACAACCCCGTCTCGAAGTCTTCGGAGATGAAGGTGCTCGCGCCGGTCTACCAGTCCGAGGTGCTCGTCCTTGACGAGCTGGGCGCGTCGAAGCCGACCGACTGGGTGCGCGACACGATGATGCAGATCATCAACACGCGCTACAACGACAAGAAGCTCACCGTCTTCACCACCAACTTCTTCGACGCCCACCGCAACCCCAACGACGAGCTGCTCGAAGACCGCATCGGCGTGCGCCTCCGCTCCCGCCTCTATGAGATGTGCAAGACCGTCATCATCGAAGGCGAAGACTACCGCAAACGCTTCGACGCCCCGAAAGCCTAAAGGGCCGACGCGACGCCGCCGCAGCGATTAAAGGCCGCGCCCTCACGCTCGGCCTTCGTGCTCTCCAAAAGCTCACGAACTGCGGCCCTGAACGCTAAGCTCTGCGGAAGAGCGTATATATTTGGAGAAAACTTCAATCGCGCTTTGAGACGTAATCAATGAGCTTGATCCAATCAATCTGATTCTCCGGCGTCATAAAATTCGCGGTAAAGTCTTGGGTCATCTCATTGACCTTAGCTGCGTAAGCTAATGTTTCGTCTTTCAGGCGAGCTTCTTTGTCAATGGGTGAGATGATTTCACGGTATAGGTTATCGTCGCCGGAGATGAAATGCCAAAACGTCTAGCCGGCATGCTTATAGTAATGTTTATCGCGGTCAACGTGAGTTTTCAAAGGGTTCCGATCCCTCCCGTAAATACAGCCGTTGACCGCGACGATCTTTCCCGTCACGCCTCTGCCACGTAGAATACGCCGCGCTGCTTTAAAGTTATCGCGCATCCTATTCACTTGGTCGCTGTTGCCCCAATTCGTGCCCGACTTGATGCCGACGATGTAATACACCCCATCTCGCTGGAACTCCAAATCGACGCTTTTCAGATCGGACTTGAAGCCACCACAGAGAACATTAGAAACATAAATCGCAAAGCCTTCGAGCAGGTTGCCGAAGATTGTTTCCTCCTGTGAAGAGAGAAAGGCGTCAACGACTGATTTAATCAGGTCGCCGGCGAGCTCAATGTTTTTAGCTTTAAAGAGGTAGGGGTTCTTACGTTTAAGAATGCTGCTGAGTCTTAAGCTTTGCAAACCTTCGAGCCTGACGTTGTAGAAAGGGGTGATGACGTGCTCGGCAAGATAGTTGTAGTAATGCTGATATGACGAGCTCATATTAGTTTGCGCTGTGTCGGATGTCTTTTGGTTTCGTTGATATTAATTAATGCCTCTCGATAATAGTCGTCTTTAAGTTCGATGCCGGTGTAATTCCTACCCAATTCGTAAGCTGCAATACACGTCGTGCCGCTTCCCATGAATGGGTCCAACACGAGGTCGTCCTCCTGAGTGAACAGCTTGATGAACCACGAAGGAAGTTCCTTCGGGAAGGCCGCTGAGTGGTTCTTGTTGCTGCACTCGGTTGCTAGGTGCAATACGTTCGAGGGGTACGCCATCTCGCGTCCTACCCAATTGGCAATATTCTTACCGAATCCGCTTCCAACTTGCGAGTTGAATCTGATTTTGTCGTTGTCTCCCAGCTTCTTGAGTCGCGTCTTTGCCCAATCGCCTGTAGGAACCATCACGGCTTCCTGATACATTTTGAATCTCTTTTGTTTGGTGAATTGCAGACAACGCTCCCACGAATCGCGAAAACGGTTAGGCCACTTGCCCGGCGAGCAGTTCTTCTTGTGCCACATATACTCTTCAGTCCAAAGCCAGCCCTGCCGTTTGAGTGCGAGAATTAATTCAATAACGTAGGTGTGCCGCTCGCCGTTAAGCACTCTTTCTTTAATGTTAAGAACGAACGACCCGTCCTCCTTCAAGACACGCTTCAGTTCAGCGGCGATAGGCAAAAACCACTCGACATACTTGTCTGGGTGGATGCCGCCGTAAGTGTCTTTACGGCTATCTGCGTAAGGGGGGGAGGTGACGATTAAATCAACACAAGCGTCCGGGAGGGCCGGTAAAACTTCACGGCAATCCCCGTGCTGAAGTGTGTTCAAAATGCTCTTCGTCTCAATTGTCACAGTCCCAAGAGGCTCCATACCCAATTAAAATATCACGAAAACGGCGCGGCTCGTGCTGTGCCGGAGCATTATGTATAATGCGGCGAAATTTGAACAGGCTACAAGCGGCTCTGCGTGCCGACGACTGATTCAGAGATGCCTAGACGCACAGACATCCACAAGATTCTCATCATCGGCTCAGGCCCCATCGTCATCGGGCAAGCGTGCGAGTTCGACTACTCCGGCACGCAAGCCTGCAAGGCCCTGCGCGCCGAAGGGTACGAGGTCGTGCTGGTGAACTCGAACCCGGCGACGATCATGACCGACCCGGAGACGGCCACGCGCACATACGTCGAGCCGCTCACGGTCGAGTCGGTCGCGGCCATCATCAGGCGCGAGCGGCCCGACGCGCTGCTGCCCACGGTGGGCGGACAGACGGCGCTCAACCTCGCGATGGCCCTCGACGGCGAAGGCGTGCTTGAGGAGTTCGGCGTCGAGATGATCGGCGCGAAGCGCGAGGCGATACGCGTCGCGGAAGACCGCGAGCTGTTCAAGCGCGCGATGGAGGAGGAGGGATTGCCGATGCCGCGCGGCGGCTTCGCGCACTCGTGGGCCGAGGCCGAAGCGATAGTCGAAGAGACGCAGTACCCCGCGATCATCCGCCCCAGTTTCACGCTCGGAGGCACGGGCGGCGGGACGGCTTACCACCCCGAAGAGTTCGAGGAGATCGTGCGCGCGGGACTCGCCGCCTCGCCCGTCCATCAGGTTCTGATTGAGGAATCAATACTCGGCTGGAAGGAGTTCGAGCTTGAGGTGATGCGCGACCTCGCCGACAACGTCGTCATCATCTGCTCGATTGAGAACTTCGACCCGATGGGCGTGCACACCGGCGACTCGATCACGGTCGCGCCCGCGCAGACGTTGACGGATGTCGAGTACCAAACCTTGCGCGACATGGCGATCCGCGTCATACGCAAGGTCGGGGTGGAGACGGGCGGCTCGAACATACAGTTCGCCGTCAATCCTGAGAACGGCGACGTGAGAGTCATCGAGATGAACCCGCGCGTCTCGCGCTCCTCCGCCCTCGCCTCGAAAGCTACGGGCTTTCCCATCGCGAAGATCGCCGCCAAGCTCGCCGTCGGCTACACGCTCGACGAGATCGCGAACGACATCACGAAGAAGACCCCGGCCTCTTTCGAGCCGACGATTGACTACGTCGTCGTCAAAATTCCGAAGTGGAACTTCGAGAAGTTCCGCGAGGCCGAGGACGTTCTGGGGACGCAGATGAAGTCGGTCGGCGAGGTGATGGCGATTGGGCGCACGTTCAAGGAGGCGCTCTTCAAGGGCCTGCGCTCGCTCGAAGCGGTGCGCCCCTTGCGCCTGCGCGACGTACCCGAAGACGAGTTGCAGCGCAAGCTCGCCCGGCCCAACTCGCAGCGCTTCTCCTACATCACATACGCGCTCCGCAGCGGCTGGTCGCTACAGGAAATCTACCGCCTCTCGCGCATAGACCCATGGTTCCTCGAACAGATTCGTCAGGTCATGGAGATACAGAAGCGCGTCGAGGGGCACGCGCTCGAAGAGATTCCGATGGACGCGCTGCGCGACTTCAAGGAGGCGGCCCTGTCAGACCGCCGCCTCGCTTACCTGACCGGGCGGACGGAGACGGAGGTGCGCGAGTACCGCAAGCGGCTCGGCCTCAAGCCGGTCTATAAGCGCGTGGACACCTGCGGCGCGGAGTTCGAGTCTTTCACGCCCTACCTCTACTCGACCTACGAGGAGGAGGACGAGGCCGCGCCTACGACCCAGCGCAAGATCATGATTCTGGGTTCGGGGCCGAACCGCATCGGGCAAGGCATCGAGTTCGACTACTGCTGCTGCCACGCCTCGTTCGCGCTGCGCGACGCGGGCTTCGAGACCATCATGGTCAACTGCAACCCCGAAACCGTCTCGACCGACTACGACACCTCCGACCGTCTCTACTTCGAGCCTCTGACGTTCGAGGACGTGATGAACATCGTGGACGTAGAAAAGCCCGAAGGCATCATCGTCCAGTTCGGCGGCCAGACTCCTCTGAACCTGGCGACGCGCCTCGACGAGGCCGGAGCGCCCATCATCGGCACGTCGCCCGACTCGATTGATCTGGCCGAAGATCGCAGGCGCTTCGGCGCGCTTCTCGGCGAACTCGGCATCCCGCAGCCCGAAAACGGCACGGCCACGTCGTTCGAGGAGGCGAAAGAATGTGCCGAGCGCATCGGCTACCCCGTCATGGTGCGCCCCTCCTTCGTGCTCGGCGGGCGCGCGATGGCGATTTGTTACGACGAGCGGAGCCTGGACGAATACATGCGCACAGCCGTCGAAGCCTCGCCCGAAAAGCCCGTGCTGATTGACAAGTTCCTTGAGCGGGCTGCGGAGTTCGACGTGGACGCGCTCGCCGACGAGACGACCTGCGTCGTCGCGGGCCTTCAGGAGCACATCGAGGAGGCGGGGATTCATTCTGGCCGTGCTGCCGCCCTTCAAGATCGCCGAGGAGCACCTCGACACGATGCGCCACTACACGCGGCAGCTCGCGCGCGCGCTCAAGGTGCGCGGCCTCATCAACATCCAGTTTGCCATCAAGGACGACCGCGTTTACGTTTTGGAAGTCAACCCGCGAGCGTCGCGCACCGTGCCCTTCGTCTCGAAGGCGACGGGAGTTCCGCTCGCGCGCGTCGCGGCGCTCGTGATGGCGGGCCGGAAGCTCTCGGAGTTCAATCTGCCGGAGGATTTGACCGTCCGCCTCGAACGCTTCTATATCAAGTCGCCCGTCTTCCCGTTCAAAAAGTTTCCGGGCGTTGACCCTGTCCTCAGCCCCGAAATGCACTCGACGGGCGAGGTGATGGGCGTCGGGCGCACGTTCGGCGAGGCTTACGCGAAGGCCATGACGGGCGCGGGGCTGGAGCTTCCCACCGAAGGGACGGCCTTCATCAGCGTCAACGACTCGGACAAGGGGCAGGCCGCGCTGCTCGCGCGACGCCTCGCGCGCCTCGGCTTCAGGCTGACGGCGACGGTCGGGACGGCAGCGCGCCTGCGCGAGGTCGGACTCGAAGTCGAGTCGGTCTTCAAGGTCAACGAGGGACGACCGAACATCGCCGACAAGATACGACTGGGCGAGATCGCGCTCGTCATCAACACGCCGCTGGGCCGCGCCTCACACTTCGACGAGCAGGCCATCCGCCGCGCCTCGCTCCAGTTCAATGTCCCCTGCGTGACGACGATGACCGGCGCGCAGGCCATCGTCGAGGCCATCGCCGCGCGCGCGCAGACCGAAGTGTCGGTCGTCTCGCTGCAAGAACTCCACGCCAAAAAAGAAGTGATGAGTGCGGAATGATGAATGATGAATGAAAGGCAAGCTGCTTCTCACTCATCATTCATCACTTCATCCTACGGCTGGCCGAAGCGCCCGCGGTACTCCTGCGAGACGATGAAAGCCTTGACCATCTCGGCCTTGTTGAAATCACCGTTGAACTGGTTGAGCTTCGAGAGCCAGAACTGGTAGCCCGAGTCGTTGAAGTCCGGCGCGTCCGTCGGGTTGCGCCGAAGATATCCGTAGTATTCGGACAAGACGAAGGACGGGCGGAACTCCGCTTGGCGCAACGTGTCGGAGTCCGCCACCGACCGAAACGCCGCGACCCTTCCCGCCGTCCCGCCCGCACCGAAGGCGTTGATGGCCGCCTGACGCTCTGCTGCCGTAGGCGCGACCGCCGCAGAGGCGTAGAGCGCGTCAACGTACTCGGCGGCGGGCGTGATGGGGAAGCGCGCGAGGAAGGCCGGGTCGTTGACGATCTGCTGGGCGTAGGCCTGCTTATTGGCTTCGAGCAGCGTGTCGAAGCCGGGCTGCCCGACGACGACGCCCGCCCCGACCTGGCGCGTGTCGCGCATGAACTGGAGATAGGGCACGCGCGACGTGGGATCGGCGGACTGCCGCCCGAAGGCGACGCGCTGGGTGCGTATGACGAAGCCGCCGGTCTCCTGGAACTCGATGGAGAGGAAGAAGGCCGCGCTGACGTTGACGCGGCGGTCGCTGATGCAAGCGGCGTCCGAGCCGCAGGCCGTGATCTGGCCCGTCCAGAACTGGAAGCCCGACGTGTCAGGCTCGCGCCCGAGGAAGTCGAGGTAGTGCTGGCGGACGAAGAAGTTGGTGTCGTCAATCGGGTTGACGGTCGTGGGCACGGCGTCGTCGTCCGTGATCGTGACGGCGATTGTGCCGGGACTGCCCAGCATGAAATTGTTGGAAGGGTTCGAGAGGGTGACGAAGAAGGTCTCCGGCCCTTCGACGAAGGCGTCGTTGACGAGCAGAATCTTGACCGCCTGCGTCGTGACCCCCGGCGCGAACTGGACGGTGCCGGAGTTGAACGTGTAGTCGCTCCTCTGATGCGCCGTGCCGTCGCTGGTTTCGAAGTTAACGCTCGCGGGCACAGAAGTGTCCCCCGTGCGAGTGATGTTGACGGTCGCGCTGCCCGCGCTCTCTGATGCGCTGGTGCTCGGAGCGCTGAATTGGATGCTGCCGAGCAGGGACTGCCCGCCGATGATCGCCGTGCTCGCGGCGCTGATGCTGCTGCCGCCTACGTCCCTGATCGAGGTGGTTATCGTGAACACGCCCGCGCCCGTGTAAGTGTGAGCGCCGGTCACGTCGAAGCCGCCCGACGCGTTGGGCGTGATCGTGCCCGCCGAGGTCGTGCCGTCGCCCCAGTCAATGATCGCCGTGAAGTCGCTCGCCTGCCCCGCGGGATCGGCGTCCTTGAAGGACGCGACGGTCGCGGTCACAGGCTCTCCGGCGCTCGCGGTGACGGTGATGCCCGTGGGGATGGCGGTCGGCTCGGCGTAAACGAAGTCGTCCGTCACGGCCAGGTCGCTGCCGGGCGGGGTGTCCGCGTCGCCCGGCGTCACGGTCGTACCGTCGAAGCTGAAGAGTTGTGCGTTGCCGAGGACGATCTGCACGCTGGTGACAACGGGGTTCTGGAAGAGCACGCCGAAGAACTCCGGCTGCCCCGACGTGCCCACGGGGACGAAGAACTTGCCGAGGCTCGTCGTGCCGTTGAAGTATTCGATTGAAGTGGTGTTGGGAGTTTCCACGTCGAGGAAGATCGCGCCGAACCCGCGAGAGGCCGCCTGCACGGGGGTGGTGGTGTGTACGCTCGGCAGCACGAAGCTGAAGCCGATGGTGTTGTCGTTGAACATCGCGAACGTGTTGTTCGGGCTGAAGGCGGGGAACTGACCCGCCGCGTTCGGGTTCACGCTCACGAATCCGTCGCCGCTGACGGCATAGACCTCCTCGAATTCGGTGCCGCGCTCCTGGAAGCGGTTGACGGGGATGCCGACCGTCTTGTTCGGCACGATGACGGTGGTGTCGCCGCCGAAGTCCGTGCCGTCGAGCTTGACGGCGTCCCAGTTGATCGTGCGGAAGCCGCCCACCTTCGGAGTCGGGGCGGCCCCGTTGTCCACGCCGCCCACGGCGCTCTTGAAGGCGCTGAAAGCGTTGAGCGCGCCGCCGCTCGTGCCGTTGCCGCCCGCGCCGCTGAAGGTTGTGGGCGAACCGGGGCTGAGGTTGCCGACGCTGAGCGGCGCGTCGGCGACCGTGGCGGCGGTGTTGGCCGTCGCGTCGAAGTTGTTCGCCGAGTCGTGGATCGTGACGGCGATGTTATAGGAGCCTTCTTCCGCGTAGGTGTGGTCGCCGGTGACGGTGAACGAGCCGCTGCCGTTGGAAGCTATCGTCCCCGTTGAGAAGGCCGTCGAGTCGCCCCAATTAATTGTTGCCGTGAAGTCGCTGGCGGGCCGCGACGGGTCGAAGCTCGTGAAGGTGGCGACGGTCGCGCCCGTGAAGGGCACGCCCTCCGTCGCGGCGAGCGTCGTGCCTTGGGCGGTGAGCGGGCCGGTC
>Ga0209577_10005538_pt1 | contig 11789 bp, 5 predicted proteins | sample GraSoiAngelo_109_FD_185874 | JGI IMG/M metagenome (GOLD analysis project Ga0209577, IMG submission 185874) | Grasslands soil microbial communities from the Angelo Coastal Reserve, California, USA - 14_0903_12_20cm (SPAdes) (version 2) | ecosystem: Environmental > Terrestrial > Soil > Grasslands ... | reverse complement strand
AGAACATTGAAAGCGTCGGCGGCCAATTCGAATTGCTCCGGGTTGTGGTCGCGACCGTTCAGGCGGAAGGTTTTCCCGAAGCGCAAGTCAACATTGACATAGCCTGGCCCATGACCTGTATTCCGAGTGACGCCCGGCGGACGGTCATTGAATACAGTGTCCCCGTTGTTGTCCAGCCCGGTCGTAATATTGAAGGGGATTCCGGAAGCTACTCTCGTAGCAGCTCCCATTCGCAAGCCCCAAGGCAGATCGTACGTGCCAATGAAGTTGAATTGGTGCCGGCGGTCATAGTCCGATCGGCCCCATTCGGGGCGCAGATCATAATTATTAGCAGGCAGGAAAAACATTCCGCTCGTATCGTCCATCGCGCGTGAAAGAATGTATTGGGAGTAGAGGCTGAAATTCCGGCGGGGGTGCAAGCGCAGAGCAAAGGTCACGTTGTTGCTACGCGATAATCCGGCCGACTCGAATTGATCCAGATTGAAGATGGAGGGATCCGGCCGCACCCTTGCCCCCGGGAGGGGCGCGTTGATGTTTCTCATGCGGTAGAGATGAACGCCGCGCACAGTCGTTAGATCCACGGTAAAGTAGTTTGCCCCCTTTCCAAGCTTTTGTTCGACCGCGAAATTACCCTGAATAAGGTATGGAAAGGTCATGTCTGCAGAAATCCTGACCAAGCTCGACGGGACAGTGGTGGCCGTTGTGCCGGTAGGAAAGGGGTTGGGGAAGGAAGGGTTCGTGATGACGATTTGTTGGATCTGGATACCATTGTAAAGCAACCCCTGTTGCTCCATAGCCTCAGGTTGCCGGTCGTAGAAAATTCCAAAGCCTGCACGAATGACAGTACGCGCGTTTGCCGGGGCATAGGCAATGGCCACCCGCGGCGCTACGTTGTCGAAGCGATTTCCGTTCGATTGCCCCTCATAGCGCAGTCCAAGCATGAGGGAGAGCTTTGGCCGCAACCGCATTTCGTCTTGAACGAAGGAGTAGAACTCGTGCTGAGCAAAAGAAATCTGCGGGTTACCAATATTTTGGGTGAATTGCGCTGGACTCTTTTGAGAGAAGGCAAAGGGGCAGGTTGGAGTAGGAAATAGGCACGAGAAAATGAATGTGCCGCCGAAGTTGGATGCGTCCATTGCCCGAATCCACCTGGGCCGGGCCCCGCCTCCGAATCGCAAAGTATGCATTCCGTGAGACCAAGTGACGATGTCTTCGGCATCAACCAAAAAGTCTCGCTGGTGGAGCGAAACCTGTGCCCCTCCAGCTTGAAACGCACCGGGGAGCAGGACGGCCGGCTGATCGGTAATGCTCGATGTGTCTTGACGCCGCTCCCGGTAGGCTAAACGGAATTCGTTAAGGAGTGCCGGAGATGGGATAGCTGTCTCGAAGAGATTGAATTCGTTCCCATGGTCAAAGTAGTTTGTGGCCCGCTCTGGTAAATCGAATGCCCCGACGTTCTGGTTCTTGCGCAACTTGTTCTTGAATTTATAGGTGAGGCTGAGTTTGTGATTCGTGCTGAGCTTGAAATTCAGGCGCGCAAAGAGATGAGTGTTCCGCTCGGGAGCTCCAAAATTCTGGACGAACGGACCAAACAGAGTCTGTGCGTCGACAACGGAGGTTTCGTTGTTGAGGTCATAATGCGCAGAAACGAGAAACGATACATCTTTGCTGATTGGCCCCTCCAACTCGGCCTCGGAGATGGCGCGTTGGTGAGGCGGGACCGACGAAGCAAAGGTGTTGCGGGCATCGAAGGCAGAATTCAAAAAGTCTGTGAACGCGGTTCCATGATATTGATGAATCCGGCGCTTTGTTTTCACTTCGATCCGGCCTTTTCCAGGGCGCCCAAATTCTGCGGAATAAGGATTCTGATTTACGGTGATGTTCTTGATGCTGGAGAGAGGCAAATCCAGGCTGTTAGTGGGAACACCATCCACAATGAGCTGAGGACCCATGGCTCCCGCCACGCTGGGGTCAGTGAAAATGGAAACTACCGCGAGGGGATCTCCATTCAACATAGGCAGGCCGCCTAAGAAATTGTCATCGACATGAAACCTGTCGACGTTCTCTTCCGGGGAGACGGGAACGGCGTCGGCCGAGACAGTCACTTCCTCCGTGACCTGCAAGATCTCCAGGCGGATCTGCACAGGGGGCACGAAGGATGTGCCGACAGTTAATTTACGCTGCGCGAGCTTGAAACCCGGGGCAATGGCCGTCAGGATGTAATCCCCGGCGGGCTGGTTGTCGAAAGAAAAACCGCCCGTTTCATCCGTGGTGACTTCCGTTTCGTGCCCGCTCGGTTGCTCGGTTAGTTTGATCTTGGCACCTCGTATGGGTGCTGCATTCGCATCCAAAACTGTACCCGTCAGGGCGCCCGCTTCTTGGGCACGTGCCAATACGGAGAAGATGGATGGAGAGACCGTAAGCAGAATGATCAAGATAATACGGAGAACGAAATTCTTTTCGCGGAACGAGATCCGCTCAGCAACATGCGAACCGCGGTTTCTGAGCCCCCAAGCCTTCTGAATGTGTCGAGAAGCTCCGTGCATAAGCACCTGCATCATAGACATACCCCTTCGCCCAGCTATTCCCGGGCGAGGAGCGGGCAAGAGCAATCAAGCTAGGCTATGGCCGGATGCTCTTTCACGATTCTTTCCAGTTCTTTCACCCACTTGCCAAAGTTGTGAGAGACGCTTCGATTGCGCCACCACCCGAGCCATTCCAGGGCTTGGTAAAGTTCCATTTCTCGCAGCTCCAGACAGAAAGAATCCCAATTCAGTGGAAGGCGCGTCTCGGCTTGGTACTGATCAAAATAAGCCCTCCACATAGACTCTCTTTCCCGGGTTGTCCACCCCGAGCTGACGCTTACTAGGTCGAACGAGCTGGGGCCGAGCGCCGCCGTTTCCCAATCAATGACAGCAATGTGGTGCTTGTGAGTTTTCGGGCGGAGCATGATGTTCTTTCCAAAGAACTGGCCGTGGATGACGCTGCGCGACAATCCGTTGAGCCAATCGATCCGGCTCTCAAAGTGGTTGTACGCGCGCTCAATTAATTGGCGATCCTTCGACTCCAGATTCGGCAATATTTTCTGAATGCGTGCCGCACAGCACCGGAACTGAGCCGCGTCGTACGAAGGAAGAAAATTTGTCTGCGAAGCAGGCAGGTTGCGCGTAGCTGCATGAAAGCGGGCGGCCCATTGCGCCGCCGGCACCCAACGAATAAAGTTGCGGCAGTCGCGAAGCCGTGAAGAACCTGTGTCTTCCAAAAACATCCAGTAGATTCCGCGCTCGGAATCCCAACGAGAGGCGTACAGCTCAGGAGTTCCAAGCTGGAGTCCCGACAGAATAGTCTGGTAAACGCGCAGTTCCTGGTTGCTCGCAGGAACGTCCGGCCGGCGCACCTTTCGTGCCTGTTCGATCTGATGCTGAGGACTCAAGTCTTTGAGGAATACGCGGATGGATTCCTCGTTTTCGAGACGCGCGAAAAGGTGTTCACCATGAAAGGTCGACTCGTGCTGGCATGCCGTCCGGTCGAGCTGAAGAACTCGGATAGGACGGCCTCGCGATCGACTCAAGGCCCTTTCGAGAGTCTTCAGCATCACGTCATTCAAGTGATCCGCGCTGATCGGCTGCGGACCGCTTACCGGCCCGGCAGCGGATTCCGCGAGGCTCGTTCGCCCAATCATCTCCTTACGCCTCCCATCCAGCCATTCCGATGGCCTCGGTCATCCTGTCCTGATAAAAGCGCAATTTGACGGTGGAAAATTCCCAGCGCGGATCGAACTTCTGGCTTTCCCAATTAAATTCCGCAATTCCTCTGAAAATTTTCCCGACAACTGCCATCCTGAGAAGGTCCTGAAAGTTCAGAGCGCGCCAGATGTCTTGCACCGTGGAGTGGTAAACGGGAATATCGACGAAAGCGAGATCTGCAGCAGGAACGCCCCAACCGCTGGCTTCCCAATCGAAAGGCAGGAACGTGACTCCTCTGCTGCCGCGGCGAATCACGGCATTTTTGGGTTTGAAATCACCATGAACCAAGGTCCGGGGCATTCGCTCGCACCAGCGCTCAATCTGGTTCCAATGCGACTCCAAGAAGGCGCATTGGGATACGACAGTTACAAAAACTGCGAAATCGGCGGGAGTCAAATTGAGAGTTGACAGACTGTGTGAAAGGCTCTGGTGCGCTACTTTTAATTGCTCGACAAAGTATTCTGGTCCCCGGTTCGGCAGTACTTTGGAGTTCACCAGGTAGGGCGCTGAGGTGTGCAGGAGGCCCAGCCAGCGCGCCGCCAAGATGGAGTGCGACTCGTTGTCGCGCGAATAACGTTCGCCCTGTACATCTTCCAGAAAGAGCCAATCGAAATCAGACTCCCCCGCGACGAACCCGTAAAATTGCGGGGTCGTAACCGGCAATTTTGGCAGAATTTCTTCATAGATGATTCGTTCGTGCCGAGCGGTATGACGCTGGCAGTATTTTGCGACAACCGAGGAACGCTCCAGAGTTGCACCGACCAAGCGGTAAATCGAGGATTTTACGCGCTTGCTTAGCAGAATGATTTCAGTTGGCTCGGAGCCCCCTTGTCCCAAATGACTCCACGCCACAGCTGCCGCATGCTCCGACAGATTCGACCTCACGATTTCGACTCCAGGCTCAGGCATTGGTCTGTCTCCTGGAAGGAATCGCGCCGGCACGCACGGTTTTTTCTTCATGGTCAATTAAGAATTTGGGAGAAGTCACGCGAATGAGTTTCCCCTGATCGATGTGCAGGATGCGGTCGCAGTCTTCTAGCGGACTGAGGCGATGAGAGATCAGGAAGCTGGTGCGGCCTTGCATCAGGTTTCTCATCGCTTCCATGATTACGGCCTCTGTTTCAAGATCTACGGCGCTGGTGGGTTCATCAAGGATCAGGATGGGAGCGTCTTTGAGGAAGGCGCGAGCGAGCGCAATGCGTTGGCGCTCTCCGCCGGAGAGGCGAACACCGCGCTCGCCGACTTGTGTCTCGTAACCCGCGGGCAGCTTCTCGATGAACTCGTGGATGTGCGCTGCCTTCGTCGCAGCAATGATCTCCGGCCTGCCGGCCGCGGGACGAGCATATGCGATGTTTTCCGCAATGCTGCAGGAAAAGAGAACGGGATCCTGAGTGACAATCGCGGACTGGTTGCGCAGGTCCGCCAATTTGTAATCGCGAAGGTCAACCCCGTCGAGAAAAATGCGCCCTTCCGTAGGATCGTAGAAACGCAGCAACAGGTTGACGAGCGTCGATTTCCCCGCCCCGGTGGGTCCGACAATACCGACTCGCATGCCGGGCTCGATCTCGAATGAAACGTGTTTCAGAGCATGGCGGTCAGAAGCGTAAACAAAGGATACGTTCTGGCAGATGATCCCGCCCGTTGACCGAAGGAGGGAGCGGGCGTTCGGCTTTTCGACGAGATCAGTGGTTTGGTCCAGAAGAAAGAATGCCCTTTCCACGCTTGCCAGATGGCCCTGAAGCGTGGCTGATTTCTTCCCGAGCGTCTTCAGGGGTTCGTAAAGTTGCGCCAGGTAGCCCATCACCAGCAGGAGTTCACCAAGGGTCAGCGCGCCCAATTGAACCTGGTGGACGCCCACGAACAGCGCCACAGCGGTGCCAATTGCGGTGGTAAGCCCAATCGCAAGACTGAATCTGCCTTCCACCCAAGCCAAATGCAACCGCGCCCTCATTCCCTGAGTGGAATGCCGCACAAATCGTTCTTGCTCGCTATCCTCGCGTCCGAAGGCCTGAACGACACGGATTGCGCCAAGCACCTCTTGTACGACGGCGACAGTGGAACTGTCATAGGTCTTTGCCTCGCGGGAGCCACGCCGCAATCCCCGCCGATAAATCTTCGAGACCGCAAAAATGATTGGCGATATGAAGAGCGCAACCAAAGCCAGTTGCCAGTCGATTCGCACCGTAACGTAAAACATTCCGGCCAGCGTCAAGCTCGACTTGATGAACGGAACCAGGTAATCGACCGTGATCGCCTGGATTGAAACCGCGTCCGTTTGAACGCGATAGAGTGAATCCACGGTTCCCTTGGAGTCGTGATAGGACAGCGAGAGGCGCTGGATTTGCCGAAATAGCTCCGCGCGGAACTGCAGAAGGAGTTTTTCCCCGGTGTACGTTTGGAGCAGCGATACGGCCAAATTTTGCAATTGCGCCAGAATGGTTACGACGATCAGTAGCGCAACGGCGAAGATCAGTGCTGATGCGGGCGTGACGGAAGTAGTGGAGGGCCACAGCGCACGAACCAGTTGCGGAAGGGGATGCGAACCCAGCCCGCTGTCCACGGCGATCTTGAGAGGCAAGGGCATGAGCAGAGCGAGAGGACTCGCCAGCAGACTAAGCAAAAAAAGAGCGGCGATATGAATCCAGTAAGGGCGCGCCTGCTGAAACAACCGGCGGTAGAGGACGTTGTCGCCAAGCTTTGTCATCGAGCTTCCTCGAACCCGAGCTTATTTAGCGCGCGGCAAACAGCGGCGGTGGCGCTCCCGACGGCTTGGAAAGTGAGTCCACCGACAGCCAATGCCAGCGCCCCAAGGACACAAGAGGCAGCCCAGGCATGGTCAGAGCTTGCAGCCCAGGCCAAAACCGCAAGCGATGAGGCAAGCACCAAACCAAGAAACGAGAATCGCGGATAGCCACGCAAACGAACGAGCTGTTTGCCGGAACCGTACTCTTCGCTGACAAGGCGGAGACGGACACTCCCGAAGACGCCGCTGCCCACCTCCAGATCCCAGTCGTCATAGTCTCCGCCTCGCCGGACCACGGCAGCGGCGTGTCGCAGTGTCGATTCGATTGCCTGCAATCTTTCAATCGAGCTTTGCCCCTTTTCCTTCCACAAGCGGAAAACGCGCCGCCGCGGAAACGATAGGCCCGCTTTGCGACGGTCGCGCCAAAGGCCAAATTCATAGCTCAGACGGCCCCCAAAACGGGCCACAGGCTGCAACAGATAAAGAAAAGCCGTAAGGACCCTGAGCCGGACTCGAGCAATGCGAGTATCCGGACAAGAAGAAAAACGAATGAAGGAGATGCGCAGCCCCACAGTGAGCAGACCGCCCACCAAACCCAGAATCAACAAGGGCAGAGCGACGAAAAGCCGCGGCCAGAGGAAGCCCATTGCCGAGAGGCCGGCGAGCAAGACATTGAGGAGACCATACTCTGGCATTGCAGGCAGTGAGTGCAGGAAGCCGGGCGGCGGAGAGTACAGCCTTGTATAGAAAGCCGTTCCCCAAGTCCCTTGATAGATTCGTCCGTGCGCACATTGTAGGCTGCGCGCAAGACCATCTGAATAGATTCGTCCGCCCCAGGCGATCTGTCCAGCGGTGTTGTATTTTTCCGGCCATTTCCTTTCAACCATGGCTTCTGCCTTGCCGTAACCCACTTGCTGCTTCCAAAATCCGCGCAAAGTGCCGCGGCAGTGATGCAACACCATTGCGCCCGGGCTAAAGCTCAATCGCCCGCCAGCTTCCTGCACGCGCCAGCAAACATCGACGTCGTCCCCAGCAACCCGGAATTGGGCATCGAAGCCACCAATAGACTGCAGCCAGTCTCGCCGGAATGCCATGTTGCATCCCGGGATGTGCTCTGCTTCTTGGTCGGAGAGCAGTACGTGAGTGGGCCCGCCCGGCGCATGAGCGATGCATGCCGCCACTTGGCCATCATCAGGGAAAGGGATATTTGGGCCTCCTACGCCAGCGGAATTGGTCTTCCGAAACGTCAGTGCCAGGTAGCTGAGATAGTCAGGATCCGGGGATGCGTCATCGTCGAGGTAGGCAATAATTTCTCCCGTCGCAGCAGCCAGGCCCAAATTCCGCGCATTGCTTAATCCGCGATTCTCGGTGCGGATAACCCGCACGTTATACTCGAAAGCGATTTCTCCCACACCGTCGGTTGATCCATCGTCAACGACGATCACCTCATAGTTTGGATACCGCAATTTCTCAAGCCCTTCGAGGCACTGCCGGATGGTACGACTTCCGTTGAACGTGCAAACCACTGCGGACACCCGTGGCCAGCGAATGCCGGGTTCAAACGGGGTGTCCGCAAACGCTCTGCGCACGGCAGTTAGTGCCGGCTTTGTTTTTCGATCCTGATCCGTTAAGCCAAATTTCCAATCCTCGACCTCCCGCCCGCCCGTGTGCCACTCATCGGTCCAGGAAAAGACGAAGGCACCGGCACACCCTGCGGCAAATGCAGTGCGGATCTGACACTCGAGCGATGCCGCTTGCGCTGCCTCGCCGTTTCGCAGGCTATCCAATCCGATTTCCGTCATAACCAACGGGCGATTGCCGGCCAGGTTTTGCAGCCGGGCCAGATAGGCTTCCAGTCGGTGCTGCGACTCTAGAAAAACGTTGAAGCACACTAGGTCCAGAAACTGGAGATCCAGGTATTCCGTGGTCGGATAGTTGGCGTAGCAGAAGAGGCCTTCGGGATCCTGGTCCTTAGCCACGCAGCAGAGATTTTCAATGAACCGTTCTATCTTGCGTGCTCCGTGCCATCGCACAATGTGCGCAGGAATCTCATTCGCTACGGTATAGGAAAGAACAGCGGGGTGGCCGCTGCACGCCCGCGCACCTGCGCTTACCTGGTTCCTGATGTCTTCAAGTGCTTTCTTGTCTTCTAGAAATGCGAAGTGCCGTTCCCCTTGCAAGCCGACCATAACGCGAAGGCTATGCTCCTGCGCACAATCCAGTAACCATCTTGGCGGAGCGTTGTACGTGCGGATGGCATTGATCCCGGCTGCTGCCATCATCGTAAAGTCCCGATCGACGGCCTCGGGTAGCGGGTAAGTACAGCCGTCCGCGTCGGGACGAAATGGTCCGTAGGTCACGCCGCGTATGTAGAACTTTTCCTCGCCAACCCAGAGAAACTTGCCACGCAGCGTGGGCCGGACCCATGGACTCGCGATTGGGCGGGCCACACCGGGAAGGATGGTTGGTGCGGCAACGACCGTCGCGCTCATGGCGTGGGGGCCGCTGAGTACGAGACCGCTCCCCAACGATCACGCTGCAGTGGCATGGGAGCGCGCTTCTCCAAGCAGGCCAACGTTTTGTCGAGCCGGGTCAACGCCGCCCAGTGTGGGTTTTCGAGAAATGTGCCAATTCCAAGCAGTTTGTACGATGCTCTCCAGAGAGGAATACCGCGGCCGCCAGCCGAGGAGCTCTTTGGCTTTCGCCGCATCGGCGACGAGTTCGGGCGGGTCGCCGGCGCGACGCGGCGCTTCGTGAATCGGGACTCGGCGTCCACTCGCTTGCTCGACCGCTGCAACCACTTGGCGAACCGAATGTCCATTTCCCGTGCCAAGGTTAATTGCCGCGTTCTCTTGGCTCCTGTGCATGTGCCTGAGGGCTGCAACATGCGCCTCGGCCAGATCCATAACATGGGTGTAGTCGCGAATTGCGGTGCGGTCTGGCGTGAGGTAATCCGTCCCGTATATCTCGAGAGCCGGTTTCTCTCTCAGAGCTGCTTGAATGGCGAGTGGAATAAGGTGAGTTTCCGGTGAGTGGTCCTCTCCGAGCTCACCATCAGGGTCGGCACCGGCCGCGTTGAAATAACGCAGCGCTGTCCAGCGCAAGCCGTAAGCCTCACCGTACCAAGCGAGGATGCGTTCGACCATCCTCTTCGATTCACCGTATGGATTAATTGGCGTCTGGACCTGCTCCTCGCGAATGGGGACGCTTGTAGGAATGCCGTAGGTCGCGCAGCTGGACGAAAAAACGATGTGTTTTACCGACATATCTGTCATTGCGTCCAGCAGTCTGAGCGTGTAGGTCACGTTGTTGCGAAAATATTGCCGCGGGCGCTGCATGGACTCTCCCACGTAGGCGAAACCGGCAAAATGGACAACGGCTTGCACCCTGTGGGTTCTGATTACTTCGCGAATCAATGCGGAATCTCCTAGATCTCCTTCGATCAGCGGCCCCCATTTCACGGCCCACCGGTGCCCGCTTGACAGGTTGTCGAGCACGATCGGTTCCAACCCTGAGCGGGCCAAAGCTTTGGCAGTATGGCTTCCGATGTAGCCCGCCCCGCCGGTCACGAGTACCCGCATCCTTCCCTCCTCCGCCAAAACTAGAATCTCCGCCACAACCTCAGCTGGGGCGGAGATCGCAATACTCTATGATTTCAATACTGCGGCACTCTACTAGCGCCATTCATCTCGCATTAACACCCTATTAATGCGGAAGGGCTGCGTCAATTACCTGAAAGAAGTAACCCTGGAGGTTAGTACCGGCTAGGTGGGCTATTTACGAAATGAAGATAATGGCACGATGAATTATTGATGTCACATTGAATGATGCAATGACTAGCGCAAAAAAAGGGGAAGGTCCGATTGCAGGATGCAGCCGCGCAGTTTCGCTGGCGCTACGGATGAGGATGTAAAACATTCTGCAGCCAGCGGTCCGCGGTGCCGCGGGCTCCAATTATGCGCGTCGTTGCAGAGGTTTGGAACAATGGAAGGTTGCCACTGGCAAGATCGCAGGCCAATCGGGTGAATGGCACGAGGTTTTGCACTTGCGTCGAGCTGTTTTGCACATCCGTCATAGATTTGGCCGGTGGTGAGCATCATATAGTAGTTAGTAGTTGCCGATCGAAGGATGCGTGCTGGCGTAATACTGCGTGGCCAGGCCGTACTTGCTTATGAGCCCATTGAAATAAGGCATGGCGGTGGTGCCGATCACGCTGGAGTGTGTTTTCCTCGACCCTGTCATCTAGGGCCTGCGGCCCGCGAAACTGCATGAAAAACCCGCCGAGGCGGCGAGGCTGATAAAGATGTGGCCGAAGGGAGCGGCGGGTGGCGGAGACGTCGTGAAGACGGTGACGGCAAAGGTGCTGCCGTGTGCGCGGCGGCGTCCTGCACTTGGATGGTAGTGGTGACTGGCCGGCGGTGGTTGGTGTGCCCGAGATGGCTCCGTTCGCCCTCAGGGTGAGGCCGGGCACGCTCCCCGCCCGAGTTGCCCACCACCAAGGTCCTCGCTGGCGTTGTGTAGCTCGACGAGGTCGCCCCGCTGAGGCTGGCCTTCAGAGTGCCACCCGCGGTCACACTCAACGCGCTGAAGCCGAGCCTACGAGCGCCCGCTTGAAAATCGCGCGGATCGTGCGATCTGTACTCACCAGCAGGCTTGACGGAGTCGTTGGTTTCGGGACTAATCCCCATCCCGCTGACGCTGACCACGGAACGGGTTGTCTTGCTCGGTAGCGATGGGCAGGGTCGTGCTCCTGCCCATCGTGACGTTTCCGAACCTCAGGCCGGTGGTGAGAGCGTGATGCTCCCCGTTGACTGCGCTAGAAGAAGTCCGCCATGGGTACCCGCGTGGCTGCTCCGCCCAGGCCGGACGTTTTTACTCCGAGCGCATCACCGATCGTACGCAGGAGGTTTGCTCCGTCGTACGTAGTGTTGTAGTTGGCGGGATCACCGGCTGTTGACTTGTAAGCTAGCTTGCTGAGCGGGCTGATCACGACTGTCTCGACTTGACCGCCGCAGCCTTGCCTGACCGTCGTCGTACCACAGTTGGGGCTGCCCGATTTGTCATTCTCATCCCAAGTGATGATTAAGCCGTCGCCTCCCTGTTGAAAATAACTGCTCGCCAGCAGCCGGCCGATTTCGGTCTTCAGCCAGTTGTCGAACGTGCCGATCCCGCAGTCGTGCGCGTAGACGAACCACGCCTCGGGTGCAATCTCTTCATGTCGCCGCGTACCAGGGCTGCTTGGGCAATGAGCCGCCGTTTAGGAAGTCGGCCGAGCCAGAAATCGCGAGCATCCAGCCGGG
>Ga0209577_10005537_pt1 | contig 11789 bp, 8 predicted proteins | sample GraSoiAngelo_109_FD_185874 | JGI IMG/M metagenome (GOLD analysis project Ga0209577, IMG submission 185874) | Grasslands soil microbial communities from the Angelo Coastal Reserve, California, USA - 14_0903_12_20cm (SPAdes) (version 2) | ecosystem: Environmental > Terrestrial > Soil > Grasslands ... | reverse complement strand
CCACAAGAGTCCAGATATTCATTTGAAGATGCTGGCCACCGCCGCACAGCACGGCTTCACGTTCGATGCCGTCCAGATGCCTCTCAACGTAATGGACGCCCACTTCAACAGTTTCGAAAAGAAAGTGTTGCCGGTCTTGACCAAGGATGGCGTCGGAGTTCTCGGCATGAAACCCATGGGCGACCCCTTCATTCTCCGCAGCAAGACGGTTACAGCCGTTGAGTGTCTGCACTACGCCATGAATCTTCCCACCAGTGTTGTTATCACTGGCTGCGATTCGCTCCCGATCCTTCAGCAAGCTGTCCATGCAGCCCGAACTTTTCAGCCGATGGACTCTTCCCATATCGCAGCCCTCCTGGCGAAGACGTCAAAGGCGGCGGAAGCGGGCCAGTTCGAGCTTTACAAAACTAGTCACCACTTTGACGGCACGGTCGCCAACCCGCAGTGGCTCGGCTAGGGAAAGAACGATCCTGGAACAAACAGCGGGTGGGCTGGAAACGATGGAATTGTTAGGAACGAATCAAAAGACCGGCAAGTATACGAACACCCTACTCCTCTTGGCTACGCAGATATTGCTCGCAGCCGTGGGCTGGGCCCAGGCTATTTCGTTGCCGGAACCACCGCAGGTGCGAGCGCAGAATCACGTTGTTGCCCTTACGCTTCATGCTGTGAACGAGAATGGCCGGGATGCCTTCGCTTTTAACGGTGCAAATGTGGCCCCGGTGATCCGTGCTTCCCCTGGTGACGTTCTCAAAATCACCTACATCAACGATCTTCCTGTCAAGTCTACGGAGACTTGTGCGGTGAATCCATGCATGGACATGACGAACTTGCATTTTCACGGGCTCACCGTCTCGCCGGACGCGCCGCAGGACGACGTCCTTAGTATGCTGGCCACGCCTGGCCACATTTTGCACTACTCGGTTGAGATTCCGCGCAATCATCCTCCAGGTCTCTTCTGGTATCACACTCATCCACATGGTGAGAGTCACCGCCAAGTATTGGACGGAATGTCGGGAGCGATCGTCATCGAGGGAATGCAGCGTTATGCGCCCGAAGTGAGGCGACTCCGTGAGCGTGTGCTCGTTGTGCGCGGCCGTTCCATAGAGCATGATCCGAATGCAGCTGAACTCAGGCAGGACGTTGAAATCCCGGCTAAGGGATGTGGGGGAGAAGCGGAGGCAGTCGAGGAAATCTTTACCGTGAATGGGGCAGTTCGCCCGCGAATCGAAATTGCGCCTAACGAGCGGCAGTTTTGGCGCATCGTGAATGCCTCAGCGGACCGCTATTTGGACTTGCAGCTTGATGGACATACATTTGAAATCGTGGCGCTTGACGGGATGCCACTCGCATACCACGAACCTAACAACCCGACGCGCACCACGAATCACCTGCTGCTGGCACCAGCGGGACGGCTCGAAGCGATCGTTACCGGTCCAGAGCCTGGAACACATAGTGCTCTGCGTACGCTTTGCGTAGATACGGGTCCAGACGGCGATCCCAACCCGGAGATGGTGCTGGCAGATCCGGTGCAATCCAGTTCAGGTCAGGCCGGTTCAGATCGAGTGCCTGAGCAAAGGCATGCTGTCTATCACCGTCCGCCGGTTTACAAGCCGGTGAACGTCGAGCCTTTGAAGAAAGCCGCGCCGGACTTCACTGTCACCTTCACCGAGGACAAGAACGGCTTCTACATCAATGGCCGCAAGTTTGCCGCGGATGCAAGCCCGATGACAACCGTTCGCGTCGGTACTTATCAGCACTGGCGTATTCTCAACCAAACTGGGGAACTACATCCTTTTCACATACACCAGGTACATTTCCTGGCTTATGCAGAAAATGGCGTGCCGCTCGCGCATCCTGCGTGGCTGGATACCGTGAATGTTCCGTATGGCCGCTCCGTTGATGTGATTTTGGACTTCACCGACCCCGTCATCAAGGGCATGTCGGTATTCCATTGTCATTTGCTGAATCACGAGGACAAGGGAATGATGGCCAAGATCTTGTTCAAGTAGTAGTAAGGCGTGCCGCTCGCTAATTGCTTGGAGGGTCCTCAGCTCCCATAATCAAGTTTCTGGCCCCGCCGAGAATGGTGCCCCAACTATCCTGTGCCAGCTTGGCACCGAACGCGGCTTGCCTAACGCGTTGGGGTGCGTTCTGATCTGCTGGAACTTCCTAGAAGCTTGTTCGCCCTTAGTTGTTCTGATTGCCGACTCAGCATGTCTTCGTTGTGGTGGACGAAAACCAGAACTACGGGCATGTAGTCGGAAACACCGGAGACATGCCGTATATGAATTCCTCGATACGAGACTATGGGCTGGCGACAAATTATTACGCCGGCGACCACTGAGCTACGCGCCTACGTATGAGGCCATTTGTAACGCGTGGGCCGGCTTTGCGGCAATGTGGTCGCGCTAGATGGATTCCCCACAGGGGAAGGCTCTCAGAGTGGGGGTTGAGTTGCAAAGATTGCCTCGCGGCGGCGACAATCGGCATTGTGCAGAACGCGCAGCCATCTTCTTCTATTGCCGAGAACCCATTTCATGTTGGGAGCATGGTGATTGCTACTCTCGGCAATCCGCGAGAGAAATTTTGGGGCGCGATTCTGGCGCTTACGCCTGAAGGCTTGAGCCTCTGTGGAATTGAGCTGGCATCGTTCGATGATCTGGTGTCGATGGTGAAGGAGGGAGATCCTTTCTCGCCCGCGGTTGTGTTCTTTCCCATGCACCGCATTGAACGGATCGACCTCGATTTGGCGGATGGCGACATTCCTTCTCTTGCCGATCGCTTTGCAGCAAAGACAAATCTGAATGCGGCCGAAGTTCTCACCCGCCACCGGGCTCATGTGCGTTCATCAAGAGAGGCGCCGTGAAGCAACTGCTCTCAGCACCGAACCAGTTGACGCTCCTGCGCATGGCATTTCTGCCTTTCATTGTGATCAAGCTGGTCGAAGGCCACTACGGCTGGGCGCTTGCGCTGTTTATCTTTGCCGGCCTCAGCGACGGCCTGGATGGCCTGCTCGCTCGCACTCTCAAGCAGCAAACCGTGCTCGGGCAATATCTGGACCCCATTGCCGACAAGCTTCTGCTCAGCACGATGTTCCTGGTGCTCTCGATCCTGCACAAAATTCCGTGGAAGTACACGGTTTTAGTCTTCAGCCGCGACATTTCGATTCTTAGCGCCAGCGTTGTTCTGTACGCCATTGCGGGTTTGCGCGACTTTCGTCCCAGTATTTTCGGGAAGGTCAATACGTTTGCTCAGGTGGCTGCGGTCTTCTTTGTCATGCTGTTTGAATTAGACCGGAGCCGGTGGGTTTGGATTACGCGCACCACGTTCTTGCATGCAACGCTGGCGTTCACGATTGTCTCCGGCCTGCATTACGTGTTCGTGGTAGGGCAGCGTTTGCTCGCTCATTCTGAAACGCCCGCCAAGAGTGCAGCCCGGCAACGGGCGTAATTTGACCGTGTTTCTTTCATCCCCCTAGAATTGATGATTCTTATCGCAGTCCTGATCTCACCATGCCGCTGCGGCTCTATAACACAATGTCTGCAAAGGTCGAGGAGTTCCGGCCACTTCAGAATAGCGAAGTCCGCATGTACAGTTGTGGTCCGACAGTATATGACTACGGGCACATCGGAAACTTCCGCACGTTCGTTGCGGTGGATATCTTGCGGCGATTTTTCCGGCAGAGCGGCTACAAGCTTCGCCACGCTATGAACATCACCGATGTAGATGACAAGATCATCCGCAATTCCGCGCACGAGGGCGTCAGCGTAAAGCAATACACGGCGAAATATGAAAAGGCATTTCTGGAAGACTCGGCAACGCTGAATATTGAACATCCTATTCTCACCCGCGCCACGGACCACATTCTGCAGATGGCAGAGTTCATCGCCAAGCTGGAGCAAAAAGGGTTCGCCTATCGCACGGAAGACGGATCGTATTACTTCCGCATCGCCAAGTTTCCTGGCTACGGCAAACTTTCCAAAAAAGATTTTGCGGGAATGGAAGACGGTGCGCGGGTTGATGTGGACGAGTACGAAAAAGATAACGCACGCGACTTCGCGCTGTGGAAAGCGCCGAAGAAGGGGGAAGCGTCATGGGAGAGCCCGATTGGGCGCGGCCGCCCGGGTTGGCACATTGAGTGCTCGGTGATGTCAATGCTGGAGCTGGGCGAAAGTTTCGACCTGCATGCCGGCGGCGAAGACTTGATCTTTCCCCATCATGAAAATGAAATTGCGCAATCCGAGGCGCTCACGGGAAAGCCATTCGCGCACTTCTGGTTTCACGCGCGGTTTCTTCTCGTTGAAGGCGAGAAGATGTCCAAGAGCGCGGGGAATTTCTTTACCATCCGCGACCTGGTGCTCAAAGGGCATAAGCCTTCGTCTATCCGACTGCTGCTCGCTTCGGTTCCTTACCGCAACCAGCTTAATTTTACTTTCGACGGGCTGAAGCAAGCAGCTAGCAACGTGGAGAAGCTGCGCAACTTCCACTTGCGATTGACCACAGGGCAGTTCTCTCCAGGAAGTAACCCCGAGATGCAGGAGTTAGCAAACGAAGCTGGTGAGCGCATGAAATCCGCTCTGGAAGATGACCTCAACACCGCGCAGGCCCAGGCCGCGATTTTCGAGATGGTGCGGAAAGCGAACGTCGCGATTGATGCGGGGCAGATCAAGCAAGGTGATGCGCGATCGCTGCTTGCCGCGCTCGGCAAGTTCGATGAAATCTTTGCCGTGTTGAAGGACGACGACGCTCCTAAGATGCAATCCATTCTGCAATGGGCCAAAGAACAAGGGCGTGAGAAGGAAATTAGCGCGGAATTGATCGAGGTGGTTGGCGCACAGAGCATCTCGGACAAAGAGGTTCAGAAAAAAATCGCCGAGATCGAAGCCGCGCGCGCCGCTCGGGATTTCAAGCGGTCTGATGCCATCCGCGCTGAGCTGAACGATGCGGGCATAATGGTGGAAATCACGAAGGATGGGGTGCGCTGGAGAAGGAAGTAGGACACGTAGGGCGGACGCCCCCGTCCGCCCGGTCGCGAAGAGTTATTTACAACGGCCCATACACAGCAGATTCCTCGGACGCTCTTGCCGCGCGAGCGCAGCTGCGAACGGCTCGGAATGACAAGCCCTACGATTCTAGATAGTCTGATTCAGACCGCTTATCAATATGCAACGTCCCACCGGTGTCACTGCTATCGCGGTGGTTTTCCTTCTGATCGCGGCGTATCTAGGGGGCATCGGCGTTGTGATGCTCGTGTCGCCGGAAGCTGTGTCGATGACACGAGGCGCACCCCTGCTGTACGGATTAGACCTGGGCGGCCCGTACGCGGCTCTGCTAGTAGGCGCGGCCTGGGCGCTGATTGGCTGCGGATTGCTCCGCCTCTACGACTGGGCCCGCTTGGCGGCGATGTTCGTGATCATATCGGGAGTAGGGGTGCTGGTAGCCCGCTTCGCACTGAACGCCTCCCGGTTTCGCTCGTCCTTAGTTTGGGAAGGGCTCGAAGTTTTTATGCGTGTGGCGGTCGTGTGGTATCTATTTAGGACGCCGGTAGCGGAACAATTCTCGAAATCAGCAAGAGCCACGTAGGGGCGGACGCCCTCGTCCGCCCAGTCGCGCGGAGCTCTTTCCGACGGCCCATGCAAACAGCAGATTCCTCGCACGCTCTCGCCGCGCGAGCGCAGCTGCGAACGGCTCGGGATGACAAGGAATTTAGGATTTTGCAAGTCCAATCGTCGGTCACGTACAGGCGGTAAGCCTCTCCGCACGAATCGTTGTCGAGCTACGCTCGACTGGGCGGGTGAGGGCACCCGCCCCTACGTGAGGATTGTGTGGATCAACATCATTGCGAGCTGAGCTCGACTGGGGTCGGTACCCGCCTCTAGTGCTGGACGGGCGAGGACGTCCGTCCCTCCATCGACGTCAAGATGTTTAGCGGCGGGCCTTGGCCGGTTCCTTCTCTCCCACTCGCTTGCTAACTTCGAACGTCACCTTGCCGGTGCGCTTGTCGGCGTCAACAACAACGTGGTCACCGTGCAATACCTCGCCGTCGAGAATCTTCAGTGCAAGCGGATCCTGCACCAGCTTCTGAATGGCGCGTTTCAGAGGGCGAGCGCCGAAGTTGGGGTCGAAGCCTTCGGTGAAGAGCAGCTCTTTCGCTGCGTCGGTCAACTCGATGGAAATCTTGCGCTCGGCCAGCAGGCGGCGCACATCTTCGAGACGAAGCTCGATAATCTTGACTAGCTGCTCTTTGCCCAGCAGGCTGAACACAATGATGTCATCTACGCGATTCAGGAATTCGGGCTTGAAGTGGCCGTGGAGAGCGTTCATGACCAGTTCGCTGGCGCGGGCGAATTCGTCCGCGGTGCGCATGTTCTCGGCCTGAAGATAGGTCGAGCCGATGTTTGACGTCATAATAATGACCGTGTTGCGGAAGTCCACGGTGCGGCCCTGACCGTCGGTGAGGCGGCCGTCGTCCATAATTTGCAGCAGGATGTTGAAAACGTCTTGATGTGCTTTCTCGATCTCGTCGAACAGGATGACTGCGTACGGCCGCCGCCGCACCTGCTCGGTAAGCTGGCCGCCTTCTTCGTAGCCGACATACCCCGGGGGCGCGCCGATTAAGCGCGAGACAGCGTGCCTCTCCATGTACTCGGACATGTCGATTCGCACGAGAGAATGCTCGTCGTCAAACAGGAATTCGGCGAGAGCACGGGCAAGTTCGGTTTTGCCGACACCTGTCGGCCCCAAGAAGATGAAGGAGCCAATCGGGCGCTTGGGATCGCTGAGTCCGGCGCGCGAACGGCGAATCGCGTTGGCCACGCGCTCAAGGGCAGTATCCTGGCCGACCACGCGCTGGCGCAGGCGCTCCTCCATTGTGACCAGCTTTTTTACCTCGCCCTCAAGCATCTTGGAGACCGGAATGCCGGTCCACTTGGAGACGATGCGGGCAACATCTTCTTCGTCCACTTCTTCTTTCAGCATGCGTGTGGCGCGGGCGCCGTCGCCCGCCTTTCCATCCATTTGCGTATTTAATTTGGCAAGTTCCTGTTCCGCCTGCCGCAGCAACCCATAGCGGATCTCAGCCACACGCTGGAGATTGCCCTTGCGTTCCTCGGTCTGCTCTTCAATCTTGAGCTGCTCGATTTTTTCTTTGAGCTGGCGCGATCGGGCGATGAGATCCTTTTCCTTCTTCCACTTTGCCTTGAGGGTATTGGACTGTTCACGAATTCCAGCCAGTTCTTTTTCAATGACGCCAAGCCGTTCCTTCGAATTCGGATCGCTTTCTTTCTTGAGCGCCTGCTTCTCGATTTCGAGTTGCGTGGCGCGACGTTCAAGCTGGTCAATCTCGGTCGGCATCGAATCAATTTGAATACGGAGCGATGCGGCGGCCTCGTCGATCAGATCAATGGCTTTATCCGGCAGGAAACGGTCAGAGATGTAGCGATGTGACAGCGTTGCTGCCGCGACGATCGCTGAGTCTTTAATTCGCACGCCGTGGTGGACTTCGTAGCGCTCCTTCAGTCCGCGGAGGATGGCAATGGTGTCCTCGACATTCGGCTCGCCCACATAAACAATCTGGAAACGCCGCTCGAGCGCCGCATCTTTTTCGATGTGCTTGCGATACTCATTGAGAGTGGTGGCACCGATGGCGCGCAGTTCTCCGCGAGCCAAGGCGGGCTTCAGCATGTTGGAAGCATCGATTGCGCCCTCAGCCGCGCCTGCGCCCACCAGCGTGTGCAATTCATCGATGAAAAGAATGATCTTGCCCTGCGAATCTTCAATCTCTTTGAGTACTGCCTTCAGGCGATCCTCGAACTCGCCACGATATTTTGCTCCCGCGAGCATGGAACCGAGATCGAGCGCAACCACGCGCTTGTTCTTCAGCACCTCGGGCACATCGCCGGAGATGATGCGCTGCGCCAAGCCTTCGACGATGGCTGTTTTACCCACGCCCGGCTCCCCGATCAGCACCGGATTGTTCTTGGTGCGCCGGGAAAGTACCTGAACCACGCGGCGAATCTCTTCATCGCGGCCAATCACCGGGTCGAGCTTCCCTCGACGCGCCTGCTCGGTCAGATCGCGAGCGTAGCGCTCAAGAGCCTGATACTTGGCCTCGGGATTCTGGTCGGTAATTCGCTGCGAGCCGCGCACGGCGGTCAAAGCCTTCAAGATGGCATCGTGAGTCGCGCCGTGACGGCTGAGAATCTGCTGGGCAGCATTCTGCTTGAGCTGCGTCGCCGCCAGCAGCAAGTGTTCGGTCGATACATATTCATCTTTGAAGTTGTCCGCCTCTTTAAATGCGCGCTCCAGTAGCTGATTTGCAGCCGGAGAGAGGCCAGGCTGCGCGGCTCCGCCTGAAACCTTCGGCAAGCGTTCGAGTTCCCGATAGAGATCGTTGAGCACGGCTTGCGGGCCGATTCCGATCTTCTCCAGGACAGGCGGGACGATGCCTTCCTTATCCTCAACCAGGGCCGCGAGAATGTGGACCGGCAACAATTCAGGATTGCCGTGCTCAGACGCGAGCTCATTGGCTCGCTGGACGGCTTCCTGCGCTTTTACAGTGAATTTGTCCCAACGGATAGGCATAAAGTTGTCCTATTATTCCTCACCCTGAGCGGGGCCATGTTCTCCGTTTCGCTCAGAGTGACAATCATTAAGAGAATAATTGTAAGAAACGGGGAGGCGGTTGCCACCTCCCGTCGAAAACCGTCGAGCTATGCTCGACTTGCCCGGACGGGGGCGTCCGGGCCTACGTGAACCGCGCGCTAGCTTTACGCAGCTTTGCCGGCGCCCTTGCCTTCGAGCGTCCGCTCGCCACCGACGTTTACCTTAATCTGTTTCGGTTTGGCTTCGGCCTTCTTCGCCAGCTTGATCTTCAGCACGCCCTTTTCATAGTTGGCCTGGACGTTGTTAGGGTCAACTGTGCTCGGGAGTGTGAAGCTGCGAGTGAAGCTGCCATACTGCCGCTCGATCCGGCGATAGTTCTCTTCCTTCTCTTCCTTTTCGAAGTTGCGCTCGCCGTGAACGGTCAGGGTGTTGTTCTCAATCCGGACATCGATGTCTTTCTCATCAATTCCCGGTACTTCGATCTTTAGAGTTACGTTGTGCTCGTCCTCGTAAACATCCACTGCCGGGGCGAACGTGCTGGTGGTCAAAGCTTCTTCGCGGTCCCCATACGACTGCTGGAACAGGCGATTCATGCGATCCTGCAGCGTGGAAAACTCGCGGAAGGGATCCCAACGGGTAAGAACTGCCATAGCTCAATTCCTCCTAAGATTTGATTGGTTTAATGGCTTCCATATGCATTGGATGCCTATTAGCGTGATTGGATAATAAAATGTGAGTGATTTACTGTCAAGTACTATTTAAACTTAAATTTCAGTAGCTTACGGTGGCTACCACGCATTTCAGGTATGCAGTTTCCGGGACGTGCAGCAGTATCGGATGATCTTTTGCCTGGGTGCGGTTCTCCAGCAGACGAAGATTTCTGTGGACATCTCGGGCGGCAGATGCCACTACCTCGATGAATTCTGCCGGGCTGACGTGATAAGAGCAGGAGCAAGTGACGAGTAGCCCGCCCGGTCGCAGCATCTTCAGGGCGCGCAGATTCAGTTCCTTGTAGCCCCGGAAGGCAGTCTCCAGGTTCCGCTTGCTTTTGGCAAAAGCCGGAGGATCGAGCACGATGCAGTCGTACTGCCGCCCGGCAGCGGCGTAGTCTCGGAGCAGGTCGAAAGCGTTGGCTTCAATCCACTCGATCTCGCGTCCGTTCAGGGCAGTATTCTTTTCAGCTATTTCCAGCGCTGGCCGGGAACTGTCGACCCCGGTGACGCTTGAGCATCGCTGCGCAAGGTGGAGGGCAAAACCGCCTTGATAGCAAAACACATCCAGCGCCTCGCCCCGTGCATACTGGGCGGCGGCAGCATAGTTTTCTCGCTGGTCCAGAAAAGCACCAGTTTTCTGACCCTCCAGCGCGTGATAATTAAATTGCACTCCGTTCATGGTCATAACTGTGCTGTTTTTTTCGCCTTGAAGGAGACCAGAGGTTCGCGTTGGAAGCTGCTCGAGCTCACGCACTCGGGAATCAACACGTTCGGCAATTGCCGCCGGCTTTAGCTGCTCGTTCAGTTCGGGAATCACGGTTTGCCGGGCAGCTTCGCTGTCCATGCCTTGTGTCAGAATCTGGATCGAGAGCAGATCGTTGTAGCGGTCAACAATCAACCCCGGCAGGAAATCGCCCTCGCTGAACACCACGCGATAGGCATCCGTATTTTGCACGACCTGCTCACGATAGGCGATTGCCGCGCGAATACGGTCGCGCAGCAGAGCAGGAAAATCGCGCACCGGCTCGCGGGAAAACAGACGAAGAGCAATCTGCGACGAGCTGCTGTAAAGCGCAGTGCCAAGAAATTTACGGCGCTCATCGAAAACGTTGACCAATGCGCCGGGAGGAATCCCATCCGCCGAAAGAATGTCAGAGCGGTAGACCCAGACGTGGCCTGCGAGGAGGCGCTCGGCGCCTCGCCGGCCTATTTTCACCGATAAGTCACGGTGGATCGCGCTACATGATTTGACAGGCATAATGAGGCTAAGGAGGAAAGCTCCAGCGGCGAAAGCTAAGAGCCGACGGCCAATAGCTAAGAGCTGCTGTCACTCGTACCGCAAGCTCTCCACCGGATCAAGCCTTGCGGCGCGGGTTGCGGGGACGGTTCCAAAAATGATTCCTACCAGAGATGAGACCACGATCGCCACGATGGCGGAGAGTCCAGATATTGGGATTCGGTACGCGGTCAAGAAGCGAACCGAGAACGGCAGTGCCAAGCCGATGATGACGCCCAGCAATCCTCCGATGAGTGAGATGAGGATGGCCTCGGCCAGGAACTGAAACTGAATCTCGCGCTTTGTAGCACCGAGGGCTTTGCGGATACCGATCTCGCGGATGCGGGCGCTGACCGTGGCCAGCATAATATTCATGATGCCGATGCCGCTTACGAGCAAGACTACAGCAGCAACGAGCAGGAGCACGATGGTCAAAGCGTTTGCGGTTTTTTCGGCGACTGCCACCAATTGGGTAAGGTTCGTCACGTTGTAGACGGACTCAGCGCGGTGGCGGGCTTGAATCACGCGCCTGATCTGTTCGGTGGCAGGTCCCACCATTGATGGATCTGCCACAGAGAAATAGATCGTCTTGACGTTTGTGGTTTCGGTGAAGTAGCGACTTACGGTATAAGGAATAACCATGGTGTAATCGACTACTTCCGATTGCCCGAAGGTGTCCACCCGCTCTTTGAATGTGCCCACGATGGTAAATGGCAGACCGCTGAGCTTGAGCACCTTACCCACGGCGTCCTCCTGCGAGCCGTATAGCTCCTCGGCCATTTTTTGGGTGATCACGCCGACTTTGTTGTGCGCTTGCTCGTCCTGAGCGTCGAAGAACCTGCCCGAGACCACGACGAGATTCCGAACGACGCGGTACTCGGGGAAGACTCCCAGAATTTGAATGTCGCGCTCTTTACCGTTGCCGACGGGCACACGCTCATCGAGCTGGACGATGGGAGATGCGGCAACAACGCCCGGCACGTCACGCATGGCAGCATGCATGTCATCGATGGTGAGTGGATCAAGGGTGGTGTTGGTAATGCGTTGCGCACCACCCTGGTATTCCGCTTCGATCAAATTTGCGCCGATGGCCTGAATCTGGTTTAGCACGTACTGCTTGCCAGTCATGCCGATGGTGACTACCAGAATGAGGGAAGCGGTCCCAATCACCATGCCGAGCGCGGTGAGGGCAA
>Ga0209577_10005535_pt1 | contig 11790 bp, 10 predicted proteins | sample GraSoiAngelo_109_FD_185874 | JGI IMG/M metagenome (GOLD analysis project Ga0209577, IMG submission 185874) | Grasslands soil microbial communities from the Angelo Coastal Reserve, California, USA - 14_0903_12_20cm (SPAdes) (version 2) | ecosystem: Environmental > Terrestrial > Soil > Grasslands... | reverse complement strand
CTTGTCAGTAGCAGCTGAGTATGGCGTCGGAACCACCACGATGTAGCCCGACATCTCAGGATGCACATTGCACAACAGCGGTACAGCGCCCGGATTGTCGAACTTGAATGAGCGCTTCTCCCCTTGTGGCCAGGTGCCCAGGTTGTGACCGAGTTTCTTGTTACCGCCCACGTTGGTCCAGAAGACGTTGTGCGCGACTTTGTCGCTATTCAGGAACTCGACGGTAGTGCCGGTCTGCACGACAGTAATGTGTGGCTGAAAAAGCAAGCCCTTCTGGTCTACTACGGGACTCTTGGTTGGCGGGGGAAAGGTCTTGCCCTGAATTGTGTCCACGTAGACGACCGACTCGCCGGCCACGCCGGAAACCTTGCCGCTGATTGTCCCGGCGCTGGCCGCCAGGCTGAGTGCTGCGATGATTGCGATTGCTGCCGTAATATTGCGCTTCATGATCTCTCCTTAATTTAGAAAAAGTGGGGAGGGCATGGCCCTCCAATCTCAGTACACAAACTCCAGTCCCGCTACCGCAGTATTGGTGCGGAAAGGGGTGGTAAGCCGTAAATTGGTTCCCGGTTCGTACACGACTTGTTGCGGCCTGATCTGGTACTCGAAAGACGTCTTAATATTTGCATGAATCAGGAACTGAATGCCCGGCGTAAAGCGGTGCCGGGTCGAATGGAGCGGAGACAGAAATGGGGCGACGGGAGCCGAAGCGTCCGCGCCGATGCCATTGATCCGGTCAGCACTCGAGTTCACCACGTCCCAGCGCATAATCGTCATCATCCAGGGCAAAGCCAAATAGTCAGCCTCGATGAAGCCACCGCTGAACTTGGCCGGATTGCTCCGGATGAAGCCGATAGGCAGAGTGAAACCGGTCGGTGTGAGCGGGATTAGGTTATGATCCCGGCCCTCGAGAAACTGCCCAAACAAGTTGAAAGTTCGGTAATTGAAGCTGAAGTCTGCACCCACCCGATAAAACGGTTCACGCGCGGTAATAACCGTCTGCGTAACGCCGTCCGGCTCGACGCCGCCGGCGCGCTGCACTGACCGGCCATAGAAATAAAGCGTGCCAAGATTGAGGTACGTGTGATCGCGCGGCCCGGTCGCTCCCGCCGCCTGAATTTCGTTCCGGCTGGCCGGATCGCGTTCCAGGTTAAAGCGGTAAGAGAAGCGAGCGTACAGGTCTTTGAAGTTTGAGTCAGAAACAAAGGTTGTCACTGGCGAGATATTGGCCGGTGCCGCCGCATTCCCGCTCGTGTTCTGATTGACGATCGCAAGAGAATAGTGGTAGCCGCCATACTGATGGCCGCCGCTGAACTCGATCCCTTGCGCAGCACTGGACAGGGCGAAGTTGTTATTCACGTTCTGGCCAGGCGCTCCAATGTTGGTTTGATCGTAAATATCCCATCCGCTCAGGTTCCAGGAACGAGCCGGACTGAACGGGAGATCCAGTTCAAACTGACCCACCCGCAGGCTCAAAGCATCGGTGGGTAACTTGAGAAAACGGCCAATATTTACAAATTTGAGGTAGCCGTCGCCCAAACCGCCGTCCGGACCGCCACCTACGCTGATGTCGTCGTCCACCCAGAACGCGATGTCGCTCCCGAAGTTCCCCGCCATGAAAATACTAAACAGCCCGGGTTGAAAGTCGGTGCGCGGAATGAAAGGCGCCGTCGGATCGCCGGGAATTTGCGCGTTAAAGGCATTCCGGTTCTTACTCACTACCTGAAAGAAGTGGTTATAACGAAGTCCAATCGGCGGCAGGCCGGGAATGCTTCCGGGCCAAATTGTATGGGGCCACAGGTCCTTTTGCGCTGGAGCCCCCAGCAGTATCGGTGGGACCTTTATGAAAGTCTCGTCGTCTTTGGGAAATTTGAATCCAGCATCCTTAAAAGCCTTGCCGAAATCGTTGAGCTTGGGAAAATCGATGTGGCAGGTGCTGCAGGACGTCCCGTATTGCCGTGAAAAAGCAGGAATTGCATAACTGCTGCTGGAAAACAGGACCAGCATCAGCAGGGACAGAAAGATAATAGTTGTGCGCTGGCGCGAGCTCATCTCGTCGCCTCCTTAAAGTATGTATTTGTAAGGCTTTCGCCTTGGTGCCCCTGAATCCTTGTCACAATTCTGGGCGACAGGTGGACATAGGCGCTGTGGTCGGGCTCACAAGTCTTTGTGACGTAGATCACAATGGGAAAAATGGGGCCTGAGGCAAGGATTTGGTTGTCCGTACACTGAACAATCGCGAGGCTGTGCTTACAACCGGGCTCAAACTGGCCTGCCACGAATGTTAGTTAGAGGATGAGGGGAAAAAAGTCTCGTGGCGAAGGAGTGCCTCGATCCCCGGCACTAGGTCGCGCACCGCATCGGCCTTGTTAACCGCTCCCCGGATGCCCGAATTTCGAGCTTCATTCACCAGTTGGCTGGAAAGGAACATGGTAAACAGCAGCATCGGAGTTCGGGGGAAAGATTTGTTGATTTCCTGCGCCGATTGCAGGCCATTCATGATCGGCATCGCGAAGTCCAGAAGGATGAGGTCAGGACCCAGTTCGCGAGTCTTGTCGATGGCATCACGGCCGTCAACCGCCTCGCCGCAGACCTCCCAGTCGGGGTGCATTTCCAGCAGACGGCGCAACTGCTGGCGGACGACAGGACTGTCGTCTACGATCAAGATTCGCGTTCGCAGACTGGCGTGCATGGGGGATACAATCTAGAACGCTGTGGCGTGCTAACAAGTATCCTATCCCTGTCGTGATTCATCAATGGCCCAAGCGTGGGGGCGGAAGGGCACCGTCGTGCCATGCGAGCCGAAGTGCAAGTCCATGAAGAACTTAACGCCAAGCAAAGCGTATCCACCTTTCTCTCCTCTCCGCCCGTGCTTCCTACGCTCACCGCGTTCTTGAAAGCTGCCCGGTTTCTCTGCATAAGGGAGGCCCCTGCCGCCGGTGGGAGCCTGGTTATCGTGTCCAGAGCCGGGCCATACGCAATAAAACCTATTAGATACGGGTTAGCATCGTAGTGTCGCGTTTGAGAATGCGGTTAGGGCTCAGGGCAAAATCAGCGTCGAAGGAGAACATCTCATGAAGAGCATGATGCTAGTAGTGTTGCTGTTCAGTGTTGCCGTGTACGCCCAGTCTTCCAGTCCACAAAACCCAGCCAGCAGCGGTAGCAGTGCCGGCCAGCAGAGCGCTGCTCCGGGTAGCGTCGACCGTAACTCGCAGCAGAGTTCCACGGAACGTGACACATCCAACTTAAGTCAGCGTAGCCTGGAGCGCATCACCAAGGAAGTCCGTCACGAACTCGTGATGCTTCCTTTCTATGGAGTGTTTGACAATCTGGCCTACAAGGTCGATCCCGACGGCACGGTGGAATTGTTTGGTCAAGTTTCGCGTCCCACGTTGAAAAGCGACGCGGAGAAGGCGGTAAAGAACATCGAAGGTGTGCCCCGGGTCGTCAACAACATTGAAGTATTGCCCACCTCGCCCAACGACGACCGCGTTCGCCGCGATGTCTACCGCGCCATCTACAGTAACGAGGTATTGAGCCAATACGCGTTGCGAGCCGTTCCGCCCATTCACATCATCGTGAAGAACGGAAACGTAACGCTGGAAGGCGTCGTCTCCCGAGCCATGGATAAGCAGATCGCCGAAATGCAGGCCAAGAGCGTTCCCGGCGTGTTTTCGGTTACCGACAATCTCAGAGTGGAGAACGAATAATAGGACGTTGCGCCGGCGTCATGGGACGCTGAACATCGACGTCGGCGCTGAGCCGGTGCTGACTTGTGTCGGCTTGGTCAAAGCACCCGTGCTGGGATCGATGACGAAGCCGGAAATGGTCTTGGAAGATTCGTTTCCGGCAAAGACAAACTTGCCCAAGGGGTCTGCAAGCACGAATATAGGGGCAGTGCCTGCCTTAAAGGGTGAACCGGTCACCACAGTGGGAATTCCCGTACTCGGATCCAGAGAATAGGCAAAAATCTCGCTGCCTGCCACGTCGGCGATGTAGAGATACTTTCCGGAGACGTCAACCGCAAGAGACACAGGTTGGGTCCCCGGAGTGAAGGGCGATCCCAGCATCGCTGTGAGCGCGCCAGAGTTGGCGTCAATGGTAAATCCTGAAAACGTCCCCGCCAACAGGTTGGTTACGTAAAGAAATTTTCCCGCCGGGTCAATCGCAATGCTGGAAGGGCCCTGGCCAACTCCGAAAGCAGTTCCTAGGGCCGTCAGGGAGCCGCCACTGCCAATAGAGTAGGCCGAAATCGTAGAAGAATCAGCGCTCGCAACATAAAGAGTCTTCCCCGACGGGGACACCTTCAGGGCGGCGGGAGTGGACGCAACCAACGGCCCGAAGCTTTGCGAAAGGGCTCCGCTGCCGGAGTCGATTGAGTAGACAATAATAGTGTTCGATCGCACGCACCCAACGAACAGGAACTGGCCGGCAGAATCGATCTCTAGGGACTCGGGCTGCGCTCCCGTCGGAGCGCGGGGCAGGACTTCCATCAACCCGCCGTTCTTCTTGCTCACGGTGAACAATGATATGGTTGCTTCCCCGCTATTCGCTACGTAGGCGAATTTCTTTGAGGGATGCACATAGATTGACGATGGGCCGATTCCAGCGGCGAAGGGCGATCCCGGCATACTGCTAAGGTTTCCCGAGTCGTTATTTACGTAATACCCCGCTACCTGGTCTGCTCCGGTCAGAGTGACATAAGCAGTGTGACTAGACCCGCCACTGCAGCCCGCCAAACTGGCCGCCACAACTGCGGCGAGAATCAGAGACATGACTTTCCGCAAAATGATCCCTCCTCTTTAAGGCACACAGCTTGGATTAGGCTCCCGGTGCGAACGGGCTTATTTCTGCAGATTACGCGATCCAATATAAATACGCTGTCCTACAGGGTGGCGTAAAGGGCTGGTCAAGGACCGCTTTGTGCCAGGTCAGAAATGAAAATAGGTCACTGCCAAGCAAAAAGGGGTACTGCGTCAGCAGTACCCCGAAAAATTCCAACCAATCTTGCTCAGAACACCGAAATATACTTCACGATTCCGGTGGCCAATAAATCCACTGAAGGATCTACGGTATGCCCCCCCGAACGCTTGGCCGCAAGCAAAGCCTGGAGGTCGATGACGCCCAAGAAGATCGGCCCGGTGTTACCTCCCGGTTGGCTTCCCCAGCCCGCCACCAAGGCCAGCGCCTTAGCGCTGTTTGGACTCTTGTACGCGGTGACGGTATGGGGATCGAACCCGAAGCTGAATGGGTTTCCGTCAGGAGTATTCGGCATGGTAGCTGCCACCCAGTCCGAAACCGCGGGGGTGCCGCTGCCGGAAGTGGAAGGAAGCTGTATCGCACCAAACGAGTTCCCCCCGAACTCACCCGTGACGAATCCCAGATGGGTCCCCGGAGCGACTGCGATTCCATCGGTACCGGCCTCGAAGTTGATGAATTCGGGGAACGATTGTACCTGCGACGGAGCGCTCCAGGTGCCAGCAGGGGACCCTGCTGTGAACGTGGCTTGGGTCAGGTCAGCAATGAACAGGTTTCCGGAGAACTCAATCGCAGATAACGCGATTCCCGTAGTGCAATCTTCGGCGGCCGAATCGAATCTCCCCCCTGGACTGGATACGGGATTCTCGAAGACGCCTGTGCTGGAGCCGAACTTAATTAATTCGTAGTTGTTGCTTTCATTTGGCGAGAGGATGAGTTTGAGATTGGGGTCTATTGAAATGTCTTCAGACACCCCAGATTGTGAATTTATGGGAGTTGCGAACGTATTGGTGTTGAGGTCCAAGAATTGAATTCCGGATCTTGAAGGCGAGCCGCTGAGTCCCATGGCGACAATTGCCTGATTGGTCACCGCGTTGATAGCCACACCGCAGTTCTGGCACGAGCCGCCGGAGAAGTCTGCAGTACCGTCGCTGCTGCTGCTCAACGTTTTGCTCAGTGTGGAACCGGAGATCAGATAAACGTCGGTATTGTTCGCGGTACACACGGTTTGGCCAGTGACCGAGTTGGAAGCGCAAGAATTGACCGAGTTAGGCGTAGTGATGGTGGCCCGCGAACCGCTGCCTTCGACGGGCACAAGCTGCACGTTCAAAGAGCTTGAACCCCAGTTGCCATTCGGGACATAGGAACTTACATTCTTCCCTTGGGTTAGGGCAGACAGGGAACTGGTGGGCACGCAGGACTGTAGCACAATCACCGACTCGATAGTGAAGGGGGTTAGGATTTCCTCCGAGCCAGTCTCGATAAGCACCTGCACGGTTCCCGTTGGGGCGGACGAGCTGATAGTAACCGTTGCGGTGGCGCTGTTGGGGCCCGTAACCTTCACTGGGCCTAAACCTCCCACAGGGCCGCCCCCAACTGATGTGCCGGGACCAAAATTGGCCTCCGTAGATCCTTGGACAAACCCCCCATTGGTGCCTGAGATGGTCACGGTCAGGGTGGTCCCCGTGTCCCCTTTATCCGGGCTAAGGCTGGCGGTTGCGGGAGGGATGATAGTCAGGGCGGCAGAGTTGCCGCTGGTGAAGCCGGTGCCGCCGGAACTGGTGCCGCTGAGAGTCACGTTGTAATTAGTGGCACTGGCGGGAGTAAGCGAGCTGGGAATCGCGAACTGCGCGCGCCACGTGCTACCCGTAATATTCTGCATCTGGGTTGCGACAGTGGTGGCAGACGGCGGACCGGCACTGGCAGGCATGAGTTTCACTGTCACGTTGCCGGCCGGAATGGGTCCAGCCGGAAACCCGGAGCCGGTCACATAGATCAGATTGACGCCGGCCTGCCCTTGGCTAGGCATGGTGGGCGTTGCCAGCTTGACTGACACGCTAGTCGTGGCCTGAGTGATGTTGTTTTGGCCCGTTACCGCGGCCATCACCGTCCCTCTTCCACCCCCGCAGGATACCGACGAGATCAGAGCCAGGCACAAAAAAATAAGTGTAGCCGGATGGATACCCTTGGCGGACAAGAGCGCTGTGCACTTCACGTAACACCTCCTATGAACACGCCGCAGTATTCGGTCTTGCGGAGCCGGAGCGAATTTACTGATTGCCCTACAGCTGGGACCCTGATCGAATCACTTCCGCCGGCACACTCACCCGCGAAAGAAGCATCGTCTCAGGAGATCCATTAAATGAAGCCACCGCCGAATCTGTTTTGCTCTCTCTGGGGGGGAGAAATTTCGGCGATATACACACACAGAGGCACTTCTCCTCTGGTTGTCAGACGCGCCGAGAGAACCTATTACCTAGGAGACGTTTACTTCGAAAAAGCAAAGGACTGACGCCGCTAGCGAACATCAGCCACGTCGATGGTTCCGGGACCGTCGTTGCACCCGTGTTCGCGGTGATGATTACGAAGTCCGTCCCCGGGGCCAAGAAGGAACCGGACGACGGTAGGAGGGTCACGCTGAAACTGGATCCAATCGATACCGTCCCTTTACCTGAGACCGCTACCCCGCTGGTCGGACTGAAGGTGCCGGTGAGAGTGGCAGAGAGAATTTGATCGCTGGTGGAGAAAAGGGGGCCGGAAAGACTTCCTCCCGGGGAAGTCGAACCCAACGAGAAGACCTCGGTGCCGCCCGATAGTTTTACGGTCAGGGTGAGATTCGTAAGAACTAGAGAAGTAGTGATCGGAAAATCGGCCCCTAGTGAGTTCGCCCCTGTGAAATTATAGATGTCGAACTCGGTGGTCCCCGAAGAGGAGCCAGTGGGATTCAGCAAATCATAGCCAACAATGCCCACGTTGATGGTGTCGGCGAATGCCACTGCGGAAAAGCAAACGCAGGCCAGAAGAATTAGCACCATTCGCGTGAATGTGGGGCGCATTTGAGTCCTCCGGTAACGGTAATCGCAATCTGACATTGGACAGGGGTCGTGGCGGAACGGGGTACACTACCCCTTCTCCTTAATTACATGCAAGTTCAAACTTACAGATTAAAGTGACTCTGATCGAAACCTTGGGGGGTAGGTCGATCACTTGGCGGACACATGCCAAGCCCATCTTAAGAGCCCACACTACTACTGCGGTTTGCTAACGGGGCAATTGAAAAGCCATTGCTTGCAAGCTGTAAACATTCGGGTTACCAAAGTAACCGCGGGTTTCAAAATGCAAATCCTTGCACTTTTTATGCATCGGAGAGTACAACACTTCCCTCGTACTGCTAGGAGTGACTTTGGACGATTCCACAAAAGTTGCATTGACGGGCTCTCCGTTACGGTCGTAATCTTTAGCCGTATCACCGGCGCGCTATATCGTGCTCATTACAAACAAAGTCCTTCTGTTGACATCCGCCGGCGGTGGGACACGGTTCCATTCCGGCGAAGCACCGAACATTTAAGGATGGCGAGCATGCAAAAATCTGCACCCCTATTCGCGGTACTGTTGATCACGCTGTGCGCGACCGCCCAGCAGGAAAGCACTCCTGTTGAGCCCATGGATCAAATTCCCGTCTTTCGGGTCAACGTAGTTTCGCGTACCACGAAAGCTGTTAACTATCGTCATCGTGGCGGCTCGACAACCGTCGACTTCAAGGGAACCAGCCTCATGCCCGAGGCCATCGGCCGGGCTAAAGTGGATAGCAAAGCTGGGCGCCTGGAGATCAACGCCGAGTTTTCCCGCTTGCAGCCGGCCAACAAGTTTGGCGTCGAGTACCTGACGTACGTTTTGTGGGCGATCACCCCGGAAGGACGTCCCGTGAATCTCGGTGAAGTCGTTCCCAACGAAGGAAAAACAAATCTGGAGGTCACCACCGATTTGCAGGCATTTGGGTTGATCGTAACCGCGGAACCCTATTTTTCCGTCACCCGGCCTAGCACGCTCGTGGTCGTAGAGAATGTGATTAGACGGGAAACCAAAGGCTGGGAAGAAGCCATTGACGCTCGATTCGATATGCTCGAAGGCGGGCAATATACGATTGATGTGCATGCGGCCCAACTCCCCTCTGCCACCCCCAATCCCAAGGTGCCACTGGACCTGCTCGAAGCACGCAATGCAGTAGCTATCGCCAAAGCCGCGGGAGCGGGAGACTACGCCGGGGACAGTCTGCATAAAGCCGAGGATTTTCTCGCCCGTGCCGAGGACTATCTCCGCCGCAAGCAGGGCAGAACGCCCATTGGAACCGTAGCTCGCGGAGCTACGCAAATGGCCGAAGATGCGCGAGTCTTGACTCTGCAGAAGAAGCAGCAGGAGAAGGTAGCGGCAGAAAAGCAGGCCATCCTGGAAAGTCAGCGCAAAGCCGAACAGGAAGCCAAGGAAGCTGCGGAACGCGAAGCCCAAGCCAAAGCTCAGTCGGAGGAAGATGCCCGCCGCCGCGCTCAAGCCGAGGCCGATCGTCTGGCAGCGGAGAAGGCTCAGGCCGAAGCCCAGCGCCAGCAGGTGGCAGCCGATGCGGCCCGAGCACAGGCTCTCGCAGAACAGCAGAGAGCGCAAACGGAAGCGGAACGGGCGCGTCTTGCCGAACAGGAAGCCGTTCGCCAAAAAGAAGAGATGCGCGCTCGCCTTTTGCGCCAACTCAACCAGGTATTGGAGACCAAGGACAGCAGTCGCGGCTTGATCGTCAGCATGCCGGACGTCCTGTTTGACAGCGGCCAGTACACCTTGAAACCAGCCGCCCGTGAACGCCTGGCAAGAATTTCGGGAATCGTCCTGGCCTACCCCGACCTGCGGCTCGAAATCGAAGGCCATACTGACAGCATTGGAAGTGACGAATTTAACCAGTCGCTCTCAGAAAAACGTGCGGCTTCGGTGCGCGATTACCTGGTCGATGCGGGCGTGCCTATTACTAGCGTCATTGCGCGCGGTCTTGGCAAAACGCGCCCCATAGCGGATAACAGCAGTTCCGAAGGCCGCAAGCTGAACCGCCGCGTAGAGATGATCGTATCTGGCGATGTAATCGGAAACGTAATCGGAACCAGGCCCGCCTACGAATCCACTCCCAAGCCGGCCATGATTAACACCGGCAGCCCGCAGTAGGTCCAAGATTTCTGGGCTCAACGGATTGAACGCGGAACAACCGAAGGTTGGCCGATGCCAGTCGAAGGCACCGTCAGCGGCGAAGCCTGCCGGGCACATCGCCAGGCAAACGCTCCTGTTGACTCGCCCATACTTCTCCCCTAAGATTGCCGCCCGAAGCTGGAGATCTTCCGTATCAGCGCACTACTACTCCCCAGGCTCTCATTTCTTGCTTCGCTTTCGCGTGCCTGGTTTTCTCGCTTGGGGCGCGAACGTTCCACAACGGAACGTGAAGAGACAGCGATTTTCCCGGGAGGTGATCCATGAAACCATCCCTGCTTCTGGTCATGGTACTTGCCTGTGGCTTGGCCACGGCGTTTGCGCAAGCAAGCCGGCCCAAGGTGCCGGCGAGGGCTGTGAAACCACCAACCGCAGAACAACCGAAATTCAAGGCGATCTGGGAGCCGGTAAATTACAACGAGGATATCCGTCTATTCGACGTGTACTTTGTGAGTAAAGATGAAGGCTGGGTAACCGGCGCGGCGGGCACCATCCTGCATACGAAGGATGGAGGCAATAAATGGACTGCTGAGTTGGGCGGCGATCCCCACGCCCAGGGCGAGGAACTCAAACATGAGTTCTTCACTGACGCAACTCACGGCTGGGCTCAAGCATGGAATACGGTGTTTCGTTCCACCGACGGAGAGAATTGGCAGCAGGCGGGCGACGATGTGCGAGGCGACGTGTTCTTCGTGTCCGACGTTAAAGGGTTCCGGGCTTACGGAGGAAAAATCTTCGCAACCGACGATGGCGGAAACAAGTGGAGAGAAGTTCTTGCCTGTCGAGCAAAGATGGAAGTTCAGGGCTTAACCCAGGACAAGAGCTGTGACGTTTGGGCTCTCTATTTTCCATCCGCCCGCGTGGGATATGCGATGGGCGATGCGCGAATCATGGCGAAAACGGAAGACGGCGGAGCTACCTGGAATATTCACGTTGGACCCGAAGAGCCTAATGACCAACGTGTATACGATGTATTTTTTCTTGATGAGAATACTGGATTTCACGTCCGGTCGGGTTCGAGGCTGTACCGGACGACGGATGGAGGCCAGACCTGGCAAGGCATTGTCGCCAAGCTTGAGCCCGGCTATCCCAAGGTAAAATTCGCCGATCATGAAGTCGGTTGGTCATGCGTGGGCAGCACATGGGCCTACACACTGGACGGTGGAAAGCACTGGACTACCCGCCAAGTTCGCTTTCCCGCGCCGGTAGCGGCGTTTAGCTTACCGGCAAGGGATCGCGGGTATGTAGTTGGCGAGCACGGCATGATCTATCGCTATCGCGTCGTGCCCATCGATTACACCAGCAAGGGCATGCTGGATGCGTCAATGATGCCCACCGCGGACTCTCGCTAGATCGGCATTATTGGGCCAAGGCCGGACTCGGCGGCAAATCCTGAAAACGAAGGTCCCCGCGCAAACGCCCATAAAAAGCAAAGTGGCGGAAGCGTGTGTGAGTCGAACTTTTCAGGTGTTGAAAACAAACACGTTTGCTGATTCTAAAACTACTTCTCCTGCTGAAATCGTTAACTTCTACACCGTCTTGCACGCGATTTTGCACACGTGTCGGAAATCCCGCGCCGGATGCGGCGTTCAGGTTGTCAGGCTGAGTTCTTCTGCTTGCAGGGCCTCCGAGCATGTCGCGGTTCGAGTGTAATCGCCTTCCATGAGAAGGCCGGTCGGAGTCAAGGGGGCTCTTTTCTTTTTTCGTGCGACAAGGTTTTTCTCCTGCCGAGTGCCACTGTCGCCACCCTTCCATCCGCACTCTTGATGAGCGGTCGTTTTGCTCGGTGCA
>Ga0209577_10005534_pt1 | contig 11791 bp, 10 predicted proteins | sample GraSoiAngelo_109_FD_185874 | JGI IMG/M metagenome (GOLD analysis project Ga0209577, IMG submission 185874) | Grasslands soil microbial communities from the Angelo Coastal Reserve, California, USA - 14_0903_12_20cm (SPAdes) (version 2) | ecosystem: Environmental > Terrestrial > Soil > Grasslands... | reverse complement strand
TGAGCCGTCGACGGCCAGGCGAGCTCCTCCAGCGGCGGGAGCTTCTCCTTCGGGAAGAACGCCGCCTCGGACGCCTCGTCGGGCGCGACGCGGAGCGTCCCCGAGATGATGTGCGCCCGGTAGATGACGACGAGGATCGGAAAGCCAGGACGCATCCACGTGCTGAGAAGCCCGTCGAGCGCGACGGTGAACCCGGTCTCCTCGGTCGTCTCGCGGCGCGCGGCTTCCTCGATCGTCTCGTCGTTCTCGACGAGGCCGCCAGGCAGCGCCCAATGTCCGTCGCGCGGACCGTAGTTCAGGCGGACGAGAAGCACGCCGCCGTCGCGCTCGACGATCGTGTTCGCCCCGATCTGCACGAACATGAACTCCGCGAAGCCACAGACCGGGCACGTGGGCCGGTCGCGTCCGTCGATGCGCGTCTGCACGAGCCGCGTCCCGTCTCTGGGGCAGAACGCCAGCGCGGCCACGGCGGCAGGGGCAGGGGCCCCTGAGGGGGTAGGGCCCCCGGGGTGCCTCAACTTCCTTTGGCGAGACGCTCCTTGAGGAAGTCGATCACCTTCACCGGCGACGGGTCCGCACCGTTCAGCAGGGCGACGTAGAAGGACACGTAGTCAGTGAAGTAGACCATCTGCAGGATCTCGGAGAGCATGTTCCTGCCCGCGAACTGGAGCGTCTTGTGCGGGACGCGCGCGCGATCGAGCAGTTCACGCGTGATCTCAAAACGCAGCTTGTGCCGCGGGTTGTCGCGGTCACTTCGGAGGAACAGGACGGTGAGCGCCTCCTTCGCGATGGGCGGGTTTTCGAACCCGACCACGGCGTTGTGGTTGAGCTCGCTCATCACGTCGAAGGCCGCCCAGTTCTTCGCGTTTTCGTTCCACTGCCCCTTCACGCGCCGGGCCATGACGCCCATCACGCCCGCGCCGTACGCGAAGGGGATCCGTCCGTAGAGATCGAGCGCCATCTTCTTCGCGTCGTTCGTCCGCGCGCCTTCGTGGACACGCTCCTCGAGCTTCGCCAGATCCGAGAGCGCGGCCTCGATGTCGTCGGACAGGTCGCGGACGAAGCCGAGCTTGTTCAGCACGCCGAGCACCAGCCCGAGCGAGTACCCGAGGGCGGCGCGCGGCTGCGCCTTGTAGCTGAATGTCACGACGGGATAATTCGACGCGCGGCCGAGCTCGGCGATCTTTCCACCGGTGGTGAGCACCAGCACCTTCGCGCCTCGCTTTCGGGCTTCCTCGAAGCTCGAGAGCGTCTCCTCGGTGTTCCCCGAGTAGCTCGACGCGATCACCAGCGAGTCGCGGCCGACGTACGCCGGCAGTCCGTAGTCGCGGTGCACGGTCATCGGAACCTTGAGCTCGTCGGCGAGCAGCGCCGCCGCGAGATCGCCGCCGATCGCGGACCCGCCCATGCCGGCGACGGTGATGTTGCGGACGTCGCTGTACGCCGGCGCGATGGACGCTTTGCTCGCGATCGCCCACGCGTCGCGGACCTGCTTGGGTAGATCCTTGATGCGGCCGAGCATGTCGCCCGGGTCGGCCGCACGAATGCGCTCCACGCTCTCGATCACCGAGGTGTCGCGGCTTTCTGCTATCGCCATCGCTAAGCCCCCTTCACGATCTGCACGCCGGCATCGAGCAGCGGCGCGAGCTCGCGTTCTGCTTTTGTCTCCGCGTAGACGCGGACAAGCGGCTCGGTCCCGGAGAGACGGATGAGAAGCCACGAGCCGTCGTCGAGAAAGAACTTCGTTCCATCGTTCGTGTCGAGATGCACGATCCGTGCGACGGGGTGACCGGCGAGCTTTTCTGGTGCGACCTCGCGGAGCGTCCGCATGGTCCGCTCCTTCACCGCCGGATATTCGGCCGCGCTGAAATGCAGATCGCGTCGCATATAGAAGGAGGGGCCGGCCATCTTCATGAGCTCCGCAATGAGCTCGGATGGCTTCTTTTTCGTCTTCAACATGAAGTCGAGGAAGAAGAGGTCGGCCACGATGCCGTCACGCTCGGGCAGATGCATCGCGAAGCCGAAGCCGCCGGATTCCTCGCCACCCATCATCGCCCCGGTCTCTTGCATTTTCGGACCGATGTACTTGAAACCGACCGGTACCTCGTAGACCTTCACCCCGTACAGCGCGCCGAGACGATCGACCATCGACGTCATGTTCACGGTCTTGACCACCGGCTGGCGCAGACCCCGCACCTCGCACAGGTACCACATGAGGAGCGCGTAGAGCGTGAGCGTGGTGACGAACGTGCCGGTCTCGTCCGCGAGGCCGGCACGGTCCGCGTCGCCATCGACCGCGAGGCCCACGTTCGCGCGCTCGGCCGGGATCCGCCGCAGGAACTCGTCGATGTTCGGCGGCTCGGGGTTCACCCCACCGAAGTACGGGTTTCGCTCCGCGTGCAGCTCGACGATCCTCGTCTTGCCGCCGCCGATGAGCCGCGGGAAATACCCGCTTGCGCTTCCGAACAGCGTCTCGCACACGACCGTGTACCCCACGCTGCGGAAAGCCTCCAGGTCGAACAGCTCCGCAACGTGCGCGAGGTAGTCGGGGGCCGGGTCGAACTCCTGGATGCGGCCTCTCTTCTTCGCGTCGTCCAAGGACACACGACGCACCTTCTCGGGATGCGCCTCCAGCGGGTGGATGACGGCCTCGAGCTCCTTCAGCATCGCTGGTCCGGCCGCGGCGCCGGTCTCGGCCTTCACCTTGAAGCCGTTGTCGGTCCACGGGTTGTGGCTCGCCGTGATCACGATCCCTGCCTTCGCCTTCCGCCGCATCGTCGCCCACGAGAACGATTGCGTCGGCGCCGCCGCGGTCGCGAGATGGACGTTCACGTCGTGCGCCGCGACGACCTCGGCCGCGGCCGCCGCGAAGTGCTCCGAGGCGAAGCGCCGATCGAAGCCGATGACAACGCCGCGGTCAGCGCCGCCGTTCTTGACGACCCACTCCGCGACCGACTGCGCGCAGACGCGGACCGCATCGAAGGTGTACTCGTCGGCGATACGAGCTCGCCAGCCGTCGGTGCCAAAGACGATATTCAAACTCGTGCTCCCTGCCGGGTGGAAACGGAACGCCAGTGGTCGAGCGTATCGCGGAGCGAGTCCGCGAGCGCGACGCGTGGCGACCACCCGGTTTTTTGGCGAAAACGCGTGGCATCCAGCGCGATCCGGGTAGCTTCGCCGCTGCGCACGCGAGAGGGGTCGAGTTCGGCGCGGATCGGGATGCGAGCGAGCACGAGGAGCGTTTCGAGGATCTCAGCGATCGCGACCGCTCGGCCGGTCCCGACGTTGAACGTCCCGCTCTCGCCGAGGTCCAGCGCGGCCGCGTAGGCACGCGCCATGTCGCGGACGTCCAGGAAGTCGCGCTCCGCGTCGAGCCGGCCGTGTCGGACGACCGGTTCGATGAGGCCAGCCTCGGCCTCGGCGATCTGCTTCGCGAACGCCGACGCCGCGAGACCGGGGTGCTGCCGGGGTCCGTTCTGGTTGGCGGGCCGCAGGATGACGACCGGTGCACCATGGCGTGCCGCGAGCTCCTGCGTGAGCGCCTCGGCGGCGACCTTCGTTGCGGCATAGACGTTGGCGGGACGCAGCGGCGCATCCTCGTCAACGGGCACGCGTTCGGGCGCGCCGTACACGTCGGCGCTCGACGCGAACACGAGGCGCGCATGCGGATGGTTCTCGAGGGCGGTCAGCACGGTCGCCGTGCCAAGCACGTTGATCCGCACGGCCGCGACTGGATTGGCCGCTGCGATCGTCGGAACGGCGATGCCGGCCAGATGGACCACCGCGTCAGGCTGTGACCCAGCGATCGCACCCCGAACGTCCTCGAGACTCGTGACGTCGCCTTCATGGATCCGCACGCGATCCCGGACCGCGGCCAGGTTCGCGAACGGTGCGTTCTCGTGCGCGAGGCCATGGACCTCGTCGCCGCGCGACACGAGATGCTCGGCGAGGTGGCTGCCCGCGAAACCGGTGATGCCGGTGACAAGCACGCGGAGCATGGCGGCATCGTGCCACGTATGGTTCGTTGATGCCCCGCTCGCTTCTCACGCCGCTCGTCGCGTTCTGCGTCGCGCTTACCTGGAGTGGTTCCTGGATCACCGGCAAGCTCGCTGTCTCGAGCGCGCCGCCTCTCGAAGTGTCGACCGTTCGCTTCGTCATCGCCGCGATCGCGCTTGTGGGGATCGCGATCGTGGCACGAACCGACCTCGGTCGTGGCAGCCTCTGGCCCGTCGTCATCGCGGGGATTTTTGGCTATTTCGGGTACAACGCCTTCGTATTCGTCGGCCTCGCGATGGCTCCCGCATCGGACGGCGCCCTGATTGTGCCCACACTCATCCCGGTCCTCACCGCGATCGCCGCATCGTTCGTCGGTGAGCGCCTAACCGCGACCAAGCTCGCCGGACTCGCGGTCGCTTCGGTGGGAGCGGCCATCGTCATCGCCGCCGGACAATCGGGCGACGCGATCTCCAGCCGCCGGCTCATCGGAGACGTGCTCATGCTTCTCGGTGCAGGCTGCTGGGCGGTCTACACGGTGCTCGGAACGATCGCACTCCGAAGCCGATCGCCGCTTGCCGTCGTCACGATCGCAGCACCCGTGGGCGCGGCGCTTCTGTTTCCGCTCGGATTCTTCGAGACGGGCTATTCGGACGTTGCCGGCTGGAGCACCGAAGTGTGGCTCAACATCCTGTACCTCGCGCTTGCGGGCACGGTCGCGAGCTTCATCCTCTTCTACTGGGTCGTGCGGCGTGTAGGCCCTGGTGTCGCCGCGATGACGTCGTACTTCGTGCCCGTGCTAACGCTCGCGATGGCGGTCGTACTTCTCGGCGACCGGCCACAGGTACTCCAGCTTGTCGGCGGGTTCGTCATCCTCGCCGGCGTGCGGCTGGCAACGCTTCGGCTGGCGCGCGACCGCGAGCCGGTGCCCGAAGGCGCGGCCTAAGTCCTCTCGTCTGTGCGGCCAGCTCGCTCGCACGACCGGTACTAATCTCACTCCATGAATGAGCGCACATCACCCGAAGAATTCGGCCTTCTCTTCAAGCGGTTCCTCGACGACATCGTTAATCGCGCGGAGGTCCCCGAGGGCGTACTCCTGAAGCGTCTTCGCGAGCACCTCGGCGGCGAACCGATGCGCATGCCCGTGATCTCCGAGGAGTTCGAGCGCTTCCAGCAGCCGAACCTGCAGGTGGCGATGGACGCGTACCTCGAGCGACCCGGCCACAGCGCGGAGCTCATCGGGCTCGCGGCGGAGAACAAGCGGAGCTGGGGTCTCGGTCTCTCCGATTTCGTGAGCCGAGGCACGTCGCCGTACAGCCTCCGCCTCGCCGAGGGCCCCGTCGATTGGGTCAATTTCCACCTGGACGGGGACCGCGTGCTGCAGGTCGTGCAGTTCGGTCTGTACCTCATCCGGGTCGACGGCGCGCCGCTCATCGCGTTCGTCAGCGGGCCGAACGACAACATGGGCCCGGGGCGAGCTCGCGCGCGCATCGAGGTGATGGCCGCGGACCGCACGCTCGCGCAGCGCTTCATCTCGGACATCACAAACCTCATGGGGGAGCGCAACGTCTATCGCGGCAAGACCGTCTCGCTCGGTCCGCAGCAGTTCGGTTTCGGACCGCAGACGATCATCACGTTCCACCGCCTGCCCGCGGTCGCGCGGGACGACGTGATCCTGCCGAGCGGCGTCCTCGAGCGGATCGACCGGCACGCGATCTCCTTCAGCGAACACGCGCAACAGCTCACCGCCGCGGGTCGGCCCGTGAAGCGCGGCCTGCTCCTCTACGGAGCTCCCGGCACGGGCAAGACGCTGACGATCATGTACCTCGCCGGACGCATGAAAGGACGCACCGTCCTTCTCACGACCGGTCGCGGCCTCGGGTTCATCAGCTCGGTCGCGCAGATGGCGCGCATCCTCGCGCCGAGCACGGTCGTCGTGGAGGACGTCGATCTGATCGCGCAGGAGCGCGGGATGCCCGGCGTGCAGACGCAGCCGCTTCTCTTCGAGCTCCTCAACGAGATGGACGGACTGCGCGACGACGTCGACGTGCTCTTCGTGCTCACGACGAACCGTCCGGACATCCTCGAGCCGGCGCTCGCCGCGCGGCCCGGACGCGTCGATCTCGCGATACCGCTGCCCCTTCCCGACGCCGACGCCCGCCGGCGGCTCTTCGCGCTCTACGCGCGCGGGCTGGACTTCCGCGTCAACGACCTCGACAAATTCATCGTCCGCACCGAGGGCGCGAGCCCGGCATACATCAAGGAGCTCCTGCGCAAGGCCGCGGTCTTCGGCGCGATCGAGGGCGACGGCGCGTCCGGGACGGTTCGCGTCACGGACAAGCATCTCGATCTGGCCATGGACGAGCTGACCGAGGGCGGGCGGCTCGCGGAGCGGATCGCGGGATTCACCCGACCTGGTGACGAGCCTGGGCCGCCGCCCGGTGCCATGGGGCCGAGCGGCTTCCCGACCGCCGTCACGCGGAGGCTCGGCTAGACGTACTCGGGACGCGCAGTGAGAAGACCGTTCTCGCGGTGCACCGGCAGAGCGAACGAGAAGCGGTCGACTTCGAGCGCGAGCTCCGCATCGCGTCGCGGGAACCAATCGGCCCAACCCACCGCGGGATCGTCGCCGAGAAGGGTGACCTGCGTCGACGGGAGCGGCTCCTGGCGGAGCGCCGCGGCCAGATAGCGCGCGCACAGCAGATCCTCGTCCGCATCCTCCTTCGCGTTCTGCCCCATGGCCACGATCGTGATCTCGGGAGCGCGCTCGCGCAGGTACCGCACGGTCGCGGCGGCGATCACGAAGCTTCCGAGCACGATCCTGTCCGCGCCGCTCGCCGCGACGGCGCCCTGCGTGCCCGAGCTCGTGCGCTGCACGACCCGCCTTCCCTCCAGGTCCATCCCGAGGATCCGCGACGGCGAATTGCCGACGTCAAACCCCGGAATTGGGCGGCCGTCGATCTCGCCGGTGAGGAACAGCTTCGGGTCCGCGCGCTTCATCGCGAGCGCCTGCTGGTGATCGTTGACGAGCACGATCTCGCGCGCGCCCGCGGCGACGCAGAACGCCGCGGTCGTGAACGCGCGGAAAACATCGACGATCACGACGTGACCGGTCGCCGTGCGAGCGCCTTCAAGGAGCGATGTGACCCGAACGTTCAAAGCACGGTGGCCTTGAACGGGCGGCGGCCGCTCTGGAATCGCTCGAGCGAGAGGTCGCGGATGTCGATGGTGCGCGCTCGGCCGTCGAGCATCTCCTCGACGACCAGCTGGGCCGTCGCCGGCGCGTGCATGAAGCCGTGCCCGCTGAACCCGGCCGCGAGATAGAGCCCGGCCACGCCGGGCGCTGCGCCGACGATGGGATGGTCGTCGGGCGTCATCTCGTAGTAGCAGGACCACGAATCGACGATGCGCAGATCCGCGAACGCGGGATGCCGCCACGCGGCGCGGGCCCGCACCCACGGTTCGAGCGAGGCGGGAACCTCGAGCGGCGGAAATTCCCCGGGAAAGACCGATGGCGTCCCGGTCGGTCCCTTTTCCTCCCTCCCATCCGGCGTGAGGTTCGCCATCGCGAACCGCTGGGCCGGGCCCTTCGGCCGGAAGTGGAACCCGGACTCCCACTCGATCGTGAGCGGGATGTGCGCGAGCTCCGGCAGCGGACCGGACTGCATGATCGAGCGGCGGTACGGCCATATCGGAACCAGGACCGCGGCGGTCGCGGCGAGCGCCGCCGTCCAGCACCCCGTGGCGAGAAGGACCCGGTCCGCGCGCACCTCGCCGTCAGAGGTGCGCACGCCGATGACGCGATCGCCTTCGCGGAGCAGCGACTCGACCGCGACGCCTTCCCGAAAGGACGCGCCTTTGAGCTGCGCGGCGGCGGCGAACCCCGCGAGCGCGACGAGCGGGTCTCCGTATCCGTCGCGCGCGCCGAACCGACCGCCGAAGACGTCGTCCACACGCATCCCGGGAACGAGCTCCGCGATCTCGACCCGGCTCACCATGCGCACGCCGGCGCGCATCCGTTCGTACAGCGGCAGGGCCTGGCGCAGCTCCGCGACGCCGACCTCGGTGTTGGCGAGAAAGAGGTAGCCGCGCTCCTCGAAGTCGTGCCGCGAGCCGGTGCGGTCTTCGAAATTGCGCCAGAACGCGGTCGCCAGCTGCGACAGCCGGATGTCAAGCTCGTCGACGAACTGATGGCGGATGCCGCCGAGTCCGCCCTTCGTCGTGCCCGCTCCGAGCTGGTCGCGCTCAAGAACGAGCACGTCTCGCTCGCCGCGGTCGCAGAGGAAAAACGCGACCGCGGCGCCGACGACGCCACCGCCGACGACCACCGTCGACGCCGTTCGCGGCAGGTCGGTCACTCGACACCCGCCAACTCATCGAACCGGAGCTTGCCCTCGGTCTCGACGATGCGACCGAATCGCGGCAGATCGTGCGTGAAGCCGACGATCCAGCGCTCGTCGATCGCGCGACGCAGGATCAGCTTCTTCGCCGCGAGCGTGTCGAGCGGAAAAAGGTCGAACGCGGGGATCCACGGCAGCGGCAGATGGTGGCGGTCCGGCATGAAGTCGCTCGAGAAAAAGAGTGTCGTGTCGCGGTCGGTCACCCGGACGGTCTGTGTGCCGCGGGTGTGCCCCTGGACCCGGTCGAGCCGCACTCCGGGAAGGATCTCGACGGACTCGTCGATGAGGTCGAGTTTGCCTGCGGCCTCGAGGGGGGCGTAGTCGTCGGGAAAATAGCTGCCCCGCGTGCGCTCGTTCGGCGCGATCGCGTCCTCCCACTCGCGACGCTGGAACACGTAGCTCGCCCGCGGGAACGTCGGAACGATCCGCCCGTCCTCGCGATACGTGTTGCCGCCCGAGTGATCGAAGTGCAGGTGCGTGTTGATCACGAGCGTCACGTCCTCGCGGCGCACACCGAGGGTGCGGAGCTCGTCGAGGAGGCGCGGCGGATCCTCGATCCCGAATATCTCCTTCTGGCGATCGGTGAGCTTCGGACCGGCGCCCGTCTCGACCACCACGACGTTGTCGGCATCGCGGATGAGGAGGCAGTTCATGTCCATGGCAACGCGATTGCGCTCGTCCGCGGGCTTCGTCTTCTGCCAGAGCACCTTCGGGACGATGCCGAACATCGCACCGCCATCGAGGCGGAGTACTCCGTCGCTGAAGATTCGCACGTCGAAACGCCCGATGCGCACGAGGCGTCAGTATGGGCGGCGGTGGAGATCCGCGACCTTCGCCGCAGCGACGGCGACGAGCTTCGCGCGCTCTGGCGCGCGTGCGGCATCCGCGATCGGCCCGGCGATGATGACGAATCGATCGCCGCGATGGCGTCGCGGAACCCCGGGCTGTGCATCGTCGGACGCGAAGGTGACCGCATCGTGGCGTCCGCCCTCGCCGGCTTCGACGGCCGTCGCGGGTGGCTGTATCACGCCGCGACACATCCCGCGGCGCGGCGCCGCGGCATCGCGACGCGTCTCGTGCGGACGATCGAGGACCGTCTCCGCGCGATCGGCTGCCGGAAACTCAACCTCATCGTCTGGGAGGGCGAAGAAGAGGCGATGGCGTTCTGGTCCGGCATCGGGTACCGCCGAGAGAAGACCGTTGAATACGCGAAGGAGCTTGCGGACTGAGCGGCATCGACCCTGTCCAGAAGCAGTTCGGCCGCACCGCGGCCGCGTACGTCGACAGCCCGACTCACGCGCGCGGCGAGGATCTCGACCGGATCGTCGCGCTCGCGACCGAGCACGGTGGAGATCGCATTGTCGACGTGGGGACGGGCGTGGGGCATACGCTCCGCCGGCTGGCGCCGAGCTTCCGCAGCGCGGTCGGAGTGGATGCGACCCGCGAGATGCTCGCGGCGGGCCGAGGCGTCCTCGCGGGCGCCGGGGTGGCGAACGCGCTTCTCGTGCAGGCGAACGCGATCGCGCTGCCGATCCGCTCACAATCCGCGGACGTGGTGACCTCGCGGCTCGCCGCGCATCACTTCGCCGATGCGCACGGCGCGTTCCGCGAGATCGCGCGGATCCTTCGGCGTGGCGGCCTGTTCCTCCTCGTGGACAACTACGCTCCGGACGACCCCGTCCTCGATCGCTTCATCAACGAGCTCGAGACGCTCCGCGATCCATCCCACGTACGCAATCACACGGTCGCGGGGTGGCGCCGCCTTCTCGAGGGCGCCGGGCTGCGGACGACCGTGGACTCGGATGCCGCGGTGACGAAGCTCACGACGGAGAACTGGCTCGAGCGCTCGCAGACCGCACCGAATCGAGCCGACGAGGTCCGGCGACGTTTGCGAGGTGCGCCGCCGGCCGCGATCGAGGCGTTCCAGATCACACCCGACACCTTCGCCGTGCGCAAGCTGATCCTCACCGGACGCAGGTGACACTCGAGGCGCTACCACCGGTGCGCGGCGTCCCGAGCGTAACCGCGGAGGAGATGGCGGAGATCGACCGGATCACGACCCTGGACTTCCAGATCCCGGTCGACGTCCTCATGGAGAACGCGTCGCGCCAGATCGCCGCCGCCGCCCGCGCGTTACTTGGCGGCAGCCTCGCGGGCAAGCGTGTGATCGCGCTTGTCGGCAGCGGGAACAACGGCGGCGACGCGGCCGGAGCACTGCGGCATCTCCTGAATTGGGGTGCTCGTGTCTCCGCCGAGGTCACCGGGCCCCAGGACCGCATGCGCGACACCGCGCGACGTCAGTTGATGCGCATTCTTCTCGCGACAACGGCGGACATCGCGATCGTGCATGACGCGTCGCAAAACGGACCGCGCGATCTGGGCGCCGATCTCCTCATCGACGGACTTCTCGGCTACAGCGCGCACGGTGCGCCTCGCGAACCAGTGGCAGCTCTGATCGATGCGGCAAACGCGTCGTACGTGCCCATCCTGGCGGTCGACCTCCCGTCGGGAATCGATCCCGACAGCGGCGCCGTCCCGGGGACGGCGATCCGTGCCGCGGCGACGGTGACCCTCGCACTCCCGAAGCCAGGCCTCCTCGCACCCGAGGCACACGCGTACGTCGGCGACCTTCTTCTCGCCGACATCGCCGTCCCGCACGCCGCGTTCTGGCGGATCGGCCTCGACACGGGGAGCCTCTTCGTCGATGGCGATCTGGTCCGCATACTTCGCTAAATGACACTCACCGGGAAGCGCCTGGCCTTCATCGGGGGCGGCACGATGGCCGAGGCGATGGTCCGCGGTCTCCTCGACCGGCACCTTGTGCCTCCGTCCCACGTGCTCGTCACCGGGCCCCGGCGCGAGCGCCGCGCCGAGCTCGTCAAGACCTACGGGGTGAAGGCGCTCGCGTCCAACACCGAAGCCGCGGCCGGCGCGCATGTGGTCGTGCTCTCGGTGAAACCGCAGGTCCTCGCGACGGTGATGCGCGAGCTTCGCGGCAAGCTCGACGAGGAGAAGCTCGTGATCTCCATCGTGGCGGGCGCCACGCTGCGGTCGCTCCGCGACGGCCTCGATCACGCGGCGATCGTTCGCGCGATGCCGAACACACCGGCGCAGGTTGGAATGGGGATCACCGCGTGGACGCCGACGACCGCGGTCGACTCGGAGCAGCGCGAGCGCGCGAAGGCGATCCTCGGCGCGCTCGGCGAAGAGCTGATGGTCGATGACGAAAACCTGGTGGACATGGCGACGGCGCTCTCGGGAACCGGGCCCACCTATGTGTTCCTCTTGATGGAAGCGCTCGTTGACGCGGGCGTGCACCTCGGTTTCTCGCGCCGCGTCGCGGAGGAGCTCGTGCTCCGCACCGTCGAGGGCTCGGCCCTCTTCGCGCGCAAGAGCGG
>Ga0209577_10005533_pt1 | contig 11793 bp, 16 predicted proteins | sample GraSoiAngelo_109_FD_185874 | JGI IMG/M metagenome (GOLD analysis project Ga0209577, IMG submission 185874) | Grasslands soil microbial communities from the Angelo Coastal Reserve, California, USA - 14_0903_12_20cm (SPAdes) (version 2) | ecosystem: Environmental > Terrestrial > Soil > Grasslands... | reverse complement strand
AAAAACGACGGCGATGAAATGCTCAGCCGGCCGATCTGGTGTCCGAGGGACTGAATCAGTCCTGAGCACTCTACCATTGTGGCTTTTGTAATTTTCCAGGACCGCGTTCGCCTTCGCTGCCAAAGCATCACCATCGTGAGCGCTCTGATAAACGTTGATCGTGATCATGTCCCCCCACTTGTCGAGGTTCTCCTGACCTTCCGGCGTAAATTCATGTTGATCATTCTGGGACCAGCGATGGAAATAATCGATTCCTCCGAAAACAAATGCCGGCTTCGTTGCTGTAGCGGCGGTCTGTGACCGCCGATCTTCCGCAGGTGCGGCGGCGCGTGTCTGTTGCGCATGGAGTGACATGCACGCCAGAGCTATTGTCACAAGAAACTGAACAACGTGGATTCTCACAGGCGATGCGTCATGCTGTCGCCGGCGGCGGGGGGATCGGAGGAGTAACTCCGGCAGCGAATCGTTTTTGCCAGCTGGCACGATGGAGAATCAGAAAGATGAGCCAGCCGACGAATGCGAACAGGCCCGCGGGAAGCGTAACCAGCATGAACCAACCCATCACACCGAGCGAATAAAGAAGCTCGCCGTAATTGTGTCCGTTGATGATGCACGGATGCACCGAACCTTCGTCCACTTTGCATCCGTAGGCATTGGCGATCGCTGCGCACAACATCACTGATCCAATCGGCGCAAACGCGAACAAAACAATGAGGACGAGGGCAACCCCATAAGGAATCCAGGGGAACCGTTTCCTGACCGGTAGAGGTGGCGGGTTCATTGCGCGGCTCACTGGCGATGCGTCTTCTTGAACCCCTCCTGATAACCGTTTTCAAAAGCCAGATCCCAATTTCCCTTATTGCCGGATCCCTTCTGCTCGAAATATTTCTGAGCCATCATGTTCAACTCGGCGGGCGTCGGCAATTTTGCGTCGTGCGGCGCTTGCTCTCCGGCTTTCTCTCCGACCCAATAAGCCGCCCGCTCTTCCGCAGTTCTGCCGTAGGCTGCGCGATGAGTATAGAATGCGGTCACACCACAGACCGTGAACGCCGCCACCGCCATCATCACAAAGAAACGCAACGGCTTAAATTCTCGCGCCACGACTCGGCTAGACAATCATGCGCAGTTTTCGGTGGCAAGGTTTAATGGTACATCTCGCCTGGTCTCTGCGACGATACGTTCGTGTCCGAAGTTTGCTTCGCTCTTTTGATCTCTGGACCTACTGAGCTTGTTGGACGATTCCGTGTTTCTCAGCCCAGTCCAAAAGCGCGGTGAACTCTGCCGGCGGCGGTTTGTGCGTTCGTTGAAAATGCGCGCGATGTTCTGTCAGCATTTTCCCAAACGTCATTCCGTCAGCGCCCGCGCGGTTCGGATCTGCGCCGCGCTCGAGCAAGGTGAGCGCGTCAGCATAGGCGAGTTTGTCCTTGAGTCCCATTTTCGTGCGATAAAGCAACAACGGGTAACCGGCCGAATCCGATTCGTCCTTCGGCATGGCGGAGTTGACGTCGGCGCCGTGATCAAGGAGCAGCTCAAACCGCGATCTCGCCTGATTTTCGTAGTAACCCAGATACCAGTTCATGAGGATTATGGGCCGGCCAAACTCGTCGCGAGTGTTCGGATTTCCACCCGCGTCCAGCATCGCGCGAAGAACGGGCGCCGATGAATGCACCGCGTTGGCCATTGCGAAGGAACTCCTCCGATTGCCCTGCCTGGAGTTCGGGTCCGCGCCGAGCGAAAGCAAAGTTCTGATCGCCTCGACAGATTCCGGACGTTGCCACGATTGCATGACAGCGAAGTTGAGCAGCGTCGCGCCGTCGCGTCCAGGTGCCTGTAAATCCGGGACGCTCTTTGCCGCCGCGCGGATCGCGTCCGGATCGTTCTTCACGATACCTTGGGCGACGGCGAATAGCGCCGGCTGATCGCCAAAATCCAATCTTCCCGAGTTGTACTCCGCCTCTAATTGGCGGCGATGCACGTCACCTTTTTCCATTTCGATGCAAAACGCCCCGAAGAACACAACAGGAAGGCCGAGAAAAAGAATCAGAGGCGCGACGATCAACCAACCTCGCCATTTGTTGGCTAAAAAGGTCACCAGGGCGGACGTAACGCCGATGATCAGAATCATGGAGCCGAACACAGCGTAGAAAATGCGCAACGAATTCGCTTCGCGGGCGCTGGGCAGCATGCCCGTGATGGCGAGAACACCGACAACCGCGTACGCGGTGGCAGCGAGCCACAGAAGGATTCGGAAGATTTTCAAGATCACGGTCGCCGTTTTATCACTCCCGCGACGATTTGCACAAGGAAGATGCGGCTACCCGACATGCGTATTGCCTGTCACGGCTCCCGCTCGCGAAAGATTGTAGTGAAAAGAAGGTGGCTTGGCAGATAGACAACAAGCGGGAATAGCAGCATTAAAAGAATCACAAACAGTGGTCCCGGCAGAATCTTCTGCGGATTTTGGCCGAATCCATAGACCCAATTCACGTTCTCCTGTGGGTTGCTCAACAGATAAGACAGCGGCAGTACCACCAGCGCGACAATCGTCTGCGAGACAAAAGCGCGCTGATCGTACCCGAGCCGGTGAAGCGCCCAGAGAAGTAGCAGCGGCAGGATGATGTGGAAACACGACAGGCTGCGGATGAACAACGGGATCTTGGGATCGAACATGTAAGCGCTCAAACCGATTAATGACTTGCCTGTCGCGAGCCGGAAAAAGAAATCGAGATTCCAAAGCGCTTCAAAGAATACGACTGAGATAGCCATCATGCTGACGAGCAGCGCGTTCTCCAGCCAAAGCGCGGGCACGAGCGCGAGCAGCGCGATATCCGAGAACCAAAGGAAGTTGGCGGGTCCGTACTGTCGCCAGTAGATCGGCACCAACGCACAAACGAAAAGCGTATAGATAATCTTCAGGCTGAGAGGAATCACGCCCTCAACAGTACCCAGAATCGCGTACGCGCAACGCGCCGAGATTTCTCTCGGCGCGAGCATAAATTTGAATTGGAAATCAGCGATCAGGTTTGCGTCTTACCTTTGTCGCCCTTCTTGCATTGGGTTTCGAATTTTGCGTACTGCTCCGGCGTCAGGATTGATTTTGCCGATTCCATGTATTTGGCCTCGCTGGCCTCCGTGCAGCCGGCCTTATGATGCTCCTCAATAACCGCATCCATCTTTGTCTTCTGATCGGACGTCAGATTGAGGCTGGCCAAAGAAACTGTACACGCCATCTTCGCTTGGTTTCCAACTTGCTTTGTGCAGTCGCCATGCTCGCCCGCGAACATTGTTGCTGCCGCAAAGAGTCCCGCCGTTACTACCGCAATGAGTTTGGTCATAGTGGGAACCTAGACATTTCCGCAGCGATCATCGTTCAAAATGCCTGGCAAGTGCAAGGAGGTTCCAGGGATTCGACAAAATGGTTGGCTGCTTCGCCCCTGGGGCTACGGCCACAAATGGGATGTGCTCCGAAGCTTGTTCGGTAATGTCTGAGCTGCTAAAGCAACAAATGCAAGATTAGCACAGCTGTTATGAGCTACAGACCGCCAATACTGAAGTTGCCAATTCCTGCTGAAAAGATCGACGGACATACAGTGACGTTCAGGCCGGTGCGAGACGGGATAAACTCGGAAGTATCCGGCGTAATCCAGGTGGTCGAACGGGCAAACGGATTTAACGTCAATGCTTCGTACGTCGTCGGTCAGGATCCGCCGCGGTCTCAGGTTTATTGGTTCGATCAATCTGAGATCGACGCCATCGCCAGATCGCTGGCCAAAGAGAAGCGACGCATCCTGATCGTTGATGACGACGCGGACAGCACGCATCTTGTCAAAATCCTTCTCGAAAAAACCGGCGGCTATGTCGTGCTCGAAGAAAACGACTCTGCCGTGGCCCATCAAAGTGCCAGGACCTTTAGGCCGGACGTGATCTTGCTGGACATCATGATGCCCAAAACGGATGGCGCCGAAGTCGCAGCACAGATCGAGGCCGATCCCGAATTGCAAGGCACGCCGATTATCTTTCTCACTGCGTTAATCACAAAACCTGAGACAAACACTGGCCTCCGAATCGAAGGCCATCGATCGCTCGCCAAGCCGATCAACATTCCCGAGTTGATCGATCACATCGAAGAGAGCCTGCCCCACTCAATGTGAGCAAGTGCGTCAGGCGTACGCAGCGAGTCTAATCTCCTTACAACGTCGTCGCGCTTGCAGGAACGTTCACCCTCTCCCTTCTCAAAGGGGAGAGCCGGGGAAAACAAACGCCAATCGAAAGGGATTGACCACGATCCAGCGACTTTGTTAGGCTCGCCGCTATGACCACGAAATTTTTTGCACTTATTGCCATAATCGGATTTGCCGGCGTTTGTGTTGCGCGCGCTCAGTCGCCGACACCGGGCAAATCACCTTCTCCATCACCAACGCCTGCAAAACATCGCGCAGTGAAGAAAGCCCAGGCGACCGCAGCGGCGCATCCGACGCCGTCACCGACGTCGGGTAAATTCACCCTGGGCGATTTGTTCAAACCCAGAACATCTGGATCTACGAGTGCGGCGACCGGCACGCCTGGCCCTGCAAAAGGTGCCAATGCAGAGGTTGCCAGTAGGTCCCCGGCGGCGGGCGGCGGCCACGGCCTCGTTTGGGTCAATACAGAGACGCACGTGTACCACCGGGAAGGCTCGCGTTTCTACGGGACGACGAAGAAGGGGAAGTACATGACCGAGGCCGAAGCGATCAAGGAAGGAAATAAAGCCGCGGCCAAGGGCCCATAGCACGTTGGACATCCAGCATCAGGCAATGTGCGGGGCCGAGCCGTTTACTTCGCTGTGATGCTTTCCAGCGCATCAGCCAGCGTCTCGAAAGTCGTGATTTCGATTTCGGGTCCGTAGTGGAATTGCGACAGGATGTTGAGGCCAATGTCCTTGTGCGGATCGGGGATCACTCGCGTCACTGAGGCTGCTCTTTTTTCCGCAATTGCATCCATGATTTCGGCAATGTGGCGTGCCGCTGCCGGATCCATTGCGTCCAACCACCGATAATCGGCCAGCACTCGGAATCCGGGGACGACATCGTGTAGAAGCTCACGCACGCGTTGCGCAGCGAGCTTTGCTTGCTCCGCCGTAACCCGTTGCGCGGCGCTAATCACCAGGAGTCGTTTCGATCGATCGAGCTCAACGGCGTACATACTCGAGATTGCACAGCATAGTCATCGCCGGACGTTCGGCTGCGAATTTTCTGAGGAAATACCTATTCTGCGGGAAGAAGGGACCACGATTTTATTCATAGGTAACTGGCACGCGGACCTGTGAGACGCTTGCAGGTTTGAACCGCCACCTTCGAAACGTCTCGGTGGTAACTTTATCAAGGATGCGGTTACCGGTGCTCTGCGTCATCGTTGCGTTGGTAACCTTGCCGCTCACAGTGTCGACAAGCATGACGCAAACCCCGCTTCCAGTAATATTGGCGTGCTTTGCTTGGTATGGGTATTCCGGCAAAGGCGCGCTCACTGCCATGGCTTGGGCAGCGGAGAGCGACAGCTGAGTTGGGGGCGGGATGCTGGCCATCTCACGTTGCACCACGGAAGGCGCGCGCCTTCTGATACGAGCTTTCTTTTCCACAGGTGTAGCCGCTGTTACGGGTTCTTCTGCCTGCGGCGTTTGCTGGCTCGCGGGTGTTGGCGTTTGAGTTGGTGCTCGCGCTGCGACTTCCCGCCGGCGTTGCGCCTTTTTCTTTTTCGATTTCGCCGGCGGGGTAGGCTCGTCGGTCTCTAAATGCTCCGGCAGATTTGTCGAAGTTGCATCCTGAGGCCGCGCCGAGGGGACGTCGGCAAATACAATACCAGCACACAGAATGGCGACCGTGCCTCCGTAGCTAGACATCGGCAAAATCTTATCCCCGCATCAGGAAGGTCAAATTAACGCGCTTGTTGAGTCTTGCGTCAGCTCTGTTCTGCAAGGAGGAAATTTCATTTTGTTGATTGTCGCCGGCGGTTTCGCTTCTTTATTTATCTCGTGAGCGCAACAGACATTAGCGTGTGGATTATCTCTGCGCTTCTTGCGATTGGAATCGGCGCGAGCAAGTATGCGAAATGGAAAACGCGCAACAAACTTGTGCGCGAGCTGGCAGCGATGGACCCCGAACGCCGGGAAAAAATCCTCAGTCGAATGCACCCGGAGCATGCCATGGAGGCGCGGCAGGAGTTAATGCGGCGATTCCACATAAGCTGACGCGCCTCATCGATGGAGCTGTCATGTTGAGCGGAGCGAAACATCTCTGGTTTACTTCCGTCGCAAGGACCTATCCAAAATTCATCCGAGATTCTTCTCCCGCGACTGCGGGATCAGAATGACATTGTATTCAACTTGCCTTTAACCTCTCGATGTCCTCCGCGTTTTTCGAGATGACTGTTTTAGTTTTGCCGGGTGACATCGACGAGCAAAATCACGTGAACAACACCGTGTACCTGCGATGGGTCCAGGATGTTGCGACCGCACACTGGCGGGCCATCGCCAGCCCGGAAGCGCAGGAGATGACCGGCTGGGTCGTGCTGCGGCACGAGATCGATTACAAAACTCCTGCGCAAGCCGGTGACAACATCACGCTGCGGACCTGGGTCGGCAAAGCGACTCGGCTCACGTTCGAACGGTTCACGGAAATCCGGCGCAGCAGCGATGGTCAACTATTGTCAAAGGCTCGGACCCTGTGGTGCCCGACCAATGCGCAAACCGGTCGACCGATGCGCGTGCCAGCGGAAGTGCGCGCACAGTTTTCCACCTCAGAATGAAAAAGTGTAGGGCGGGCGCTCCGCCTGCCAAGGTGCGCGCTTTCCAATTGACATCGGCGTCAGCAAGCGATGCGCTTGCCCTATAATGGCTTGCCGTTTCTCGCGTTTACCCAGTCGCATTTCAAATGCCGAACGCCATTGACCCGGCGTCTAGTGCGACCTCTTTCCGGGAGTTGAACGTTGAACGTTGAGCGTTGAGCGTTGGGCATTGCAATTTCCATCTGCTCACTCACGCCCAACTATCGCCTGTTATTGCGCGACGTTTCTGAAGCCGGAGATGTTGCATATTTATCGGCAAATCACCGCCCTGAAACGATGCGCTCCAGTGGTCATCGCACAGAAACGCGAGCAAACCGAGCGCTTCCCATTTGAGCCGGTCCAGATTCTTCCCAAGCCGGCAACACATTTCCTGCGGCGGTTTTGGTTCAGGCAAGTCCGCGACACGCCATGGCAGATTTCGGATGCAGAGCTGCGTGCCCTGTTGCGCCTCTTGAGTAGAACCGACGCTCGCCTCTTGCACATTTACTTTGGCCAAATCGCTGTCCATCTCCTGCCGCTGATTCGCACATGGAAAAACCCGTCGATCGTTTCGTTTCACGGCGCCGATGTTACGGTGGACATGAACAAACCCGCCTATCGAGAGTCCACACGGCAGATGCTCGACGCCGTGAAGTTGGTCCTGGTTCGCTCGGAGTCTTTGCGGCGCGCACTGATTGATCTTGGGTGCGATCCAAAAAAAATTGAAGTCCAACGCACCGGAATTCCACTGGAGGAATTTGCGTTCCACGAACGGAGTTTTCCGAAAGACGGTGAATGGCGGTTGGTGCAGGCCGGTCGCTTGATCGAGAAAAAAGGTCTGCCGGTTACCCTTCGCGCCTTTGCAGTTTTCCTGAGGAAGTATCCAAATGCGATGCTGACGATTGCCGGTGAAGGACCGCTGCTCGACGAGCTTCAGAAAATGGCGCGCGAACTAAACATCGAAAGACGCGTTTCGTTCACCGGTTTCATTTCGCAGGAGCAATTGCGCGACATTTATTATCGCTCGCACATTTTTGTGCACCCGAGCCAGACTGGACATGATGGAAACGTAGAAGGCATTCCAAATTCGATGCTCGAAGCAATGGCCAGTGGTCTGCCAGTATTTGCGACGGACCATGGCGGCATACCGGAAGCAGTGGAGAACGGCGTGAGCGGCGTGCTGGTGCGCGAGCGCGATCACGAGGCCCTGGCGAACGCGCTGCTCAATGCGACGCAAGATTCGGATTCTCTTGCGCGCATCGCGCGCAACGGCGCAGAAGTCGTCCGACAAAAGTTCGATCTAGCCACGCAAGCGCACCAGCTCGAAGAGATTTATCTGCGGACGATAGGTAGGGGCGATTGACCTCAATCGCTCAGGGCGATTCGGGTGGACCGCCCCACCTCTAAATCGCTACGCCACGAGTTTGCTCCTCCCGGATTACTGCCGATGCCACGGCTGCGTCACGTTTTGGATTCGCGGCTTGCACTTGTCATTGACCAAAACGAACGCCAGCGTGTTTGCATCCGGCCGGCTAAATTTATACACACCAGGGCCTCTGCAGGATTTGGTCATTGGTCCGGCGCGGCGTGTTTCTTGAACTGTGATTGTATCACCCGCGAGAGTGTAGTTGCCCCAGATTTCTGCCTTTGGCTTCGTAGCTGTGACGTGAAATGTACCGTCAGGGTTGATTGTCCAGACAGCACCAAACGAGTTGGTCCATGTGCCGGCGAGCGCGGCCGGACCGGATGGAGTCGTCGCGCAAGCGCTCATCAGCACAATCAACGCGCCTGCAAAAATAATTCGGAGAGAGTGTTGTAATTTCATGGGCGGCATTCTGCCTCATCGCAACTGAATCCGTCAAGCTTCGACTGCGGCAAAGAGATTGGTTGCGAAGAAGTTCGCGTTCGGCGTACAAAGTCGCCGTGGAACAGATCCCGCCAGAGCCACCAGTTTCCCCAACGCCAAGACCAAATTGGTGGAAGCGAAATTGGAAGTGGTTCGTCCCGCTTGGCTGCTTCAGCATCGCGCTGTTGTTCGTCGTTTTCGTTGGTTCAGTGGTCGTGATCGTGTTCAGCGCAGTAAAATCGACGGACGTTTACAAGGATGCGCTGACACGGGCCAAGTCCCATCCTGCCGTGATTGAGGCGCTAGGTTCTCCGGTTACAGAGGGATTTCTCGTCTCCGGAAACACAAACTTAACGGTGCATCTGGAGAAGCGAATCTGGCAATTTCCGTCTCCGGTCCAAAAGGAAAAGGTACAATTTACGTGGCTGCAAAAAAGTCCCTCGGTCGATGGGAATATTCGGGACTCTTTCTCGAAATCGCAAACACCCATAAACGAATCGATCTTCTCGGATCGTCGGCGGGAGCGCATTCGCAATAACAAAGGAGCAAAACGCTTCGCGCGGTTTACCTCCGGCACCGCGCACGTAAGGTTCATGTATGTCGATCTCAGAGGAACAGGTAAGGAACGCGCTGAAGTTGGTGAAATATCCGGGATTTAGTCGCGATATCGTGTCGTTCGGCCTGCTGAAGTCCATAGAAATCGACAACGGAGAGGTGAAGGTCCAGCTCGCGCTGGCGACAAACGATCCGAATGTTCCGGCAACGATAAAAAAAGATGCGGAAAGTGCATTGCGCGACATCGAAGGAGTGCGCAGCGCGAAGGTTTTGATCGACATCCATGCGCCACCCGGCGGTGCAGGCGCTGGCATGGCCTCGACCCGCATTCCCGGAGTCACGCACGTGATCGCGGTAGCAAGCGGCAAGGGCGGCGTCGGCAAGTCAACTGTAGCGGCAAATCTCGCTGTCGCGCTGGATCAAACCGGCGCGCGCGTCGGCTTGTGCGATTGCGACATTTACGGGCCGAGTATTTCTATGATGTTTGGCACGCGGGAGCGGCCAACTGCCACAGAAGAAAACAAGATCGTGCCGATCGAGCAGTACGGGCTGCGACTTATGTCGATGGGATTTCTGCTCGACGACACTTCGCCTGCGATTTTGCGCGGACCGATGGTGACCCGTTACACGCAACAATTTCTGCGGCAGGTCGAATGGGGCGAGCTGGATTACCTGGTGCTCGACCTGCCTCCGGGCACCGGTGATATCCAGCTTACGATCGTCCAAACGGTCGCCCTTTCGGGGGCGCTCATCGTCACCACGCCACAAGAAGTTGCCCTCATCGACGCGCGCAAGGCCGCTACCATGTTCGACAAAGTGAACGTTCCCGTAATCGGCTTGATCGAAAATATGAGTTACTTCATGTCTCCGTCCGACGGGAAGCGCTATGACATCTTCGGAAGCGGCGGCGGCGAACGCGAAGCCAGGCGCTTGCGAGTTCCGCTCCTCGGTCAAATTCCGATCGACATCGCCACGCGCGAAGCAGGCGATCGCGGGATGCCGATCGTGAACGAAGATCGCCGATCGCCGGTGACTGCCGAATTCAGAAGGATAGCGGAACAGATCCGCAAGGCCCTGCCATAGACCGGCCTCCGCAACCGCATGGCCCAATGGAGAGTTAAATAAACCGAGCGCTTGGCACGTCCAATTCCGGAGCTCGATCTTGTTGACTAGATGGAAGTTTTATGAAAGAAGAGAAACCCGGGATGCCGTTTTCGGAAGAAGATCAAGCTCAATTCGTCAAGGATTCGGCGCTTTATAAGGAGTTTCTTGCCGAACGCGCGGAGATTTTGAAGCATAAATGGATTGAGAGCGAGAAGGCCGGCAAAGACATTGGCTTTGAAAGAGCTCTGCTTGAATGGGTCGTGAAACATCGCTCCAACTGGCGAGAGCGGCGAAGGAAGGAGGCGCGCACCGAGACGTCCGCCTCCTAATTTTTTTCCTTTAACGCGATCCAGAGAGGTCGCCAAGGAAACGCATGAACCAGCCAAAACAGAATCCACCAGCCGCTGTCCTGGTAATGGACGCGGAGGAAATTCGTCGCGTGCTTCGACGGATTGCGCACGAAATCACTGAGGGAAATCCACAACTCGAAAAGGTTGTCCTCGCTGGAATTCCTTTGCGCGGTGTGGAAATCGCGCAGCGAATCGCCGCTTTCATTCATGACATCGAGAACATCAACGTTGAGACTGGCGTAATTGATGTAGCGATGCATCGGGACGACGTAGGAACGCGCCCGGAGCTGCCGGTGGTGCATGCGTCAAAACTTCCACTGCCGCTGGAGGCTCGCACCGTCATCATTGTTGATGACGTTCTTTACACGGGTCGCACCGTCCGCGCGGCCATGGATGCCATCAATTCGTTCGGTCGCCCCGCCCGCATCCAACTTGCCGTGCTGATTGATCGCGGCCATCGCGAGCTGCCTATTCGCCCTGATTACGTTGGAAAAAATCTACCGACCGCAACGCGAGAACAAATTCAGGTGCGCATGCAAGAAACCGATAATCAACCGGACGCAGTATGGCTGGAAGGAGAATGATCGCGCGAACCGTATTTCTGGGGAGCGCACGCTTGCAGCGTGCTGGAGATGGCATTCTGCCATCGCGAACTTTCCCTGGCACCCATGCCGCTCGGAAATTCACGCGAAATGGAAGATTGTTTCGGCGAAACGCCGAAACCAACACGCCAGCGGCGTGCGCTCCCCAGAGGAGGGGATTGCGGCCGCAACCGAGGTTCAGACAATGACTACACGGTGGACACGCAAAGATCTTCTCGGGCTACGCGAATTGTCTGCTGACGAGCTTAATTTTGTTCTCGACACAGCCGATGCATTCAAAGAAGTCGGAACGCGCGAGATCAAGAAGGTTCCAGCGCTGCGCGGTAAAACACTGATGAACTTTTTTGTCGAACCGAGCACGCGCACCCGGACTTCATTCGAGTTGGCGGCGTTTCGGTTGAGCGCGGACGTGATCAATATCTCGGCAACGAATTCGAGCCTGACGAAAGGCGAGACGCTTAAAGACACCGCGCGCAATCTCGAGGCATTGCACGCCGACATTTTAGTATTGCGTCACAGTTCCGCGGGCGCTCCGCAG
>Ga0209577_10005530_pt1 | contig 11794 bp, 15 predicted proteins | sample GraSoiAngelo_109_FD_185874 | JGI IMG/M metagenome (GOLD analysis project Ga0209577, IMG submission 185874) | Grasslands soil microbial communities from the Angelo Coastal Reserve, California, USA - 14_0903_12_20cm (SPAdes) (version 2) | ecosystem: Environmental > Terrestrial > Soil > Grasslands... | reverse complement strand
CGCGGATCGCCAGTTCCTTGTAGATGATGCTCGCCTCGATCGTCTTGCCGAGACCCACCTCGTCGGCCAGGATGGCGCGGCCGCCCATGTCGCGCAGCACCCGCTGGGCCACGTCGATCTGGTGAGGCAGCTCCTTAATGGCGTTGGCGTCCAGCGTGACAAGCCGGTCGAAGCCCGGGACCAGGGCGACACGCTCCGCCTCGCACCGCAGCTCGTACCAGGCGCGGTCGGCCGGCGGTTCCTGGAGCTGATCGACGAACAGCTGCAGGGACCGCTCGTCGACGGCCCAGGAATCATCGGGCTGAGGGTTGGGGAGCGTCACGCGGCGGCTCGAGAAGTCGGGGGACGCAATATAGGGAATCGGGGGCTCGGGCCGCGCCCCCCCGGGTCGGGCTCTCAGTCCTGGTCGTGCTTGCGCCGCTTGTCCCGATAGAGTGCCCGGTCCGCGCGGTCGAGCAGGCCCGCGACCGAGCCTAGGGTGCTCGCCTTGTGCGCCGCGAAGCCGAGGCTGATCGAGAGCTGGTAGGGCCGGCCCGCGCGGCGGTTGAACTCCCGCACCTGTCGCTTCATCCGATCGGCGAGGACGGCGGCGCTCTCGGGCCCCGCGTGGCGCACCAGCACCGCGTATTCGTCGCCGCCGATCCGGGCCACCAGATCCGAGTCGCGAAACGCCCGCCGCAGCGCGCGATCACCCACCGCGTGGCCGGCGGTGTCGTTCACCCGCTTCAAGTCGTCCAGGTCGGCGAACGCCACGAGCAGCGTCTCGTCGCCGCGCCGCGCCACACGCAGATCCCGGGTCGCGAGCGTCAGGAAGCCCCGCCGGTTGTACAAGCCCGTCAGCTCGTCCACGAGCGCCAGGTCGAGCAGCGCGGCGTGGAGCCGAGTGCGCTCGATCGCGTGGCGCAGCGCACGGGCGAGGCGCTCGCCGTCGAGCTCGCTGTTCACCAGCACGTCCTGTGCGCCGGCGCGCACGGCTTCGAGCCCGTGACGCTCATGATCCGCGTCGGAGAGAAAGAGGAACGGCGTGGCGGGCGCGAGCGCCCGCAGTTCGGTGAACGTGGCGAAGCCGCGGCGGGCCGAGAGCGACATGGCGAGCAGCACCACGTCGACACCACCGCGCGCGAGGCGAGCGAGCGACTCGTGCGGCGCCGCCGCGGCCACGGCGAAGCGATCGGGCGCGGCGCCGTTCAGGAGGTCCCGCACCCGCGGCGCTGCCTCGTCGTGGTCGCTCACCACCAGCACCGCGAGCTCGGCGTGGTGCCCGACCTCCGCGTGGCGCCGGCCGGTGGGCTGGCGTCGATCGATCGGCCGGCGCCGCTCGGCCCGATCGCGGCGTTCCCGCTCGAGCGAGATGAGTTCCAGACGGCGCTCGCCGGCGCGACGCTCCAAGTCGGCGCGGCGGGGCGGTAGCAGACGCCGCTCAGCCGCATGGTGCTGCCCGCGTGCCACCACGCATCACTCTCCTGCGCGCACGCTTGCAAGATGGAGGCGCCGCCCCGACGGCACAACCGGCGACGCCGCAGTCAGCAGCCGCGCCGGTACGCTCGTATTTCTTGTGGATCACCTCGCGGTCCTTCTTAAGAACCGCTGCATGTCGGGAACTGGCGCTCGGAGAGACGCTCGTGGTGGACAGAATTCGGCTCGCGTTCGGCTGGGCGCTCGCGGTACCCGTGCTCTGGGTGAGTACCCTCGTATATCCGGTCATGGGCCTAGCGTATGTGCTGGCGCTGGGCGTGGTCGACACCGTCGGACAGGTCGCTCGCCGCTGGCGAGCCCACCGCGGGCCTTAGCCCGCCAAGCAGTCCCGCGCCCCCATCCATCCCTCGCCACGTGGCAGAGCGGTCTGCAGATTAGCGCTCGTACCCTCGCCGGGGAGATGCGTCGTGGAACCTGCCGCAGTGTCGCCGTTCGCCGCCTGGGAAAGTTTCTACGTCATCATCGGCTCCTCGGGCGCGGCGCTGACGGGCCTGCAATTCGTCGTGATCGCGCTCAGTGCCGAGGGGCGTGCGACGCGCACCGCGCAATCGGTCGGCGCCTTCGGTACGCCCACGGTCGTCCACTTCTGCGCTGTCCTGCTGATCGCGGGGATTTTGAGCATGCCATGGCACGCGGTCTCGAGCGCCGCGCTCGCCCTCGGCACCTGCGGCGCGGCGGGGATCGTGTACGCGCTCGTCGTGGTGCGGCGGGCGAGCCGGCAGACGGGGTACGCACCGGTGCTGGAGGACTGGCTGTGGCACTGCGGCTTTCCGTTCGTCGCCTACGCCGCGCTGCTGGTTGCATCGCTCATGCTCCAGCGCGATCTCCCGCACAGTCTGTTCGTGATTGCCGCGATTGCCCTGCTCCTCTTGTTCATCGGTATTCACAACGCGTGGGATGCCGCGACCTACATCGCGGTGGCACGGCCGGAACAGGCGCCGGCTCCTCGCGACCAGCGCGCCAAGTAGTCGGGAGTGGCCCTCCGAGCGCTGCGATGTTTAGTTTCGAGTAACGGTCGAAAGGCGGCCCCATGATCGGACCGATCGTGCCGCTCCTGGTGTTGCAGTTCCAGACAGCTCCCCCGCCGGCCCCGGCTCCTGTCGCTGTCGCAGGACGGGGGGACCGACCCGTGCACGTGTGGCTCAGCTCCGCGAGCCCGCTGGCGCGCGGCTCCGCCGTGCGCGTGTACGTCCAGGTCGCCAGCGACGGCAACCTCGTCGTGCTGCAGCGGCGCACCGACGGCCGGATCGGCGTCCTCTTCCCCGCGAGCCCCACCGGCGCGCCGTTCGTCCGGGCAGGCACCTACGAGATCCACGGGCCCGGAGACGGGGCGGCGCTCGTCGTCGCCGAGCCCGATGGCGAGGGGATGATCCTCGCCGCGCTCACCACCGATCCCATGCAGTTCGATGAGTTCGCCCGGCAAGTCGATTGGAACCCCGACGCGCTGGTCCCCTCGTGGAGCGGAGCGGACGCGGAAGGGGCGTTGAGCGACATCGTGCAGCGCATGCTGGGCGACGGGACGTTCAACTACGATCTCGTGACGTACACCGTCGCTCCGGCGGTCTACGCCCGGCAGGACTCGACGCCTCAAAACGCGCCGTACTCCACGTGCGTCGGGTGCACGTTCATCGGGACCGAGTTCGTCGCGGTGCAGCCATTCGTCGGGTGTGACGCCTTCACCGGTGTTTGCTTCGGCTTCCCCCGCTTCCACCGGCGGTTCGAGCGCCGGGAGCCTGCGGCGCCGACTCCACCAAGCGTGCTCGCGCTCAACCTGCGGCCTCAGACGACCGAGGTCCCGGTGACCCGAAGCCGACCGGTGCTGATCCCCAAGGGCAACCGGGCGAACGCCGTGGTCGAGCCGCGACCGCGCCCGCAGGTTGCCGAGACTGCGCCGCTACCGGCCGCTCGTCCGATGATGCCGGCACCGCGCAGCCACGTGCGTTACACGCGGCTGTCCCCGCCCACCTCGAGTGAGGACGTGCGCCGCGGCGGCGTGACCGTCGTGTCTCCCGGCGCCGTCAGTGTCGCCCGGGGTGCGAGCGTGACCGTGGCGACACGGCCGCGCATCGCCGTGGCGACGGCCGCGTCGAGAGGCGAGGCGCGCGCGACCGGGTCGGCGGGGGCCGTTGGGTCGGGGAGGCCGAGTCGCACCAGTATCGCCGCGCCGGCAGGACCGCAGACGCTCGCACTCCCGCATGCCGCCTGGCAGGCCGGCGGTGGCGGCCGCACGGTGGTGGCGCGGGGCGGTGCGCGGCGCCACTAAGCGGGCACCGCGACACCACGTCTACGTCATCGAGCTTGATCCCGCGGTGCTCGGGCACGCCAAGTTCCGCGCAGCCAATCCCAACCACGACCCCCATAAGCCCCCGCTGTATGTGGGGATGACGGGGCTCGACCCTGCGACGCGCTTCGAGCGCCACAAGTACGGGGTGAAGGACAACGCGTACGTGCGGCGCTACGGCGTGCGGCTGCGCCCCGATCTGTACGCCGGGCTCAATCCCCTGCGCTATGCGGAGGCGCAGCACATGGAGCGCGTGCTGGCGCGAGAACTGCGCCACGACGGCTACGCGGTCTGGCAGAAATGAGTGGAGCTCGCTCCGCCGCGCGCGCGCGCGCGTGACGTGCTAGAATCGAGGGTCCCCATCCCGACGGTGCCCATGCCGCCCGTGCCCCCGCGTCCCTACATCCTGAACGAGCTCACCTGGAAAACCGTGCGGGACGCGCGGTACGAGGTCGCCGTACTGCCGTGGGGCGCGACCGAGGCGCACAACCTGCACCTCCCCTACTCGACCGACAACGTGGAAACCGAGCGGATCGCCGCCCTGGCGGCCCGGCACGCGTCGGAGCGCGGCGCGCGGGTCGTGGTGCTGCCCGTGGTGCCGTTCGGCGTGAATACCGGCCAGCTCGACATTCCGCTGTGCTTGAACTTGAACCCCAGCACGCAGGCGCTGGTGCTGCGCGACCTGGCGACGGCGCTGGCGGGTCAGGGCGTCCCCAAGCTCGTGATCCTGAACGGGCACGGCGGCAACGATTTTCGCCAGATGATCCGCGAGCTGCAGCCCGCGGTGTCCCTGTTCCTCTGCACCGTCAACTGGTATCAGGTCGTGGACCAGAAGCAGTTCTTCTCCGACCTGGGAGACCACGCGGGTGAGCTCGAGACGAGCGTCATGCTCCACGTCGCGCCCGAGCTGGTGCGGCCCCTGTCCGAGGCCGGCCCCGGGCGCGTGCGCCGGTTCACGATCGCGGCGCTCAAGGAGGGGTGGGCCTGGGCGCCGCGGCGCTGGCGCCAGGTCACCGACGACACCGGTGTGGGGAGCCCCGCGGCAGCCACGGCGGAGAAGGGACGGAAGTACGTGGAGGCGGTGAGCGAGAAGATCGGGGGGTTCTTGGTGGAGCTGGCGCAGGCGGATACGGCGCAGCTCTACGAGTGAGGGCAGCGCACCTCACCGCGCGACCGCCCGGTCACGCAGTACGGTGAGCTTCTCCTGCTGTTCCGCCGAGAGCGCATTCTTGATCTGAATCAGCAGCGTGATGTGAGCGCGCTTTATTTCGCGCTCCACGCCCAGTACCTCGTCCACCTGCGCGAGCGCGGCGGCCTGATCGACGGCCGGCTTCCCGAGCAGCGCGGCGAGCCGCTGCGACTGCTCCTGCATGCGCCACTGCAGGTCCACCACCTTGGTCTGAAACTCCTGGATCGCCTTGGTGATGCCGACGCGCTGCTCGGCGCGGAGCCCGAGATCCTGCTGGTGCTGCATCACGAGCTCCGGGGGGAAGAGCACGCGCGCGAGCGGGTCCTCGGGAGGCTGCTGAGGCTGCTGCTGGGCTTGCGTCGCGGCGACGGCGAACAGGGCGAGCGTCGCAAAGAGAGTGAAAGGAAGCGTCTTCACGGAGTCCTCCGGTCTGATAGGATCGATAGGTTCACCCGACCAAGGTGCGGCACGGTACGCAACAAGTCGTCGCCCGGCAGCACGAGCAGGAAATCGGTGGGCCCTTCCCAGCGCACTGTCGCGAGACCGATCGTCCCGGCTTGCCGGTCGGGTCGGGTGAGCAGCAGGGCCACCGCTACGCCGGCGACGACGACCGCCGCGGCGGCGAGCCAGCCCGTGCGGTGGCGCGGCCGGGCGGCACGCCGGGCACGTGCCGCGGCAAGCGTCGCGTCGAACGGCGGCGTCGCGGCGGCGTCCTCGCGGCGCAGCGCGCGGAAGCGGTCACTCAACTCAGAATCGTTGCGCTCGGTCATTCGGGCTCTTCCTTCAGGAGCTTCTTGAGCGCCGCCTTGCCGCGCTCGTAGTGGGTGCGTGCGGTGCCGAGCGATACGCCCGCGACCGCCGCAGCCTCGCTGATCGTCAGATCCTGGTAGAACACCAGGTGCAGCACCTCCCGCTGCCGCCGTGGCAGCGTGGCGAGCGCCGCCAGGAGCCGCCGGCTCGCATCCGCGCGCGCCAGCACGGTCGCGGCGTCGGGCCGCCCGTCGGACGTGTCATCCAGCACGGCGAGCGGCAGCAGCCGCCGCAGCGCCGCACGGCGCCACAGCTCGGCGGCGGTGTTTCGCACCACCGCGAAGAGCCAGGTGCGGAAGCTCGCGTGACCGTCGAACCGCGCCCGCCCGTCCAGGATCTTCAAGTAGCTCGCCTGGAGGGCGTCCTCCGCGGCGGCCCGGTCGCCCGCACAGCAGGCGATCGCCCAGCCGAAGGCTGCTGCGTGCAGGCAAGCGAGCTCCAGCTCCAGGGTCTCGGGCGACATCGCGCGGTCGGTGGTGTCAGGGATTGGTGTCTTGGGGGAGGATGGTATATGACGACCGGAGTCCCTCAGGAGTCGCGCGACCACCCGGCGGCCGCGCGGGCGAGAAACAGGACCTCGCCCGCAACCTCCGGAAGCTTGCGCCTCGGGCCCGCGAGGCTGTCGAACGTCTCGAAGCTCGTGAGCGTGTAGAGGAGTTCCTCCGCCTGCGCCCGCGCTTCGGGCGCGGGCCGCCCGTACCGCTGCCGCAGGCGCTGCAGGAGGACCCGCACGACCTCGCGACGGCGGGCGTTGCGCGCTTCCACCGCGTCTCCCAGCTCCGGGTCCAACACCCCCAACGCTCTCACGCGGCGGATCCACGGGCGCCCCGCGTCCCAAAACCGGGCGAACGCCGCGACGACGTCGGCCAGGGAATCGAGCGGATCGGGCCGCTGGAACGCGGCGGCGAGGTGGGCCGGCAGCTCGCCGCCGGCGGCGAAGGAGTCGAACAACGCCTCGAGCAGTCCGCGGCGCGAGCCGAACTGGTGGTACACGGTCATGCGGGCGACCCCGGCCCGGCGCGCCACGGCGTCGACGCTGAAGGGCTCGCCGCCCGCCCGGGCGGTGAGCAGCTCCCGGGCCGCGCGCAGCACCCGGGCACGGGTACGCTGTGCCGCGGGCTGGCGCCGGCCGAGCCGGTACGGGCGGGGGCTCATGAAACCCTTGCCAGGACCCCTACGTTAACTGTACATACTGTATACCTAAATCTAACACCCGGGAGGTCCAGATGTCCGTGTACGCGATTGCGGTATTCCTGCACATCGTCGGCGCCCTCGGCCTGTTCGCCGCGCTCGCCCTCGAGTGGGCCAGCCTGTACAATCTCCGTCGCGTCCCCACCGCCGGGCAGGCCCGCGAGTGGGCCAAGCTGTTGAGCGCGCTGCGGTTCGTGGGCGGCCCCTCAGCCCTCACCATCCTCGCGACCGGCCTCTACATGATGGCCACCCGCTGGGGCGGCCAGGGATGGATCGGCGCCGGTCTCGGCGGCCTCGTGCTCATCGCCGCACTGGGTGGCGCGCTCAGCGGCCGCCGGTCGGCCGCCATCGCGCGGACCGTGGCCGGCGAGACAGGCGCGATCTCGGCGGGTCTGCGCCAGCAACTGCACGACCCGGTGCTGTGGCTCTCGGCGTGGCTCAGAACGGCCCTCGGCTTGGGCGTGATCTTCGTCATGGCGATCAAGCCCGGCACGAGCGGGTCGCTGGCCGCCCTCGGTGTGGCGCTGGTGCTGGGGCTGGCGGCGGGCTTCCCGGGCTGGAGCCGCGGCCGCCGCGCCGTCCCGGCATCGTAACCGCGACGAGCTCGCGCTCTAGAGGGCGCGCCGCAGCGCGGCCGCGAGCGTCTTGGCGTCGCCCGGCTCCTCGTGGGGACGGCCGTTGATGAAGAACCGCGGGGTGCCGGTCACGCCGCTCGCGACGCCGCTCGCGACGTCCTGCTTCACCCGCGCCGCGTGGACATGGGCGTCGAGCTCGCGCCGCACGCGCTCGGCGTCGAGCCCCAGCTCGCGCGCGTACCGCACCAGATCCTCGTCCGCGAGCGCCGCCTGCTGCTGGTACAACAGGTCGTGCATCTCCCAGAACTTCCCCTGCGCGGCGGCCGCCTCCGCGACCTCCGCCGCGTGTTGGGCGTGCGGGTGCTCGTCGGTCAAGGGAAAGTGCCGGAACACGAACCGCACCTTGCCCCCGACCCGGCGCAGCACCTGCTTCAGCTCCGGGTAGGCGCGGCCGCAAAACGGGCACTCGAAATCGCCGTATTCCACCAGCGTCACGGGGACATTCGCCGCTCCCAGGACGTGGTCCTGCGGGCCGACCGGCGGAGTGAGCAGCGGCATGTCCAACACCCGCTACGCGTGCAGCGCCTGATGCAGCACGGCGCTGGGGGCAACTTGCGCCGCGGTGAGCGCCGGATAGATATGGTCGGGCCGCGACGTGGTGGCCTGTTGGGTCGCCGTCTGGATCATGGAAGCCTCGGCTGGTGAACTTGAGACCAAATCGACCCCCGCGCCAGCGGCGAGTCGATCGATCGACACGAGGAGCTCCTGATGCTGAGCGCCGCACCGATTCGCGCGTACATCCCCGTTTCCAACCTCCAGCGCGCGAGAAAATTCTACGAGCAGACGGTGGGGCTCGAGCCGGGAGAGGCGTACGGCGGCGGTGTAATCTACACGTGCGGCGGCGCCGACGTCTTCATGTATCCAACCCCCAACGCGGGCACGTCGAAGGCCAGCCAGGCGTTCTGGCAGGTCGACGACGTCGAGGCGGAGGTGGCAGCGCTCAAGGCCCGAGGCGTCGTGTTCGAGGAGTACGACATGCCGGGGATCAAGATGAAGAACAGCATCGCCACCGGCGGCGGCGCGAAGACCGCGTGGTTCAAGGACAGCGAAGGCAACATCATGGCGGTGAGCCAGCGCCTCTAGGGCGATGCAACTCATCCGCGACCTGCTGCGCCCCTACCGGGGGTGGCTCGCCATCATCCTGCTCGCGCTGCTCGTCGAGACGGCGATGAGCCTCGCCGGTCCGTGGCCGCTCAAGATCGTGCTCGACAGCGTGGTGGGTCGCCACCCGCTCCCCCAGTGGATCGTTCCGCTGCTCGGCAACCGGCTGGCCGACGACCGTGTGGCGATCGCCGCCGCGGCAGCCGCCGGACTCGTGATCATCGGCGTGTTCGGCTCCATCGCGGGCTACATCGACAAGTACTACACCGAGAGCGTGAGTCAGTGGGTGGCCAACGACCTCCGGATGCGCGTCTTCCACCAGCTCGACCGCCTGTCCCTCACCTACTACGACACGCAGCAGACCGGCGGGCTCTTGAGCACGATCACCACGGATATCTCCACCATCCAGACGTTCGCGTCGGAGGCGACGCTCGGCATCCTGATCGATCTCCTGGCGATCATCGGCATGCTCGGCCTCATGTTCTGGCTGAACTTCGATTTCGCGCTCATCACAGTCGCCGTCGCACCGTTCATCCTCGTCTTCGTCATGCGATTCAAGCAGACGGTCAAGCGGGCGACCCGCGAGGTCCGGCGCCGACAGAGCGACGTCGTCGCCGTCGTTCAAGAGGGGTTGCAGTCGATGCGTGTGATGCAGGCTTACGGTCGGCAGGACCTCGCGGAATTGCAGCTGCAGCAGGCCGGTAAGGCCGCGGTGGACGCGGCGCTGAGGGCGCGCCGGGTCAAGTCGCTGGTTTCGCCGGTCGTCACGGTGAGCGTCTCCTTGTGCACGGCATACGTCCTGTACCGCGGCGCATCGCTGGTCCTCGCGGGTGCCATGACGATCGGAGCGCTCACCGTGTTCCTTTCGTACCTGAACAAGTTCTTCAAACCGGTTCTCGACCTCGCCACCATGACCAACAGCATCGCGCAGGCCGCCGTGGCGGTCGAGCGCGTGCAGTCGATCATTCTCGCCGACCAGATGATCCCCGAGGCACCCAACGCGACCGAGCCCGCGCCGTTCAAGGGTGAGATCATCTTCGAAAAAGTGGCCTTCGCGTACCAACCCGACACGCCGGTCCTCAAGGAGATCAGCTTCACGATCGAGCCGGGCCAATTCGTGGGGTTCGTGGGTGCGACGGGAGGCGGCAAGTCCACCGCCGCCAGCTTGATCCCCCGGTTTTACGATCCCACCGCGGGCCGCATACTCGTAGACGGCGTGGATGTCCGCGCCTACAAGCTCAAGGCGCTCCGCTCACAGGTCGGCGTGGTCCTCCAGGACACGGTGCTGTTCCAGGGAACCATCGCGGACAACATCGCTTACGGGCGGCCGGGCGCCACGCGCCAGGAGGTCATCCAGGCGGCGCGAGACGCGGACGCCCACGAGTTCATCGCGCAGATGCCCCGGGGCTACGACAGCTCCGTAGGCGAGCGCGGACTGACGCTCTCGGGTGGCCAGCGGCAGCGGATCGGCATCGCGCGCGCGCTCATCCGGAATGCCCCGATCCTCATTTTGGACGAACCGACCGCCGCGCTCGACGCCGAGGCGGAACAGCTCGTGTTGCAGGGCCTGGCGCGGCTGATGCAGGGTCGGACCGCCATCGCGATCGCGCACCGCCTGAGCACCGTGCGCGACGCCGACAACATCGTCGTTTTCAAAGAAGGGATCGTGGCCGAGCAAGGAACGCACGAGGAGTTGCTGGCGTTCGGCGGGGTGTACGCCGAGCTTTATCGGGTCCAATTCGGATCGGCCGTCTGACCGGCCAGGAGTCTGCATGGCGTCTCGTTCGCTCATCGTCCTGCCCGACGATGCCGCTACGCCGATCCTCGACGCGATCGGCAAAGCGAGCAAGTCGCTCCGCATCAAGATGTTCGTCTTCTCCGATCCGGTCCTGATCGGCGCCGTCATCGCCGCCCAGCGCCGCGGCGTGCACGTCCGCGTGATGCTCAACCCGGCACGCCGCAGCGGCCAGGAAGACAACGAGGCGACGCGCCAGCAGCTCGCGCGCGCCGGTGTCGACGTCATCGACAGCAACCCGGCCCTCGCCCTCACGCACGAGAAGTCGATGGTCACGGACGACGCGACGGCGTTCGTCGAGTCGCTCAACTGGGAGACGAAGAACCTCACCCAGACGCGTGACTACGCGGTCGTCACGGATCACCGGCATGAGGTCGATGAGGTCGTGGCGTGCTTCGAGGCGGACTGGCATCGGCAGGCATTCGATCCGGGCAGCGCCGTGCGCCTGCTGTGGTGCCCTCTGAACGGACGGGACCGGATCGCGCATTTCATCGACGCAGCGCGGCATACGCTGTACGTTCAGAACGAGCGGTACCAGGATTCTGTGATCCTCGAGCGGCTGGTCCGCGCGGCCCGGCGCGGCGTCAAGGTGCACGTGATGGCGCGCCCGCCGCATTCGTTGAAGCGGGACCAGCTGATCGAGGGGGTGGGGGGCCTGCGGATTCTCGACGATGTCGGGGTCAAAGTCCGGAAACTCAAAGGGCTGAAGCTCCACGGAAAGATGCTCCTCGCCGATGGCGTCACCGCCATCGTCGGGTCGATCAACCTCGCCCCCGGGAGCTTCGACAGCAGGCGCGAGCTCGCGATCGAGGTGCGCGACGCCGCCGTCGTGGACCGGCTGCACACGATCGTGAAAGTCGACAAGGAGAACTCGCACCCGCTCGATCTCTCCGATGACGGCCTGCTGGCGGACCTCGCGGATCGCCAAGCGGAGGCTGCGGAGCAGCTGGCGCTCACCGACCGCAGCAAGAAGAAGGCGAAGAAGACATAGCCTATGCCCCCCTTTCTCGCAGAACTGCTCGGCACCATGCTGTTGGTCACGCTGGGCGATGGCGTGGTCGCCAACGTCGTCCTCAATCGAACCAAAGGCCAGAACGCCGGTTGGATTGTCATCACCGCCGGCTGGGCGTTCGGCGTGACGATCGCGGTGTATGCCGTCGGCGCCTTCAGCGGCGCGCATCTCAACCCCGCGGTGACCATCGGCCTCGCCGCCATCGGCAAGTTCGCATGGGCGTCGGTGCCCGTGTACATCGCCGCCCAACTGCTCGGCGCGTTTCTCGGTGCGGGCGTCGTATGGCTCGCTTACCTGCCCCACT
>Ga0209577_10005527_pt1 | contig 11796 bp, 9 predicted proteins | sample GraSoiAngelo_109_FD_185874 | JGI IMG/M metagenome (GOLD analysis project Ga0209577, IMG submission 185874) | Grasslands soil microbial communities from the Angelo Coastal Reserve, California, USA - 14_0903_12_20cm (SPAdes) (version 2) | ecosystem: Environmental > Terrestrial > Soil > Grasslands ... | reverse complement strand
CCGAAATTTTATATGCCCATCCCGGTTTGAGTGAAATTCTGCTGGAGGGGACAGAGAGCGCTTTAGGAAGAGCAATTCATATACTGCCTATTGCGTTGCCTAAAAAGGAATAACAAGCAACACCTCGTTCCTCAATTCGAGAAAAGTTTCCAAATCAAGGGGAAAAAATCTTCATATCTATCGTCGATTATGTTATAGTACAGGTACCAAATTCTTCAACATCTCTTGTTTGATTTGCATTGTTTTGCCTTAGAAATTGTATCCCGGTCAAGGTAAGGAGGAGCCACGCCTTACCGACTACCTGACCGGAGTAGAATGCAGTTCGTTTGGGAGTCCGGTAGTCTGGGCAGTCGGATTAAGGACCCAGTTGGCAGTCATAAGGAGGACCTATGCTGTTTCTATTCCGTTTCATGTATCGCAATCTGAAGGGCTATCGTTTTTTTGTATTGATTGCCATATTCGTTTCATTTGCCCAGGTAGCCGCCGCTATTGGAGCGGCATATCCCCTGAAGTGGATTCCCAATAAACTTCAGATCAGCACCCAGAATCCCGCGGGCCTGGATCCAGAGCCAATTTTCGATGGCTTTATTAATTTCTTTGATAAGTATGGTACACCTGCGAAGGCCAGCCTTAACAATCCCCATCCTCATACGGCCCTGGGGGTCATTCTGTTTGCAGCCACTGTTCTCGTCATCGTTGCATTGTTGGAAGCCATATTAGGGTATTTTGAGCTATACCTTGCCGCGTACATCGGACAGAACCTCTCGGCCAGATTACGCAATCATCTCTTTGGACAGATACAGCGCCTGTCTCTTGATTGGCATGGAAAACAGAAGAAAGGCGATCTCGTTCAGCGCGTGACGGGTAATATCACCGATATCGAAAAATTTGTCACCGATGGCCTGGTCAATCTTCTTACTGGCATCATGACGATCGTTGGGGTAGGAGTGGTCATGTTTTTGAATAGCCCACCCTATGCCCTGCTCTCCATCGTCATCGTCCCCGCCCTTGCTGTCGTCGTCTTCAGTTACACCTCCAGTATTAAAGCCGCCGCAAAGAAAACTTCGAAGGCTGCCGGAGAGGTAGCCGATGTCGCGGTAGAGGATGTCGGAGCTATCACTGTCATCAAAGCCTTTGACCTCGTAGAGCGTGAGACAGATCGTTTCAATAAGTATGTTGACAAGACTCGCAAGGCTGGCCTGCGCGCTGGTGGTTTACAGGCCCAATTCACTCCGCTCGTAACCGTTCTTGTAGGAATTGGTACCGCCGTCATCATCGGCATAGGGGCATATGTCGCTTCGGGCAGCACCTTCAGTTTCCTCGTCACGATACCAGCGGCGAGCATTGGTATTGGTACTGTGATCTTGTTCATTACCCTGCTTGCCGAACTATTCCAGCCCATGAAAGACCTCTCCAAGTTGACCAATATCGCCACCAGCGCTGCGGCTGGCGCCGAACGTATCCAGGATATCCTCAATCAAACGCCTGAAGTTATCGAGACCTCGACACCATACGCTGGTCCACAGACCTTGCGTGGCGAAATAACCTTTGAAAATGTCACCTTTGGCTATACCCCGGAAAAGCTCATTCTCAAAGGTATCAACCTGCACATACCTGCCGGAAGGAAAGTCGCGCTGGTAGGACTTTCAGGCGGTGGGAAAACCACGCTCGTCAAATTGATCCCCCGTTTCTACGAAGTGAGCGGTGGCGTAGTCAAGCTCGATGGGCGAGACACTCGCCAGTATCCACTCTCCCTCCTGCGTCAGAATGTCGGTATGGTCCTCCAGGAAACTGTATTGTTCGAGGGAACCCTCCTTGAAAACCTCAAAATAGGGCGGCCCAATGCCACTATGGACGAAGTCATCAAAGCCACACAGCAGGCGCACATCCATGACACCATTATGAGCTGGCCGGAGGGCTATGGTACCCTGGTGCGCAATCAAGGCAAAAACTTCTCCGGTGGACAACGCCAGCGCCTCGCCATTGCGCGTACGCTTCTCAGTAATGCCCATATCCTCGTGCTGGATGAGCCAACCGCCGCCCTGGATGTCGAAGCTGAACTGGAAGTCATGACGGCCCTGGAAGAACTGGTTGTTGGGCGCACCGTCCTCATGATCTCCCACCGACTAGGTACACTGGGCAAAGTCGATGAAATCATCGTGCTCAAAGACGGCTTGATCGTCGAACAGGGAACGTACAAAGACCTCAAGAGCCGTCCACATGGCATCTTTGCCGATCTGCTCGGTAAACAAAAGCAGTACGATGCTGATTATGTGGGTGGCTCGATCATCGTTCCCCAGGCTGAAATTGCCAGGCTCATCAAGGCAAAACAGGGAGTCGTTCCTCCAGACCAGTTGGTACCTTTGCAGCCTTCTAGCAACGGGCAGAACCGAAGGCGGAAAGCGCGCGTAATGGTTGAGATAGACGGGAGGATTACCGGTGAATTTGAACTGGATAAGCCAGTCCTTCGCATTGGTCGCCTGAGTTCAAACGATATACAGGTACCATCGGACCGCGTCTCGCGCTTCCACGCCAAAATCCGCGAAGAGCGCGGCGCGTGGGCTATTGAAGATGCACAAAGCTTGAATGGCCTTATCTATCAAGGAGAACGTACGGATAATCATACACTCCGCAATGGAGATCGTATCTACCTGGGTCCAAGAGTAGTCCTCGTCTATCAGGAAGAAAGTATACCGGTAGCTTCCAGGCCCGCTGCACCTCATCCAACAGTGCCTGTAACACCTGCGCCGGTACCTCCTGCTCCTCGTCCTATACCGCCTACACCGGTATTGCCTACCCCTTACCCAGGGGCGCCGGCAGCATCTGCTTCTCTGGCCCCGAGGGCACAAATAGTGATAGAGGTGGATGGGAAGACACTTGGCGCTTATCAACTGGGCAAAGACGTAGTTACAGTAGGTCGCCTGGCTAACAACGACATTCCTATCTCCTCCCAGTTCGTCTCAGGACAACATGCCACGATTATGAAGCAAAATGGAAACTGGCTCATCATGGATAAAGGCAGTCGCAATGGACTCAGTTATCAGGGGAGAACTATTCCCCAGCATACGTTAACTCATGGAGACCGTATCTTCCTGGGTAAAGGAGTTGCGCTCAGGTACGAGGTGTTAGCATGATACTATAGCCTGGTTGTTTCAAGACCCGGTGCATTGAAACTCTGCGCTAGAATACAAGCATAACTTGTATCAGGTAGGAGAAGTAAAGCTGGTCATACTATCTGCAAAAGGTGGTACTCGCGCCGGGGAATGTATGGATAGATCACCGGGATGGAACCAGGCAACATATCAAGTGCCGGTCGAAAACAATATCACGCTTGAAGGCAGTTTGAGTCTGCCGGAGCATCCTCGCGGCGTGGTGCTGTTTGCACATGGCAGCGGAAGCAGTCGTCATAGTCCTCGCAATCAATTTGTTGCCCAACTATTGCATGAAGCTGGCTTTGCGACTCTGCTCATCGACCTGCTCACTATGCAAGAAGAAGAACAGGATCGATATACCGGTCACTTCCGCTTTGATATTGAACTACTCAGTCGGCGAGTTGTTGGTGCTACAGACTGGCTCACCGCCAACCCAACTACGGCGCATCTCAAAATCGGTTACTTCGGCGCGAGCACTGGCGCGGCAGCCGCTCTGGTTGCTGCTGCCCAGCGCCCCAGGGCCGTTGGTGCAGTTGTTTCACGTGGGGGTCGGCCTGATCTTGCCAGTTCATACCTTCCTGCAGTTCAAGCCCCTACACTGTTGCTCGTTGGCTCAAAAGACACGCAGGTCATCGAATTGAACCGTTGGGCCTTCTCGTTGCTGCGCTGCGAAAAGCAGCTTGAGATCATTCCTGGAGCGTCACACCTTTTTGAAGAACCTGGCACCTTGGAGAAGGTTGCGCAGTTGGCAAGCCAGTGGTTCACACGCTACCTCGCGGCATAAGTGCTTTCACGGAGTGGACCGCACACGCGGAAATTCGTAGCAAAAAACCAGGTTGAGAGAAACATCATGGTAAAAATCTATCGAGATCGATATGAAGCCGGGCGTGAGTTAGCCACGAAACTCACAGCATATGCTCATCGCCAGGACGTGCTGGTGCTGGCACTCCCCCGCGGAGGTGTGCCAGTTGGGTATGAAGTAGCAAAGGCACTTCTGGCCCCCCTCGATGTCTTTGTTGTGCGCAAACTTGGCGTCCCTGGTCACGAAGAATTGGCGATGGGCGCTATTGCAACGGGAGGGATATGTGTGATCAATGAAGAGGTCGTGCGTATGCTGCATATCCCTGAGAGAGTGATCGATGCGGTTGTTGCAAAAGAGCAGCGGGAACTTGAACGGCGAGAACGCCTCTACCGTGATGATCGTCCCCCGCCTGATGTGAACGGTTGCATCGTGATCCTCGTCGATGACGGTCTTGCGACCGGTTCTACCATGCTTGCCGCAGTAGAAGCATTGCGACAGCAGCATCCCGCTCGTCTTGTCGTTGCAGTGCCGGTAGCTGCTCCTTCGACCTGCGAGGAATTTAGGGCAGAGGTAGACGAGATCGTATGCGCTCAAACACCGGAGCCTTTCTTCGGAGTTGGCTACTGGTACGAGGACTTCTCGCAAACATCGGACGAAGAAGTACACGATCTGCTCTCTCGAGCTGAACAAGAAAAACCCGTTGCTGCGCGCAAACACTAAGGATTACCGGTGGTGTGCCGGGAAATAATGAGAAGGATATGCACAATGCCAGATACAACACATACTGTACTCATCAATGCCATACGCGAGACTGCGCATCCGCTCACAGGAGCGACTACAGACTACGATCCCTTGATGAACTTGATCGGGGATGCCCGCTTTGTCCTGCTTGGTGAGGCATCGCATGGCACTCATGAGTTCTACCAGGCGCGTGCAGAAATCACGAAGCGGCTCATCACAGAGAAAGGCTTCGTTGCCGTAGCTGTCGAGGCCGACTGGCCAGATGCTTACCGCGTCAACCGCTATGTTCGAGGCCTCAATGACGACCCCACAGCCAGAGATGCGCTCGCCGGTTTCAAGCGCTTCCCAATATGGATGTGGCGCAATACAGATGTACTTGATTTCATTGAATGGTTACGTGCGCATAATACCGGCCTTCCTCCAGACGCCAGGAAGACAGGCTTTTATGGGTTAGATCTGTATAGCCTGCATGCCTCTATTGAGGCGGTGATTAGCTATCTCGAGAAGGTGGACCCAGAAGCCGCGAAACGCGCACGCTATCGCTATTCGTGCTTTGAGCACTTTGGCGAAGATACCCAGGCGTATGGATATGCGGCGGGTTTTAACCTCTCAAAGTCATGCGAAGATGAGGTTGTCGCCCAGCTCATCGAACTGCAGCAGCATACCTCTGACTATGCCAAACGCGATGGCCGGGTCGCCGAGGACGAATTTTTCTACGCTGAGCAGAATGCACGGCTGGCAAAGGATGCCGAGGAATACTACCGCACGATGTTCAGTGGGCGCGTTTCGTCCTGGAACCTGCGTGATCGCCATATGACCGAGACACTTAAGGCTTTGGTTGCTCATCTGGATAGAGAGGGTGGAGGCACGAAGGTCGTTGTGTGGGCGCACAACTCGCATGTGGGTGATGCGCGCGCAACGTCCATGGGGAGCGAGGGTGAACTCAACATCGGTCAACTCGTGCGCGAACGCCATGGCCGCGAAACCGTGCTGGTTGGTTTTAGTACATACACCGGTACCGTCACAGCCGCCCCGGATTGGGGTGCTCCCCTGGAACGCAAGCGCGTTCGTCCCGCGCTCCCGGGCAGTTATGAAGCGCTCTTTCACCAGGTGGGGCTGTCAAATTTCCTCTTACCGTCACCTAATGACAGCCAGGCTGCGAATGCTTTACGTGGTCCTCGACTCGAAAGAGCTATAGGTGTGATCTATCTGCCCAAGACCGAACGCGTCAGTCACTACTTTCATGCTCGCTTGCCTGAGCAGTTCGACGCTGTATTGCACTTCGATGAGACGCGCGCCGTCGAACCTTTAGATCGTACAACACAATGGGAGGTGGGGGAGACCGAGATCCCGGAAACATATCCCTGGGCGGTCTAAGGCCTCTACCTTTATTGCATCCCTACGCTCTAACATCTTTCCGTTTCAGGAAGAGCCCGATGGCAACCATCAGTACGGCGATGGTGAGAACCAATGCGCCCCAAACGATTAAGAGGTGCATCGTGGCCCCCGGAACTGCTGTCGCGGGATTGAGTGAGGTATAGTGCGTCCCTTGATAGGCGAAGTCATCCACGCCGAGTTTGTCACCATGCAAACCTACCGATGAGCCTAATCCGGCCATTGCCCAGCGCACTGGGAACAGTGCTCCCAACACCTGCAAGATCGGCGAGTCAAGTTTGAAGATAATGCCTGAAAAGATCACCTGGGGGATCAGCACAATTGGCACAAAGCTCATGGCGCGATCAGCATTTGGCGCAAGAGCGGAGATTGCCAACCCCAACATCAACCCTGCCAGCGTAGTCAGTACCAGTGTGATATAGATCTCTGCCAGAATTGGCAGGAAGATGCCACCTCGAAGCGGCGTTTTCAGATTGACCAGGTAGATCAGCACCGCACTTTGTAGAAAACACAGTATTCCCAGTACGAGAATCTTTGAGAACATATAGGGGATGATGCCCAGGTTGACCAACCTTTCCCGGCGGTAAATCGCGTTCTCCCGCACGATAGCGCGTATTCCGTTCAGGCAGCCAAAGAGCACACCGGCGAAAGCCATAATGAAGAGCAGTGTTTGCGCATTCGCCCCGGAGTCGGGCGCGATGGCATTCTCCAGCGCTTGTTGTTTGGTCAAACCCTCTTTTTGCACGTACAAGCTCGCCACCGGCGAATTGAGCAAATCAACCACGCGCTTGCAGTCGATCGAGACAACCGGGCCTGAAGTGTCGAGTGGGTTCGCTCGCAAAGGGCAGTAGGTGATACTGGTTGAATCAAACGTGCCGGAACCGGCCAGGTAGAACAGGATCAAACCGATGATGGGGGCCTGGAGCAGCAAGAGTAAAAAGTTCCCGCCATCATGCAACAGCAGCCGCAAGTAACGCCTTGAAAGCAATGAGAATTGTTTCCAGGGACGACCGCGCTTGGGACGTGAAATCAACAGGTTGGTTTCAAGCATTTGGTGATCTTCTGCGAGTTCTCGATTGAGCGGCTCCTGTACGTAACGCTGGTAATAGGGAGAGCGCTTGAAGTTCTCTGCGATCTTTTCCGGTGCATGTTTATTGTTCGTTGCTGTTTCCAACCTGTTATATATCTCAGCAAAATCGTTCGTGCCGAAATAGGCCTGTGCTTGAGCCGGTGGACCATAAAACGCAAGGTGACCGCCTGGGGCAAGAAAACATACAAAGTCGCACAGAAAAATGTTGCTGGTAGCGTGCGTGACCAGCACAATGGTATGCCCCTTATCGGTTAGTTTGCGTAAGAGCAGCATCATCTTACGTTCAAGGCCAGGGTCTAACCCCGATGTAGGCTCATCGAGAAAGAAGACGCTGGGGTTTGCCAGCAGTTCCAGGGCAATAGAGACCCGTTTGCGCTCGCCGCCTGAGAGATTTCTCACCAGGTGTTTCCTGCGATAGCGTATCTCTACCTCGTCGAGTACCTCGTTGATGCGCTGTTTGATCTGCGCGCGTGTGAAATCCCTGGGCAGGCGTAACCTCGCCGTATAATACAGGGCCTGTTCAACGGTCAGGTCCTTGTGTATGATATCGTCCTGGGGCACGTACCCAATCTGTGTGTTGAATGCCGCCAGGTTGCGATAGTAATCCTGATCATTGTAGAGTACTGTGCCCTTCTGGGCAGGCCGCAGCCCGCTCAGCGCGTTTAACAACGTGGACTTGCCCACGCCCGAACCCCCGACCAGTGCTACAAATGTACGCGCCGGAATGTCGAGCGAAATATCGTCTAACAGGAGTGTATGCAGGTTTCCCCTGCTGGTGAGGTGAAGAGCATCGATACGGATGCTGTAGCTTTCGTCCTGCTGGATAAGCTGGTTCCCGGTGTAGGTAAATTTGTACGGGCCGATACGAATGAGATCTCCTGGATTCAGATCCCTTGCGCGTACACGCTCCGTATTGACATAGACACCGTTGGTACTGCTCAGATCAACGATACGATAGCCCCCGGTACGGCTCTGCTCCATCCGCGCATGATAGCCCGAAACCTGTGGATGATTGAGGATGATGGTGTTGTTATTGAAACGCCCAATGGTCAAAGTAGGTGAAGCCAGCGGAATCGGGTGCACTTCGGGCACGCTGTCCGAAGTCTTCTTTTTCTGCCAGTCCTCTGGTATGAATGTCGGCACATTGTGTTCCTGGGCAAGCTGCTTTAACTGTACCTCGTCAAGCACGTACAGCTGGTGATCATAGGGATCGGTATATGATTCATGCTGGATATTGGAAATCCAGGAATGCAGTGTCTCGGCATTGACTCCGAGCGCTGTTGCTGCTTCCTGCATGGTGTAGTGTTTCATAATACATACCACGAAGTGAGAACAATAACAGTTTCTACATGGGTATCAGCATCCTGAAAAGGGTTTTCTCGGCGCGCAGACCTTTTTCAATTTGCGTGGAGTTGTCACAGTACAATACTGGCGCTCTTTTGAAGACCTGGAGAAGTTTGCCAGGGATAAGGATGATCCGCATCTCGAAGCCTGGAGGCGCTTCAATAAAACCATCGGCTCGGACGGCAGCGTCGGCATTTTCCACGAGACCTACCTTGTCGAAGCAGGCAAATATGAGGCTCTCTATGGCAATATGCCCGTCTTCGGCCTGGCCGCTGCTACTAAACACGTCCCCGCCATAGGACGCCGCGAAACGGCACGCCGCCGCCTGGGAGGTGAAAATGAGCCGTCGGTAGTATCCCCCGCGCAGCCCGTGTTAGTTGCCGGACAATAGGTTCTTTCATCGCATGCACTGTTTGTGGTATGCATCTTTGCAACTCAGGTGTTTCTCATGCGTAGGTATGGTAGGAATATCGAACAGGAGATGCCAAAGCGAAGGAGCAAGTCACCATGTCACAGATGCATTACGATGAAGCCGGGCAGGAGCGCCAGAGGCCTGAATTTGACAACAGCTACGACGTAGGTTATGCACCAGGGTACCGCGACCCGTTTATGGGTTCATCCGGGCAAAAACTCTCGATGCCGACCACCCTGGCCTCGGATAAAAGCGCCAGTGCCGGTCAGCGCCTGGCATTGGCGATCGTCTCCGTCATCATGCTCATAGGAGCAGTTGCTATCATCTTCACTGGTGGAAATTCGCCGGGTGGCTTCATTGGACTGGTTGCTTTAGGTGTCGTCTCTGCAGCGATTGTCGCGGTCAATGTTGTTTTTAATAATATCCATTTTAATAATACCCATTGAGGAGACTAGAGATCTTCGGAAAATAGCCCCGCCGGCCTCTTCTGAGGCACAACAACCTTCAGCGCTCCGGATGCGACGCTGAAGGTTGCCGGGGTGTGACCGCCTGGATCACCATCCACCTGGAAAGCGATGGGATGTGGCGTCTCGATGGTGATCGAGGTAAACTGGTCGTAGCGCACCCAGATGCGGCGCTGCTCGCGTCGTAGAATAAAATCCCCTAGAACTACAATGCGCCCTGGCAGGTTGCGCTTGCGCACAATGCACAGATCGAGCTGGCCGTCGTCACATTTTGCCTGCCACGTGAAGGTGAGAGCTCCCCCATATAACTGCGTATTCCCGATAAAGATTTGCACCGCTCGTGTTTTCACCACATAATCCTTGTGACGCACAATCACTGGAAAGCCAGCGTAGCCAGGGCCAAACCATAATGCCGCCAATACATAACCGAGGATGCCCAGGCGTTTTAGGGGTTTGCGCTCGACCGCCTGGGTGACCTCCCCATCAAGACCGATGCCGACCATCAGCAGGAAATAGCGCCCATTCACGCAGCCCAGGTCAACACGGCGCGTTTGCCCATGCAGGAGCACCTCACGCGCCCTGGCATTATCCAGGGGAATCCCCATTTCACGCGCCCAGACGTTGACCGTGCCGGTAGGAAGCACGCCCAGCACTGTCTCGCTGCCCGCTAATGCCTGGATGATGTCATTGATGGTGCCATCCCCCCCGGCCGCGATCACCATGGCGGCGTTTTGCTCGATAGCCTTGCGTGCCAGTGATTGTCCATCGCCCGGCCCATGTGTAAACCAGAGTTCGGCCCTCCAGCCGTGCTTGCGTAAAAACGCCAGCGTCTCATGAACGCGATGCGTGTTGTGGAGCAGAAAGCCCGATATAGGATTGGCAATGATAACTGCGTAGCGTTCGCATGGTTCGTTAAAACCTTCATTAGAATCCGTAGTATCCGTTTGCATACTGCTCATCCTCTTGCCTGTATAGATGCAATCAGAAAGGCATGATGGGCGACGTATAACACAAAGCGTTCCAACCTCATCCGTCCAGTCTTACAGAAATTATGCACGATTTATCTTTGAAAATCTATTATCGCGGGATCAATCTACACGTGGCACACGCGCCAGGATTTCTGACACGACTTCGTAATTGATGGTACCCAGGCGTTCTGCAACCTGTTCTGCAGTCAAGCTGGCCTTTCCCTGGCGTCCAATCAAGGTCACCTCGTCACCGGCGCGCGTCTGTGGAATATGCGACACGTCCACAATGGACTGATCCATGCAGACGCGGCCCAGCAATGGCGCTTCCTGGCCGTGAATGAGCACATATCCCCAGTTGGTCGGCGCGCGTCGGAAGCCATCGGCGTACCCCACCGGAAGTACGGCAATGGTGGTCGCTCGCTCCGTATAGAACGTGCAGCCGTAACTGATACATTCTCCGGCGGGAATAACTTTGACCTGCGCCACCTGGGTCTTGAAAGAGAGCGCCGGGCGAAATCCCTCTGGCAGGCACATCTCGGCCGATGGATGCAGCCCATAGAGCGCTATGCCAGGGCGCACCATATCGAAATGCGCTTCGGGCAGGCTCAGAATAGCCGCGCTGTTGGCGGCATGCACCAATGGCGGGCGCAGGTGTTGCTCTCCCAATACTTGCAATACGTGCTGGAAGCGCGCAAGTTGCAAGCGAGCATGTGTTTGATCGGAACTATCAGCCGTGGCGAAATGCGTAAAGATGCCCTCGAGTTCCAGGCCGGGCAGTTCTCGAATACCCTTCACCAGTTGTACTACCTCGTCAATCTGCTCGGCGCGTATGCCGAGCCGCCCCATGCCGGTATCAACTTTGACATGCACCGCAATCGATTTTCGGAGCGCGAGGGCTGCGCGCGAAGCGGCCTGGGCGGCCTCTAGCGAGTAGAGGGTGATGGTCAATTCGAGGTGTACGGCTTCGCGCATCTGCCAGGGTGGAACGTAGCCAAATACCAGGATGGGCGCGCTGATACCCGCCTCGCGCAGTGGCGTTGCCTCGCTCACCGTCGCCACACCCAGCATACTCGCGCCATTGTGCAGCACCGTACGCGCCACCTTCAAGGCTCCATGCCCGTAGGCATCGGCCTTGAGGCTTGCCAGGATACGTACCTGTGGCCCGACCAGTGTCGCAATCTGTCTCGTATTATTGGCTATGGCGCTCAAATCGATCTCAACCCACGTGGGACGTGTTGGCCGCGTGACTACAATTTGCTTCCAACCCGGTGTTTGTCTCACCAGCGCATCGTGTGCCTGCTCTGGCTGTGCCATCAAACGTTCGGTTACGCGCTCCATGCGCGTCTCTTCAGAACCTTTGATATATATTGTAGGGGCGCGATTCATCGCGCCCTCTCCAGATACCGGTGCGTCCCTGAATCGCGTCTC
>Ga0209577_10005526_pt1 | contig 11796 bp, 20 predicted proteins | sample GraSoiAngelo_109_FD_185874 | JGI IMG/M metagenome (GOLD analysis project Ga0209577, IMG submission 185874) | Grasslands soil microbial communities from the Angelo Coastal Reserve, California, USA - 14_0903_12_20cm (SPAdes) (version 2) | ecosystem: Environmental > Terrestrial > Soil > Grasslands... | reverse complement strand
GAGCGGGGCGGATACAAATTTGACTTTTATGGCTAGATCATTGAAGAAAGGACCCTTCGTCGAATCGCATCTTCTGGAGAAGATCGATAAGATGAACAATTCGGGTGCGAAGAAACCAATTAAGACCTGGTCGCGGCGCTCGATGGTGACGCCGGATTTTGTCGGCCACACGTTTCTGGTTCACAACGGAAAGATTTTTCAATCTGTTTTCGTGACCGAAAACATGGTTGGTCACAAGCTTGGCGAATTTTCGCCTACGCGTGTGTTTAAGAAGCACGGTTCGCACACGGCGAAAGTGACGAAGTAATGGGAATAGCAGATTGAAGATTGCGGATTGCAGATTGAATTGGGCGGGGCGAAGCCGCCACGTTTTCAAATCTGGAATCTTCAATCTGAAATCAGCTGTGATTTTAGTGGGCTGCGTAACGCTGGTTCGAGGGCTGGCGGCAGAGGGAAATAGTTCTTTGTCAGATTCTAAAAATGAAAGCGTGCCGGTGACGACGGCGGCATTGTTGGCGCAGAAAGAAGAATTGCGCCGGCAGTTGTCCTTGAGCCAGGAAACGGTGAAAACGTTGACGAATAGTCTGGCCGAATCCAATGCCGAGGCGGAATTGTTTCGGCGGAAATTTGCCGACCTGCAATTGCGGATGGAGGCGCTCGGACTGGCTTCGGCAAGCAAAGACCGCGCGAAACTCGAGCAACGGTTGTTGACGGCGGTGAGCGACTTGCAACTGGCGCAGAAAGAGCGCGACCAATATCGCGACCAAATGATGCAGTTATCAGAAACGATGCTGCGTTATTTGAAAACCGCGGAAGGCGGCGACGCCCAGGCGCGAATGGATGTGGAGGCGCAATTGCGCGGAATGAACGCGCTCGTGGAAAAGTCAACCAAGGCGCAGCCGCAGAATGGATCGCTTCTCGATGGCAGCGTCATCAGTGTGAAGGAAGAATGGTCGTTTGTGGTCGGTAATTTTGGCGCCCGTGAAGGTGTGAAAATCGGAATGCCGCTACGCGTGAAACGCGGCGATGACGTGGTTGCGAGGTTACGGGTGGTGGATGTGCGCGAGCGGATTTGCGGCGCGATCATTCAGGAATCTGGAAAGGAAAAAATTAAAGTTGGGGATCGACTTGAAGTCGATGCCCGCTCGGATGTGAGTGCAAGGTGATCGGGAGAGTTAAAAGCGTTAAAAGAGTTACAAGGTTACAACGGAGAGAGAAATCACGGTTGTAACGATGTAACCCTTTTAAACTTTTTAACGAACTTCATGGAAGTTAGAGCGACATACAAGTACGCGAAGATTTCGCCGTTCAAGGCGCGTGAAATCACGCGTGAGATCCAGGGCCTGCCGGTTTCGGCAGCGCTCGATGTTGTCGCGTACAGCCCGAAAAAAGCGGCCGTGCTAATCAATAAAACATTGAAGAGCGCGGTCGCGAACGCCGAGAACAACGCAAATCTGAAAGTAGACGGCTTAGTGGTGAAGGAAGCGATCGTTGGTGAAGGGCCAACGATGAAGCGGATGATAGCGCGAGCACGCGGAAGCGGCAGCCGGATTTTGAAACGGAGCAGCCACATTCGGATTGTGCTGACGGACGAAATTAAGATTGAAACGCGCGAGACGCGAAAGGCCGCGCAAAAAGCGGCGAAGAAAAAAACCGGCGAGGCGAAAGCGGAGGGAGGACCCGAAAAAGCGGGAAGGCCTGCGAAACACGCGAAGAAGAAAGCAAAAAAATAATCATGTACGGTCATTCTGAGCGAAGCGAAGCGGAGTCAAAGAATCCCGGAGAAGTTACCTTAAAGGTTTCACATCGGGATCCCTCGTCTGCGCTCGGGGTGACGAGATAAAATTTATGGGACAGAAAGTTAATCCGATTGGATTTCGATTGGGCGTAAACCGCGACTGGCGGTCGCGCTGGTATGCATCCCCGCAGGAGATGCCGGAGTTTTTACACAGCGACCTCGAGATTCGCGATTACGTGAAGAAGAAACTCCTGTTCGCGGCGGTTTCGAAAATCGTGATCGAACGGGCGTGGAATTCAATTCGCGTCACCATTTTCACGGCGCGTCCCGGCATTGTCATCGGACGCAAGGGCGCCGAAATCGAAAAGATGACTGAGGAAATTTCAAAGATGGCGCAGGGCAAACAGATCAAGATCGATATTCAGGAAATTAAAACGCCGGAGTTGGATGCGCAGTTAGTCGCGGAAAATGTGGCGTTACAGATCGAACGTCGCATCGCGTATCGGCGGGCGATGAAAAAAGCGGTGCAGGTGGCGATGGATTTCGGCGCGCTCGGAATTCGTTTGCGAAGCTCGGGGCGATTGAACGGGGCGGAGATTTCGCGTTCGGAATGGTATCGTGAAGGCAAGGTTCCGCTGCATACTTTGCGCACCGGGATCGACTACGGATTTGCTGAAGCCAACACCGTTTACGGGAAGATCGGGGTGAAATGTTGGATTTGTAAGAAGGAAGAGGCGCCTGCCGAAACGCAGGCGCAAGCATCTCCGCCGCCACCGCCCCCGCAGGCGCAACCGACTCAAGTCTAGGGAGAAAAACTATGCCGCTGATGCCCAAACGCGTGAAGTATCGCAAATCCCAGCGGGGAAGCCGCAAGGGAACAGCTTCGCGCAATTTGCGAATCGATTTCGGCGAGTTCGGGCTGCAGACGCTCGAGCGCGCTTGGATCACAAACACGCAGATTGAAGCCGCGCGTGTAGCCCTGACGCGCAACATGAAACGTAAAGGCAAACTTTGGATCCGGATTTTTCCTGACAAATCGGTCACGGCGCGTCCGCCGGAAACACGCATGGGCAAAGGAAAGGGTCAGCCGGAGTATTGGGTGGCAACAGTGCGGCCGGGCAACATTTTGTTTGAGCTCGATGGCGTGCCGGAATCGGTCGCGCGCGAGTCGTTGCGGTTGGCCGCGGACAAGCTTCCGGTGCGAACGAAATTTTTGAGTCGCCACCATGTCGCGGTCTGATGAAAAATGAACGAGTCCTGTCATTCTGAGCGTCGTGGAGCGAAGCGGAACACAGTCGAAGGATCCCATGGTGAAATCTTAACGGGGATGCCACGAGATCCCTCGACTTCGCTCGGGATGACCAAGGATTAAGAAATGAAGATCAAAGAAATCATTGAGATGAGCACGGACGAGCTTCTGACCAAGAAGCGCGACTTGCGGCAGGAGAGTTTGCATCTGCGGTTACAGCAACAGAGCGGACAGCTCGAGCAACCAAGCCGATTGCGGTTGCTCCGGCGCGATGTGGCCAGGATCGAGACAGTGCTTTCCAAACGGACGAAGGAGACAAAATAGTTTTATGGCTGAACAACCATCAACCTCGGTGCCACCGCCGCTGCCGACAGCCGTCCCATCGTCTGCTGCGGCTGCGCCACAATCTGAGCGCGGTTCGCGTAAGACGCGGGTGGGGGAAGTGATCTCGAGCGGGATGAACAAGACGATCGTTGTCCGCACCGTCACCCGCGTGCCGCACCCGAAATTCGGCAAGATCGTAAAACAGCAGAAGAAATTTTACGCGCACGACGAAGAGAACAAGGCGAAGAACGGGGACACTGTCCGCATCATGGAAACGCGGCCGCTAAGCAAATTAAAACGGTGGCGTTTGGTCGAAATCGTCGGGAAATAAATTTTATGGTGCAGATTCGTTCCAGACTTGATGTGGCCGACAATACCGGTGCGCGCATGGCGACGATGATCGGCGTGATCGGGAAGGCCACGCTTTACGCGCGGATCGGGGACGTGATCACTGCGAACGTAAAAGAAGCGAGCGCGACCGGCACAGTGAAAAAAGGCGAAGTCGTGCGCGCTGTCATTGTCCGCACGAAACAGCCGGTAAAACGCGATGACGGCTCACTCCTGCGTTTCGATAACAACGCGATTGTGATAATCGACAAGGATTTGAATCCGCGCGGGACGCGCATTTTTGGACCGGTGGCGCGCGAGCTAAGGGAGAAAAATTTCATGAAGATCGTATCGCTGGCGCCGGAGGTGTTATGAGGAATGATGAAGCACTAATGACGAATGACGAAGGAATGTCGAAGCACGGAATCCGAAAAGACTTCGCGGTAACGATTCGACATTTATTCATTTGTCATTCCTTGGAGCTTCGTCATTCGTCATTCGTCATTTTCACCCCATGAACCGGATCAAGTTTCACGTAAAGAAGGGCGACAACGTCGAAGTGGTTTCTGGCAACTTTCGCGGTTCAAGCGGGAGAATTCTGCAGGTTTTGCCGAAGAAGGAGCGGGTGTTGATCGAAGGGGTGCGTATTATTAAAAAGCACCTGCGGAAGTCACAGGATAACCCGAGCGGCAAAATCGCGGAACGCGAAGGACCGATTCACATTTCCAATGTGCGTCTAATCGAAAAAGGGGAGAAGACACGGAAAGGCGCGAAAAAAGAAGCCAAGGCGAAGCCGGAGAAAGCGAAGAGTTAGAGATTCCTCGACTTCGCATGGAATGACAATTGAGTAGATGGAAAACGAATTTTACAAACATTACAAAGAGCGAGTGATGCCGGCTCTCCAGCAGCAGCACGGTTACAAGAACGTTCACCAGGTCCCAAAGGTGGAGAAGGTGGTGCTCAATACTTCGGTGGGGTCGCAATCGGACGTGAAGCAGGCGCTGGACGATGCCAAGACCGAGCTGGCGTTAATTACCGGTCAGCGTGCGGCCGAGACTCGAGCCAAGAAAAGCATCTCGAATTTCAAATTGCGCAAAGACCAGGCCATTGGCGCCAAGGTGACGTTGCGCGGTGAACGGATGTACGAATTTCTCGAGCGCCTGATTAAAGCGGCGCTACCCCGTATTCGTGATTTTCGTGGAGTTTCGCCGCGCGGATTCGATGGTCACGGAAACTACACCCTCGGCGTTTCCGACCAGTCGATTTTCCCCGAGATCGAGCTCGATAAAATCAAGCGCAACATCGGATTTGATGTTACTATCGTGACCACCGCTCGCACGAACGCGGAAGCCAAATCGCTGCTCAGCGAAATGGGGATGCCGTTCAGCGACCGCGCGAAAAAGCCGGCCGCGCAAGCAGCGTAATTGTTAAATGAGTACCGTAACCGATCCGATTGCAGATTTGCTGGCGCGCGTGCGCAATGGAGCGCAGGCGCAGAAGCCGGAATTGTTTTTGCCGTACTCGAAAATCAAGGCGGACGTCGTGCGAATTTTGAAGGAGGAAGGCTACATCGCAGATTACGAACTGGATCGAACGGCGGCGCATCCGCGGATCAAGATTACCAATAAGCTGGTAAATCGAGCGAGCGCGATCACCGGATTGAAACGGGTGAGCCGGCCTGGTCTGCGGCGTTATGTCGGCGCGCAGGAGATTCCGCGTGTGCTCGCTGGAATGGGCGTTGCGATCCTCTCGACCCCGCGTGGTGTCTTGTCCGGGCGGGAAGCGAAAAGACAAAACGTCGGCGGGGAGTTGCTGGCCTACGTCTGGTAAAATTTTATGTCGCGAATTGGAAACAAATCAATTGCGCTGCCGGACAAGGTGAAAGTGAACGTCGGCGACGATGGGGCGGTGGCGGTGGAAGGCCCGAAAGGTAAACTGAATTGGAAATTGCCGCGCGATATTTCGGCCAAGGTCGAGAACAATCATGTCTCGCTGGCACGGGCGGCAGAGACGCGGAGCGTGAAAGCGTTGCACGGGCTTTCGCGCGCGCTCCTCAACAACATGGTGCGGGGAGTAAGCGAAGGGTTTAGCAAGGATTTGGAAATCGAAGGCGTTGGATTCAAAGCGGCGGTGCAAGGCCAGAAGCTGAACCTCTCGCTCGGATTTTCGCACCCGATTTTGTTTCCGATTCCGAAAGAGATTAAAATTGTGGTGACCGAGAACACCAAGCTAACGATTAGTGGGATCGATAAGAAACTGGTTGGTCAGGTCGCTGCCGATATTCGCAGATATTATCCGCCCGAGCCTTACAAGGGAAAAGGAGTGCGCTATGCGGGCGAGCAGATTCGGCGCAAGGAAGGCAAGACGGTGCAGTAAAATGGCGACGAATCGAAAGGCAACGCGACAGCGCATTCATGCGCGTATCCGGAAAAAAGTGAGCGGGACCGCGGAGCGGCCACGTCTCGCCGTCCATTTTTCCGCGCGCCATGTTTACGCGCAGGTGATTGATGACGATGCCGGCAAAACGCTGGCCGCGGTTTCGACCTTGCAGAAAGATTTGGCCGGGAAAAAAACGGCGGCGAATCGCGAGTCGGCGGAACGCGTCGGCAAGGCGATCGCGGAGAAGTTGCTGGCAAAAAAAATGGAGAACGTGGTGTTTGATCGCGGGGGCTACATTTTTCATGGCAAAGTGAAAGCGCTGGCCGACGCCGCGCGCGAAGGCGGACTAAAATTCTAAGATGGCATCACCGAATCCAGGCAGACGACCCGATCGCAGTACCGACAAAACCCCGGCGGCAAGAGGCGATACCACCGAGAAAGTGGTTTTCATCAATCGTTGCGCGAAGGTGGTAAAAGGCGGACGCCGCTTCAGCTTCAGTGCCTTGATCGTGGCGGGCGATCACGACGGAAAAGTGGGTGTCGGCTTTGGCAAAGCCAACGAAGTGGCAGAAGCGATCCGCAAGGCTTCGGAGGCGGCGCGCAAGTCGATGGAAAAAGTTTCGCTGCACGAGAACACGATTCCCCATGAAACTATCGGGGAATTTGGTGGTGGCAGGGTGTTGTTGCGGCCGGCGTCGCCGGGAACGGGCGTGATCGCGGGCGGCGGTGTGCGCGCCGTGGTCGAGGCGGCGGGAATTCGTGATGTCCTGGCGAAATCGCTCGGCTCGAGCAATCACGCCAATGTGGTCAAAGCCACCATCGAAGCGTTGCGAAATTTGCGGCGGCGCGATGAAATTTTGAAAGTGCGCGGAATTCGCCCACGCGTGAATGCACCGGGGGATGGAGGGCAGGCCTCATGAAATCCGAGGCCAAGAAAGAAAAAGCGACTGGATTGCGTCTGCATAATTTGCGGCCGCGTCCGGGAGCACGGCATCGGGTGAAGCGCCTCGGCTGCGGCGAGAGTTCCGGGCACGGCAAAACCAGTGGCAAGGGTCACAAGGGTCAAAAGGCGCGCTCGGGCGGGAGCCTTCGTCTTGGATTCGAAGGCGGGCAGATGCCATTGATCCGGCGATTGCCCAAACGCGGATTCAACAACGCGGCTTTCCACAAACGTTACGCCATCGTGAATTTGTCCGAGCTGGCCGATTTCAAAGGCGGGTCGGTTGTGAACGAGGAATCCTTGCGCGCGGCTAAATTGGTCCGCGGAAATTTTCATGGAATTAAAATTCTCGGCAATGGCGAACTAAAGCATGGGTTGACGATTCAGGCGGAAAAAGTGAGCGCGTCGGCCCGCGACAAAATCGAGAAAGCGGGTGGGACCATCGCAGCACCGGAAGCGAAAGCGCCGGGCAATGGTGCAACTGAGGCGCTGGCGAAGAAGCCGAAGGGCGAAGCAAAATCTCCTGTTTCTCGGAAGGCGAAGCCGAAGAAAACAAAAGTCGGCGAGAAGTAGCTGAGGCGGTTAGGAAATGATCTCGGCGTTCCTGAACAGTGTAAAAATTCCGGAGCTGCGGCGCCGGATTCTTTTTACGCTCGCGATCATTGTCATCGTGCGGCTGGGCGCCGCCATCACCACGCCGGGGGTGAACCAGGCAGTGTTACAGGAGTGGTTTCGCAGTACTGCGGATAAGGCTGGCGGAGTCGCCGCACTCTTTAATCTCTTCAGTGGAGGCGCGCTGGAGAATTGCGCGATTTTTTCGCTCGGCATCATGCCTTACATCAGCGCGTCGATCATGCTCCAATTACTCACCGCGGTAATTCCGCAACTGGGTCGATTGGCGCGGGAAGACGGCGGTCGACAGAAAATCATGCAATACACGCGCTACGCCACCGTCGGGCTTTGTGTTTTTCAGGGGTATTTACTGGCCATTTCCTTCCAACATCCGGAAGCGTATCACACCGTTTTGGGTGGAATTCCCGACACGATTCGAAGGTTGGGAATACCGCTGGTGGATGATCAGGGTTGGACCTTCCGGATTGTGACGGTCATTTCGCTTACCACCGGCACCCTTTTTCTGATGTGGCTGGGCGATCAAATCACCGAACGCGGAATCGGCAACGGTATTTCCTTGATAATTACGGTCGGGATTGTGGCCCGCTTGCCGGCGGCGCTGGCGCAGGCGTGGAAGACATTTGTGCCGACGGGGGCGGGGACTGGTGAGAGCCAGGTTAATCCAGCGATTCTCGTCTTGATGGTGCTTTTCCTGTTTCTGGTAATCGCAGCGGTCATCGCTATTACGCAAGGAGTTCGGAAAATTTCGGTGCAATATGCCAAGCGCGTAGTCGGTCGAAAAATGTACGGCGGACAATCGACCTATATGCCGTTGAAAGTGAATTACGCGGGCGTGATGCCAATCATTTTTGCCTGGGCCTTGCTCCTGTTTCCCACCACCATCGTCGGCTTTTTGTTCCCGACCAGTCGCCTGGCGAAACAGATCACCGAGGCGATGTCTTCGGGCTGGCCGCATTATGTATTGATCGCGGCGATGATTTTCTTCTTCAGTTATTTTTGGGTGGCGACACAATTTCAGCCATCACAGATCGCCGATGATTTAAAGAAACATGGCGGCTATATTCCGGGCGTGCGCCCGGGCAAACCGACAGCGGATTTCCTCGACCACACAATGACCCGACTTACCTTTGCTGGCGCGGTTTTTCTGACCCTGGTCGCGGTGCTGCCCAGTCTGCTGAGCCAGGGACTTCACGTTCCGCAGATTACAGCGCAATTTTTTGGCGGAACGAGCTTGCTCATTATAGTGGGTGTAATGCTTGATACGATGCGGCAGGTGGAAACGCATCTCATTCAACGGCACTACGACGGATTTTTGCGAAAAGGGCGGATTCGCGGGCGAGCTTTCGATTCACGCGCGGCTTACAACCGTGGCGAGGCAGCGGCGCAGGGCACATTGATGTGGCTTTACGTCGCGATCGCTGTTCTCGTCATCAGTGGGGTCGCGATTTTCCTTTACGGCCGCTGAGTGAAGAAACGGCTTGTTTTGCTCGGCGCACCCGGTTCTGGGAAAGGTACCCAGGCTGAACTGATCACGCGGCAGTTCGGCATTCCGGTCACTTCGCCAGGTGCGATCTTGCGGCGAGAGAAAGACCTCGGCACGCCCTTGGGCACCGAGACATCGGAGATTATTCAACAGGGCGGGCTCGTTCCGGATGCAACAATCGTGAAGCTGATTGAAGACTGGCTGCGATTGCACGGCGCGCACGGTTTTGTTTTCGATGGATTTCCGCGCACTGCTCCACAGGCAGAAAGTCTGGCGGCAATTCTGACCCGGCATCATACTCCGCTCGATCTCGCAATCTGGCTCGAAGTTTCCGAAGAAACCGTGCGCGATCGCATCTCCGGGCGTTTGCAATGCCGCAGTTGCGGTTTTGTTACCAGTGTGGCGGCCGGGAATTTTTCCGAGCGCGCGGTCTGTCCTTATTGTGAAGGACCGTTGGTCCGGCGTAATGACGACGACTTAGCGGTTCTGCAAAATCGGCTGAAGGAATACCACGCGAAAACGGAACCGCTAGCGGCGTTTTACGAGAACATAGGCGTATTGCATCGAATCGACGGCAATCGCGACCGCGAAACGGTTTTCGGCGACATTTCGCGTTTGATTGAATCGAAATGATTCCGATCAAGAACGCAAAGGAGGCAGAAAAAATGCGGCTGGCTTGCCGTGTCGCCAGCGATATCCTCGATCGCGTTGTCGCCATCATTCGACCGGGAATCACGACAAAAGAGGTGGACGAAGTCGCTGCCGAGATGATGGACGAAGCGGGAGTGAAAAGCGCCTTTCTCGGATATCGGATCGGTCATCGCGTTTATCCGGGGAACATCTGTATTTCGTTAAATGACGAAGTTATTCACGGTATTGCGAGTCAGCGGCGAATTCAGTACGGCGATATCGTGAAACTCGATATCGGAGTCATCCGCGAAGGCTGGATCGGCGATACCGCGACAACTGTGCCGGTAGGAATTATCGACGAGCGCACCGAACGTCTGTTGCGCGTGACGGAGCGGGCACTGGAACGCGCTATTGGCATGGCCTATCAGGGCCGGCGGCTGGGCGACATCAGCGCGGAAATCGAGGAGGAGGCCACGCGCAACCAGCTCAATGTCGTGCGCGAGTTTGTCGGCCACGGCGTGGGACGAAAACTCCACGAAGAACCACAGATTCCCAATTACGGAAAACGTGGCAGCGGGCCGCGGCTCAAGGCCGGGATGACACTGGCCATTGAGCCGATGATTAATTTAGGAACCGGCGCCGTCAGATTACTCGATGACGGCTGGACGGCTTGCACCGCCGACGGAATGCCATCGGCGCATTTTGAGCACACGGTTTTAATTACAAATGAGGAGCCGGAAATTCTGACATGGCGCGGAAAGACGCAATTGAAGTAGAAGGCAGGGTGGTCGAGCTCCTGCCGAACACGATGTTCCGGGTGGAGCTACCCAATGGCCACCCCGTCATGGCTCATATTTCGGGAAAAATGCGGCTGCACTTCATTCGCATCTTGCCAGGAGACAAAGTTATGCTAGAGATTTCGCCCTACGATTTATCGAAGGGGCGAATTACATATCGCCACAAGTAAAATCCGCGGATACATCTCGCGGTTTTCGTCTCGTGGAAAAAAATGAAAGTACGGCCATCAGTAAAAAGACTTTGTGAATCTTGCAAGATCGTGAAGCGCAAGAATGTGGTGCGCGTGATCTGCAAGAATCCGCGTCATAAGCAACGCCAGGGATGATGACGGACTGGTGGAGTAATGGAATATTGGAATGGGAAGATATAACTTTTTAACCTTGTAAGTTTCTTAACGATAATATGCCACGACTACTTGGAGTTGAAATACCGGCGGATAAACGCATCGAAGCGTCGCTTACTTATATTTATGGGATTGGACCCTCGATCGCGAAACGCATTCTCGATCAGACCAATATCGATCCGAATCTGCGCGCCAAAAATCTTAGCCCGCAACAGCTAAACGAAATTATTCATTCGATCACGAGCAATAAAATCGCGATCGAAGGCGATCTGCGCCGTGAAACGCAGGGCAACCTCAAGCGTTTGCAGGCGATCAATTGTTATCGCGGGATACGGCATCGGCGGGGCTTGCCCGTTCGTGGCCAGCGCACGAGCACGAACGCGCGCACGCGCAAAGGTCCGCGTAAAACCGTTGGGGTCATTCGCAACAAAGACGCCAAAACAGGAAAAGTTTAATGGCTGAATCAGAAAAACCGGCGGACGACGCTGTAAAGAAACCGAGGGCGCCCAAAGCTGCCGGGAAAGAAGCGGAGCCAAAAGTCGAAGCAGCAGAAGTTCAGGGCGAAGCGGCCAAAGCCGACGCATCACCTGTGGTAGCGGTTGCCCCAGCTGAGCCGAAGAAAAAGACCGCGCCGAAGGCCAAGAAAGAGGAAGCGGCTGCTCCTGCTCCAGCGCCGGCGGAAAATCTTTCCCTTAGTCCGGACAGCGTCGAGCAACCGAAGATCGTTAAAGCGAAGGGGAGCAAAAACATTCACAACGGCATCGCGCACGTTCTCGCGACATTTAACAACACCATCGTTACGATTACGGACATGAAGGGCAACGTTATCGGATGGTCGAGTGCGGGCAAAGTCGGATTCAAAGGCTCGCGCAAAAGCACCGCTTACGCGGCGCAAATGGTGGCGCAGGATGCTTCGCGGCAGGCCATGGGCCACGGCTTAAAGGAAGTTGAA
>Ga0209577_10005525_pt1 | contig 11796 bp, 11 predicted proteins | sample GraSoiAngelo_109_FD_185874 | JGI IMG/M metagenome (GOLD analysis project Ga0209577, IMG submission 185874) | Grasslands soil microbial communities from the Angelo Coastal Reserve, California, USA - 14_0903_12_20cm (SPAdes) (version 2) | ecosystem: Environmental > Terrestrial > Soil > Grasslands... | reverse complement strand
CGAAGATCATGCGTTGAGAATTCGCAGGATCGATCCACATGGCGTGGTAGTCATCTCCGCCGGGTGCGCCCTTGATGGCCTCAAAAGTTTTTCCCCCATCGGTGGAGCGATAGATGGAAACGTTAGGCAGATAGACAGTGTTCGAGTCATGGGGATCAACGATTACTTCACTGAAATACCAGCCTCGCGAACGTGTGCGCATATCGGTCCCCACCAGCGTCCAGGTATGGCCGCGATCATCGGAGCGGAAAAGCCCTCCTTTGGGTGAGTCAATGAGGGCGTAAACGCGGCCCGGCTGCCCGCTTGTTCCATGGGCTACGGCCAAGCCAGTTCGTCCCCACTCGCCTGCCGGCAGGCCTCCACCGATGATGTGCGTCCAGGTAGCGCCATCGTCGTCGGACCGGTAGATTGCTCCTCCGCTGCTGAAAGGAGGGTAGGTGCTCCAGGGCGGGCGGCGCGCACTCCACAGCGATGCGTACATTGTCTGCGGATTGTCCGGGTCAATCGCGATGTCGATAGCCCCGGTGTTTTCGTCTTTGAAGAGGACTTTCTGCCAGGTTTGCCCGCCATTGGTAGAGCGGAAGACGCCCCTCTCGGCGTTGGGTCCATAGGCATGGCCGAGGGCCGCGACTAGAACGATGTTGGGGTCCTTGGGACTAATAACGATGCGGCCAATATGGCGCGAATCACGCAAGCCGATGTTGGCCCAGGTTTGGCCGCCGTCAGTGGATTTATAAACGCCATCCCCATAAGTCAGGTCCGACCGGAAATCAGGCTCGCCCGAACCGGCATAAATAATGTTGGGATCGGCGGGAGACACGGCCAGGGCCCCAATCGAGCCGATGTGTTGTCCATCAAAGATCGGCTCCCAGGTAAGCCCGCCGTTGGTGGTCTTCCAAATGCCCCCGCCTACAGAGCCAAAGTAATAGACATTCGGCTGGCCCTGGATGCCGGCGACCGACACAGTACGCCCCCCGCGAAACGGACCAATCATCCTCCAGCGCAAGCCGCTCAAGAGGCTGGGATCGACTTGCCCCTCAAGAAAAGAAGGCAAGAACATCGAAAGGCAAACAATCATCAAAGCTAAGGCATGAACTGGCCGCGAAAATGTCCTGAACATAAGTGAGCATTGTACAGGTCAAACGCAATTCTGTAGGGGTTCGCGAGACCCGTAACAGGGCATGACTCTTAATCATGCCCGAGCTCCTGCCGGGCCAATGCAAGGAATGAAGACGCCACCACAGGAAGGCTGCGGTCTTTGCGGTAGACAAGGCCAAGCTTACGCCACAATTCCAAGCCCTCAATTTTCAAGAGCTTGACCTCGCCTCGGCGGACATTGTCGCGGGCAAAGCTGGCGCATATTAATGAGACGCCGAACCCCGAGGCCACAAAGCGTTTGATCATCACTACGCTGGTAAGCTCCATGGTGGTGTTCAGGGTCTCGCGGTATGGGCGAAGGTTTTTCTCCATTAGTTTCCTGATGGAGCCGGTCCTCGGCATTACAAGAGGTTGTTGGGCCAATTCCTTGAGCGTTACACTGCGCCGCCCAAACAATGGACTGTCCCGGCCAACCATGAGCAGGATGCGGTCACGGAATACCGGGACGGCGTGCAGGCTGGGAGACTTGACCGGCATGGTTACCACGCCTAAATCAATGGCTCCCTCTTCTACTTTCTCCGTGACCTTGTGGCTGAAACTGCGATAGACGCTGATTCTGACCTTCGGAAATTTCCGGTGATATTTCTTGAACACCTTGGGAAGCACATACAGGAACGTGCCTTCGTTAGCTCCGATGGACAGTGTGCCCGAGGGAACGCCATTCCAGTTGGAAATGGCCTGCAACGATGAACCGCGAAGAGCAAGAAGTTGCTGGGCATAATCGAGGACCACTTCTCCCGCCGGAGTCAACCGTACCTGCTTGGCGCTGCGATCAAAGAGCTTTTGTCCATATTCCTGTTCCAACTGCCGTATCTGGGCGCTGACGGCGGGTTGGGAGCGCAGCACCTTTTCGGCGGCCCGGGAAAAGCTCCCCAGCTTGGCCACCTCAGAAAACGTTCTGAGTTGATCGAAATCCATAAATTGCCATGATTGCCAGAATTGCCAGAATTGCCAAAATTGCCAAAATCGAAAATCCAATTACACCGCAGGGGTCGCAAAGGACGCAAAGGAAAATCTGATTAAAATTAAAACTAAGAGAGCACCGCAGAGAGCAGAGAAGAATTCAGTCTAGCGCAGAACCAGCGAAAGGATTATTCCCGTTTTGACCGCCGGAGAAATGAGAATTAATGAAAACGAATCGTTCGAGCCTTAACTCTGCGTTTTCTCTGCGCCTTCTGCGATCTGTGCGGTGATCCTCTTTTCCTTCGCGTCCTTTGCGGTTCACTCTTGCATCAAGCCGGGATTTCCCACGCATACCCCTCTTCTCCATGCTGGGAAAGATCGAGTCCCTGAATTTCGTGATCGGTCGAGACTCTCAGCCCCACCAGCACGTCGACAATTTTGAGGATCACAACCGTTCCCACGGCTGCCAGGACACACGCAATAGTTATACCAATCAACTGGTTGAGCAGTTGTCCGGCATTGCCTTCAAGCAGCCCGGAAGGCAGCGGATTCCCTTGCGGGTCCTTGAACACGGGATTGATGGCCCGCGATGCAAACACGCCGGTAAGTAATGCCCCAATAGTGCCGCCAGCGCCGTGTACGCCAAAGGCGTCGAGTGAATCGTCGTACCCGAGGCGGATCTTCACATGGGCCACCATGAGGTAACAGAAGATACCTGCACTGAAACCGATCGCCAGGGCCGCCATAGGCCCAACGAATCCGGCTGCCGGTGTAATGGCCACCAGTCCGGCAACAGCCCCGGAGATGGCCCCAAGAGCGCTGGGCTTGCCATTACGAAGCCATTCGGCGCCGCCCCAGCCAACGACTGCAGCGGCTGCGGCAAAGTGCGTAGCTACAAATGCGCTGGTGGCCAGGCTGCCCGCGCTGAGTGCGCTTCCGGCGTTGAAGCCAAACCATCCCACCCACAACATGCAGGCGCCGATAAAGCTCAGCACCAGACTGTGTGAAGGCATAGGCTCGTGCGGATAGCCCATGCGGTTGCCAAGATAGATCGCGCACACCAGCGCCGAAATGCCCGATGTAATGTGTACAACTGTGCCGCCGGCAAAATCGAGAGTTGGAAATCTTCCACCCAGGGCAGCATTGAGCAATCCGCCTTTACCCCAAACCATGTGGGCCATAGGCGCATACACCACCAGCGACCATAGGGTCATGAACAACACCATGGCGCTGAATTTCATGCGTTCGGCAAAGGCTCCAGTGATGAGCGCCGGTGTAATGATGGCGAACATTAACTGGTAAATCATGAAGGTCTGCTGCGGAATCGTGCCCGAATACTCAGGATCGGGTTGCAAGCCAACACCGCGCAGAAATAAATGATGCAGGTTGCCGACGAAGCTATTGCCTTCGCCAAAGGAGAGGCTGTAGCCAATGATGGCCCAGACCACCGTAATAATGGCCATCATGGCAAAGCTCTGCATCATGGTCGAAAGCACATTTTTCTTGCGCACCAGGCCGCCATAAAAGAGGGCGAGCCCCGGACCAGTCATCATCAGAACAAGAGCGGAACTGGTCAGCATCCAGGAGTTGTCGGCAGAACTCTTGGAATCGGCAACGCTCTGTTCGAGTTTGGCAAGGCGTTCTGCCTGGGAATCAGAGCTTGAAGCAGTGCCCGATGTCACCGCAAACGCCGCATGGACCGGCATCAAAAAAAAGAACAGTACCAGCCAAAGTCTCAAGAATCTCCCTGGTTTGAACATGTCACCGCGCTCCTTGTCCGCCATATTTACAGCGAGGTGCACCTCCGAGCTCTCGCTGGTCAGTCCTCGGTTGGCTGCTACTCTAACCAGACAAGGGTGGTTTGAGAAATTCAAAGTATTTATGCGATGCATTACCAACGGTTATGAATCAGTCCGTCACCGCTCCAAGGCTGCTACTGGAAACTAATTTCGCATACTTCGCCAGTACTCCGGTTTCTGCCTTTGCTGCTGGCGGCTTCCAGTGTGCTTTACGAAGTTGTAATTCTTCATCGGAGACGTGCAAATGCAAGGATTGCTTGGGCGCATCGATGGTGATCTGATCGCCTTCCTCAACGAAAGCTAGTGCGCCGCCGACCGCGGCTTCAGGCGAAACGTGGCCTACGACCATGCCGTAGGTTCCTCCGGAAAATCTTCCATCGGTAATCAATCCCACGGAGTCGCCCAGACCGGCGCCGATCAGCGCCGAAGTCGGCGAAAGCATCTCGCGCATCCCTGGGCCGCCTTTTGGGCCTTCATATCGAATCACGATCATGTCGCCCGGTTTGATCTGTCCGGCCAAAATGGCATTCAGGCATTCTTCTTCTGAATCAAAAACTCGTGCCGGACCGGTAATCTGCGGGGTCTTGATGCCGCTGGTTTTGGCGACGGCCCCTTCCGTGGCCAGGTTGCCGCGCAAAATGCTCAAGTGTCCGTGTGTATATAAAGGATGGTGAAAAAGACGAATTACATCCTGATCAGCCGGAGGCGAGTTCGGCACTTTTGCTAATACCTCGGCGATGGTTGCTCCAGTGATGGTGAGCGCATCGCCATGCAGCAGATGGTTCGCCAGCAGCACCTTCATGACTTGCGGAATTCCACCGGCCCGGTGAAGGTCGGTAGCCACGTATCGGCCCGAGGGTTTCAAATCACACAAGACCGGAACGCGGGCGCTTATCTCGGCAAAGTCATCGATCGTGAGAGGAACGTGAGCAGCAGGGGCAATGGCCAGCAGATGAAGCACCGCATTGGTTGAGCCCCCGACGGCCATCACCACAGCAATCGCGTTTTCGAACGCTTTGCGCGTTAGCAGATTTCGAGGAAGAATCTGTTTTTGAATGGCTGTAGCCAGCACTTGGGCAGCACGCGTAGCGTCTTCTTGCTTCTCCTGGTCTTCCGCGGCCATGGTGGACGAGTAGGGCAGGCTCATCCCCATGGCTTCAATCACCGCCGACATCGTATTGGCCGTGTACATGCCTCCGCATGAGCCTGCTCCCGGACACGCGTGGCGCTCCACCTGGGCCAATTGCTCAGAACTGATTTTGTTCGCACTGAACTCACCAACCGCTTCGAAGACGCTGACCACAGTCAAGTCCTTGTCCAGATAGTGGCCGGCTTTGATGGTGCCGCCGTAGACAAAGATGGACGGAATATTCATGCGCGCGATGGCAATCATCGCTCCGGGCATGTTCTTATCGCAGCCGCCAATCGCCAGCACCCCATCCATGCTTTGGGCCTGGCACACGGTCTCGATGGAATCGGCAATGATTTCGCGCGAGACCAGGCTGTACCGCATTCCCTCCGTCCCCATCGATATGCCGTCGCTTACGGTAATGGTGCCGAAGACCTGCGGCATCGTACCGGCATCGCGCAGGGCCTTTATGGACCGGCTGGCCAATTCATTCAGCCCTGCATTACAAGGAGTAATGGTGCTGTAAGCGTTGGCTACGCCCACGATAGGCTTATCGAAGTCAGCATCTCCAAAGCCAACGGCCCGCAGCATGGCGCGGTTGGGCGAGCGCTGCACTCCCTCAGTAATGAGACGGCTTCGGCGAGTGTTCATTCAGGCAGTTTCCTTTTCAACATTTTCATTGATGGAAAGCTCGTCATCCCGAGACTCTCCACGTGCGCCAGCACGAGGAGAGTGGAGGGACCTTGCGTTAGGGCTATCCATCTCTTAACCCGATCGCTCATCAAACTCCCCATAGATACTGATCAGGATCATAGTGGAGGAAAGTTCCACAAGCACTGTTGCACTCGCCAGCCGTAGATATGTTTAAAGCAATGGTATCGGCGAGCGCCTCAGAGACATGTTCGTCGCCCGGAGTAAGACGCAGCATCTCATTCGCCGACAACGTCACAACCCTGTTGGACAAATGGAAACGCAATGCGCCTTCCAGCACCATCACCACACATTCCGATTCATGGCGATGTCTCTGCGTAAAAGTCCCTTGCTTGAGTTCCACGCGCACCACGGCAATTCGTCCATTCACGCCATGGTCGCGCAAACCCGTGCGCTGCGCCGATTCCATGCTTGTATTCATCATCTTTCTCCTGTCAAAAAATTCCCGATTAATTTTGATCGCTTCTCTTGTGCCGTTTTTAATTCGCGCGTATTCGCGTTCATTCGCGGCCCAAGATAGTTTTGGATCAGTGTTCATCAGCGTAAATCAGCGGTGAGGCCCCTCAGTTCCGGGCCTTGTCCACGAGCCGCCGCTCTTTCAGCCACGGCATCATGCTGCGCAACTGCGCGCCCACGGTTTCGATGGGATGCTTCATTCCCTCATTTTCGAGTTGCTTAAATCGCGGCTTGCCTGAAGCGCACTCTGCCATCCACTCCTCGGCAAAATCGCCGGACTGGATATCGGTAAGCAGCTTTTTCATCTCAGTGCGCACGCACTGGTTGATCACTCGCGGTCCGCGAGTCAAATCGCCGTATTCGGCGGTGTTGGAAACCGAGTAGCGCATGTTTCCGATGCCGCCTTCGTACACCAGATCGACAATCAGCTTCATCTCGTGCAGGCATTCGAAATAAGCCATTTCCGGCGAATAGCCCGCTTCCACCAGGGTCTCGAAGCCTGCCTGTATCAATCCGGTGAGGCCGCCGCAGAGCACCGCCTGCTCGCCAAAAAGATCGGTCTCGGTCTCCTCTTTAAAGGTGGTTTCAAGGATGCCGGCCCGTCCGCCTCCGAGCGCCGATGCATAGGCCAGTGCAGTCTCCCGGGTATCGCCGGAGGCGTCCTGGTGGACTGCCAACAAGCACGGCACTCCGCGCCCTTGCAGGTACTCGTAGCGCAACAGGTGTCCGGGCGATTTGGGAGCAACCATGAAAACATTGACCTCTTTAGGAGGAACGATCTTCCCAAAATGGACCGAGAAGCCATGCGCGAAAGCCAAATAGTTTCCGGCACGCAGATTCGGAGCAATCTCTTTCCTGTACACCTCGGGGGCCGTTTCATCGGGCACGAGCATCATCACAATGTCCGCCACCGATGCCGCCTCCGAAGGGCTGCTTACATTCAGGCCCGCGGTTTTTGCTTTGGCCCATGAAGCGCTCTCGGGCCGCAATCCAACCATGACACTGTAGCCGGAGTCGCGCAGGTTATTGGCGTGAGCGTGGCCCTGGCTGCCGTATCCGATAACGGCTATCTTCTTCCCGTTCAGGAATTGTGGGTGTGAATCTTTTTCGTAATAGATATTCATTTAGTTTGCCTCCTTCGACAGCGCAACCGCGCCGGTCCTCACAATGCCGCGAATCCCGAACGGCATCAGTTCGCGTACCAGGTCGTTCATCTCTTCCCACTTGCCTGTGGCTTCAATGATCAGGCCGTCCGGCATGACTTCAGCCACCCGCATTTGATTTTGCGAAACCAGTTGCAACACTCTTTGAAATGCGATCTGGTCTCCGGCCTTCACGTTGATCAAAACCATCTCTCTTTCAAAATGGGAAAGCCCGGTAAGATCGGTGACCTTTACCACCCGCACCAGCTTGTTGACCTGTTTTACGATCTGCTCCACCGTGCGGTCATCCCCGGAGGTCACCATGGTCACGCACGAGATTGAAGGATCGAGGGTCTCGGCAACCGTGAGGCTCTCGATGTTGTACCCGCGGGCGCTGAAGAGCCCCACGATGCGGGCCAGTTCGCCGTAGCGGTTTTCCACCAGGATTGAAAGTGTGTGTCTCATCCCAGCACCATCTCGCCCAGGCCTGCACCGGGCGGAACCATGGGATAGACGTTTTCCTCCGTCTCCACAACTACATCCATGACCACTACGCCGGGAGTAGCCAAACCCTTCTCCAATACGGTGGTGAGTTCTGCCGGATGCGTAACTCTCAGGCCAACTGCGCCGTAGGCGTGCGCCAGCTTCACAAAGTCGGGACTCCATTCCATGTCCACATGGGAATAATTTCGCTGATAGAAAATTTCCTGCCACTGCCGCACCATGCCCAGCGAGTTGTTGTTCATTACCACGATCTTGGTGTTGGTCCGATACTGGACAGCGGTCGCCAGCTCTTGTGCGGTCATCTGGAACCCTCCATCGCCCACAAAGGCAATTACCTGCCGGTCCGGGAATGCAATCTGCGCTCCCAGGGCGGCCGGAAATCCGTAGCCCATCGCGCCCAATCCACCAGAAGTGAGCGATTGGCGCGGACCACGAAAACCGTAGTATTGCGCCAGCCACATCTGGTGTTGGCCCACGTCGGTGGCGATAATGGCCTCTCCGCGCGTGAGCCGATGTAGTTCTTCGCAGAGTTGCTGCGGCTTGATGACTGTGCGCGAGCGTTCATAGGTAAGCGGCGCCTTGAGCTTCCACCCATCGATCTGCTCCCACCATGCATCGAGGCGACTGGGCGAAGGGACACTGTGTTCGTCTAGCGCAGCCAACATCCTCTGAAGGACACTCTTCGCATCGCCGATAATCGCGCAATGAGCGTGAACGTTTTTGCTGATGGAAGAGGGATCGACATCGACATGGATCACCTCGGCCTGGCGGGCGAATTTCTCCAGGGCCCCCGTCACGCGGTCGTCGAAGCGCACGCCGATGGCCAGAATCAAGTCCGCGGCGGAGATCGCCATGTTGGCCCAATAGGTGCCATGCATGCCCAGCATTCCCAAACTGAGCGGATGGCCACTGGGGAAGCAGCCCAATCCCATCAGAGTTGGAGTAACTGGAAGGTGCAGCTTCTCGGCCAGCGCGAACAGTTCTTCGGATGCGCCCGCATGGATAATGCCTCCGCCTACATAGAGCACCGGACGTCGCGCCGCCAGCAGCTTTGCGATAGCGCGAACAATCTGCTGTGGATCAACGGTCACACCGGGCTGGTATCCCGGCAGGCGCACTTCTACCGGATCGGCAAGCAAAGCTTGGTCCGCCGTGACATCTTTCGGAATGTCGATCACCACCGGGCCGGGGCGGCCACTACGCGCCAGATAAAAAGCTTCATGAACGATCTCCGCCAGTTCGTTGACGGTGCGCACCATGTAGTTGTACTTGGTGCAAGGGCGCGTGATGCCGATGGTATCCACCTCCTGGAAAGCATCCGTGCCGATCATCTTCGAGGGCACCTGTCCGGTAATCACCACCAAGGGGGTCGAATCCATGTACGCATTGGCGATGCCGGTGATTGCGTTGGTTGCGCCCGGCCCGGACGTCACCAGCACAACTCCAACTCTGCCGCTCGCCTTGCTGTAGCCCTCGGCCATGTGGACTGCGCCTTGTTCATGGCGCGCCAAGATGTGCCGTAGCCGCGGCGCTGCCTTGGCTAGCTCGTCGTAGATGTGAAGAACTGCGCCGCCCGGATATCCAAAGATCGTGTCGACGCCTTCACGAATAAGGGATTCCAGCAGGATTCGCGCGCCCCGCATCATCTGAGCGGTAGCGCCGTCGGTGTCTGGCATTGGGCAGCGATCTTCGATTGCCGTAGATGGCATAAATTCTCCCTAAAATGCGAAGGCCGTCATCGTTTGATGACGGCCTTTGCTGAATCTTGAGACTTTTTCAGGCCGTCATCCGCTGACTCCAATAATGGAAATGACAACTACAACCAGCAGGACTACGACCAGAGACACACCGAGATTCGACCGGCGGGAGTTCTCCCGTTTTGCGGCGGCCCTCGTGATGGCTGAAGAATACTTCATTTAAAACTTGTCCAGTGAACTTAGAGAAATAGCAGATTCGTTCCATCGCTGTCAAATTCTCCATGCATCAAAAGATGTGACCCGCTGCGATGATCGCGGCTGGAAGCATATAAGTCAAATTAATAATTGACCTATAAACGATCACTATTTCTTATGCATAAGGGAACAGAGGAAGGGCGAAGAAGAAATCGAAGTTTTTCCGGCTAGGAATGAACAATCATGACGAAGCTCATCTTGGTGTCTGCTCTTGCCACTGCCGTTTTCCCTTGTTCAAAAAGGTGTGCAGCAACACCGGGCCGCGCATATCGGAATAGAAGAGGCATTGGCCTTCATAATCCGGCAGCATTTGGCCAGTGCTCCAATTACGGACGACTTTGTCAGCGCGGTCCCAATACACTTCAGGCTTCATGGCCGGAGGGTACGGACGATGCATGAATGTTAAATCTCCTTGAAAGTGGATGACAGCCTTAAATGAAACGATTTAATATACAGCCAGAACCAGGAAAGTCAAGAGAGGAATTAGAAAAGTTTTATGAAGATCGGCGTACTAACCGGCGGTGGTGATTGCCCAGGATTGAATGCAGTAATTCGAGCTGTGGTGCGTAAAGGCATCTTTCATTATGACGACTCGTTCATTGGGTTCATGGAAGGATGGCGCGGCGTAATGGAAGACCATTGGATGCCTTTGGACTTGAAAGCGATCTCCGGAATCCTTCCCCGTGGAGGCACGATTCTGAAGACTTCGCGCACCAATCCGGCCAAGCGAGAAGGTGGAATTGATCGTTGCATCGAAAACCTTGCCAAGCACAAGCTCGATACGCTCATATGCATTGGTGGCGACGACACCCAGTCGGTGGCCATGAAGCTGCATCAGCAGGGCATCCATGTCGTCGGTGTTCCTAAGACCATCGACAACGATCTGGGCGGGACTGATTTTTGTTTCGGTTTCGATACCGCTGTGAACATCGCCACAGAAGCCATCGACCGCGTGCATACCACAGCCGAGGCCCACAACCGCGTCATGGTGGTTGAAGTCATGGGACGCGACTCCGGATGGATCGCCATCTACAGCGGTGTGGCCGGCGGGGCCGATGTAATTCTTGTCCCGGAGCGGCCCTTCGATCTCGATGAAGTCGCAGAAACTTTGAAGCGCCGTCACGAGCGCGGATCCTATTTCAGCGTCGTCGTAGTTGCCGAAGGCGCGAAGTTTTCCGGCAACGCAACCCATCAGCTTGAATCGCGTTTGGACGAATTTGGCCATGTGCGCCTGGGCGGCATAGGAAATCTGGTGGCTGTAGAAATTGAGCGAAAGACCGGCTACGAGGCGCGTTCCGTCGTGCTCGGGCACATTCAGCGGGGCGGCTCTCCAACCGCATTTGACCGGATGCTGGCCAGTCGCTACGGCATCGGCGCCATCGACATGGTCCATCGCCGCGAATTCGGCTGCATGGTCGCCTTGCAGGGAACAGAGATCGTCTCCGTTCCTCTGCAAAAGGCCTTGCAAAGAACGCGTATGGTGCCACCCGAACTACTGGAAGTCGCAGCCAGCTTGCAAGATAGAAGAGGAATCAAGCAGACAGTGTTGGCGACGAGCTGAGGAATCAGCACCCAGCAAAGCCTTGTCATCCTGAAGTGAGCGCAGCGAGCTGAAGGAACTGCTCTGCTTCATTTAAGGTAAAACGAGGACCTCTGGAGCCTTTGCGCCTGTCTAAGTGGCATCCAAAGCATGTGCTCAAAGACAGATGATTTTGCGCGCTTTCCCAGCACTCAGCCCGCGAACACGTTGGACTGAAGAGCTGCGGCGTCGCGGGCATGGTTATTGCGGTGGTGGGCTGTTTCCTGATTCGTGTTTATTCGTGTGATTCGTGGCTAAAAAGATTTTGCAGTAACCATGCCCAAGATGCAGTCTCTCTTCAGCCCAAAAAGCCGAGCGGGCTGAAAGCTGAATGCTAAGCTTTATCGCCGCACCCGTTGCAACTCCCGATACAGCTCACTTTTTGAATATCCCAATTCTTTCGCAAGCACCTTCATCGCAGCTTTTTCATCGAGCCCTTGTGATTTCATAATTTCGTGCAACC
>Ga0209577_10005521_pt1 | contig 11799 bp, 6 predicted proteins | sample GraSoiAngelo_109_FD_185874 | JGI IMG/M metagenome (GOLD analysis project Ga0209577, IMG submission 185874) | Grasslands soil microbial communities from the Angelo Coastal Reserve, California, USA - 14_0903_12_20cm (SPAdes) (version 2) | ecosystem: Environmental > Terrestrial > Soil > Grasslands ... | reverse complement strand
TCCTCGCGATCGCCGCTGCCTCGCACATTCGCACCGAGGTCCACGCCTATCCACTCGAACGCGCCAATATCGCGCTCGAGGACCTGCGCCATGGACGATTTCGCGGCGCGGCGGTCATCTCGTTAAGCTAGAGATATGGCAAGCCACAGTGAAGAGCTAGACGCGGAAGGCATCCCCGACCTGGACGACTCGTTGCCGGAAAAAGAAATCACAGGCGACGCACAGGAGGGCCTGGTCCCGCCGAGCGATCGCAAGCTGGCGCCCGACGACATTTACGCTCGCGACACGCTCGACCAGCGGCTGCGGGAGGAGGTACCCGACCGCATCAAAGAAGAGGACGAGGCGCCGAGGTTGATGGACTCCGGATCCGACGACCTCGAGGATCGGAGCGCCGCCGAGACCGAAACCGGGGACGAGGGTGGAGCGCCGAGTGCCGAGGAGTCGGCCATCCACGTGACCGACGAGCCGCCAGGCGTGGTTGACGATGACCGCGACAGCTATACGGGCGAGCGGATCCCCTAGGCGCTCGTCCGCGTTTGCACCGGATCTAGTCCGCCGCATTCGGGAGACGGACGAGGTGCGAATCGAGCCGGATAGCACGCGCACGCCGGTCACTATCTGGGCGGTTAGCGTGGGGCGCAATGTCTACGTGCGGTCCTACCTGGCGCGTAAGGGTGGCTGGTATCGCGCCGTGCTAGAGAACGGTCGCGCCATCCTCCATGTCGGGCGCAGCCGGGTGCATGTGCGAGTTGTCCCGGAGAAGAGCCCGTCCATCATCGAGCGCGTCGGTGGAGCGTACCGCCGGAAGTACCGGCGCTACCAGGAGACCGAGGCGATTCTTAAGCCGTCGGTTGCCCGGACCACGCTGAGACTCGTCCCGGACTGATCAGGCGGCTCGAGAAAATCCGAGCGAGCCGCGATCGCCACGCCGGTTGAGGAGCCGGAGCAGGGCCTCCACCGCCGGCCGGTAGAGGTGGGTGTCGGATTCCTCCCGGAGCACCTGGATCGCCCGGTCCCGATCGAATGCTTTTCGATATGGACGGTCGGAGACCAGCACGTCGTAGGTGTCGGCCACCGCGATGATCCTGGACTCGAGCGGGATGGCCTCGCCCCGCAGTCCCTTGGGGTACCCGGTCCCGTCCATGCGCTCGTGATGTGCATTGACGATCTCGGACTCGCGCCTGAAATCCGCCACCCGCGCCAGGATCTTGTGGCCCATCTCGGGATGACGCTTGATAATCGTCCACTCGGCCGCGTCCAGCGGCCCCGGCTTGCTCAGGATGGAATCCGGGATGCCGATCTTGCCCACATCGTGTAGGAGACCGGCGCGGGCGAGCACGCGTAGTACCTGGTTGGGCAGTTCCATCTCGCGCCCGATCGCCACGGCAATCTCTGCCACCCGGATGTTGTGACCTTCGGTATTCTCATCGCGCGCCTCAACCGCCGCCGCCAGGGCGGCGATGGTGTCGACATGTTGCAGCTCGGCGCCGACGCGGACCTCCAGCTCGAGGGTGGCTTCGACAATGTTGCGTAACGATTGGCCACGCGCCCGTTGAACGTTAAGTGCCGAGAACGCGACCGTCACTGCCACCAGCATGCTGACGTGGTATTGCCACCAGGCCATGGTCCACACCTGGCCCAGGACCATCTGTACCTGTGCCTCGGCGAGCAGCAGGAAGCAGAGGAAAAGGATGCCCTGCATCGGTACCCGCGCCGTCAGGTAGGCGCTGCCCTGGCGAAAGGCCGCGAACCCGAGGAGAGCCAGGGTGGCGAGCGCCATGCCCGTTGAGTACGGCTTCACTCCAAACGGCAGGCTGGCGAGCAATTCGGTGCTGACCAGCGCGATCAGCGCATAAATGGCAAGCACTGTAGCCAGGGCAACAATCAGCCAGCCTGCAGGGGAGAACGGAAGCCGGCGCTCGAAAGCAGCCGTGATCGGCGTGTAGCTCGCCGCGAAGAGCAGCGATGGGATGAACAGGGCGAGGTAGGCTGAAACTCCGACCACGGCCCCCGCATACGGGGCGGATTCGCCGCCGAGCAGCAGGCCGGGGGTGGCCAGGCCGTGCACGGCGAAGATCCCGCCCATGGCCATGAAGCCGAGGGCCAGAAAGAGCACCCGGTACTGCGCGATCTGGACGGCCGCGATGGCGAGCAGGGTGGCCAGCCCGAAGGCGACCAGAGAGGCGGCAGAGACGATATAGAAGTGCTCGACCGGGACGCGCACGACCGGGTCCTGGCCTGGGTGGCTCAGGAGCCAGGCAAATAGGGAGGCGGCACCCGCGAGCCCCGCCAGCCCGGCGAGGAGGGCGCGATCGTTACCGAGGAGCCGGGCTGAACGAACGGCTGCCACGCCGGGATAACGCCCCGCCGGCGGCAAACTGGCGTCCGAAGCCTTCGGCTCAGGCCTTCGCCCGCCGGCTGGCAGGCTTAAGAAAGATGGCTCCCAGGGGCGGCAGTGTGAGGGTCAGCGCGTGCGGATATCCGTGCCGGGAAATCGGTGCCGCCCGCACCTCGCCGAAATTGCCCAGGCCGCTGCCGCCGTAGACCCCCGCGTCGCTGTTCAGAATTTCCTTCCAGGTCCCACCAAGCGGCGCCCCCAGCAGGTAGTTGTAGCGCGGCACCGGGGTGAAGTTGAAGGCGCCCAGCACCGGCTGGTCAGGGGTCCGGCCCTGGCGGATCAGGCTGATCACGCTCTGCTCGGTATCGTTTGCATCGATCCAGCGAAAACCGGCCGGGTCGAAGTCGAGCTCGTGCATGGCTTTTTGCTCTCGATAGACGCGGTTCAGGTCGGCGACCCACCGACTCACGCCGTCGTGGAACGGCAGCTCGAGCAATGACCAGTCGAGGCTGGCGTCGTGGTTCCACTCCCGCCACTGACCAAACTCGTCTCCCATGAAGAGCAGCTTCTTGCCCGGCTGCGCGTACATGTAGGCGAAGAGCAGGCGCAGGTTGGCGAACTTCTGCCAGGTATCGCCGGGCATCTTGCCCAGCAGTGATCCCTTGCCGTGGACCACCTCGTCGTGTGAGAGCGGGAGCATGTAGCTCTCACTGAAGGCGTAGAGCATGCGAAAGGTCAGGTTGTTGTGATGGAACTTGCGATACACCGGGTCCTGCGACATGTAGTGGAGGGTGTCGTGCATCCAGCCCATGTCCCATTTCATGCCAAACCCGAGTCCACCCAGGTAGGTGGGTTTGGACACCATGGGCCAGGCGGTCGATTCCTCGGCCACGGTCTGAATGTCCCCGTGCTCACCGTACGCCGCCGTGTTGAGCTGGCGCAGGAACTCCACCGCATCCAGGTTTTCGCGGCCCCCAAACTTGTTGGGGATCCACTCGCCTGGTTTGCGGGAGTAATCCAGGTAAAGCATGGACGCCACCGCATCGACCCGAAGCCCGTCCACGTGGTAGTTGTCGAGCCAGAAGAGGGCGCTGCTCAGGAGAAAGCTGCGCACCTCATTGCGCCCGTAGTTGAAGATCGAGCTTCCCCAGTCGGGGTGGAGGCCGAGCCGGGGGTCGGCATGTTCGAAGAGATGGGTGCCGTCGAAATACTGCAGCCCGTGCTCATCGGTGGGAAAGTGCGAGGGCACCCAGTCCAGGATCACGCCAATCCCGTTCTGATGCAGATGGTCGACCAGGAACATGAAGTCCTGCGGCGTGCCGTAGCGACTCGTCGGGGCAAAGTAGCCAGTCGTCTGGTATCCCCAGGAGCCATAGAGAGGGTGCTCCATCACCGGCAGCAGCTCGACGTGGGTGAACCCCATCCGCTTCACGTAAGCAGCGAGCAGCGGAGCGAGCTCGCGGTAAGTCAGCCAGCGATTCTCTTCCTCCAGCACCCTGCGCCACGACCCCAGGTGCATCTCGTAAACAGCCCAGGGCACCTCCCGGCCGTTGGGCTTGGCCCGGCCAGTCATCCACTCCTGGTCGTGCCACTCATAAGCCAGGTCCCAGATGACCGAGGCGGTCTTCGGTGGCACTTCCGCGAAGAAGGCGAACGGATCCGCCTTGTCCGCCTGGTAGTTGCGGACCCGGGACCGGACCCGGTACTTGTAGACGGCTCCTCGACCGACCGCGGGGACGAATCCTTCCCAGATCCCCGATTGCTCGCGCGGTGAGAGTGGGTTGGCGGAAGTATCCCAGCGGTTAAAGTCCCCGATCACGCTGACCGACCGCGCGTCCGGCGCCCAGACAGCAAACGACGTCCCGGGCTGTTTCGGGTTGTCCTGGATGTGGGCGCCCATTTTCTGGTGGAGATGGGCGTGGGTTCCCTCATTGAAGTAATGGAGGTCGTCCGCGGTCAGCAAGGAGGTCGTCATCCGCTGACGGGTGCCTCCCGTGGAGCCGGAGCGGGAACCAGATCCAGGATGCCCTGCAGCGGAGTCAGTACCCAGTCCGGTCGATTGTTGAGCTCGTAGCCGAGCTCGTAGAGCGCCTTCTCCAGGAGGAAGGTGCGCAGCTCGATGTCGAGCCCCTCAGGCGACTGGGGAATGAATGATGCGGCCCGGGCGGTCTCGAGATACGCGTGCAGGAAGGCGGTCGACACGGCTGCCACCCAGAAACGGACCCAGGGCTCGAGCGCAAGACTCAGCTCGGGCGGGCCGGGCTGCTGTCGCAGAGCCATCCTGCCGGCATAGTGGAACGAGCGCATCATGCTGGCCACGTCGCGGAGGGCCGGGCGCTTCGCGCGCCGCTCACCTAGACGACGACCCGGCTCACCTTCGAAGTCGATGATGATGAAATCGGCGCCCGTATACAGAACCTGGCCCAGGTGATAGTCGCCGTGGACTCGGATCCGGCTCGCCGACGACCGGTATTTCAGGTAGCCGCGCAGCTGGATGTTGATCTGGTCTTCGCGCTCCAGTACCCGGCGCCCCTCCTCACGGGCATCGGCGGGCAGCTTCGGCATCTGTGACCGCAACAGATGGAGGATGCGTCCCGAGAGGCTCCGCATCGACTGGTAAATCGACTGCTGGTCGAGAACAGAGATCCGCTCCGGCGCAAACGCGGGGTCTGAAGGGACCGATGACAATGCCTGGTGCATTTCCCCGGTGCGCCGTCCGAGCAGAGTGGCCGACTCGAAATAGCTGCCAAGCGCCTCTGCCGCCGCGGGAGGCAGGTCGCGCGGGGGCAAACCCGGAACCCCGGTCCCCAGATCCGGAATGCCGGTTGCCTGGAGGGCCTCGACTCGCCGGAAGAATTCGGCCAGCTGGCCGAGTGTGTACTGCCAGGCGTCGCCCTGGTTGGGGACGTAGCCCTGGAGAACCGCCAGCGTGATCGGCTCGCCGCGTTCGGGGCGGTACTCGAGACTGCCCGCCAGGGGCGCAACATGGGCGAAAGTCGTTTTTTCGGTCAGGAAGCGACCCACCTCGAGCTCCGGGTTGAGGCCCTCGCCCAGGCGCCGAAAGGCCTTCAGGATCACCCGCTCCCCGAAGGTAACCGAGTTGTTGCTCTGCTCGACCTGGAGGACGGAGGGCTCGAGATTGGCCCCCTCGGGGCCAACCATCTGGCGGAACGCCCGCGTGTTCGAAGCCAGGAGCGTGCCCCTCAATCCGCTGACCCGCCGGCGGCCGGCGATCCATTCGAGCAGGGCCTGGCAGAAGCCCGCATCCGAGAGGGCGTCATACAGAAGGCGCGGACTGGACTCCCCCTCATCGACCCAGGCTACGGCGGCGTGGGGCACGCGTTGCCGGATCCGGTCCGCATCCTCCGCCGAGCTGCAGGCGAGCGGCACCAGGTAGGTCTCCGGGTCCCCTTCCGCATAGCTCACCTCGATGAAGGTCAGGTAGGCCAGGGTCTGGCCCCGCACCGGGATGGTCTCGGTCACCGCCACTCCCTTGATCCGGCGGGCTTTTCCGCCAAACCAGCGTCGCTCCCGGATGTAGTCGGGGAGCACCGGCAGCATGGCAGCGACCTCCTCCCGGCTGAACAACCGCTCCCAGCCACCCGGCACCTCGATCAGCGGAAGATGCCTTTCCGAGGGCGCGCTGGGTGTGGTCGCCACCGCTGCCTTCTGGGGCTGGAGCGAAAACCAGTAGAAGGCGTGCGGTCCCAGGGTTACGAAATAGGGCAGCTCGCCGATGGGCGGAAAGGCGGTCTCGCCGAACATCTCGACCGGGACCGACCCGCGCCAGGCGCTGAGGTCGAGCTCGGCGGCCTGTACGAAGCGCGAGAGGTTGACCACGCAGAGGATCTGCTCGTCCTGGTAGCGCCGGATGAAGGCGAGCACCTTGCGGTTCTCGGGGTGCAGAAACTCCAGGCTGCCGCGTCCGAATGCGCGGTAGCGCTTGCGCAGCAGGATCAGCCGTTTCATCCACCAGAGCAGCGAGTGCTGGTTGGCCTGCTGGGTTTCGACATTCACCGTCTCGTAGTGGTACTCGGGGTCGGTGATCACAGGGAGAAACAGCCGCTGGCGATTGGCCTCGGAGAAGCCGGCGTTACGGTCGGGGCTCCATTGCATGGGTGTGCGCACCCCATTCCGATCTCCGAGGAACACGTTGTCTCCCATCCCGATCTCGTCGCCGTAGTAGACGACCGGCGTTCCCGGGAGGGAGAAGAGCAGGCCATTCATCAGCTCGATCCGGCGTCGGTTGTTGCTCAGCAGTGGCGCCAGCCGGCGCCGGATGCCAAGGTTGATCCGCGCCTCGGGGTCCTGCGTGTAGGCGCGATACATGTAATCGCGTTCCTCGTCGGTGACCATCTCCAGGGTCAGCTCGTCGTGGTTTCGGAGGAAGAGAGCCCACTGCGCCGACTCGGGGATCGGCGGCGTCTGGGCCAGGATGTCCACGATCGGAAAGCGGTCCTCCATCCGGATCGACATGAAGAGGCGGGGCATTAGCGGGAAGTGAAAAGCCATCTGGCATTCATCGCCGTTGCCAAAGTAGGTGACGGCGTCCTCCGGCCACTGGTTCGCCTCGGCCAGCAGCATCCGGTTGCGGAACTGGCTGTCCAGGTGGCGGCGCAGGTCCTTGAGGAACTGGTGTGTCTCGGGCAGGTTCTCGCAGTTGGTGCCCTCCCGCTCGTAGAGGTAGGGAATGGCATCCAGCCGCAGCCCGTCGATCCCCATGCTGAGCCAGAACTCCATCACCCGCTGGATCTCCTGCCGGACCCTGGGGTTATCGAAATTGAGGTCTGGCTGGTGACTGTAGAAGCGGTGCCAGTAATAAGCGCCGGCAGTGTGGTCCCAGGTCCAATTGGAGACCTCGAAGTCTTTGAATATGACCCGGGCGTCCTCGTACTTCTTGTTGGTCTCGGACCAGACGTAGAAGTCGCGCGCGGCGCTCTTCGGTCGGGCCGCCCGCGCCCGCTGAAACCAGGGATGCTGGTCCGATGTGTGGTTGCAGACCAGCTCGGTGATCACCCGAAGTCCCCGCCGGTGTGCCTCTTTGACCAGGAGCCGGACGTCGCTCAGCTTCCCGTAGATCCGGTTGACGTCGGTGTAGTCGGCGATGTCGTAGCCATCGTCACGAAGAGGTGACGGGTAAAAGGGCAGCAGCCAGAGTGCGGTGACTCCCAGGTCCTTGAGGTAATCCAGCTTCTGGATCAGCCCGGGGAAGTCGCCGAAGCCATCCGCGTTGCTGTCAAAGAAGGAACGGACGTGCAGCTCATAGATGATGGCGTCCTGGTACCAGAGCGGATCGCCCGCGAGCATCTGTCCGTCAGGTTCGTTGCGCATGGCTGCCTCTACAAAAAGTACTCGAAATCATGCTCCCGTCTGACCCGGCGTCGAAGCTGAAGGATATGCGCCGGAATCGCACGCGGGTCGAGCTCAACATAGTTGCGCGGGCCCTGCCAGAAATATCGCGCCCCGCTGAGCAGGTCGTGGGCCTGAAAGGGCTGATCCGGATCGATGCCCAGCTCGGCCAGCGAGAGCGTGAGCCACCCGGAATGCGTGTGATGGGGATCCATGTTTACCACGCTCACGATTACGTTGCTCCGGTCGGGGGTGCTCTTTGAGTAGGCGACCAGCTGGTCGTTGTCGATCGCATGGAACCGCAGGCTGTGGTCGCCCTGGAGAGCAGGGTTGTCCTGGCGGATGTGGTTGACCAGCGTGATCAGCTCGCGCAGGCTGTCGGGGCGCTCCAGGTCCCAGCTTCTGAGCTGATACTTCTCCGAATCGAGGTATTCCTCGGAGCCTTGCTCGCGCGCCTGGTTCTCACAGAGCTCGAAGGCCGGTCCATAGATGCCGTAGCTCGCACCCAGGGTGGCAGCCAGGACCAGCCTGGCGATGAACGCCGGTCGGCCGCCGGCCTGGAGGTACTCGGTCAGGATGTCCGGGGTGTTGGGCCACAGGCTGGGGCGAAAAAACTCGCGCACGGGCGCCTGGGTCAGCTCGGTGAAGTACTCACGCAACTCCCAGCTGCTGTTGCGCCAGGCGAAATAGGTATAGGACTGGCTGAAGCCCAGCTTGGCCAGCCGGTACATGATCTTCGGCCGCGTGAACGCCTCGGCCAGGAAGACCACGTCAGGCTGGCGCTGTTTCACTTCCGCGATCAGCCACTCCCAGAAGTGGAGAGGCTTGGTATGCGGGTTGTCCACCCGGAAGGTGCGCACCCCCTGATCCATCCAGAACACGAAGATGCTCAAGAGCTCCTGCCAGAGCTCGCGCCAGTGCTCGGTCTCGAAGTCAAAAGGGTAGATATCCTCGTATTTCTTCGGCGGGTTCTCCGCGTACTGGATCGAGCCGTCCGGCCGTCGGGCAAACCATTCCGGGTGCTCACGCAGATAGGGATGATCCGGGGAACACTGGAGCGCGATGTCGAGTGCAATCTCCAACCCACGCTTGCGAGCGAACTGAACCAGGTGTTTGAAGTCAGCCAGGGTTCCGAGCTCGGGATGGATCGACTTATGCCCACCCTCCCGGGCCCCGATCGCCCACGGGCTGCCGGGGTCCTTAGGACCGGCCTGGAGGCTGTTATTCCGACCCTTTCGATGGGTTCGACCGATCGGGTGAATCGGAGCCAGGTACAGGACATCGAAGCCCATCCCGGCGACATACTCCAGCCTGGCTTCGACATCCTTGAAGGTCCCGTGCTTACCGCCTGACCCCCAGGACCGCGGAAACAGTTCATACCAGGCGGAGAACCGCGTCCGCTCCGGCTCGACAACGACCTCGAGCTCACGCGAGGTTGTGACTACCCCGCGGTCGGCATGCTGCTGCATCAGATCCAGGACCCCCTTCGCCACCTCGGGAAGAGAGAAGATCGGCCCGCTTCGGATCGCCCTGGCCGCTTCCAGCAGCCGGCGCGACGCCGTCCCGCTTCTAAGCCGCCGACCGGTGGCTTCCACCATGGCGGCGCCCTTGAGCCGGTCGACCGAGACGTCCTGCCCGGCCTCAAGCCTTTTACTCAGGTCACGGGCCCACGACTTGTAGGGGTCTGCCCAGGCCTGCACGCCGTACTGATACCTGCCGAGCTCGGTTACCGGAAACTCACCGCGCCACCGGTCGTTGACGAGCGGCGACATGGGCGCGTCCGTCCAGTCCACTCCAACGGCCTGCCGGTAGCGAAGGACGCACGATACCTCGTCGTGGCCCTCGGCAAAGACGTCGGCTTCGACCACCACCGTCTCTCCCACAGCACGCTTCGCCGGAAAGCGCCCCCCGTCGACCTCCGGGGTGATGCCCTCGATAGCCACCCGCAGTGAGACGGGCATCTCCAGCTGGGGTTTTGCGGAGTTCACTACCGGTGCTCGTTTCGCCATCGACGCCACATAGTATGAGGGCGACGCCCCGTCGTTTCCTGCCTGGTGAAGGGAGCGGGAAGGGATCGCCTCAGCTGAGGCGACGGAGGACGACCAGGGACCGCGAGACCAGGCTGAGGCTCGCGCCCGGCGGATATTCCTCGGTGCTCAAGCCAAGCAGCGGCTCGGCTGTGTCGATCACCTTCGACCATTGGGTCCCCCACTGACGGTCGGCCAGGCTGAACGTCAGCGACTCATCGTTGGCATTGAAGAGCAAAAGAAAGCTGTCATCGGTGACTCGCCGGCCATGGGCATCGTTTGGAAGAGCGGCACCGTTGAGGAAGACCATCATCGATCGGGCCGCCCCCAGTGCCCAATCCTGCTCGGACATCTCGACGCCCTGCGGCGTGAACCAGCCGACGTCCTTGGTTTCCGAGCCATGGATGGGCCGGCCCTGGAACCAGCCCCGCCGGCGAAATGTGGGATGCCTGCGCCGGAAGTCCATCAGGCGACGCGTGAACTCGAGCTGGATCCGGTCGAGGCGGCTCCAGTCGTACCAGGACGTCTCGCTGTCCTGGCAGTAAGCGTTGTTGTTGCCGCCCTGGGACCGTCCGATCTCGTCGCCTCCGAGCAGCATCGGCACCCCCTGAGACAGGAGCATCGTTGCCAGGAAATTGCGCTGCTGTCGCGCCCGGAGCGCAGCCACCTCGGGCGAGCTGGTGGGGCCCTCCTCGCCGCAGTTCCAGGAACGATTGTGGTTCTCACCGTCCCGGTTGTCCTCGCCGTTGGCCTCGTTGTGTTTCTGGTTGTACGAGACCAGGTCGCGCAGGGTGAATCCGTCGTGGGCGGTGACGAAGTCGATGCTCGCTGATGGTCGCCGCCCGCTGGACTCGTAGAGGTCGGGACTCCCCGTGAAGCGCAGGGCGAACTCCGCCAGCGTACCCGGCTCGCTCCGCCAGTAGTCGCGCACGCAATCCCGGTACTTGCCGTTCCACTCCGACCAGAGGACCGGGAAATTCCCCACCTGGTAACCCCCCTCCCCCACGTCCCACGGCTCGGCGATCAGCTTCACCTGGCTGATCACCGGGTCCTGGTGAATCAGGTCGAAGAAAGCGGACAACCGGTCCACGTCGTGGAGGACCCGGGCCAGCGCCGAAGCCAGGTCGAAGCGGAAGCCGTCCACGTGCATCTCCTGCACCCAGTACCGCAGGCTGTCCATGACCAGCTGCAGGACCTGGGGGTGCCGCATGTTGAGGCTGTTGCCGGTGCCGGTGTAGTCCATGTAGTAGCGGGGATCCTGCGCCACCAGCCGGTAGTAGGCGGCATTGTCAATCCCGCGAAAGGAGAGCATGGGACCGAGCTGATTGCCTTCGGCGGTGTGGTTGTAGACGACGTCGAGGATCACCTCGATGCCGGCGGCGTGGAGCGCCTTGACCATCTGCTTGAACTCCAGCACCTGCTCCCCGCGCTGCCCGCTCGAGCTGTATCCGTTGTGGGGGGCGAAGAATCCGATCGAGTTGTAGCCCCAGTAATTGCGCAGCCCTCGTTGGGCCAGGGCGTGGTCGTTCACGAACTGGTGGACTGGCATCAGCTCGACCGCTGTCACCCCCAGCCGGCTGAGGTGCTCGATGGCCACCGGGTGGGCCAGGCCGCTGTACGTCCCACGGAGCCTGGGCGGGATGTCCGGGTGGCAGAAGGTGAGGCCCTTGACGTGCGTCTCGTAGATCACGGTTTCGTGCCAGGGCCGGCGGGGCGGGCGGTCGCGCCCCCAGTTGAACTTCGGGTCGGTGATCACGGCCCGGGGGACGAACGGCGCGCTGTCACTGTCGTCGGCTGCCCCGTCTCCATCGGCGTGTCCCAGCGGGTATGGAAAAACGGCAGGGTCCCAGGTGACGTCTCCCTCGACTGCTCGCGCGTACGGATCGAGGAGCAGCTTGGCGGGGTTACACCGCGGTCCGTGGACCGGGTCGTAGGCGCCGTGGACCCGAAATCCGTAGCGCTGGCCCGGCCGGATCCGGGGTAGATAACCGTGCCAGCAGTGGGCCGTCTGCTCGGGCAGATCGACGCGGGTCTGTTCGCCTTCTGCGTCGAACAGGCAGAGCTCGACCCGCTCAGCGACTTCGG
>Ga0209577_10005520_pt1 | contig 11800 bp, 10 predicted proteins | sample GraSoiAngelo_109_FD_185874 | JGI IMG/M metagenome (GOLD analysis project Ga0209577, IMG submission 185874) | Grasslands soil microbial communities from the Angelo Coastal Reserve, California, USA - 14_0903_12_20cm (SPAdes) (version 2) | ecosystem: Environmental > Terrestrial > Soil > Grasslands... | reverse complement strand
CGGACTCGTCAACGTGCTCAAGTACAAAGGTGAGGGGATGGGCGCGCTCGGCCAGGACCAGATCGAGTGGCTCGAGAAGGACCTGGCCCCGTTGACGAGCAGCACGCCGGTCGTCGTCTTCGCGCATGTCCCGCTGTGGGCCGTCTACCCCCAGTGGGGCTGGGTCACCGAAGACGCCGAGCGCGCGCTGACCTCTCTGAAGCGCTTCGGCTCGGTCACCGTGCTCAACGGCCACATCCACCAGGTGCTGACGAAGGTCGAAGGCAACGTGCGATTCCACACCGCGATGTCGACCGCGTTCCCCCAGCCGGCGCCGGGCGCCGCGCCGGCGCCCGGGCCGATGAAGATTCCGGAGACCGACGCGCGACGCATGATCGGCCTGGCCGAGGTCACGTTCGTCCAGGGCGGACAGCCGCTGGCCATCGTCGATTCGACCCTGGGCTGACCGCGAACGTCAGCGCGACCGCGCCGTCGAGATCGGCGTGGAGGCCGAGTGCTTCAACGCCGATCGTTGAAGCACTCGGCCTCCAGGCCGATCTCGACGGCGCGGTCGCCGAAGATCACCGACGTCTCGACCGGCACGCCATCGAGGTCGACCGCGGCCATCCTGCGCAGCTCGTCGAGCGTCGCGAGCGACAGCCGATCGATCTGCTGATCGGTCGTGAGCACGACGTAGCCGCGGCGATCGCACACGGGTTCGGGAATCGGGATCACCGCGAGCAAGCGGACCACGCCGCCGCTCTCGAGCGCGATCAGCCGCACGACGCGCAGGGCAAACTGCATCTCTTTCGCTTGTTCGACCGGGACCAGAATTCGCTTCGCCATCACATCTCCATCGTCATGATGTACCAGCTCGCCTCGGACGGCGGGGCCCCAGGGCACTGTTTGCAATCAGCGTTGAGGCCCCGCGGACACTGATTGGCAGTCGCTGTGCCAAGGGGAAGCCCGTTGAAGTCCGGCCGATTTTCCCGATATCGCGAAGACTTACGGGCTGCTCGCGTCCCTCGCGATCCGGTCGACGTGCTCCGCGGCGCCCACGGAACCGGCAACCGGCGTTTTTGCCTCTTTGGTGAGCGGCGGTATCATGCGCACCCATGCTCCGGGCTCGGACCGTCCGTGGACTGGTCGCGATCACCTTCGCCTCCGGCTCGCTGTTGCTGATCCCGCCGGCGAGGGTCAGCGCCCAGATCGCATCACCGAGTCTCGCTGGAACCGAGTTGCTTCAGGTTCTGGGCGACACCGTCGTCGGCAACCCGGAGTCGGCGCGGACCTTGAGAGGCTTCTCGACCTTGGCGCGCTGGGAGACGGGCGAGTGGCGGTACCGGATCACGTCCGGCGCACGACGCGGCGAGACCGAGGTGGAGAGCCTGGCGCCGATCGCTGCCACGGCTCACGGCGAGACCTGGAAGCGGACGATCGGTCAGGATTCCACGCTGCACCTGCGCGAGGTCAGCGGAGGCAGTCTCGTCCTGCCCAGCCAGATCACGCATCCCTATCGGGCGCTCGTCTACTTCGATCCTCCGCTGAGCTACTTGCTTGCGGGGATGGAGCCCGGTGAGTCGCGCACGTTCGACGGCAGAATCGACGTCTACAGCCTCAACAACCCTACCGTGAGGTGGTACACCGGCAGAATTCGAGCGACGACCGTGTACGCCGGCGTCTATCGGATCACGACGCCGGCCGGCGTGTTCTCCGCAAGCCTGATCAAGACCGAGTACCGGATCGACATCCTGGCCGTGGTCTCGGTCCGGGACACGCTCTACACGTTCTACGCCGAAGGCGTCGGCAAGGTCGCCGAGGCGGAGCATCGACGGATCGCCGCCATGGGTCTGTTCAACACCGACACGAAGATCGGCAAGGTCCTCGTGTCGTACACTTCGGTCAGTCCCCCGGCGAGAATCGAGTCGCCGTAGGCCGGGACGGAGGGCGCGAATGGAACTCGGGCTGTTTTTCCTGATGCAGCGTGACGAGGCCTGGAGCGAGCAGAGCGTCTACGATTCCGGCCTCGCGCAGATGCTGGCCGCCGAGTCCCTTGGCTATTCCTCCGTGTGGATCGCCGAGCATCACTTCAACGACTACGGCCTGTGCCCGGCGCCACAAGTACTGGCCTCGTTCGTCGCCGCGCGCACGAAGACTCTGCGGCTCGGCATGGGCGTGAGCTTACTGCCCTTGCACCATCCGGTGGATCTCGCGGAGGAGCTGGCGGTGCTCGACGTGGTCAGCGGCGGGCGTCTCGATATCGGCATCGGCCGGGGCGGCACCTTGCAGGACTACCAGACGTTCCAGTCCGATCGCGCCGACAGCCGCGAGCGCGTCGAGGAGGGCATCGCGCTCATGCGCTACGCCTGGAGCGGCACGCCGTTCGACTTCCAGGGTCGGTTCCATTCCGCGGAGCGGCTGCACGTGCGTCCGGCCCCGACGCAGCGCCCGCATCCGCCCATCTACATCGCGGCCAACAGCGAGGACAGCGTGCTCTCGGCGGCGCGGCTCGGCCTCCCCACCCTCTCGTCCTTCTTCGTGCCGGTCGCGGATCTCCAGCGGCGACACAAGCTCTATCGCGAGACGGCGCTCGCCGCCGGTCGCGCCGAGCCGGAGATCGCCTCGCTCGAGCGCCGGGCGTGGGGCATGCGGGTGGTTCACGTCGCGCACGATCACGACGAGGCGCTCTCTGCTACCGAGGCGCCGTTCATGGGCTATCAGCGGCGCATGTCGGCCCTGCGCTCCGACGCCACTGGCGGCTCGGTGCCGAGCTCGTTCGACCGCTCGCTCCTCCGGCTGCGCGCGTTCCAGGACTATCTGGCCGACGGCTGGGCGCTCATCGGCAGCCCGGCCGAGGTGCGGGACGGTCTGAGCCGTTACCTGGACGCCACCGGATACGAGCGTGTTCTGCTGCTGATGGCGTTGCCGGGGCTCTCGACCGAGCTCGCGCTTCGGTCGATGCGCCTCTTCGCCGAAGAGGTCGCGCCCAAGCTCGAACGCGGCCGGTAGGCCCCTTGACTGCGAGCCCGCGCCGGGAGCAGGATGGCGCCGGGAGAGAGCCATGACCAAGTCCTTGGGTCTGCTGACCGAAGCCATCCTGGAGCGCGATCAACCCCGCACCGCCGACCTCTTTTTCCGGATGGTGAAGCGGGACGGGCAGTCGATGGGCGACGCGCTCGACGTGGTGACGACGGCGGAGGCGCCGTTCGTGCAGGTGCCGAGCCACATCAACGTCCGCGACGGTCAGATCACGCTCATCAACAACGACCACACGATCCTCGGTCTCAGGACCGCCGCGAGCCTGGCGCCATATCTGCCCGAGGAGTATCGTCTGCTGCCGTTTTTGCAGGGCGTCTGGTATATCCCGGCGGGTCTCGATATCTGGAACCAGCTCCTCGGCCGCTATCCCGGCCGTTACGCGACGATGAAAGGCATGAACGTCCCGCCGCCGAGCTACGGTCCGGTGGTGTGGCATCAGCAGCAGCCGCCGATCGTACAGGAAGGGCCTATCGAGGAACGGTTGCAGGCGCACATGGTGGCGACGATCAGCGGCGACGTGCGGCAGTCCTACGGGCTTTTCCTGGGTCTGGCCGAAGACGAGAGCGCCCGGGCGCTCCTGCGCGATCAGATGCTGTTCCTGGGCCTGATCGACCTGCAAGACACCGTCGTCGGACGCAAGGCGCGCAACACCGGACACAAGGCGCTGCGGGCGCGCGCCACCACCGACCTGGCCGACCTGATCGGCTGGGATCGCGCGCGCGGGGTCTATTACATCTGCGTGCCGGACATGGCCGTCGGTCCGCTGTACTACTCGCTCTACGACGCGGTGTGCGTGACGGTGAGCGCCGAGTTTCCGGACGCCGGCAAGGGTCTCAAGCAGACCAACACGACGCCGCTCACGCCGGCCGAGGTCGAGGAGATGGTCCAGCTCCTCATGGAGGCCGATGCGCAAACGATCTGGAATCTGATCACGACGCATCTGCGCAACGGCAAGTCGCTGACGAGCCTCGGCGACACGATCCAGATCGGCGCCGCCGAGCTGATCCTCCGCACCACGGTGCCACGGCAGTTCACCGACGGCCAGCACCCCTTCGACTACTGCAACGTGGCGAACTACTGGATGCGGACGAGCCAGAATCCCTATCAGCCGCGCGTGCTCTACCTGATGGCGAACTTCGTCAGCGACGTCGCGCGCTCGAACAAACTCCACACCTCGGTGCTCGAGCGCGAGCGCGCCGGGTTCGATCGGACCGGCCGGTCGCCGCAGGAGCTCCTGCGAGAGCTGGACGAGGCCATCCTGGCGTTCGACATCGCGCGCACCACGGCGCTGGCCGACACCTACCTGAAATCCGGCGCTGATCGCTCCGCGTATCTGGCCCAGGTCGCCGTCACCGCGTGCAAGTTCCAGGACGACCCGCACAACCAGAAGATCACCCACTCGACGTTCGAGGAATACGGCCACAACTCCACGCATCTTCGCGACAGGCTCCTGCTCGCGTCGGCGAGGCTGCTGGCGGGTTGGCCGAAGATGCCGGGCGAGCGGGACTGCTACGCGCGCTTCATGAAGGAGTGGATCAACAACTAGGCGCGTCGAGCCTTCGCCCCACGCGGCGACTGCGGGCCGGCTACTCGGGGTCGACCTGAACCCAGCCGGTCTGGCGTAGGGTCGAGTCGCGATTGGCCGATCTGCGATCTTCCTTGCGGCGCTCGACCAGGGGTGCCCGCGCCTGCCGACGACGGTCATTCCGGCGGCGATCGAAAATCACGCGCACGCCGCGGTCGCCATCGAACGCGAACGCCAGGGAGTTATAGCGCTCCGGCAGATCCCGCGACACGATGAACAGGGACGGCCGGCTCGGGGTCAGGATCGAGCGGTACGCGGGTCTCGATGGAATGAGGACTGTCATCGTCCCAAGCATAGAACGAGACCGTCGAATGCCCCAAGAATTGAGAAGGGCCTGAGGCTCACCGGCCACTCCATCACGCCGGCCCGGCGATCCGCCTCAAGAAGTCGATCTCGTCGAGGAGCCGCCCGAGGCCCATGACGACGCACGACATCGGGTCCGGGGCGATCTTCACAGGAAGCTGCATCTCCTGGACGAGCAGTCGGTCCAGTCCCCGCAGGAGACTGCCCCCGCCGGTGATGACGATGCCGGCATCGACGAGGTCGGCTGCCAGCTCGGGCGGAGTCCGCTCGAGACAGGTGCGGATCGTCTCGACGATTGTCACGACGGGCTCGCGGAGCGCCTCGCGAATCTCTTCCTCGGTGAGGGTGATCGTCTTCGGGATGCCGTCCGCCAGGTCCCGGCCCTTGACCTCTACCGAACGCACGGGACCCTCCCCGGGGCAGGCGGAGCCAAGGGTCAGCTTGAGCTCTTCGGCCTGACGCTCGCCGATCAGGAGGTTGTACTGCTTCTTGATGTGCTGCAGGACCGCCTCGTCCATCTCGTCGCCCGCGACTCTGACCGACGTGCAAAAGATGACGCCGGCCAGCGAGATCACAGCGACCTCCGTGGTGCCGCCGCCGATGTCCACGATCAGGTTTCCGCCGGGCTCCTGGATCGGCAGACCGGCCCGGCTCCTCGACCAGACACACCTCACGGGCTCCGGCGTGCCTGGCCGAGTCGCGCACCGCGCGCCGCTCGACCTGCGTGATCCCGGCGGGTACCCCGACCACCACCCGCGGCTTGAGGACCGTGCGGAGCCACCGCTGCGTCCGGGCGATGAAGTAGCTCAGCATTCGCTCGGTCACCTCGAAGTCCGCGATGACCCCGTTCTTCAACGGCTGGATCACGCGGATCTCGGGAGGTGTGCGCCCGATCATCGCCTTGGCTTCGTTGCCCACGGCCAGGATCGAGCGGTCGTCCTCGCGGATCGAGACGATTGAGGGCTCGTTGACGACGATGCCTTCGCCCTGGACGAACACGAGCGTGTTCGACGTGCCCAGGTCGATCGCGACGTCCCTCGAGAACTTGCGTAAAAACATCCGGCCCCTCTCGGCCATGTTCGCGAAAAGACGACCCCCGCAGACTCCGCCAACAGGGTAGTGGGGGGTCGCGACAACCGGAAGGAATTTCTACGGTCTGCGCGAGGTCAGAATCGGGGTCAGCTCGCGGTGGCGCGCACGGCGTCGAGGAACTGAGCTCCCGTGAACGGCTTGTAGAGAAGCGCGGCACCGGCGGCCCGGAGCGCCTTGTCCGCCTCTTCGCCGACGGGGCCGGCCGTGATGAAGATGAACCGGTGGCCGACGGCGGCTCCGCGGGCCGCGACCTGTCCCAGGAGCTCGAGCCAGTCGACGCCGTCCAGATTGAAGTCCGCGACGACCAGATCGATCCCGTCGCGCAGGTGCTGGCGGGCTTCGTCGGCGCGGGCGACGGTGAGAGCCGTGCAGCCCGTCGGCTCGAGATGTTCGAGCAGGATCTTCTGCACCGCCTGATCGTGCTCGACGATGAGGATGCGCTTGCCCTCGAGGCGAACCGTCGGGCCGGTCCGGTCGTCCGCCGAGCCGCCGGCGCTGCCGACCGGCAGATCGATCGTGAACGTCGCGCCGTGCCCCGGGCGGCTGTCGGCCATGATCAGGCCGCCGTGCTCGCGGATGATCCCGTAGGAGATGCTGAGCCCCAGGCCGGTGCCCGCCGAGCCCTTCGTGGTCACGAAGGGATCGAAGATCTTCGGCAGGACCTCGGCCGGGATTCCGGGGCCGGTGTCCTCCAGCGAGATACGAACGCGATCGGGGCTGAGCGCGCGGGTTGTGACCCTCAGTCTGCGCTCACTCTCGGGCTGCTCGGCCATCGCCTGCTTGGCGTTCGTGACCAGATTGAGCAGAACTTGTTGAAGCTGGTTGCCGTCGGCCCACACCGGGGGCAGGTCCGCCGCCATGTCCCGGTCGACCTTCACGCTCTCGATCCGGAGGTCCGCGGCGGTGAGCGAGAGGACCTTCTCGATGAGCTCGTCCAGCATCACGTGGCGGCGCTCGAGCGGCATCTGGCGGCCGAACGTCAGGAGGCCGCGCACGATGCCGCGTCGGTCGACTCGCGGATCATCTGCGCGTATTCCTTGAGGGCCTCGGGCGCCTGCTGCTCGAGGATGTCGCTGGCGCCGACCAACACGGTCAGCGGGTTGTTGAGCTCGTGGGCGACGCCGGCGACGAGCTCGCCGAGCGCCGAGAGCTTCGCGGCCTGGATCATCTGCTGCTGGGCCAAGGTCAGGCGCAGCTTCTGGTCCTCGACGACCTCCTGAAGACGCTGCGCCGCCTGCTGCGCTTCCTCGAAGAGGCGCGCGTTGTCGACGGCATAGGCGGTGTAGGTGGCCAGCGCGTTGAGGAACTGCAGGTCGGTCTGGCTGAAGACGCCGGTCGTGCCGGGCGCGACTTCCTTCTTCGAGAGGTTGACCACGCCGACGATCCGCTCGGCGACCCGCAACGGCATGCAGATGAACGAACCGCCACCGTAGCGTGGATCGTTCGTCTGACCGAAGCGCGGGTCCTTCTCGATGTCTTCGACCACGACCGCTTCGCCCATCTCGACGACCTTGCCGGCGATGCCCTCGCCGACCTTCACCTCGACGGGCCCGCGGCCGGTCTCCTGGAGTCCGCGTCCGACCGCGACACGCAGGGTCCGGCGCTCGCGGTCGAGGAGCATGATGGACCCGATGCCCGCGCTGACCGCGCGCATGGTGCGCTCGAGGACGTGGGAGAGCAGGTCCTCGATGCGCGGAATGCGGGCGGCCATCTCGACCATGTCATTGAGGGCGCCGAGCTTGAACACGAGGTCCTCGAGCCGCTCGGTGGACGCGCGCAGCTCGACGAGCATGCGCCCGAAGGCCTGCGCGATTTCACCGATCTCGTTCACCTGGCCGAGGCCGGCCACCGCCGCCGTCGCCGAGCCCTTGGCCGGCGTCCGCGCGGGCGCCGCGTTCTTCTCGACCGGGGCGGCGGGCACGGCGACGGCCTGGCCGAGGGCGCGTCCGAGGTCGGCCACGCGCTGCGTGAGCCGGCGGAAGAGGATGTACCCGAGGAGGGCGATGGCGAGGGCGAAGAAGATGCCGAGCTGGGCCTCGGTCGATTCGAGCAGGCCGAACCGCCACATGAAGTACACGAAGACCAGCAGCGGCAGGATGGCGGTCAGCGCGAAGATGGTGCTCGCGGCTTCGCGGAGCTTCACTGGACGCTCACCGACTCTCGATCCTCCAAAGGCAAGCCCGACGACAGGATTCCGTCGCTTTCTCCTAGTGTGCCGGGGGCTGGCGCAGACTCAAAGGAGAAAAGGCTCGTTGAAGCGCGGCGGCGAAATACGCCAAATGCTTCTGAAAAATTGGAACGCCAGAAGTGATCTGCAAACCCGTAAGTCCTCGTGGTAAAAGGCCGGCCAGGTCGCGGACTTCTAGTCCCTTCCTGACCTCACCCTCCGGCGGGTCCTTGACTTGGCCGAGCGCCGAGGCAATCATGGCCGTGTGATCCAGCCGCGCGGCATTTTCGCGATAGTTCTCGCGATCCTCCTCGCCGGGTTGACGCCGATCGCGTACGCGGATCCGCCCGATCCGACGTGGATTGGCGGCTACTGGGACGACGACGATTTCGACACCGTCGTCGACTTCATCACCGGCGTATCCGCGATCTCCCCGCCGCCTGTCATCGAGGCTGGACTCCTGTTGGTTCCTGGAGTCTGGTTCGCTCCGACTCACACGCGCGCCCGGTCTGGGCCGCCACTCACGCTCGCTTGCCCTCGCGCTCCGCCCGCAAGCCTCTCGCCCGACAGCTGATTCTCGAGTAACGGCAGGCCGACCCGCTCGTAGCAGCCGGCGGAATTGTGTTCCGTCGACCACGCCCGGACGCTTGCCAAGGATCCGTGTCGCGACCTTGAGAGGTTCAACGTGCCATGTGTGGCATTGCCGGATTTGTGACGACCGGGTTTCGGGGCGACTCTCGCGATGTCGTGCACCGAATGGTGACCGCGTTACGCCATCGGGGGCCGGACGATCAGGGCGAGTACGTCGACGCCCAGGCGGCGCTCGGCTCATGTCGGCTCAGCATCATCGACCTGGCGGGCGGGCGGCAGCCGATTGGGAACGAGAACGGAACGGTTCACGCGGTCCTCAACGGCGAGATCTACAACTTCCGTGAGCTTCGTTCGCGGCTTCAGCGGCGCGGACACCAATTCAGGACCCAATCGGATACTGAAGTCGTCGTCCACGCGTACGAGCAGGACGGAGAGGACTTCGTCACCGACCTCGACGGCATGTTCGCCCTGGCGCTGTGGGATGGGCCGGGGCGGAAGCTCTTGCTGGCACGAGACCGGATGGGCGAGAAGCCGCTCTACTATTACGACGGCCCGGGAGTGTTCGTGTTCGGCTCCGAGCTGCGAGCGCTGCTCGAACACCCCGACGTTCCGCGCGCGCTCGATCTCCAGAGCCTCTCGCGATACCTGCTGGTCGACGCCGTCCCGGCACCGCACTCGATCCTGGCGGGTGCCGCGAAGCTCGCCCCCGCGCACACGCTCGTGGTCTCGCCCGGCGCCAAGCCGCAGGTCACGCCGTACTGGAGCTTGTCGTTCGCGCCCGACCACTCCATCGACGAGCGCGAATGGCGTGGGCGACTGATCGATCAGCTCGAAGTGTCGGTGAGGAGCCGCCTCGTCGGCGATGTGCCGGTCGGGGTCTTCGTGAGTGGAGGCATCGACTCCGGCTCGGTCGCCACCTTCGCGGCGCGCCACGCGAACGCGCTCCGGCTCCAAACCTTCGCGGTTGGCTTCGACACGCCCAGTTACGACGAGCGAAGCTTCGCGCGTGTTGTCGCCGCGCGCTTCGGCGCTGAGCATCACGAGATCGTGTTCACGGCGACTGAGGCGCTGTCCCTCATGGAGCGGGTCGGTAGTCTGCTGGACGAGCCGCTGGTCGACGCCTCGTTCTTGCCGAAGTACGCGCTCGCTCGGGCCGCGCGAGGATCTGTCAAGGTGGCGCTGAGTGGCGACGGCGGTGACGAGATCTTCTGCGGCTACCCCACCTTTCTCGCCGACGCAGCGGCTCGATGGCTCCTCGCAACTCTCCCGCCGACCGCACGGCGCGTCGTCGGCCGGCTCATCGATGGCCTACCAGCGTCGCCGAAGTACGCCAGCGTCGACTTCCTGCTCAAGCAGTTCATGCGCGCGCTGCCTTATCCTGCCCCGGTCCGGACCCAGCTCTTGCTGGGTGGCATTACCGCCGCTGAACAGTCTCGTCTCCTGTCTCCCGGCGTTCGCCACGCCCTCGAGGGCTTCGATCCATATGCCGAGCTGACGACGGCGATCGAACAGCTCGAGCTCCGGGACCCGATCGAGCGATTGATCCACCACCATGCCCGGTTCTACCTCGCCGACCAGACTCTGGTCGCCATGGATCGAGCCAGCATGGCCGCCGGCCTCGAAGTCCGTGCTCCCTTCCTCGACCCGGCGCTCGTCGAGCTTGCCGCGACGATTCCCAGCGAGCTGAAGCTCAACGGATGGACGACGAAGTACATCCTGAAGAGCGCGCTCGAGGGAATCTTGCCGCCGACGGTCATCCGGCGACGAAAGCAAGGGCTCGGGGTTCCGATCGCTGCATGGTTGCGTGGGCCGCTGCGCGGCGTCATGGAGTCGCGCCTGGCCCCGGCGCGCGTGCGACATCGCGGCCTCTTCGATCCGACGGCCGTGACGCGGCTCGTCTCGGCCCACGTCGAGGGTCGGGGAGACCATCGAAAGATCCTCTGGGCCCTCCTGATGCTCGATGCGTGGTGCGATCACTACCTGCCGCATGAGCGCTGGACTTAGCGGCCGGCCGCCGCTCGCCGGATGGGCGCCCGTCGCCGTCGTGCTCGCGGTGAGCGCGGCGCTCCTCGGCTTCGATCTCGGCGCGCGCGTGCTCGCGACGAACGACGAGGCCAGGTTTCCGATGATGGCCCGGGACATCTTGTCGAACGGCCACTGGCTCCTGCCCGAGATCAGCGGGGTGCCCATGCTCAACAAACCGCCGCTTCACGCGTGGCTGATCGCGCTGGGCGCATGGCCGACGGGGGCGGTGTCGCAGCGAACGGCAGTCGTCCCCTCGTTTCTCGGGGCTCTAGGTCTGGTCGCGGTGACGTGCTGGATCGCGCATCGGTTGTTTGGCGCCGGTGCCGGGCTCGCGGCCGGAATGATCGTCGCCACGACGGCAGGGGTGTTCGCGATGGCGCGCTCGGCGGTGCCGGACATGACGCTCTCGCTCGGCATCGCGGCCGCCATGGCCGCGTTCGTGGCGGCCGAATTCGATGGCCGCCGGGGCGCGTGGTTCGGCTTCTATGGGCTTGTGGGGGTCGCGTGCTGGGCGAAGGGGCCCGCCGGGCTGATGCCGCTCGTCGTCGTGGTCGCCTACCAGTTGGCGGCCTCCGGCTGGCGCGGGGTGGCACGCATGCGAGCCGGGATGGGCACCGCGATTCTCGTGGTGCTGGTCGTGCCCTGGTGGCTGCTGGCAGCCCATGCCGGGCGCGGTCAGTTCGTACGAGACGTGGTGCGGGCCGATATGATGCAGGGCTACAATCCGCTGCGCACGCTGGCCTGGGACCGAGCCATCGAGCCCTTCGGTGCCGCTCTGACGATTCTCCTTCCGTGGTCCCTCTTGCTCCCGTTCGCCGTGCGCTGGGCCACTCGGCTCTGGAAGACGCGCGCCGCGGCGGGCGAGCGGTTGGCCCTCATCTGGGCGATCACCCTCTTCGTCGTCGTCGCCGCATCGTCTCGCCAGCGATGGCGCTACTACCTGCCGCTCTGTGTGCCCGGCTCGTTACTCGTCGCCGGCTGGCTGTGCTCCCGTCGCGTGTGGCGCCACATGGCGATCT
>Ga0209577_10005518_pt1 | contig 11801 bp, 9 predicted proteins | sample GraSoiAngelo_109_FD_185874 | JGI IMG/M metagenome (GOLD analysis project Ga0209577, IMG submission 185874) | Grasslands soil microbial communities from the Angelo Coastal Reserve, California, USA - 14_0903_12_20cm (SPAdes) (version 2) | ecosystem: Environmental > Terrestrial > Soil > Grasslands ... | reverse complement strand
GAACGCGGGTAGCCCGGCCTGTACCTGATGTAATTCTCGACGCGGCTTGAGAAGCGGCTTGTGGGGTCTGCGCTCATGTCGCCCTCGCAGCCACCGGCGCGCCCGCGCGCGGCGGCGAAATTTAACAAAAAAGGGTTTGACAAACGAGGCGAAAAAGTCCGGCGAAAACTGCCCGAACAGTAGTTTACCAACCGCGCGGTTGACAAAGTGTGCGGCCTAAAAGTAGCATGAAACCGTCGTGGTAGCCACTCTCAGAAACGGACTCGGCGCTTCGCGCGAAGGCATCGTGCACGAACTGCGCGCGCGCGGGGCCTCGGGTGCCGACGAGTTGGCCGAGTTGCTCGGCGTGACGAAGCAGTGCGTCCGCAAGCACCTCGACGTGCTGGAGCGCGAGGGCTACGTCGAGCACGCGTCGGCGCGCGGCGACCGGGGCCGTCCCGCGCACGTCTTCCGCCTGACGCCGAAGGCCGAGGAGCTTTTCCCGAAGCGCTACGACCTGCTCGCCCGCTCGGTCTTGAGACAGGTGGGCGAGGTCTGGGGCGAGCGCGGGCTGAACGCGGTCTTCTGCGGCTGCGCTTCCGAGATGGTCGCCGAGTTCCGACCGCGGCTCGCGGGCCTGGGCTTCGACGCGCGCGTCCGCCGCCTGACGGAGATGCTCCGAGAGGCGGGCTACGAGGCAGAGGCCGAGCGCCTGGGCGACGGCTCTTACGTGCTGACGGAGTGGAACTGCCCGCAGGCAGAGCTGGCGCGCGAGTACCGGCAGCTCTGCGAACAGGAGTTGATCGTCTATCGCGAGCTGCTGGAGACGGAGGTCTTCCGCGAGTCGCGCATCGCGGGCGGCTCGTCGCGCTGCGCGTACAGGGTTCTCAGACCGAAAGGGCGTAAACCGTGAACCGTAAACCGTGACGAGTTGAAGGCGGTTTTGTCTTGTCACGGTTTACGGTTCACGGTTTACGATGATTGCAAATGGCACAAGTTACCGAAGCCGACGTTTACGGCGCGCTGTCGCAGGTCAACGACCCCGACCTGCACAAGGACATCGTGCGGCTCGGCTTTATCAAGGACTTGAAGGTCGAGGGCGGCGACGTGAGTTTCCGCGTCGTGCTCACCACGCCCGCGTGCCCGGTGCGCGAGCAGTTGCAGGAGCAGGCGCGGGAGGTCGTCGCGCGGCTGCCGGGCGTCGCGTCCGTCAGCGTGACGATGGACGCGGAGGTTCCGAAAGGTCGCGGCTTCGGCGAGAAGCTGAGCGTCGCGGGCGTGCGCAACATCGTCGCGGTGCGTTCGGGCAAGGGCGGCGTGGGCAAGTCAACGGTGGCCGTCAACCTCTCGGTGAGCCTCGCGCGCGACGGGGCGCGGGTGGGCTTGATGGACGCCGACGTGTATGGGCCGAACGTGCCGCTGATGCTCGGCGTCGCACACGTTCAGCCGCGCGTGAACGTCAACAAGCTCGTGCCGCTCGAAGCGCACGGCATACGCCTGATGTCCATGGCCGTGCTCAAGCCCGGCGACGAGCCTTTGATCGTTCGCGGGCCAATACTGCACAGCCTCGTCCGGCAGTTTTTGCAGGACGTGGAGTGGGGCGAACTGGATTATTTGATCGTTGACATGCCGCCGGGCACGGGCGACGTGCAGCTCTCTCTGGCGCAGCTCGTGCCGGTGCAGGGCGCGGTGCTGGTGACGACGCCGCAGGAGGTGGCGCTCGCCGACGTGCGGCGCGCTTTGAGGATGTTCGAGGCCGTGAACGTGCCCATCCTCGGCGTCGTCGAGAACATGAGCTACTTCGTCGCGCCGGACACAGGAGTTCGTTATAACATCTTCGGAGAGGGCGGGGGCCGAAGGCTGTCGGACGAGTACGGCGTGCCGTTCCTCGGCGCGGTGCCGCTGGGGATGCAGGTGCGCGAGGGCGGAGACAAGGGCGTGCCCGTCGTCGTGAGCGACCCGGACTCGCCGCAGGCCGCGGCCTTCCGGCACGTCGCCGAGGAGGTCGCGCGCCAGGTCTCCATCGAGGCGATGAAGCCGGAGCTGGTCGTCCTAGGCAAGAAGGCGCAGTAGCTGTTAGCTATTAGCCGTTGGCTGTTAGCTTAAAATAGATTGCTGAGGGGTTGGCTAAAAGCTAATAGCTAACAGCCAAAAGCTTCAATCAGAAATAATCACCAAGGAGAGAGATGATGGCAGCAACAGAGACACAGATTCCGACGATGACGCTGGGCGTCACGGCGGCGGCGGCGGAAGAGATCGGGAAGTTCATCGCGGGCGAAGAGGGGCTGCCGGAGACGGCGGGCCTGCGCGTGCGGGTCGTGCCGGGCGGGTGCTCCGGCTTCCAGTACAGCCTGAACATCGAGGAGGAGTCGAAGGCGAACGACCACGTCATCGAGTCGAACGGCGTCCGCATGTTCGTGGACATGTTCAGCGCGCAGTACCTCAACGGCGTCGAGATTGACTACGTGACGAACGTCATGGGTTCGGGCTTCACTTTCAAGAACCCGAACGCGACGGGCGGCTGCGGCTGCGGCTCTTCGTTCACGGCCTAGCGGGGTTCGAGAGAAATCAAACGCGGACGGCGCGGCGCTCGGCGTCGGGGCGGGGCCTAGCCTCGGTAGTTTTCCAGGAAGACGACCCGGCCAGGCACGACCCAACTCGGCGTCGTCGCCGTCTCTTTTTTCACGGACGCCGACCGCCGTTTAGTCGGCCCTTTTTTAACCACAGGAGGGTTTTGCAGCATGCCGAGGATTGAGGTGGAGACCGCTGCCGGGAAGCAGGAGTTCGTGGCCGAAGACGGGCGCAAGCTCGTGCTCGCGATTGAGGACGCAGGCGTTGACATACTGCACCGCTGCGGCGGGAACGCGAAGTGTACGACCTGCCGCGTGGAAGTTTTAGGAGGCGACCCCGGCGAGATGGGCGAGACGGAGCGCAACCGGCTCGCGCTGGAGCTGGGGCTGGCGGAGAACGTGCGGCTGTCTTGCCAGGTGAGAGTGCACGACGATCTTCACGTGCGCGTCGTCAATCAGGTGAGCACGCGCGGACTCGACGCGGGGCCGCGGCCCGTCGAGGATTAAACCCGAAGCCGGACGCACCGGACGAACATGGAAGGGCGCTGATTCCGAAGTGGGGTCAGCGCCCTTCGTTATTTCATAGCGCGCTGCAAATGGGTGCGGGCCGTTTAGAGTTCACGCTTCCAGCGTGCCTGCGAAGGCAGCCTGAAGGCTGAACTCTGAACGCGGGCCGCGCCACTCGCATACAGCTATAACGTCGGTTGGACATCGGGAGGGAGAAGGGCGGGCTTCCCGTTCGCGCCGCAAAAACTGTTGCATTCCCGCCCGCAAACGGGTAATGTGCACAGTCTCGTCAAGCGGGCGATTCCCATCAGCTCACACTCCGAAAGGCAGGTGACCCATGAAGTTCAACCACAAGACGTTCTTCGACCAATACAAGAAAGCCTTCAACGCCACGCTCACGCAGGGCCAGGTTAGCGGGCTGGAGAGCATTCTCACCTCCATCGAGCAAGACCCCGGCATCACGGACGTGCGCTGGGCGGCCTACATGTTGGCGACGGTCAAACACGAGTGCGCCGACAAGTGGCAGCCGATTGAGGAGTACGGCAAGGGCAGGGGCCGGAGGTACGGCAACCCGGTCACGATCACGGGCAGCGACGGCAAGAAGTACACCAACGTTTACTACGGTCGCGGCTACGTGCAACTGACCTGGGACTACAACTACAAGAACCTGAGCACGGCCATCGGCCAGGGCGATGCCATGTACATCAACCCGGCGCTCGCGCTCGACCCCTCGGACGCCTACAAGGTCATGTCCTACGGCATGCGCAACGGAACTTTCACCGGCAAGAAACTAGCCAACTACATCAACGGCTCGACGTGCGACTACAAGAACGCGCGCCGGATCATCAACGGGCTGGATCAGTGGCAGCTAATCCAGGGCTACGCGCAGAAGCTCCAGTCCGTCCTGCAAGCGAGCCTGGAGCAGGAAGCGCCGCCCGCCGCCAGCCAGCCTTCAAACGAACAGCCGGACGCGACCGACGCGGCCACAAGCTGAGCGCACGCGTTCAGAGTTCACGCTTTAGCGTGTTCTTCCAGGCAGCCTGAAGGCTGAACTCTGAACAGAGGGCGCGCCCAGGTGCAATCCGCTATAGCCGACACTTGCAGCGTGCCGCCGCAGTGCGTCTGGCCCGGTCAGCGACGGCTGCCGCGGCGGGGCTGCGCCTGAGTCCTTTCGCCCGCGGCGAGCAGCGACGGCTCGTACATGGCGCTGTAGGCGAGGCGCTGGCGCATGAAGTCGCGCGGGTAAGAGATGCTAACGCCCGTCACCTTGCCGTCCGCGCCGGTGGCTGGCGTCAGCTCAGGGTTGATGCCGGCCCAGTAGGTCGGCAGGCCGAGCCTGTGGTAGCGCGCGACCACCTCGTCGCGCAGGCGCGGGTCGAAGTGGACGCCGTACTTGTCTATGAGCGCCTTGATGGCGTCGTAGTCGCCCTCGGCCTTGATCCTCATCAACTCGGCCAGCAACAAACGGACGCCCTCGCGCATCTTGTCGAAGTCACGGACTTCGACGTAGTGCTTGCCCCCGCGCTCGACGATTTGGATCGCGCCGGTCTTGTCCATGATGTAGGCGGCGATGAGCTGGCGGTCTCTCTGGTGGTCTTCCTCGATCTGGTCGCCCTTCGTGGTCGAGCGCAGTTGCGTGAGCATGACGCGCGCGGCGTTGTAATACATCGCCTTTGCAACGTCGGGGTTGGAAACTAAACCAAGCTCACGCAGCTTCGGGTCGGAGATGTTCCAGAGCGCCATCAGGTCGGCGCGCGCCTCTTCCAGAGTCGAGTAGTACTCCTTCAGGTAGAACTGCGGCTCGTGCGTGAGCTTCGGGGAGAGCTTGCCGGAGCCGTGGCCGATGACCTCGTGCAAGGCGGTCATCAAATTCTCGGCCTCGTCGCCATAGGCTTTGACGATGCGGACTTCTTCGGGCGAGGCGGCGAACTCTTCGAGGGCGGTCGTGCCCGTCGCGCGGTTGAAGGCGCGGGTCGAGCCGGTGAAGAAGAAGTTCTTCGTGCCGTACTTCTCGTGAATCTCGTCTTCGTTCGGCAGGTTGTCGCCGACGGTGTTGACGTTGAAGTCGCCGGTCTCCGTCAGAGGCTCGACGGCCATCGCCACGGGGGGCCTGACGCCCTGCTTCTTATACTCATCCTTCCACGGCGCGCGGTTCTCGAAATACTGCGCGTTGTCGGCAATCTTCGTCATCAGTTGATTCAGAGTCCGGTCGGTGACGGTGACGAAGCCCTGAATCGCGGCCTTGACGCCGCGGGCGTCGCGATAGACCTCGACGAAGCCGTTGGAGAAGTCAACGTCAACGCGGTTCTGCACCCACGCCTCGCCCACTGCGACCCAGTCGCGATACTCGCCCGTCTGGTAGAAGCGTATGAGCTTGTCAATCACCTCCGTCTGGCCCGGCTCGGCGTAAGGTTTGGCCTGCTCAAGATAGCCGATGGCCTTCTTCAAGTATTCGGCGTAGAGGCCGGGCGGCACTGTGCCGTCGGGCGTGCCCGCGCGATAGACCTGTTCGACCAGCTCGCCCGTCCCCTGCGGGTTCGGGATTTTCACGACGCGCGAGTTCAAAGGGTAGTGCTCTTGAAAGTTCTTGAGGTCGGCGAGCGTCACGTTGGGGCCGTAGAAGTTGTTCGCGCTGGCCTGGACGATGTCGAGTCCGCCCTGCGGACTCTTGGCCGTGGACATCGGCTCGAAGGCGGGGTCGAAGAAGGACTGCCGCAGATCATTCAGTTCTTTGCGAAGCTCGTCGGGCGTCATCCGTAGGCCGCCGTTCTTGACGGCCTGAAGGGCGGCCTGCTCAAGCTCCTCGGAGGTGAAGTCGGGCAGGAATTTTTGCGCCGTGTAGCCGTTGTGGTTGCCGCTGTTGGCCCAGAAGAGTTTGGTGTAGTCCGTGATCTTCTTGAGCGTGGCGGGCGGAGTGCCGCGCGGGTGCGAGACGACGGCTTCGAGTATTCGTTTCTGCCGCAGGCCGAAGCGCGACATCTGGTCGTAGATGATCGGGTCAACGGCGATGGCCGCCTGCGACAGGTAGTAGGCGAGAATCTTCTGGCGCGGCGAGAGGTCTTTAAAACTGTCGGACTCGACCTGGAGAATGCCCGTCGTGCTGACGCGCTCGACGAGCGACGTACCCTCCCGCGTCGCCTTTGGGCGCGCGGGCGTCGGCCTCTGCGCCGACGCGGGCGCGGAGAGACTGAAGACGATTGCGGCGACGAGGAGGGCGGACAGGAGTAGGCGTGCAGGTGATCTCAACTCGGAACCTCCGTCGGACTCGTTAGGATGATGCCTGGGGTTGACGCAAGTATGCCACAAAAGAGAAGGCAAAAGTAAAAAGGCAAAAGGCAAAAGTTACAGAAGAGGGCGAAAGTTGAAAGAGAGTCCTGCGCGCGGAGCGTATCCTCTCTTTTGCCTTTTGCCTTTTTACTTTTGCCTTTCCTCGCGGGTGGCGCGCGAGAGCAGAATCGTCCATAATAGCGCCCCTTTGAGAGCCTTCGGACTCGCAAGCCTTACAGCATGATGCTCGACGGAGAGAAGAGAGAGGCGGGGACGACTGCGCCGGATTTTCTGAGCCGGCGCGCAGGGCTGCTCTGCGCGCTGCTGCTCGCGCTGATGGCCGCGCAGATGCTCGCGGTCATACGTCAGAAGAGCATCACGGTGGACGAGTGGGTGATGATCCCCGCGGGCTACTACCACCTGACCGCGGGCGACTACCGGCCCGTCAACGAGCACCCGCCGTTCGCTAAAGTTATCGCCGCCGCGCCGCTGCTCCTGACGCACACGCAAGCGCCGCCCCTCGACGCCGCGCCGCACGACTACGAATACTTCCTCGGCAAGTTCGACGACTTCTGGCATCGGAACGCCGTGCGCTTCGACTACCTCACGCTCTGGGCGCGCGTGCCCGCCATACTCGTCACGTTGCTCCTGGGCGCGCTCGTCTTCGTCTTCGCGCGACGCCACTGGGGGGGGCGCGCGGCGCTCTTCGCCGTCGCGCTCTACAGCCTGGAGCCGACGGTGCTCGCCCACGGGCGCGTCGTGCAGACCGACATCCCTTCGGCGCTCGCCTTCCTCCTCTTCTCTTTCACACTCTACGAGTACCTGAAGTCGCCGGACGCCCGACGCGCCGCCTACACGGGGCTGACGCTGGGGCTGGCGGCGGTGACGAAGTTCTCGATGATCGCGCTCGCGCCGGTGCTCGCGGTCGTGCTCGTCGCGCTCTTCATCCTCGCGCCGCGCCGCGGACTCAAGCGCGCGCGGGTCGCGGGGCACGCCGTCGCGTTGGCCTTCGCCGCGGTCGTCGCCGTCAACGCCGCCTACTTCTTCCAACACCGGCGGCCTGAGTCTCTGGACGACGCGCTCGCGCGCACGGTCGTCCCGGCGCGCGTCGGCGACGCGCTGCACGCGCCGCTCGAAGCCGGGTACTACGCGCTTCAGGTCGTCTTCCCCGCCGACTTCGTCTCCGGCATCGGCTGGCAGCTCGGCCACGCGCACAACGGACACCAGGCCGGGCTGCTCGGCATGTACAGCCAGTACGGCTGGTGGTACTACTTCCCCGTCGCCTTCGCCCTGAAGACGCCGCTGCCGATAGTTCTGCTCGTCCTCGCCGCCGTCGCGTGGGCGCTGCTGCGCTTGCGTCGCAGGGTCGAGGGGCGCGTGCTCGTGCTCGTCCTGCCGCTCGCGTTCTTCACCTGTCTGCTGATGCTGAGCACGATCAACATCGGCGTGCGCTACTACCTCCCGGCCTACCCGTTCTTCTTCATCCTTTCGGGGGCGATGGTTGACGACGTGCTGCGCCGTGGCTGCGCCCGCGCGGGCGCAGCCGCGGCGCTCGCCGCCGTGGTGTTCTGCTGGGTCGCGGTCGAGGCCGTGCGCGCCTTCCCCGACCACATGACTTACATGAACCAACTCGCCTCGGCGCGTCCGCACTGGTGGTACCTGTCGGACTCGAACGTCGAGTGGGGCGACGACGTGCGCGACCTCGCGCTATACTTGCGCGCGCGCGGCGAGCACAGGGTCGGGGCCGCGATTTTGGACTGGCCGCTGCTCGACATCTACGGCCTCGAAGCGGCGCAGGTCTTCGTGCCGCCGGGCGAGCGGGCCGAAGACGTGCGCTACGTCGCCGTCGGCGCGAGCCTCCTGAACGGCTCGACCGTGCCCGGCGGCTTCGACAACGGCGTCGTGCTCACCGAAGGAGAGCGCGTCAACTACTTCGAGCAGTTCCGCCGCCGCGCGCCGGAGAAGATCTTCGGCGGCTCGATTTACCTCTACCGCATGAAAGAGTGAGGGGGAAAATGATGAATGCGGAATGATGAATGATGAATGAAAGACGGCCTGCTTTTCTTAATTCATCATTCATCATTCCGCATTCATCATTAGATGTAGATGAACACAGACCGCACGCTCATCGTCGTGCCGACTTACAACGAGCGCGAGAACGTCGCGGCGCTCGTCGCCGCGCTGCTTGAGGTCGCGCCCGCGGCGGACGTGATGCTGATAGACGACAACTCGCCGGACGGGACTTCCGCCTACGCCCGCGAGTTGTTCGGCGCGAACCCGCGCTTCTCAGTCCTCCGACGGGAGGGCGCGCGCGGCTACGGGCGCAGCCTCGTTGACGGCTACCGCCGCGCCGTGGAGGGCGGCTACGCGCGACTGGTGCAACTGGACGCGGACTTCTCGCACGACCCCGCCAGAATCCCCGCGCTCGTCTCGGCGAGCCTTGAGGCCGACGTGGTCATCGGCTCGCGCTACTGCGCGGGCGGGGGCATCACGAACTGGCCCCTGAGCCGGCGTTTGCTCAGCCGCTTCGCCAATCGCTACGTCTGCCGCATCACCGGCCTCAAGGTTCACGACACGACGAGCGGCTTTCGCTGCTACACGCGGAGGGCGCTACGTCGCCTGCTCGAAGGCCGCGTCGCGGCGGAAGGCTACGCCTTCCTCGTCGAGGCCGTCTTCCACGCGCACCGCGAAGGTCTGGCGATAGCCGAGGTTCCCATCACCTTCACCGACCGGCGCGAGGGGCAGTCGAAGATGTCGCGCCAGGTCATCTTCGAGTCGGTGCTCATGCCCTGGCGTCTGCGCTTCGCGCGCCGGCCCGCCCGCCCGACAGAATTAGAAATGGGAGATGAGACGGGGAGACTGCGGGACGAAGCGACGGGGCGATAAGACGACCGGCGGCTCGCTTGTCCGATTCCGCATCATTCACTCATTTTTCTCCCCCTCTCCTCGTCCCCCGTCCCCCGTCTTAACTTCACCTTGCAGCCTTTCCCTTGACTCTCCGCTCCGTTTAGCGTAAGAAGCCTGACGTTCTACCACCCTTTCGGCGGAGTTCCTGCCATGAAGAGATTCATCGCGCTGGCCGCGCTCTTGTTAGCGGCGTCGGCCTGCGCCACAACCACGACGAACACGGAGACGGGGAATACGAACGCGAACACGTCGGCCAACATTAACGCCGCCGCTTCGCCCACGCCCGCGGGCGTCACACAGGCCGACATCGAGGCCAAGGAGAGGCAGGTGTGGGACGCCTTGAAGGCGAAGAACTGGGACGGCTTCGCCGGCCTGCTGTCCGAAGACTTCACCGACGTGGCGGACGACGGCATCTACGACAAGGCGAAGACGACCGATGTCATCAAGAAACTCGACCTGACCGACTACACGTTCTCGGACATCAAGTTCGTGAAGGTGGACGATGACCTCGCCGTCCTCGTCTACACCGCCACCGAGAAGAGCACCTACGACGGAAAGCCGTCTCCGGGCAAGCCCACCTACAACTCCAGTGCCTGGGTTAATCGCGGCGGCAAGTGGCTCGCCGCCTACCACCAGGAGACGGAGGCCATGACGCCGCCCGCGGGCCAGGGCGCGAACACGAACGCCAACAGCTCTTCGAGCGCCGCGAACACGAACGCGAACAAGTCGGGCGCGAATGCCAACACGTCGGCCTCGCCCGCGGCAAGCCCAGCCGCCGCGCCGGCCACGGCCACCGACGCGGAGAAGGCTGTCTGGGACGCGATCAAGCGCAAGGACGGCGACGCCTTCGCCAGCTTCCTCTCAAGCGACGCGCTTGAGGTCGAGCCGGAGGGCGTCCACGACAAGGCCGCCTCGACCAAGGGTGTCACGCAGATGGACTTTTCCAAATTCACGCTGAGCGACTGGAAGGAAACGAAGCTCGACAGCGACTCCGCGCTCGTGACCTACGTGGTCAAGGGGCCGAACCCGAAGGGCCAGATGGAGACGATGCGGCACAGCACCGTCTGGAACAACCGCGGCGGCCAGTGGAAGGCATACTTCCACCAGGGCACGGTGGCGACGAAATAAGAATGATGAATGCGGAATGCGGAATGATGAATGATAAGAGTCAAGCTGCCTTGACATTCATCACTCATCATTCCGCATTCATCATTCGTCTCACGCCCACACGCCCGGAATCTTCGTCGCGCACGCGGGGCAGAGGCCGTCCGCGCCGACCCTCATCTTTCGTATCTGGTAGCCGTAGCGCTCGACCAGAAGCTCTCCGCACGCGGGGCAGTAGGTGTTCTCCCAGCGCCCGACGCGACCGGGCAGGTTCCCCGCGTAGATGAATTTCAAGCCCGACGCGCGCCCGATCTCGCAGGCGCGCACGAGCTGTTCGGCGGTCGTGTTCGCGTTCTCCGTCATGCGGTAGTCCTGGTGAAACGCCGTGACGTGCCAGGGGATGTCGGGCGAAACGCTTGCGATGAACTCCGCGGCGCGGCGCAGCTCTTCTTCGGAGTCGTTGAAGCCCGGAATGACGAGCGTCACGACCTCCTCCCAGAAGCCCCGCTCGTGAACCATGCGGACGGTCTCAAGTATGTTTCCGACGACGCCTCCCAACTGGCGGTAGCCGCGGTCGCTCATCGTCTTCAGGTCAATCTTGTAGCAGTCCGTCCACGGCCTCAGATAGTCCAAGACCTGCGGCGTCGCGTTCCCGTTCGAGATGAAGGCCGTCTTCAGCCCCGCGCCCCGCGCCTTCCCGAAGACCTCGACCGCCCACTCCGCCGTGATCAGCGGCTCGTTGTAACTCGACCCCACCATCCGCGCGCCGCACTCACGCGCCATCGAGACGAGCCTGTCCGCCGACACGACGCGCGGCGCAGTCCCCGCCGCGTCGTCGCGCAGCGCCTGCGACGTGAGCCAATTCTGGCAGTTCGAGACCGCGAAGAAACTCGCAAGGTAATCATGCTCTTCTTCGACCTCCATGTTGTACACGTCGCCGTCGTATTCGATAAAGCCGACCTTGCGCAGCGGGATCAGATAGAAGTCTTCGGTCTCTACGGCCTTCCGTTTGGCGGAGGAGCTTTCATACCAGACTACCGTGTACTGATGCGGCGCACGCCTGACCGTTCGCCCTTGAATCGTCGCCTGCTCCGGCATCGCCGTTTCATAAAGCGAAGGCAGGTGGCCGAGCTTTAGCGCAAGCCACGCGACGCCGTAGGCGAGTTCACGCGAGACTGTCGTGACGCTGACCTTGCCGTTAGAGTAGCGGTGGCCGTCGCCTTCGACGTAAGCGCCGAGGAACGATTCGACGATTGGCCGGTGTGCGGCGAAGAGCACCCGTGGGACGCGCTTCCCCGCGGCGTGCGCGCCGGCCAGAGACTTGAACAAGAGGGCGGCTGAGGATTTATTCACGGCCACGGCGAGCGTCGTCGAGCGCCCGACCCGCGCCGCCTTCACGCCTAAACAACGGGCGAGCAGTCGCGAGACCTCTTCGACCAAAGCCGTTTCGGAAGGCGCGAAGCTGAA
>Ga0209577_10005517_pt1 | contig 11801 bp, 14 predicted proteins | sample GraSoiAngelo_109_FD_185874 | JGI IMG/M metagenome (GOLD analysis project Ga0209577, IMG submission 185874) | Grasslands soil microbial communities from the Angelo Coastal Reserve, California, USA - 14_0903_12_20cm (SPAdes) (version 2) | ecosystem: Environmental > Terrestrial > Soil > Grasslands... | reverse complement strand
CCACGCGAGCGAGCTGTCGATGTTGGTCGCGCCGACTCCGGCGAACCAGTTCTTCGTCACGATGCCGAGGGTGACGAAGATCCCGAGGCCCATCCAGAAGCCGCCGTAGGTCGAGAACGCCGTCGCGCCGAAGACGTTCCGGTTCCGGAACTCCCACATCCCGGCGCAGAACTGTGCGAGACCACCGTAAAAGAGCGCGGGGCCCACCCAGATCAAATCCGGGATAAATGAAGCGTTGTGCCCGCTGAGCAGGAACGTCGTAAGGGCGAATCCTGCAAGGCCGAGCGGCGCGGGATCGGCGACCGGTGTGCTTTCGATCAACTGCACCGGCCGGTCGGAAGACAAAGCGCTCATCCAGCCCTCCTAGTTGGGACGGCGGCGGAAATCGCCCGTGCGACGCCCGTCGGCTCCCGATCTATTTGGGCGGCCTCTACCCGGATTGAGGCGAATTACTCAGGGTTCGAGGTCGTACGGGTACTGCGTGAGGTTCTCGGCGCCATCCTCGGTCACGAGGACGATGTCCTCGAGCCGCACGCCGCCGTAGCCGGAGCGGTACAGGCCGGGCTCGATCGTCACGACATCTCCGGCAACGAGCTTCTGGTCGGAGGTCAGGCCCAGGCCCGGCTCCTCGTGAACCTCGAGGCCCACACCGTGACCGAGCCCGTGGAAGAAGCCGTCGGCGAGCGGCTCGCCGGGCGTCTTCGTCCGCTGGGTCGGCTCCCCTGCGGCCTCGAAGATCTCGCAGGTGCCGTCGAAGATCGCACGCGTGTCGGCACCGGGCCGGGTCTCCGAGATCGCCCGGTCGAGCGCCTCCTTGACGAGGCGGTGCCAGTCGCGGACATCGTCCGGGACGTCGCCGACGACGAAGGTGCGCGTCATGTCGGTGTAGACGCCGGAGCGGTTGTCGCGCGGGAAGATGTCGACGACGAGCGGCGTGCCCGGCCGGATCGCACCCGAGCCCATGTCGTGGCCGACGGCGCCCTGCGCGCCCGGCGCGACGATGTACTCGTCGGCCGTGGTGTCGTGCGCGGCGAAGACGATGCTCATGTCCGCCTTCACGCGCTCCACGGTCAGCGGCTCGCCGTCGAGGAGCAGGTCGTCGCCGCTGATCTCCGACCGGCGGAGGAGGTCGCGGCACTTGTCCATCGCAGCCTCGGCCGCACGCTGAGCGCGTCTCATCCCGGCGAGCTGCTCTTCGGTCTTCGCGCGGCGGCGCTCGTCGAAGTGCTCCTGGTCGACCTCGAGCTCGACGCCATCAGCGCGAAGGCGATCGGCGAGCCACACGGGGAAATTCTCCGGAACCGTCGCGCGCTCGATGCCGACGCTCGCGACTCCGCGCAGCGCGAGCTGCGCAACGATCTCGCGGCGCGGAAGGCCCTCCCCGATCAGCTCGTCGATGCCGAACTCCTCGTGCACGTGGACGTCGAAGAGCCCAAGCTCCCGCAACCGGGCAGCCTCCATCGAGTTGGAGAACACGTGCCGATCGCCGTTCTGCTCGGCGTAGAGGAACGGATCCGGCACTCCGAGCGGCACCGCGTGCCGCAGGTCCGCCGAGCGGAACGAATCGCCGTAGATGAGGATGCCGTCTGCCAAGGCGTGACCGATCCTAGCGATCGGGCGCGGGTTCCTCTTTGCACCATCACGCGAAACGGCGATACTCCCGCGTCACATGGCGGTAACCGGCGAGCGACACGATCCGGCCTTTCCCGTCGGAGCCGCCTGTCGGATCGACTCGCGCTCCCCGTGGAGGGCGATCGCCGAGATCCCGGTCGGCCTCGATCCCGAAGGAATCGCCGTCGACAACCTGCGACGGCGCGCATTCGTCGCCTGCTCCCGCAGCGACTTCGTCTCGGTCGTCGACCTCGAGACGCACGAGGTGATCACGGAGATCGCAACCGGGTCTGAGCCGATCGACATCGGCCTCGACGAGGAGACAGGGCGGGTGTTCTCCGCGGATGCCCACTCCGACCAGGTGACGATCATCGACTCGGCGACGCTCGAGGTGGAGACGGCGCTGCCGGTCGGCGGCTACCCCTCCGGACTGACCCACGTTCCGGAGTTCCGCCGCCTCTACATCGGGAACTCCCTCGGTTCGACGATGACCGTGATCGACCTCGACACGCTCGAGACCGTGGCCACCGTCGACGCCGAGCCGGGTGCCGGCGCGATCGGCGTCGATCCGACTCGCCGTCTTGCAGTCTGCGTCAACTTCGTCGCCGCGTCGGCGAACTTCTACGACGCGGACTCGTTCGAGGAGGTCGGTCGCCTCGAGCTCGGCGTCGGCACCTGCGCGATCGGAATCGTTCCCGAGCGCGGCGAGGCCTTCATCGTCAACTCGATCGCCGGAACCGTGTCGCGGGTGGACCTCGACGCGATCGAGGTCGTGGAGGAGATCCGCACCGGCCAGGCGCCGGTCGGGCTCACAGTCGCCCCGGCGCACGACCGGATCTACGTGACGAACCGCGGCGCCGGATCGCTGAGCGTGCTGGGCGTGGCCGACGGCGTCGAGTGGTCGCAGATCCCGGTCGGGCACGGCCCGGGTGGAGTCGTCGTCGACCCGCACGACGGCCGCATCCTGGTGGCGAACGCGGGCAGCCAGACCATGTCGATCGTCGAGGACTTGCTCGCGGCCCGGCCGCCGGCCCCCGTTTTCGAGCAGCCGAGCACGTTCATCGGCGGCAAGCTGCCGGCGTTCGCGCTCGAGGACTACCGGACGGGTGAGCGCAAGACGAACCACGACTGGGCCGAGAAGAAGTACATCCTCAATTTCTTCGCCTCCTGGTGAGGACCGTGCAACGCGGAGGCGCCGTTCCTCGAGGAGCTGCGCATTCGCGAGGCGGCCCGGTCGGGCCTCGACGTCGTGCTGGTCGACATCTGGGAAGGGACGGAGCCGCGTCCCGAGGTCGAGCGGTTCTGCGAGATGTGGGGCATCAAGGGGCCGATCCTGCTCGATCCCGGCGCCGAGCTCGCGGGCGCTCTCGGGGTACGCGGCGTGCCGACGAACGTCGTCGTCGACTCGGACGGGACGATCCGCGCCTTCGGTGCGGCCCGGCTCGACGAGCTCGAGCAGGCGATCGACGACCTCTACGGGCGGTAGCCCGTGGCGCTGTTGCGCGCCGAGGAGGAGACGAAGGTGCGGGAGTGGTTCGCCGAACTCGAGCATCCCGTCGAGCTCCTCGTCGCGATCGGCCCCGAGGAGACGCCGCTCGCCGGAGCCGGGGATGTCGATTTCGGCGCGGAGATTGTGCGGGTCTGCGAAGGGCTCGCGGAGCTCGGCGAGCGCTTGACCTGCCGCGTGGAGGACGAGCCGGACGGTTTCCCGCGCTTTCCCGCGGTCTCCATCCGCCCCGACGGCCGCGACGCGGGCGTCCGTTACGACGGGTTACCGTGGGGCTACGAGCTCGCCTCGCTTGTGGGCGCGATCGTCGAGGCGGGACGCGCGGAGTCGTCGCTGCGTCCCGATTCGCTCGCAACGCTTGCAGAGCTCGACCGCAACCTCGCGCTCGACGTCTTCGTCACGCCGACCTGACCGCACTGCCCGCCGGCCGTGCTGCTGGCGTACAAGCTCTCCTACGCCTCGGAGCTCGTGACTGCAACCGCGATCGAGGCGAACGAGTTCCCGCAGCTCGCGCAGGAAATGCAGGTGTGGGCGGTCCCGCGGATCGTCGTCGACGGCGAGCCTCGCTGGGACGGCGCGGTGCCGGAGCCGGAGTTCCTCCGCCGGGTTCTCGCCAGCTAGCCGGCCAGCCGAAAGGCGAGCCAGATTCCGGCCAGGCCGCCGAGGCAACCGAAGGCGAGCGATGCAAGTCCGAACGCGCTCGCGCCCCAGGCTTCCGGAGCCAGCCCACCGAGGGTGGTGCCGACGACGACGAACAGCCAGACGACGCGTCTGTCCATCCGAGGTCTATCGGCTCCGGCCCTCTCGGTCCCGAGCGCTCACAGGCGCAGACGGAACCTACGCCGCGGCCCGTGCACCGCAGGTCGCACCGCGACCTGCGCGAGAACGTCACCTCGAACGCCTCCGCGGTACGCGAACTCCGCGATGCCGGTGCTGTGGGGGAGGAGCTCCCGGCTCCGCGGACGGAGCGTTGCGAAGGGTTGCCCTCGGCGGAGGAGCACGAGGCGCAGGCGGTCGGTGACGAGTCGCTCCGTCACGTTGCCGCGATTGACGAGGAGCAGCTCGAGCACGCGTCGCGTTCCGGCGTGGCGGACGGTGAGCGAACGAGCATCGAGGCGCCGCGTGATCCGTCCGCGGACGTGGAGGACGACGATCACGCCGACTTGCAACCGCAGCCGGACGCGGCGCACGCCCAGCGGCCGCGTCGTCAGGAGCGCGAGCGCGAGGTGGTCTCCGGGGGCGGCACCCCGCGGTGGCCTTGCAGACACGTGCAGCGTGGCCTTCGCGCCCGCCGCGATCCGCAATCGCCGCGGACGCACCCGAAGCCAGGCGATCGCACGTCGCCCCGGCTGCACTCGGGGCCGGCCGCCGAGCGACCGAGCGAACCCCGCGCGGGAGACATCGACGCGCAGCGCCCTCCCGCCCGGATTCCGCACCGTGATGACGGCGGCGGACGCGCCCCGGAGCGTCACGCGAAGCGGGCTCGCGCTGAGCTCGATGCCGCGACCGGCCGCGGCACCCGGGATGGATGCCGCGGCCGCCACGAGAACCAACGCTGCGAGCGCGCGTCTCACCGGCCGATCACCGTGTAGGTCAGCGTCGCCGTGTAGTGCCCGGCGGGGACGACCGGGAGCGGCGAGACGAACCCGACGCTCGTGTTCCAGATGTCTCCCGAGGCTGCGCTTGCGCTGCTCGTCGTCGTCAGGAGCAGGTCCGGAGCGGGAGCGATCGGCACCGCTGCGAGACTTCCGCTACCGACGCCGATGCCGAGCGGCAGGTCGTGCGGCGCGAACGTCGTCCGGTGGACGCTGAGCGTGTAGCCGCTCGGATCGTTGCTCGTCACCGTGACGTGCTCGGGGAGCGGAGTCGGCGTCGTCCCGGGCACGGCTGCCGGGAAGCTCAGCGTCGGGTGGTCGAGCGCGATCGAGATGGCCGGTTGAACGTCGACAGTGACGGCCGCATCGCCGGGGGAACCGCCGCCTCCACCGGATCCCGAGCAAGCGGCTGCCGTTGTCGAGGAGTTGAGCGGATTCGGAGCCCCGGTGGCGAAGTCCGCCGCGTTGTCGTCGGTGTCGGTGCACCCGCCGCCCGAGCGGGCGATCGCCGTCGTCGCGCTCGGCGCCGGCGCGGCACCGCCTCCCTCGTAGTCGGCCGCACTGCCGTAGCCGGCGAGGTCCTCGATCGAGCCGCTGCTCGAGCAGCTTCCGGCGGAAGCACCGCAGGCGAGCGCACTCGCGTTGTCGACGATCGCGACCTTGCCTCCCGTCGCTGCGAGATTCGAGGTGCCTGTTGCGTCAGCGGTCGGGAGCGCCGCTCCGTTCACTCCGCCGGAGGCGAGCTGCACGAGATAGCGGCCGCCCGCCGGGATGGAGCCACTCAGCGCGGTCATCTGCCACGTCGCGCTGGCGGCCGAGGCGTACTGGAGGGTCCAGCCGTCGATCGCGACAGCGGCCGCGCCTCGGTTGAACAGCTCGACGTAGTCGTTGGCGTACAACGCGCCACTGTTGCCGCCGGACGCGTAGAGCTCGCCGACGACAATGCTGCCCGAGGCGCTGCCGCTCGCCGGCGCGGCGGCGAGAAGGAGCGCGAGGGCGGAGAGCAGGACGAGCACGTGGATGCGCTTCATGGAGCCTCCGATCAGGGACGACATGACGGCTCCCTTGCTACCTCCGGTCGCGCCCCGCCGACAGTGTCCTTTGCGGAGTCGACACGGAATCGGCACTGCTCTCTATAGATTCGGGGCATGGAACCACTGGAGCGAGCCGGACAGGTCGCCACGGAGTGGGAGGAACGACTGCGCGCGGATCTCCCGTCCGACCTCGACGTCTTCGACGCCCACACGCACCTCGGCACCGACATCGACGGGATGGTCGGCCGGCCCGACGAGCTCCTCGACGGGATGGACCGGTATGGGATCTCGCGGGCCTTCATGTTCTGCCTCGACGAGCCAGATCGGCACCCCGGCTTTCGAGCGGGCAACGACCGGACGCTGGAGTTCGCCGCCGGCTCGGAGGGACGCCTCATCCCGTTCGTGCGCCTCGACCTCGGCGAAGGCCCCATCGAGGAGGCCCGCCGCTGCCTCGACCTCGGCGCGCGCGGCATCAAGCTCCACCCCCGCGCCCAGAAGTTCCTCCTCAACGACGAACGGCTCGCGCCCGTCTTCGCCCTGGCCGCCGAGCGCGGCGTGCCGATCCTCGTCCACGCCGGTCGTGGCCTGCCGCCGATCGCTGCCGCTCTCGAGCGCCTCGTCGACGCGAACCCCGGCGTTCAGCTGATCCTTGCCCATGCGGGCATCGCCGACCTTGCCAACCTCGCCTCCCGCTTCTCGGGCAAGCGCGGCGTCTTCTTCGACACCTCGGTCTGGAGCGCGATCGACCTGCTCGGGCTACTGCGACTCGTCCCGCCGGAACAGGTCCTCTACGCCTCCGACTACCCGTACGGCGGGCAGCCCGGCTCGCTGCTGATGTCCTTCCGGGTCGCGCGCGTGGCCGACTTCGACGACGCACAACTGCGTGCGATGTTCGCCGGCAACGCGGCGCGGATCGCGAACGGGGAGGAGCCGCTCGAGCCGACGCGGCCGCTGGGCCCCCACGTCCTCGAGCAGCCCCTCGCGCAGGCGCGCATCCACCAGTACCTCTCCATGGCGATGCCGCTGCTCTTCATCCGGCAGCCGGACGCCTTCGGCGCACTCGGTCTCGCGCTCAACGCGACCGAGGAGCCGAACGGCACGCGCGGCGATGAGCTGCAGCAGATCCGCGAGTTGCTCGAAGCCGCGCGCGATCTGTGGCGGACGCTGCCCGAGGAGGAGGACGACGACCAGCGCCGTCTTGTCGCACGCACCGCCGTGCGGTTGATTCAGATCGCCGACACCGTGGCAGTCACATCCACATGAGCGAGTTGCGCCTCACCGTGAACGGCGGCGAGCACGTCCTCGACGCTCCGGTCGGGACGAGTCTCGCGCACGTCCTGCGAGAGCAGCTTGGCCTGACGGGGACGAAGGTCGCATGCAACGAGGGGCATTGCGGCGCCTGCACCGTCCAGATCGACGGCGTGCCGCGGCTCTCGTGCATCACGCTCGCGCACACGGTCGACGGCGAGGTGACGACGATCGAGGGGCTTCGCGAGCACCCGCTCGTCGAGGCGTTCGTCCGCGCCGACGCCGTCCAGTGCGGCTTCTGCACGCCCGGCCAGGTCGTCTCGGCAGCCGCGCTCGTCGCGGCGAACCCCGAGCCGACTCGCGAGGAGATCCGTCACGCGATGGCCGGAAACATCTGCCGCTGCGGCACATATCCGAAGATCGAGGAGGCGATTCTCAGTTGGCAAGGCTGATCCGCACCGAGAAGGAGGTCGAGGGACGCTTCGAGGAGGTGTGGCTCGTCGTCGAGGAGGATCCGCTCGAACAGTGGCCGGAGGGGCCGCTCGCAGTGGTCGGCCGGGCGGCACCCCGTCAGGACGGCGCCCTGCGTGTGCGCGGCGAGGCGCGTTACACGGCTGACATCAAGTTGCCGGGAATGCTCCATGCGGCCGTGCTTCGCTCGCCTCACGCGCACGCGAGAGTGCGACGGATCGACCTCGCTCCGGCGCTTGCGCTGCCGGGCGTGCGCGCGGCGATCGGCCCAGGCGAGGCACACGGGCTCGAGGAGGAAGCGGGCTGGGCCGGCGCGCCGGTCGCTGCGGTCGCGGCCGACTCGTTCGCGCAGGCGCGCGCCGCAGTCGAGGCCGTCGACGTCGAGTGGGAAGAGCTCGAGGTCGTGCTCGATCCCGAGGAGGCCGTGCGGCGCGGGCTCGTCACGGGCGACGAGCGCCGCTCCGAGCGCGGCGACGTCGACCGCGCCTTCGCCGGGGCGGACGTCGTCGTCGAGGCGATCTACCGGACGCAAACCGTCCTCCACAACTCGCTCGAAACCCACCAGGCGACCTGCGAGTGGCAGGGCGACACTCTCCACGTCTACATATCGACGCAGTACATCTGGGGAATCCGGCAGGAGGTCGCGCAGACACTGGGCCTGCCCGAGGACAAGGTGCGCGTCGTGTGCGAGTTCATGGGCGGCGGCTTCGGCGCGAAGAACAGCCCCGACGAGTACACGTTCGTCGCGGCCGAGCTCGCGAAGCGGACCGGGCGGCCGGTGCGCTGCGCGCTCACGCGTCGCGAGGAGCACACTTCGGCCGGCAACCGCAACTCCACGATCCAGAGGCTTCGCGCGGCCGCCCGCAGCGACGGGACGATCGTGGCGCTCGACGGCGAGTTCACGAACTCGGTCGGTTGGTCGGGCTGGAGCGCGCCCACCGAGGGGCCGATGCGTGCGCTGTACGCGTGCGAGAACGTGCGCACGGTCACCCACGCCGCGCAGCTCAACACGCCGCCGATGAAGGCGTTCCGCGCGCCGGGCTTCGCCGAGGGGACGTTCGGTCTCGAGTGCCTGATCGAGGAGCTGGCAGCGCGGCTCGACATCGATCCGCTCGAGCTGCGCCGCTCGAACTACGCCGAGTCGAACGAGGGGACGCCGTTCTCCTCGAAGAACCTCGAGGACTGTTACCGCATGGCGGAGCCGCACTGGGAGCGGCGCCACGAGGTGCGCGCGCGGTCGGACTCGGTCTGGAAGCGCGGCGTCGGAATGGCGAGCCAGATCTGGTACGGCGGCGGCGGGCCTCCCTCCTACGCGTGGGTACGGCTCGGCTCCGACGGGCGTGCGACCGTGGTCACGGCGATGCAGGACATCGGCACCGGCACGCGGACGGCGATGGCGCAGATCGCAGCCGAGGAGCTGCGCGTACCGCTCGAGAACGTCGATGTCGTGCTCGGCGACTCGGCGCGCGGGCCGTACGCCTCGATCTCGGCCGGCTCTTCGACGACACCCTCGATGGGTCCGGCGGTGCGTGCCGCCGCGGCAGACGCGCGCGAGCAGATCGAAGACATCGCGGAGCAGCGCGGCCTGCCGCGGGACACGTCGGTCGAGGAGGTCGTCGGCCTGCTCGAGGAGTCGCAGATCCTCGGCAAAGGCGCACGCGGCCCGAATCCGACGGGGATGAGCGTCCTCACCTTCGGCGTCCACGTCGTCGAGGTGGCGGTCGACGTCGAGACCGGCGAGGTTCGCGTCGAGCGCGTCGCAGCGATTCACGACGTCGGGCGCATCGTCAACCCCCTCGGCGCCTCGAGCCAGGTCGAGGGCGGAGTGATCCAGGGCATCGGCCACACGCTCTCGGAAGAGCGACTGCTCGATCCCGAGACGGGGCGCGTCCTCACCACGTCGCTCGACGCCTACCGGATGCCGACCATCGCCGACGTGCCGGAGATCGTGTGCGAGTTCGTCGACAAGCCGGACGAGCACCTGACGAACCTCGGCTCGAAGGGCCTCGGCGAGCCGCCGATCGTGCCCATCGCGGCCGCGATCGCGAACGCGATCCGCGACGCAACCGGCGCCGAGGTGCACGAGCTGCCGATCTCCCGCGAGGAGATGCTGCGCGCACTGCGCGAGGCCGCAAAGAAGGAACGGCGTGGAGCTCCTGCGGCCGTCTAGCGTCGAGGATCTCGACGGCGGGCTCCTCGTCCACGGCGGGACCGAGGTCGTGCCGCTGCTGCGCGAGGGATTGCTCGAGGCGGAGCGGCTCATCGACGTGCGCGGCGTCGTACCGCGCGGAATCCAGGACGGCGTGATCGGTGCAGGCACGACGCTCGCCGAGCTCGAAGTCGAGCCGGCGATCCCCGAGGCACTGCGCGAAGCGTGCCGGCTCGCCGCGTCGCCGCAACTCCGGAACATGGGCTCCCTCGGCGGCAACCTCCTCCAGGCGACCCGCTGCTGGTACTGGCGGCTCGGCTACCGCTGCCGCCTCCACGGCGGCGACCGCTGCCATGCGCGGGAGGGCGAGCACCGCGAGCATGCGATCTTCGCGAACGACTTCTGCGCCTCGGCCCACCCCTCCGACGTCGCGGCCGCGCTCGTCGCGATCGGCGCGCGGCTGCGGACGAACCGCCGTGAACTGGAGATCGAAGAGCTGTATCGGCTGCCGGACGATGGCGACCGCCGGACAACGACGCTCGAGGACGGCGAACTGATCCTCGAGGTCGAGCTGGCGCCGGTGGAAGCGAGCGCGTACCTCAAGGCGATGGACCGCAAGCGGTGGGCGTTCCCGCAGGTGGGCGTCGCCGCGGCGCGTCACGCGGACGGCTCGACGCGTATCGCGCTGGCGGGAGTCGCGCCGATCCCGTGGCGGATCGAGAACGCAGACGAGCTCGACAAGGCGACCCCGCTCCCGCGGACGGAGTGGAAGGTGCCGCTCGCGCAAGCGCTGGTCCGGCGCGCACTCGCCGCGATCGACTAGGCCTGTCCCTCAGGGACACGACGGGTGCCAGGCACCGGTCGTGTCGGAACTGGACGCGGCTCGGCGGACATCGTTGCGTCTCAGCAGGGAAATCGCCCGCGCCCTTGCTTCGCACGGACATGTCCGGTACCTGGTACCAGACGTGTCCGTTTTCGCCATCGTCCTCGCGGCTGGGGCGTCGTCTCGTTACGGGACGGAACCGCCGAAGCAGGTCGCGCTACTGCCGGAGGTGCTCGCCGCGCTGCGGGAGAGCTCCGTCGACGGGATCGTTGTCGTGAGCGGAGCGCACCCGCTGCCGGTGGAGAGCGTCAAGTGCGCCGACTGGGCGCGCGGACCCGGCGCCTCGCTTCGCTGCGGCCTCGCCGCTCTCCCGCCCGAGGCGGAGGCCGCAGCCGTCGTGCTCGCCGACGGCCCCGACCTCGACCCGCGCGCGGTCGACCGTGTGATCGAGGATTGGCGGGCCGAAGGCGGCGACGCGGTCGCCGCGACCTACGGTGGCGTCCGCCTCCATCCCGTCCTGCTCACGCGCGCGATCTGGAGCGACGTCCCCAACGAGGGCGCGAAATCGCTGCCCGCGAGGCTCGTCGCCTGCGACGACCTGACCCCGCCCGGCGACGTCGACGTCGCTACTCGAGCGGAATCCTGAGCGCGGCGAGCTTTTGCCGGAGCTCCACCGGCATCATTTGCTCGTCGGCCGCCTTGCGCACGTACACCCGCAGGCTCTCCTCGAAGCGGTATCGCCTGCTGCACTTTTCGCACTCGGCGAGATGTTCCTCCGCCGCGACCATCTCCTCGTCGGTGAGGACGTGGTCGAGGTACGGCTGCATCATCTCCTCGCAGTGCGCGCACGGGTCCATCATGTCGCCTCCTCCAGGGCCGACTCGGCCAGCTCCCGCTTCAGGATGCGGCGCCCCCTGTGCAGTCTCGACATCACCGTGCCCACTGGGATGTCGAGGATCTGCGCCGTGTCCGCGTAGCTGAAGTCGCCGAGATCGACGAGTACGAGCACGTCGCGAAAGTCGTGCGGCACCGCCGAGAGCGCCGTCACGATGTCGTCCTGCGAGAGTCGCTCGACGACCCGCTGCTCGTCGGAGATCCCGTCTCCGTCCTCCGAGAGCCGGTCGTAGAGGTAGTAGTCATTCGCTTCGAGCGGCTGCATCTGCGGGGCCCGCTGCTGCCGCCGCCCGCGGTCGATGTTGAGGTTGGTGAGGATGCGGAGCAGCCACGCGCGCATGTTCGTACCGGGCTGGAACGAGCGCCAGCTGCGGAACGCCCGCGCGTATGTCTCCTGCACGAGGTCGTCGGCCTCCTCGCGGGAGCCCGCCAGGTGCCGCGCGACGCGATAGACCTGCTCGGAGAGCGC